>Ga0307378_10002036_pt1 | contig 31757 bp, 43 predicted proteins | sample UN1MG_FD_202238 | JGI IMG/M metagenome (GOLD analysis project Ga0307378, IMG submission 202238) | Soil microbial communities from Risofladan, Vaasa, Finland - UN-1 | ecosystem: Environmental > Terrestrial > Soil > Coastal area > Acid sulfate soil | place: Finland: Risofladan, Vaasa | collected... | reverse complement strand
GCTCGCCAGCTTGCCCCGGGCGTCGAGCAGCGCCGGGTCGGCGACGCGGTCCTCGACGGCGGCCATGAACTCGGCCAGCTTCTTCGATCGCCTGCCGCCGGCCGTCCACGTCTTCGGCCCCGTCGACTTGCCGCCGTGCCTGTCGCAGCGGCCGTTCTTCATGCCGCGGCGCCGGCACGGCAAGCCGTTTCGTCGCTTGGCGCCGCACAGCTTCGGGCCATCGGCGGGCGGGGTCGTGTCGGGGCGTACTGGGGTCACGATGCGATATCGGCGGGTTCGCGGCGGCGGTTCCACTCGACCAGACCGTAGACCGCGAGGCCGACGTAGACCAGATGGAGCGTCCCCTGCTGTGGCAGACCGTGCGTGAAGTCGGCCCACGCCCATGCGGCGTTGGTGACCGTCCAGATGGCGAAGCACGCCGCGCGCTTGCGGATGTTGAGCCAGACCCCGACGAGCGAGGCAACCGACGCGAGCCAGTACAGCGCGGGCTCGGTCATGCGTCGCCGGTCTCGGTGGGGACGGCGCACTCGGAGGCTGGGTCGGCGACGCAGGCCGACAGCCGCCCCTCGATGATGGCGACATGCGGGGCCTCCTTCTCGATCAGGATCACCGGCACGCCTTCGAGCAGGCACGCGACCCCTGTGGTGCCGCTGCCGGCGAACGGGTCGAGCACGGTCCCGCCGGGGGGCGTGACCAGCCGCACGAGCCAGCGCATGAGGGCTACCGGCTTGACTGTGGGGTGGGTGTTGCCGCCTTGCCGCCCACGCCCGGCGTCGCGAAGCGCGCCGACCCCGGCGTCGCACCCCGCGTCCCGCTCGCGCGTCGACGGCTTGGCGCAGTAGAAGAACCGGGACGCGCCGCCCGCCCCGCCATAGCCAACGTCCTCCGTCGATCCGATGTTCTCGGGAACGCCAGCGACTCGCTGCGGGCGCTTGCCCGAGCGGTTGCGGTTCACGGCCACACCGTCCTTGCCGACCCCGCTCTGCTGGTCGAGCATGTCGCCGGCTTCGGGGTCGAGCGCCACGTTCGCCGGCCAGCGGCCCATGCCGTCGTTGCCGGACCCGCGACCAGCGCCCGCCGTCCCACCGTCCGCGCCGACCCGACACCCGTCGATATTGAGCGCGCCGGTGCCCCACTTCTGGACGTTGTCGGCGACGGTGCCGTCCAGCGGCTTGCGTGCCAGCACGATCGGCTCGTGCGCCGGCTTGAGCGCGGTGCCCCAGCCGTCCCATGCGCGGGCGGCGTCGGTGGCCGGGGCCGTCACGTCGGCGCTCCCACGGTTGACCGCGTAGTTGACGCTCTTGCTTCGGTGCGACCTCTCGACGTTCGGGTTCCTCTCACCCGTCGGCAGCCGCTCCGCCCCGGCCGCCTTGTCGATCGCCTTGGACACGTCGAGCGACTTGGGGAAGCCCTGCCCGTACAGCCATGCGAGCTGGTCACGGATCTCGAACCCGGCGTCCTCGATGCCGACGACCATGCGATGGTAGGTCCGCGTGCCGCCGAAGGCTACGAGGTGCCCGCCCGGCTTGAGCACGCGTAGAGCCGTGCGCCACGTCGCCGGGTCGTACGCAACGCCCGTGCCGTCCCAGCTCTTCCCCATGAATCCCAGCTCGTACGGCGGGTCGCAGACGATCGCGTCGAGCGAGTCGGCGGCTTGCTCGTTCATCCATGCGACGCAGTCCCCGCCGTGGACGGTGGCGAGGCCGATGTCGAGCGGGCCGTCGGGCATATCAGGCGGCGGTGCGTTCGCGGACGCCTCGCCATCGGAGGCGCGCTTGATCGACTCCAGCAGAGCCTCCATGCGCGCGGTGTCGTACCCGGTCGCCTCGACGTTCCCGCCGTTGTCGCGGATCCGCTGGAGCAACGCGGCTGTGCGCTCGGGGTGCGCCGTTGCGAGACGGGCCGACTCGTTGTCGGCGATGGCGTACCCGTCCCGCTGGTGCCCTTCGAGCTGCGTCTGGACGGACCACAGGTGCGACCATCCCAGCCGGATCGCCGCGTCGAGCGTCCCGTTGCCGGCGACCATCACGCCGTCGGCGTCGTGGACGGTCGGCTTCTGCTGGCCGTACTCCATCAGCGACGCCATGACGGCCTGGATCGATCGCGGGTCGCTGTGGTCGTTGGCGTTCTCCGGGTCTTGGCGGAGGTCGCCGACCGGGACCAGCCCGCCGCGCCCGTCCGGGTTGCCGGACCAGACGGGCGCGGGGGCGGGCTTCTTCTTCTTCGCTGCCGGCGTCACGGGCTGCCCATCGGCTGGACTTGCGGTCATGCGCGCACGGCCTTTCGGCCTTCGCCTGACCGCTCCCACCTGTCGACGATGACGTCGCAATAGCCTGGGCTGATCTCGACGCCGAAGCATCTGCGGCCCAGCGCGTCGGCAGCGACGAGAGTCGACCCCGACCCCATGAACGGGTCGTAGACTACATCCCCCGGGTCGGAGTACGCCCGGACGAAGAAGTCCGGCAGCTTGATCGGGTACGCGGCTGGGTGCCCGAGCGCCTCGCGGTTCTTGCCGAGCGAGAGGACGTTCGACGGGTACGCCAGACCGCCTCGTAGGTCCATCGGTATGCCTTGGTTCGGGATCGTCGGGTCGTCCTGGTTCTGCGCGTTGCTGCCGCCGAGCTGCTTCGCGTTCGATCTGATCCGTTCGATCGCATTCTTAGCGACGTACCCGCCTGTCTGGTTTGTCTTCCCTTGCTGCGACGATGTTGACGGGTTCGACTTCTTCGCCCGCGCGTCAACACCCTTACGGCGCATCCCCTCGGTGGTACCGAACTGCTGCACGTCCTCCATGTTCGGATGCAACCCGGACCAGTCCGGGATATCCGACGACGGCACCATCACGTCGTCGGGCCTGAACTTGTGGTCGGCGTTGCGCGTGAACTGGAAGATCGGCTCCCATCCGTTCTTGAACCGCTTGACGACAGCCTTAGGCGTGCCGCCGTGCGTCCAGATGAACTCGTCGACGAACCGCCAGCCCCACTTGCGGACGTGGGCCAGCGTCAAGTCCTTGACGTAGAGCGACCGCTGGCCGTCTTCGCAGTGTTCCTTGATGTTGAGGAACCACGACCCGTCGTCCGCGATGTGCGCAGCGATCCCGGCCTGGACAGCGTCGAACCAGTCGACGTAAGCGTCGGGGTGGATGGGCTCGAACCCGCTGGACTCGTCATACTTCCGCTGCGAGGCATAGGGCGGCGACGTGATGGCGACGTTGATCGTCGAACCGTCGAGCAGACGTGCGACATCGGCATCGTTCCGACAGTCCCCGCAGATCAGCCGGTGGTCGCCCATCACCCAGACATCGCCCAGCTTGGTCGTTGGGTTCGAGGGCGGCGCGATCGGCTCGATGGCCTGCGTCTCCTCCTGACCGCTGCCGTCCTTGATCGACTCCAGCAGCGCGTCCATGCGCGCGGTGTCGTACCCGGTCGCCTCGACGTTCCCGCCGTTGTCGCGGATCCGCTGGAGCAGCGCGGCGGTGCGCTCGGGGTGCGCCCTCGCGATGCGGGCCGACTCGTTGTCGGCGATGGACATCCCCGCCTGTTGCGTGGCGTCGAGGTGCGTCTCGGTCGACCAGATGTGCGACCAGCCGAGGCTCCTCGCTGCCTGTAGCGTGCCGTTACCTGCGATCATCACGCCGTCGGAGTTGTGGACGGTAGGTTTGACCTGCCCGTATTCGGCGAGCGACGCGGCGATGGCGCGGATCGACTCGGGGCTGTGCTCGTTCGGGTTCTCGTGGTTCTCGCGGAGCTGGTCCACGGGCACGAGCGCCCCGCGCCCGACGGCCTCGCCGGACCAGACGGGCGCGGGCGTCTTGGTCTTCGTCTTCGGCTTGGCAGCGGTCATCAGTTCCCCGTGAAGATCCAGTCGGTGCCGTCGGTATAGTAGCGGAACGAGGCCCACTGTGCCGAGAGCGTCGGGCGCTCGACGGTCGCGCCGCTGTCGGTCGCGTGCGCGTTGACCGTGATGGAGTTCGCGGCGGCTGTCTTGATGACGAGCACGCTGCCGTACTGGCGCATGGACCGGATGAGCGGGAGCGTCACGGTGACGTTGCCGCTGGTCGTGTCGGCGCGGACGATGCGCTCGAAGCCGGCGGTGACGGCGAACGGGCTGTCGGTGTCGTCGATGGCGTGGACGGTGCGGCGTCCGTCGTGGACCATGCGCCACTCGCCGCCGAGGAGCCCGCCGCCGTAGCCGTGGACGACGATGTCGTCGCCGGGCAGGAGCGTCACGTCGTCGATCGTGATCTGTGGCGATTCACCGCCGATGTTCTCGAACTGCTCGGCGCTGACCGGCGGGAACTGCTGCGACTGGAACGTGACGAGGTTCGGTCCTTCGTTCAGGATGTGGACGGGGCGTCCGGCGATGATCAGCGTCCCTGTGCCGAGCGTGACGACGTGGTCGCCGTCGCTCGGCGCCATGGCGATGTTCGTCGCCTCGTCCCACCGCAGCACCGTCGTCGCGGAGATCGTGCCCGGGTTGGCCTGTGTCCAGAGGACGAGATCCTTGTCGAGCACGAGGGTCGTGTAGAGCGTGTTCCACGGCGAGCTGCTGCCCGAGTAGAGCACGCGATCGTCGGCGGCGGTTGCGCCCTTGCGGACGACGTTCCCCGTGGTGGAGTCGAAGGCGACCTGCCCGGGCGGCGCGTTCGCGAGCGGATCGGCGTCGGTGAACCCGCGCTCGACCTGCTGGATGCGCTGCTCCATCGTGACCATCAGGTCGGCGAAGCGGCGGTCCGGGTTCAGCTCGGTGTAGACGTTGGGCATGTCGGTGGCGTCCTCGTGGAGTACGGCGCGATGGTACCAGTCCTGGGCGGCGAACTTGAACCAGCAGATCGCAGAGATCAGCAGGCAGGCGGCGAACGCGAACGACCGCACCGTCACATCTCCCCGTCGTCCCAGCCGTCGCGCTCGACGGCCGCCCGCATGACCGCGAGGGCCTGGAGCGCGGTCCCGACCCCGAACATCAGGACGAGCAGCGGCAGGCCCCAGGGCAGCCACGCGAGGCCGGCGTAGATTCCGCCGACCTGGAGCGCGAAGCCCAGGACGCAGCAGGCGATCACGGCGCGGGCTGTCACGGATCGGCCCTCCATCGGCGCTTGGCCGACGCGATGTTGTCCTGCCGCCAGCCGGGACAGAACGGGCGCGGCAGGTACTCGTCGCCTTCCCACCTCTCGCCGCAACGCAGGCACGTCCCCGAAGGGTCGTACCACTCGTAGACGAAGACGGCGTGCCAGCGGTCGCAGCCGCAGTTGTCGCAGGCCGTCTTGACCAGCCGCTTGCGCTCGACGGTCGGGCGGCAGATGTTGACGCCCGGGGCGATCTCGTTGCAGGTCACGTCTCAGCCCTCGCCGTCATCGTTCCGGATCCAGGAGTCTCCGCATGGGTTGAGACCCCGGGTCTTGGGAACGGCGTTCAAACGCCAGCCGCGCCGAGGGCTCGTCCCTCATGCCGCAGTCGAAGCACACGCATTCCCCTCTCGGGCCGTACGGCCGCAGCTCAGCCACGACGCCACACAAGTCGCATTGCTGCGGCCGCTCGTCCGACGTGACGTGAATACCATCCGGCTCTTTCACGTCTCAGCCCTCGGCGCCGGGGCGATGTACTTCTCGCGGAGATCCTTGGCACAAGACCCACACACCCAGGTCTCCCACGGTAGCCCCGCAGTCCCTGGTGGCAGCGTCACCGTTGCAGGCATCCCGCACGAGAGGACTCGTGGTGTCTTGCCACTGTAGTCCACGCCGATGTGCGCGTCGCACTTCGTGTCGCGTGGCGGCGGTCGCGGTTTCTTCGGCTTCTTGCCCATCACTTGTCCTCCCGCGCTTTGTCGACGGCGGCCAGGGCGTCGCGCACGGCCATCTTCCCGTACTCTCCCACCACTCGCGTGTCCAGCCGCCGCAGCAACCGATCGCACTCGACCAGCGCGGCGTACTCCGGGCTCCGCTGGTTCCAGGCAGCGATGGCTTCGCGCACGGTCTCGCGCTCCAGGCTTGGCATCATCTCGCAAAGATCGTTCCGGTCGCAGGTGACGAGGTACCAATCCGAGGCGTTGGTGGCCTGGACGACGTTCGGCACAAAGCCGCACCACGGGCACGGCCTCGGGCTCGCAGCAGCCAGCAGCTCTTGCGGTGTCTTCATGCTTGTTCCTGATTCTCGTCGGCCAGTGCCCGCTCGATGCGCTTGATGAGCGTGTCGATCTCGCCACCGAGGCGGCTGCCTTTCTTCCAAGAGCTGCGCATCCAGGAGCTTCAGCTTGTCCTTCTGTTCCCGCAGAGTCTCTTCCAAGAAAGTGATGTAGCTCTTGGCTTCCAGTCGCTTCCCAGTCACGCATCGCGCCGTCATGTCGTCGCCTCCTCGATCGTGATCGTGACGCCCGGGCTGTCCTTGTAGCCTTTCCAGTAGTGGCCGGCGACGATCAGCCGGTCGTCGACGTAGACCACTCCGGTCAGCGCGTCCTCGACGGCGCGCGCCAGCTTGAGCACGTCCGGCTTGCCGATGTGGTGCCTCGGCGCGCTGTCCTTCAACTGGCCGCTCGCCCGCCGATGCGACTTCGGCCGCGGCATGGCGAACTTGAGCGTGAGCTTCAGCGGCAGGTCGAGCAGCGGCCGACCGCCCCACGCCGGCACGACAACGCCCGCGATCTGCGCGCGCCACGCCTTGCCGGCCTCGCCGGTGCCGTCGGACACGGCCACGCCCAGCTTCCCGTTCTTCCGCTTGAACGGGAACGCCGACTTGCTCCCGGCCGGGCGCGGGATCCCGGGCACGAAGACGTGGAAGACGGTCACGTCCCGACCTCGAACGCCGTGCAGGTCGGGACGCCGGCGGCGTCGTAGACCCACTCCGCGGGGTAGCCCTTCTCGGCGACGTCGTAGACCAGCGTCGACGTCAGGATGCGGCACCCGTCCTCGGCCTCGAAGGTCCGGCGATAGGTCGCGTCGTGCGCGCACCGCTCGCAGTAGCGCTCCGAGAACATCTCGCCTTCGGTGCCGTTGCTCGGGCGGTACGGCTTGCCGGCGTTGGCCGGGCATCGGATCGGCGGCGTCATCGTTGCCACTCCTCGATCAGCGACCAGATGCACTCGGGGGTCGACTCGTCGAGGACGTCGTCCTCGGCGGCCATGAGCCGGTCGAGGAAGTCGAGCACGTCGCGGACCTCGTCCGGCGTCATGCGCAGATGGTCGCGCGCGCGGACGTCGGCGCTTCTCGCCTTGGTCCACGTCATGGCGCGTAGACCAGCACGACGTCGTCGAGCAGCTCGACGCTGTGGACGGACCAGTCCGAGCCGCCGGCTTCGGCGAACGCGGACTGCACGGCTTGCACGGCCGCCATGGTCGACGGGGCGACGACGTGGACGCTGCGCGGCGGGGCGTTGGCCGACAGGATGCGCGTCGCGCCCATCGAGCTGCCCCTGTAGCCGGACGTCACCCTGTAGAGGTTCGGTCGTGGTGCCGGCATCACAGCTCCCCCGGCATGGGGGGCACGAGGCGCAGGTCGCCGTGCAGCACGACCGAGACGTGCGTCGCGACGGCCATCCGCCGCGCGAGCGCCGACGTCGCGGTGTTCCCGCGGCCGGTCGCCAGCTTCAGGAGCAAGTCGCCGCGCCGGTCTGCCGGCATCGTCGCGAAGTGGTCGACGATCTCGTCCGGCACCTCGCCCCAGTTCCGCCCGACCGCGTCCCCGATCGCGACCCGGAGCCCCATCCTGTCCACCTGCCGTCTCGTCACCGTTCGACCCTCCCGTCATCCGCTCCGCGACGCCGCTCGGCGCCGTCTGGATTTGGACCCTACCGTTATCGCGTTGCGAAGTCTATAGTCTGCCCCATGAGCAAGAGAAAGCTACCAACGCCCCGGGCCGTCCGGTCCAGGCTCGCCCGGCTGATGAAGGATCGGGGGCTCACGCAGACCGACCTCGCGGAGATCATGGGATACCGGCAGTCGAGTATCTCGATGATTCTTGCGGGGACGCGGACGCCGCGGCCGATGATCCCGTTCGTGCGCAGGCTGGAGCAGGTCGAGAACGAGACGACGCCCGGAGCGTAGGTCCACACAACCACACGGAGGAAGACGAGATGGTGAAGACCGTCATGGGTTACCGGTACGCCTCGACCGAGGCGTGGGAGAAAGCGCGCGCGGACCTGCGCGGGTACGGGGCGAGCGACATAGCCGCCGTACTCGGTCCGCTGCAACACCCGTACATGACGCGGTTCGAGTTGTGGGCGCGTCGCACCGGCCGGCTGCCGCCGGTCGAACCAACCGCCGCGATGAGGTCGGGGCACTACGCCGAGGCCGGTTGGTTGCGCTGGTACGCGGACGAGACCGGGCGGGCCGTCTGGAACGCGAGTGGCGAGACGCCGATCATCGTGCCGCACCCGACCGACCCGCTGGCGACGTGCTCGCCGGACGGGTTCGTCTGCGGCGGGCAGGGTCCGGGCGCGTTCGCGATCGACTTCGTCGACGCGGACCCGCGCCACCCGACGGGCGGCTTCGTCGGCGGCGTGAAGTTCGACGGCGGGGTCGACGCGAAGAACCACAGCGAACGCATCCTGTCGCCCGACCGCGAGCCCGGCGTCACCGGGTACGGGCCGCCAGGGTCCGACGTGGTGCCCCGCTACATCTGGTGGCAGGCTCAGTGGTCGTGCTACTGCACCGGCGCCCCCTGGTGGGACATCGCGGCGGTGTTCGGCGGGCAGAAGTTCCACGCGTACCGCGTGCCACGCAGCGACCGGGCGATCGAGCTGGCGGCCGAGGCCGTCGCCCGGTTCGAGGAGGACCACGTCCAGGCCGACACGCCGCCCGACGAGACGGCGGCCGGCTGGCGGCGCGTCGAGGACTCGCTGCGCGCGATGTTCCCGACGAGCACCGACGCGGTCCTCGTCGCCGAGCAGTCCGACCTCGACGACGTCTACCGCTGGTACCACGCCCGGCGCGTGGCCGGGCTGTTCGATGACGTGGCCGAAACCTACAAGGCGAAGTTGATCCGCCGGATGGAGGACGCCGGCGTCATGGCGCTCGGGACCGAGGCCGGGCCGGCGATCCTGACGTACAAGGGCGGCGGCGAACCGAAGCCGGTGGTCGACTGGGAGGCGACGGCGAAGGCTATCGCGTCGGACGCTCTCCTCAGCAACGACATCGTCGGCGACGCTCGCGACGTCGACGGGGTCGTCCGGTCCTACACCGTGACCAAGCCGGGCCGCAAGCCGTCGCGCTCAATGCTGCTCAAGCTGACCACATCCGAGAAGGTCGCCGCCCTGCTGGCGAAGGCTGCCGATCTCGGGTACGACCTCGCCGGGTACGAGGCGACAGCGGACGCGCTCGGCTGGCCCGTCCACGACGCGGCGAACATGATTGCACCCGACGCACCCAACACACAGGAGCAGGAACGATGACGACGACAGCAGTCGCCCCCTACGCGGGGCTCCAGACCATGTTGACCAAGCACTCGGCCGAGATCGCGGCGGCCCTGCCGGCGCACTTGCCGGTCGACCGCTTCGTGCGGTGCGTGCTGACGTACGCGCGCAAGAATCCCAAGGTGCTGAACTGCACGCCCGACTCGATCGCGAAAGCGATCATGGACAGCGCGCAGCTCGGGCTCGCCCCGGACGGCACGCTCGGCAGCGGGTACATCGTGCCGTACAAGACGACGGCGACGTTCATCCCCGGGTATCGCGGGTTGATCGAGTTGGCCCGTCGCACCGGCGTCGTCTCGAAGATGGAGGCGCGGCTGGTCCGGCAGGGTGACCACTTCCGCGAGGTGCTCGGGTCCGACCCGCGGCTGGAGCACGTCCCGGTCGCGCTCGGCGACAAGCGGGGCCCGGTCATCGGTGCGTACGCCGTGGCGTGGCTGCGCGACGGCGGCACCCAGTTCGAGGTGATGACGCTCGAAGACCTGGATGCGATCCGCAAGGCGAGCCCCAGCTCGTCGTTCAGCGACTCGCCGTGGAAGAACCACCCGGGCGAGATGATGCGGAAGTGCCCGGTGCGCCGGCTGTGCAAGTACCTCCCGCTGTCGCCCGAGCTGGCGGCGGCGATCGAGCACGACGACGACGTGGCGACCAAGGACGTCGACGTGTCGGTGCGCGAGTCGGCGCCGACGCCGCGGTACGCGACGCAGGCCGACGCGGTGCTCGCGGACCTGGAGCCGGACACCGAGCGCGAGCGTGTGCCGTACGCCGTGGACGGGACGTTCTACGTCGACGACGAGACCGGCGGCGAGACCCGGCAAGCGCCGTCGCCGTCGCCCGCGCCGCCGCCGTCCGACGACGACAGCGGCGACGACGACGAGAAGAAGGTCCGCAAGCCGAGCGGCTGGCACCCGGCGAGCCGCGAGAATCTGCCGCCGGAGCTGACCGGGCGGGACGCGCCGGCGACGCTGCTGGAGATCGGGTCCACGGCCGAGGGACTCGTGTGGCTCGACGGTCTGGCCGAGGAGACGATCAAGGCGGCGTTCCCCGACCAGCCGATGACGGCTCTGCGGATCAGCAGGAACGTCGACAAGTACCTGTCCGCGGACGACGTCCAGGCGGCGCTGGCGTCCGCTCCGCAAGCCCCCCCCGCCGACGAGGAACCACAGGCATGACCACACCAGCACCCAGGACGAACAGCGGCGCCACCGTCACCGTGACGGGGCGAGCGAACATGATGCGGATCGTCGGCGACGGCCGCGTGCGGAACCTCGACGAGACGGCGGCCCAGGTCTGCGCGCTGCTCGACGGGCTCGACGTCGCGGTCGTGGCTGCGAAGCTGCACGCGGCGGCCGGGTCGCCGGTGACGTTCGAGGCGCCGGGGCGCGCGGAGACGGCGCACGCCCCGGCCCCGGTAGACGACGGCGACTTCACGGCCCCGGTGGACACCCTGCTCCCCGGCGAGCTGCGGGTCGACGCCGAGGATGCGCCGGACGCCACCTAGACTAGGCGAGAACCGCCGAGAATCGGGCCGTTCGGGGGCGATGATGGCGGCGCCCCCGGCGGCCCGGTTTTTTTCCAGGGTACCCTATGGACGCCGGTATCGCGTTGCGATACCTTGTGCGCATGAAGATCGACGCCACAACCCGGAGCGAGACCATGACCAACAAGACGACACGCTGGACCGCGACGATCTACGTCACGACCGAAGACGGCAGCAGGCACAGGTTCGGCGCCGCCGTCTCGATGCCCGACGGCTGCCCCATCATCGACGCGGTGGACGCCCTCGAAGAGATCGGCTACGCGAAGGCCGAGAAGGCCGGCATCGTCAACATCGAGGAGATCAGCACCGAGGGCAGCGAGGTGGAGGCATGAAGACCGACGCCACAGACCGGAGCGAGACCATGACCAACACCACGCTGACGACCTCGGAGAAGATCAAGGCGCTTGAGCAGAGCGTCGTTCACTGGACGCTCGCGGGAGAGTACGCCCAGGCCATCCGCTGCCTCGACGAGATCGTCGCCTTGGACGCCAACCGATGACCAAGCCGACCAAGATCAACGCGGCCGCGATGGCGCGCGCCCACAGCACCGCCGAGCTGCGAGCGCTCGCGTACGACGCGCGACTCTGCTGCCGGTGGGCGGAAGCCGCCGAGCTGTACGAGGCAGCGGTCCTCGCCTACCCGCGGACGACCGGCAGTCTGGCCGCGATCGACACCGCGCAGCTTGCCCAGGCTGCGGCCGACTGCCGCAACGCCGCCGAGATGGAGACGGACCGATGACGCGCGGGCGCTGCGGCGCGCGGGGATGTGAGCGGGCGCCCGCCCCGACGGCGCTCCGTCTGCACGGGCAGCCTTGGCGGGAGGCCCCGCCGTCGGAGTTGGTTTTGGGAGAAGCCCTGGACGGGGCGTCCCCGCTCGATGTAGTGTCCAGGTAGGGCTAGGGCGCGATCATACCAGCGACCGGCCCCGCGGTTCAAACGCGGCGGGCGTTGTCCAGGCGGAACGCGCTCGTCGGTTTCGTGGGAGGGCAGAGAATGTACGTCCGCGCCGTTGTCCCCGCGTCCTCGCGGTCGTCGTCGTGAAGCGCCCGAAGCGGTACTCCGACGGGCAGCTCACCTACGGGCCCTGGTACATCGACGACTGGATCGCGAGCCCGTCGGTGCTCGGCCTCTCGGACGCCGGCTACCGGCTCTATCACCTGATCTGCCTGCGCGTGATGCAACGCGGGCCCATGCCCGATGACCCGGCCTACGTCCGGGCGGTCTGTCCCGGCGTGCGGGACTTCGACGCGGCGTGGGCCGAGGTGCGGCCGGCGCTGCTGGTCGACGCGGCCGGGCGCCTCTACCAGCGCCGGGCGATGGCCGAGCACGAGCACGGGATCGCCGTCTGCCGCGAGGCGACGGCCGCCGTCTGGGTCCGTGACAACGGGCCGGACCCGGGATCGATCGATACATCGTCCGATCGATCGATCGATACATCGATCGATGTATCGAATGGGGTATCCACCCAGACCCAGACCCAGACAGAGAACCTTGTGGAGTCCACCGACGGCAGTTCGGGGGGGGGTAGGGGGGCGCAGCCCCCCCGTGTCGGCGCCGCAGGCGCCGACGTCTCGTGCCCGGCCGATCGAGCAACGCCGAACGGCCACGCCGGCCCAGCTCCACGCGACCCGTCCGAGGGCAGTTCAGCGGGCCGAGACGCCCCGACTCCACGAGAAGCCGGCGGCCGAGGCCCGGATCCGGCGGCAGGCCGCCCCCGGCAGCGCGTGCCGCGCGCGGACGCCGGGGGCCGACTACCCGGACCCGCGGACCCCGCAGGCCCGCAGACGGGCCCACAGGCGGCCGACGTCGGCCGGGTCTGCCGGGCCGTGGAGCGGCTGGTCGAGGTCCGGCACGGGTCCGGCGGGGGCAAGGCCCGGCGGGCATCCCGGCAGGCCCGGAGCGCCGGCTGGACGAAGGCGGCCGGGCTCCTGCTGCGCCTGGGGCCGCCGGGGGAGCGGGCGCCCGTCCCTGTGCACGAGGTCGTCGAGGTCTGCCGGTGGCTGGCGCAGGAGGCGCCGAGCCGCGGCGGGTTCTGCTGGGGCGAGGTGATCGAGACCCCGGCCAAGCTGCGCGAGCGGTGGGTCGACGTGGTCGCCGAGCGGGACCGGGCAGCAGCACGGCCGGCCGGGACCAACGGGCACGCCGACTCGCCGGCGTCGGCTGCGTGGCGGGCGCTGACCGCGAGGCTCACGAGCGGCGAGATGTACAGCGAGGCGACGTTCACCCCGCCGACGCTCGCCGCCGCCAAGTCGATCGGCGGGCTGACCCGCGTGTACTCTGCCGCGACGACCGGTACCGAGTTCGACCTACGAGACCTGCGGCGCGAGTTCGTCGCCGCCTACACCCACACGGAGACGACATGATGACGAACGACGAGACGATGAAACACGACGGGCCGGCCGCGGCATGGATCACGGCCCGGGAACGGTCGGAGATGTTCTACCCTCCGGCCGAGGACACCGACCGGGACAGTGGCAAGATCACGACGACTGCCGCACGCCACCGCATGAACATGCGCACGGCGATCGAGTCGGCCGAAGCTGCGCGTGATGCCGCGTGGGAGGCGAAGCTCGTCAACGAGCAAACCGTCCGCGCGTTCTTCAACGGCTACCGGTCGGCCGTGCGATTCTACGCGGTGTGGCACGACGGCCGCCAGTTGGTCGGCGTGACGCGGAAGCCACTTGCGGACGTACTTGAGCGCCTCTACGAGCTGGAGGGTATGGCCGTGTGCGGGGGTCTCATCCCGCCCGAGATGTTCGCGTGACACCCGACGACCAGACGGACGACGTCCGCCCGACGTCGCACCCGGTCAACGAGGCCGGCCTACTGTTCGGCCTGCTGGTCGAGGGCACGCACGGCAGCGGCGAGATGGCCGACCGGCTCGTCGAGTGCCTGGAGGTCGACGCCTTCACCGCGCCGTATCGGATCGCGGCGTGGGCCGCGGTGCTGGCGCTGCGGCGTGACGGGCACCCGATCACGTTCGGGACGCTGCTCCCGCGGATGACCGTCGACGGCTGGACGAGCGGCCACGCCGAGATGGTCGAGATCGAGACGGCCGGCGACCACCTGTCGGTCACCTACCGCAGCAACCGCGACGCCTTCCGGCTCGCGCTCGTGCTCTACGCCCAGTACGTCCTCGACGCCTTCGTGCGCCGTCAGATCGTGCTCGCGGCGAAGGCCGGCGCCCACGACGCGAGCGTCCGGCCGGGCGCCGCGTCGGAGGTGCTCGACGTCATGGCCCGCCGGCTGGAGGCCGTGACCGCCTACGGCCGGTCGTTCTACGCCGACACCGGGGGGGCCCGGCGTGCTGCCCGGTTCCGCGGGGCGATCGAGCGGCGCCTCGACCCGTCGGCGTCGCCGGCGACCAAGACGCCGTGGCCCGACCTGAACTCGGTCCTCGGCGGGGGGCTCGTGCCGGGCCGGCTCTACGTCGTCGCCGGCCGGCCGGCGATGGGTAAGTCGACCGCGGCGTGGAACCTCGCGAGCTGGGCCGCGCTCCACGAGCGGCGCGGGGTCCGCTGCGTGTCGTACGAGGAGGACGTGAACGACGTGCTGCTGTCGATGGCGTGCTCGACGGCGCGTTGCCCGAAGAGCGGGACGCTGACCGACTCGCAGGCGACCCAGGTCCAGGACGCCATGGCCCGGTTGAAGTCCAGCCAGCTCGACGTCGAGGAGCCGGGGCGCGAGGAGCCGTTCACGCTCGCCCGGTTGCTCGCGCTCGTCGGGACGTGGAAGGCGACCGGGACCGACGTCGTGGTGCTCGACTACCTCCAGCTCATCCCGCTCGGTCCCGGGGGCAGGCAGTCGCGGGAGAGCCGCCGGCACGAGGAGGTCGCCGAGATCAGCCGGTCGCTCAAGCGGGCCGCGCTCCAGCACGGGGTCGCGGTCGTCGTGACGGCGCAGCTCAACCGCGCCGTCGAGTCGCGCGGGAACCACCGCCCCGCGCTCTCCGACCTTCGCGAGTCGGGGTCGATCGAGCAGGACGCCGACGTCGTGCTGCTCATGTTCCGCCCCGGCTACTACGCGCCGACCGACGCGGACCTCGAAGGTAAGGCCGAGTTGATCGTCGCGAAGAACAGGCACGGCGAGGCGGGCCGCAGCGTCGAGCTACACTTCGACGGCGCGATGGGGCGGTTCTCGAACGTGGCGAGCAACTGGTCGACGCCTGCGAACGCGCCGGCGACAACGACGGCGGCGAAGCCCGTCGTAGACTGGGGGGCATGATGAACGACCTCGGCGCACTCCGTCTACCGTACCGGCCCGATGCCCTCGACGACGTGACGCGCGACGTCCGCGCGTGGCCCGGCGACCCGCGACGCATCGCCGCGCTGCGGCTCATCGCGACGGCGCGCGAGGCGAACGTCCGGCTGGCCGCCGCGCTGCGTGTCGTCGAAGACATGCGCAAGCGGGGGCAGCGTCGGTCGATGCTGCACTGGTGGAACCCGGCGCGGCCCTCGACGTGGTCGGCGTGGTGGTGGGGCCGCGTCGTCTACGGCTCGCGCGAGGGCCCCGGGCTCGTGTCGTGGCGCGCTGGCCCCGTCGAGCTGCGGCGGCTCGTACCATGAGCGCGTGCCACCGGATGGTCGTCGTCGAAGGCGTCTACGTCGACATCCGCGTTCACGTCGACGACGACCCGCCGCTGTACGTCTACCGATCGCCGCTCGGCCTGCTGTACCTCACCGACGATCCGCCGGGGACGTTCTTCCCCGCGCTCCCGTCGAGCACGGCCCACCACCTCATGGATCTGACCGACCGGCTGCTGATCTACCGCCGGCTGCCGGACGGGGCGTCGACGCTCGGCGAGCAGGCGGCGCGCTGCCCCGTCTTCCTGCCGCGGTGCGTGAAAAACTAGGCCGCAGGGGGCGTTTCTCGGCCGCCGGGTTTTTTTCCAGGTACCCCCTGTACAGCCGTATCGCGTTGCGATAGGGTGTGTCTGTCGAGCGGGAATAGGCCCGCCGACACCCAACAACGGAGCGAGACCATGACGACCTTGAAGCTGGACGAGGACGGACGCGACCTGGACGGCTACTCCTGGTCATGCTGGAGAACCGAGTCCTCGGACGGGGCGCCGAAGACGACGGCTCTGCACCTCGACGGCGACGACGGAACGCACACGGCGTGCGGACGCAGGCTGCCGCCGCACGCGAACGCCTACGAGGATCCCGGGTTCGCCGCGGGGACGTGCAAGACCTGCGTCAAGATCCAACACCGTTGGTTCATCGCCGCCGCGAGTCAGGAAGGTTGATCCGGCCTCGGACCCGGCGCCCTGCTCACGCGGGGCGCCCAGCCCGGGGACGCACGACGCGGACCCACAACGGAGCACGACCATGACCAAGACCAGAAGGACGGCGCGCGACGCGCACGCCGAGCACGTCGACACAATCCGCAAGCTGCTCGCCATCCTGTCGGACAGCGTCGAAGAGGAAGCCGGCAACGCTCAGTTCGCCGGCGTCGACTGGGGCGACGTCGGATCCATGGCTTGCGTCACGCAGGCGCTCGCCGCGCTCTGCACCGCCGGCGCGCGAGACCAGATGACCCCGGACCTGCGCGCGACGATCGCGCGCATCGCCGGCGACGACTGCCTGGAGCGATGACGATGAGGACGCCAGCGAGACCGGCCGACGCCCGCGGCGAGTGCGACGGGTGCCACGCGGTCCCCCGCGACTTGTGGGAGGTTCACGACGAGCCCGGCGAGTGGCAGCTCTGCGCCAGATGCTACGCGCGGGATCGTCGACAGGCGACTCGCGTGCAGGCGTCCCCGGACCGCGACGCCGGCCCGTACGCGCACCTCGAAGACGGCTACTGCCGCGACTCCGACCTGGACGACGACCGATGACGACAAGCGCAATCACACGCGAACAGATACTGGACCTTTTGCGGGAGGCGACGCAGGCGAGCGACTTTGAGATGACCTCGATCGCGCTACGCGCCTTGGTGATGGGCAGAGGTTCGCGCGAGTGGGCGCAATGCGTCGATGTGATCGAGGATGCGCGTGCGATGGACGACGACCGATGAGCAGGCCGCAGACACGCCCCGTCCGCGTCGAGTGCGTGAAGACGGGCAGGGACTACGAGGCCCGCTGGGAGACCGCCGCGGCCGACGCGATCTGCGTCCAGTGCGGCGCGACGATCCCGACGAAGGGGTCGGTGCGGCACCCGGTCACCGGGGCAGGAAGGGGGCGGCCGTGAACCGGTACGCCGTCTGGCACGGGAACCCGGACGGGATCCCGCCGCTACCCGACCGGTGCCGGGCGCAGATCGAGCACGGGCGGGACATGACGCACGCAACGCTGTTCACCCAGTGCCGACGGCGTAGAGGGCCGAGCGGGTACTGCTGGCAGCACCTACGACACGCGCAACGACAGCACGCGGCACAGGCCGCAGAAAGCGAGAACCGATGAGCACGAAGAAGGCAGGACGGAACGCACCGACCGGGCGGCCCCGGATTCACCCCGACGGCTCCGTCGTCTGCGGGTACTCGCTGACGTCGGACGACGCCGGCATCGTCGAGCGGTGGGCCGACGTGCTCGGCCTCAGCCGGTCGGCCGCGATGCGGGCGATCATCCGCGCGGCGGGACGGCCGCGCCGGGCGAAGGCGGTGGCGCCGTGACCATCCATACGGGGCAGGCGTTCGTCTCGATGCTCTGGCGCGGGCACACGATCAGCGTCGCGACCGAGTACGACCTCAGCGAAGACCTGCGCCCGGGCGCCGCGACGCTGCGGGTGACGGCGCCCGACGGGTCGCTGGTGATGCGGTTCACGCCGGCAGCCGCTGCCGCCGAGGCGCCGCGCCGGCTGCCCGCCGTTCCGGCGCCGCTGTTCGACAGGCCGGGCGCCGCGAAGCAGACGAACGGGTCCGGCAGCCCGGCGCCCGACCGGGCCGCCCCGAAGCCGGAGCGATCCGGGTTCAACCCGCGCGGGGAACTGGTGACGCGCCTGCGGTTCCGCCGGAGGCCGAACACGTCGAGCGACGAAGAATACCTGCGCGCCTGCCGCGCCGTCCACGCCGAGCACCCGTGGATCGCCGAAGCGGTCCTCGCCGCCACCGAGACGACCGACCTGATCTCCGAGGATCTGGTCGATACGCTCATCACCGACCCGGCCGGTACCCGCGGTATCGCCGATACGACGATGCGCACGCACGCCCAGCGTGTTTTGAACCTGCTGCGCCACGACAGGCGCCTGCTGGCGTTCAAGCGGGGCGGGCGGTACTTCTTCGGGCGCCCGCCGGAATACCGCGACGACGTCATCGTTCCGGCGCCGCCGGAGCGCACGCCACGCCGCGCGCCGGCCGGGAAGGGGCGGTCGTGAATCTGGCCCGGATCCGGGCCGAGCCGCTCTGGTTCCGGCTGCTCGTGGTCGGGCTCGCGCTCGCGGAGCTGGTCGCGATCTCGGCGATCGCCAGCGGCGGCCCACCGTGAACGCCATCGGGGTTGCACACGACCCCCCTGTGTGGTGGACTCGATCCCTCGTGGGGATCGTCACCCTCGAATCCGTGTGAATGCTCCGGGACCCCGGCGGTGTCATGGCCGCCGGGGTCTTTTCACGTCTCGGGGGGGGCCGCCGTGTCCTCGGGGGGCTCGGCCCTGTACCCGGCCACGGCGCAGAGCCGCCGGCGGTCGACCCGCTCCCCGAGCCGCGGCTTGCCGTTGCCGTCGTAGACGACCCGCCGCAGGTCCGAGGTCAGGATCCGGCCCCGCTGCCCGACGCGCAGGCACCAGCGGGACCGGCCGGCCTGGACGGCGTTGTAGGCGGCCACGAGCGGCGCGAGGTAGGCGCCGCGACCGCGACCCCGGACCGAGACCACCGAGCGCCGCAGCTCGGCCCACAGCCCGAGCCGGGCCTCCATCAGCGACGTCGACCCGTACCCGGCCGACCGGACCCGGTCGAGGTAGAGCGCCGCCATGCCCAGGGCTCTGGTTCTCGCCGCCCCTGATTCCAGAACGGCGCGCGTGACAGTCTCGTAGGCCGCGTCCACGGCCTCCGGTCGTGCGGGGTAGACGTTCGACATGCCGGCGATGGTACTCTGGCGCCCCCGCGCCGAACCATAACCGAGACCCCGAGACGAGGACGGCGCGTGGCGCAGGAGAGCGGCGAAGAGCAGCAGCGGGCACGACGGCAGACGAGACCACCCGGCCAGACGGTCGCCCCGTTCGATCTAGCGATGAGGCGCCTCGTCGTGATCGCGGTGGTGGCCTTGACGACGGCCGTGATCTGGCACGAGGTCCGTCTCGGGATCATCGAGTCGACCCGGTTTACGCGCGAGGACGCCGCCAAGATCCCGAACCGCGACGATGTGCAGGAGCTGAAGGTGCTCATGCGCGACGTAGGCTCCAGGCTTTCCCGACTCGAAGCGACCGTCGAAGCGAACCACCGATAGGAGTCCAGACCGTGAAGACCACCACCAAGACCCTCGCCGCCGCGGCTCTGCTCGCGACCGTCCTCTCGTGCGCCCATGTGCGATCGTGGTTCGAGTCCGACCCCGGCGTGAACCTCGTCAACGCAGCGACCGCCGTCGTCGAACTCGCGGAGGGCGGCGGCACGCCCGACCCCGCGCTCATCGCCATCGTGCAGGAACTCCGCGGGCAGATCGCCGCCGGCGCCGAGTACCCGGCGTGGGTCTCCGACATGCTGACCGAGGTCGACGCCGCCGGCGCAGTCGGCCTGCCGATCCCACCGCTCGCCGTCGAAGCGGCCCGCACCGTGATCCAGCTCCGCGACCAGATCCTCGCGCAGCCCGACCCGGCGCGACCGTGGTGGGGCGTCGGGCTCGACTGGATGCTCGTGCTGCTCCAGGCATGGGGCGGGCTCAGCATCGGCGGCGGTGTGATGTCCGATCGCGGGCGGTCGTTGGTCCGGGCTGCGCTCGGCGCGCTGAACCCGACGAGCGGGAAGGGCATCGACCTCGGGACGGCGGGGCGGGCGACCATGGCGCTCGCGGGGGCCCGGCACTCGGGCGACGTCCTGGCCGCCGCCCCGAAGGCGTCCACGCCCATCGTCTAGGAATCGGCGCAGGATCGGCCGATTCTCGGCGATCCCGGTTTTTTTACAGGACGTCTATGGACGCGCATATCGCGTTGCGATAGCCTCTGTGTGTCGGGTGGGAATGAGCCTGCCCGCGACGGAGCCGAAACCATGACGACCGAGACCAGCACGACGACCCGCGCCACCGCGACCGCGATGGTCCTCCCCACGATCCCCTACACGCCCACCGACCTCGTGAACCGCACCGCCGCCGGCGTCGGCCGCAACCCCGGCGCGACGCACGGCGCCGGCTACAACGGCCACCATGTGAGTATCAACTTCAGGCCGGCGGCGATCGGCGGCGCACGGTGGACGGCGACCTACACCTGGAACGGGATCCACACACTTGAGCGCGGCTCGCTGGACGCGTGCCTGCGCGCCACGAAGCGCCACTACGAGAACGGCGCGCGCGGCACGGTCGTCGTGCTCCACCTTTCCGACGACCACAAGACGCCCGAGTCGCTCGACGAGCAGCGGGCCATGGCGACCGAGGTCGGCTTCGAGCCCGCCACCGAGACGCGCGGTCAGTACGGCTGGTCCGTCGACACGCGGTCGCACTTCTGGACCGGCGCCCACCACGCGGTGAGCGACGCGCTCCGCTACAAGGACGTGCAGCACGAGCTGCTCCCCTTCGCGCTGGACTACACCGGCACCGCCGACGACTGGGCCGCCGCCCGCGACGCGTTCCTGCGGAGCATCCAGGACGAGCGGATCACCCGCCGCAACGCGCTCGTGCGGCAGAGCCAGGACGAGCGGATCGCGCGCCGCAAGGCGGAGAAGGCTGCGAAACCGGCGCCCGCCCAGGACGAGACCCCGGTCGCCGTCCACCCCTTCGAGGCGGCCGGCCTGGGCATCGCCCCCTTCCGCGTCGTCGGCGTCCGCGCGGCCAACCGCGGCCCCATGCCCATCCTCGACGCGGGCGGCAGGCCGACAGGTGCGACCGCCGGCGCCCCCGGCCAGTGCATGGACGTCTGCGCCTACTGCGCGCTGTCGATCAACGAGGTCTGGATCGTCGGGTCGGCCGACGGCAAGCGGTTCACCGTCGGCTGCTCGTGCGTCAAGAAGGCCGACGCCAAGCTGGCCGCCGACCCCGCGGCGCTCCGGGGCGCGCGCAAGCTGCGCAAGGACGCGAAGGCCGCCCGCGACGCGAAGCGGATCGCCGCGGCCCTGGAGACCCTGGCCCGCCCCGAGGTCGAGGCCGCCCTCCGGGCGATCAAGACGGTCCGCCCCAACGGGTCGCCGAGCGACGCCTACCAGTACATCGAGTTCTGCCTCGTCCGCGGCAACGCCGGGACGGCCGGCAAGCTGCGGTGCTGCCGGGCGATCGAGAAGGCCGCGAAGGCGCTCGGCTAGGGGGCCGGCCCGGGGGCCGTGGCCGCCTCAGCGCCCGCCTGCGGGCCGGGGCGCCGGCCGCGGCTCCTCGGTCGGGGGCACCGCCCCACGGGCCGTACGCGCGGCCACCGGCCCGCCGTCGGCGGAATCGGGCGCCGGCGGGGCCGCGAGCAGCAGCAGGAAGCCGGCGGCGGCCCAGATGGCCCAGATGGCCCAGTGTCGGCGGGGTATGCCCATGCCCGCCGATGCTACCCTGCCGGCGTGCTGGTCCGGCGGCTCGTGCCCGCCGCCCGAGAAGCCCGGGCGACGGCGGGTGACCGGGGGCAGCTCGGGAAGATGCCCGACGGGGCAGCGCCCGGGCGGGGGCTTCGGCCCCCCCGCCGGGCCGGCACGCCCCGCCACGCCAACCGAGATGCGCCATGGCCCGCCGACGGTTCCGCCTGACCGTGGGGACGCGCGTCGGCACGCCTGACGGCGCCCTGCACGTCGCCCGCCCGGAGAACCTGCCGGGCCGCGCCCTCGGGACGTGCATCGCGCTCCCGATGGAGGGCCTCCACAGGATCGAGGTAGACGACGAGCGGCCCCCGGCGCTCTGCCATGTGTGCTGGGCCTCGGCCATCGGGCACCCGGCCCTCCCGCTCACCGACGACGAGCTGGACGACCAGATCGTCTGGATGCTCCGCGGCCCTGGGCACGACGAGATCCTGGCGGCCAAGCGGCTGCGCCGCCGGCCGTTCGTCTCCGGCGACTAGGCGCCTTCGCCGCGCGCGAACGGCGGGGCCCGCCGGGTGCCGATCCTGCGGCGCGTCAGGTGCGACACGAGGAACTCGCACGACGCCGTATGCCGCCACGCGGCGACCAGCCGGCCGCGAGGGTCCTCCAGCCGCGGCCCGAGACCGATGGCCGCCGCGTCGATCGCGACACGCCACGCCGCGTCGTACGGCAGCTCGAAGACGCCGCCGGCGCCAGCGTCGACCCGGTAGAAGAGCAGCGTCACGCGAGCGCCGCCGCGATGCGCCGAACGTGGACGCGGCACCCGCCGATCACCAGCTCCAGCGACCCGCCTGCCGCGTTGCGGCCGGATACTCGGAAGATGTCTCCGCTCGTCACGGCGACGACAAGCTGTCGACAGCTCGCGGTCTGGAGCCCGAGGTTGCTCGTCAGGTTCCGGTGGTAGCTGAACGCGAGACTGCCGGCGAGCGCCGCGAACCCGCCGCCCGTGTCGACCTCGCAGCGCCAGTACCCCTCGCAGCGGGTGTTGCTCACCGTGTTCTCGGCGCTGATGTCGTAGCCGATCTCGATCCAGCCGGTGAACCCGACAGTGACCTCGGTCAGCCCCCCGTTCCAGGTGAAGCCCGCGTCGGTCCTGGAGTTCGTCGCGAACGGGATCAGGGTGTAGCCGGCGCCCGTCGCGATGCCCGTCGCCGCCGCGTTGTAGCGGCAGGTCCGGCGCGTCGTGAACGCCTTGACCCCGCCCTGCACCGACAGGTTGTCGTCGAGCCGCATCAGCTCGGCCGGCGTGCCTGTCCCCGTGCCCGTCCGGTTGAGCAGCCACCGGATACGGGTCTGCTCGTCGTTGCTCGACCCGTCGTGCTCGACGTACTTCATGTGCTGATAGTGGACGGTGCCGTCGCCCTTCTCGCCTGCCGCGACGTACAGGTTGATGCGGCCGCCGTCGACGTCGGTCTCGCTCGTGTCCCACTGAACCCACTGGGGTAGAGCGGACACCGTCTGGAAGCTGCCCGTCGCCGACAGCAGGCCGACGACGACGACGCCGCCGTCGAACTGGTGGTCGCCGGTGAAGTTGCGCGTCCCGCCTGCGACCAGCGCGTACTGCGTGTGGTCGTCGGCTGTCAGACCAGACAGCGCCGCATGGACAGTGATCCCCCCCGAGCTGATCGTCTGGTCTCGGTTCCCAAGGAACAGCCGCACCGACTCGATGGCCGCGAAGTGGTTGCCCGCACCGCTCGCAACCTTGCGCGAGTACACGAGGGCCGCAACGATGATGAACTCTTCGGGCGGAGCCGTACCCCAGCTCAGGCTGGACGGGTCTTCGTTCTCGGCGTCGTTCTGGTTGGCGTACTTGGCCTGCCCTGGGACGACGAACCACCGCTCGCCGCTGTCGTTGTCGGTCGTCGCGCACAGATACATGTTGACGTAGTCGTTGTTGCTGACCGCCGTCTTCTGCCACGCCGCACCTGTCCACTCGTTCCAGCAGATGTCGGTCCCGTCGTCGAGGAACGGGATGCCATCACCGGGGGCGGTGAAGTCGTCGTTCTGCTCGTTCCAGTATCCGCTGGCCCCGTACCGGAACTTCACGTTGTTGAACGCCACCGTGAGCGCGTCCGTCGTCAGCTCGATGTCCTCGTCCAGTATCTCGATCGCAGTCGAAGTGAACTGCGGGTCAGCCGCTGTGTCGATCGTCGGCAGACCAAGGCGCGACGATAGCTGCGTGCCGCCTCCGAAGTGCAGACGCCTGTGCAGTTGCGGGTCGCGCGTCGCGGTGTGCAGTTCCATCAACACCCACGGCGCCTCGGCCGACCCGCTCAAGCTGTCACCCGCCGCAGTATAGACGACCGACAGGACGGGGGCGTCGGTCAGCAGATCCCACGGCGTCGTGCCCGTTTGGATCTCCCCGGTGCTGTCGTAGTAGAAGAAGTGGTCGTCAGACGTTGCCGCGTGCGCAGGCGACACTTGGGCGCCCGTCTTGGTGAACCTGACGCCCCCGACCCAGACGTCGAACGTCGATCCGGTTGGCGTGATGGTGACCTGCCTTGTCGACACCGAGTACGATAGCGAGACCTCGTACGGGAAGGGGAACCCAACCTTCCTCACGAACTGATCGTTGACGACAGGGACGCCGCCGAGCGTAACGCCGTCGCCGACCCAGAGGTCTCCCGTCGGCACGCCCGCGACCGTGTCGATCCAGTGCTCGCGGAGCGCGAGCGTCAGCGTCGCGCGCTTCGCCGCGGTCCCGCCGGTGATCTGGACCACCGCCCTGTCGGCGTAGTCGGTCATGGCCCCATGTAGACGGCCCAGAGCTGGCCGTCCTCCACGAGACAGTCGGCGGTCCCCGTCGGCGTGACGCGCAGGTCGATGTCCTGCCCGGCCGTCGCGGTCACGACGCCGACGGCCGACGCCGACGCGGGGTTGCCGCTGCCGTCGAGCGTGTGCCGGCAGACGCAGCTCACGACGGCCACGCCGCCGACGTAGACCTGGAACAGCATCTCGTTCGACGCGGTCCCGCTGAACGACGCCTGAAACCCGACGAGGTACTTGCCGGCCGTCTCCAGCGTCAAGACTCCGGTCGACTGGTCCGGCGTGACCGCGGCCGTGCTCGCGCCGTCGGTGTCGAACTGGTCGACGATCGTCGACCCGCTGATCGATGTCTGCGCCGTCGTGTTCCCGGTCACGCTGATGAGGCCGTAGCCGCTCACCGCCGGAAACAGGTTCTTCAGTGCGGCGCGCTTCGTCGCCGGCGTCCCGCCGATGTCGTCCACGGTGACGACGTTGTCGTCCTGCGTCGGTGTCGCGTCTTCGGCGTAGGTGCTGATCTTCGCCATGGGGTCGTCTCCTATGTCGTCTCGGGGTTCAGTACGCGGCGGGCGTCGGTGCCCGGGAACGGGCGCACGCCGACGGCGAAGCGCGAGATCCGGACGTCGTGCTCGCGGAACTCCTCGGTGAACGCCTCGCCGTTGTCCTCGTCGAGCAAGTCGGCCCCCGTCTCGTCGAGCAACTCGTCGAAGGTCGCCGCAGGCCGCGTCACCGTGACGCGCAGTTGGAACGACCGGCAGGTGTAGGCGCCCGGGCGGTGATCGGCAAAGGTGCCACCGGTCGGGTCGCTCGTGTCGCTCGTGCGGATCTGGAGCGCGTACGTCAGCGGCGCGTAGAGCGGATCCCGCGGGTCGGCCGGACCCTGCGGCGTCCACCACGCCTGACGCCGCGCCCCTGTCGGGCCGGACGGCAGATCGGACGGCGCGGCCGAGTGGACCTGATACCCCTCGGCGGCCGCCCCGATGTGCCACCGGGCGATGGCCGCGAGGTCGTGCGCGGGGCCGATGTACTCGCCGGTGTCGACGTACGGGTCCGAGAAGACGAGCCGCGTCAGGCCGGTCAACGGGTCGGCCTCGGCCATCAGCCCGGTCAACGTGCCGACCGTCCCCCAGGGGCCGTCCTCGTACGACGACCCGAGCACCTGGGCCGGCCAGTTGCCGAGCGCCGGGAGCGTCGCCCGCAGTTGCTCGACCTCGGAGACGCTCCCGTCGCGCGACACGAACCGCACCGAGATCGGCGGGTTGCTGATGCCGAGGCTGTTCGCCGGCAGGTCCACGAAGTCGTACGTCGGCGACGTGCCGCGGTCGCCGACGGGCACGCGGGCGACCGGCGTCCCGATGACGAAGTTGCCGCGGACGAACTCGGCGTCGTGCGCCGTCTCGGCCTGCGCGTAGCTGCCGCGGGCGCGATACGCGACCATCTCGCCGACGGTGATGACCGTCGCGCCTACCGGCGGGTCCGGGCTCGGGAAGTACCCCGCGAAGGTCATGTGCCGCTTGCGGCACTGGCCGAGGCTCTGCCGTAGGCCGTTCTTCGATTCGGGCTGCACGGCGAACTCGTACCGGTGATCGCGGACGAACCCGTAGGCCGAGCCGTCGATGCGCATCTGCGTCTCGCGCGCCTTGGCCTGCGCGACCAGCTCCCACGCGTCCCCGTCCGTCACGTCGCGAGCCCAGACGTTCACCCTGTCGACGGCCGAAGCCGTCGAGCGGTCCAACGACCACGTTACAAGGACGGACTTATCGAGGCGCCCCGTATCGTCGTCGAGGACGGGCTGCTCGAACACGCCGAGGCTCTGCACGCTGCCCGGAACGACGTCCTCCGACTGGATCGTCAGCGACGCGTCGAAGCCCAGCTCGCTCGTGCCGAACGTCTCGATCAGCGACTCGAACTCGTCCTCGTCCGGATAGATCCCGTCGTTGTACTCCACGAACTGGAGGCGCCGCCGCATGTCCTGCCCGAGCGAGGCGTCGATCAGCTCGAACTGCTGGGCGGCCGTCTTCACCTGCCCGACGAGGAACATCTCGCCGGGCGGCGGGACGTAGCCGAGGTTCGACCGCAGCTCAATCTGGCTCCCGGCCGCGACTTGTCCGGAGCGCAGCTTGGTCCTGGCGAAGTGGAGATCGTCGGTCGCCGCCTCGAACATGCACAGATAGGCGTCGTCGAAGCGCCCCGTCAGCCACTCGTTGTCGCCGGGGTGCCCGTCGTCGGCGCCCAGGAAAACACGCGGCCACGCGAGGTGGATCACGGTGTCGCCGCCTGTCGTCGCCGACCGCAGCGCGCGGAAGAACATGGTGCTCGTGTTGCTCGGCGACGTCCCGCTGATCGAGTACCGCGCCCATGCCCCGGTCAGCGTCGGGGTGACTGTGGCGACCGTGCCGGACTGCACCAGCGAGAACGTCACATGCGTCGCGACGCCGGACTCCAGCCGCGCCCAGAACGTGGCCGTGTAGACCCCGACCGGCGGCGGCCCGAAGAACTGATCGACGCGGGTGTTCGTCGTCGCGCCCCCGACTTGCGGGAAGGTGATCTCCCACGCCGTGAGCTGGTCGCTCGGGTCGGCGACCGGGTTGGTCGCGATCGTCGTGCGCAGCGCCTCGGAGTATGTCGAGCATGTCAAGATCCACGGCTCGGTGCCGGGCGTGATCCCCGAGCGCGAGTTCGGGCCGAGATCCTTGCTGGCCTCCAGAAAGTTCGGGTGATGGATCGTCACCGCGACGTCGGGAACGACCGTCGTCTGGTCGCTCGTGTCGTCGAACGTGCGCCCGCTGTCGGACCAGTTCGGTGCCGGGTGCGCGATGATGCACACGTCGCCGGGGAGGATGAAGGCAGCCTCCGGCCCGGCGACGAAGGAGCAGGTCTCGCTCACGAGCCTGGACGCCCGCAGCCGGATCTCCAGCTCGCGCACGACCTGCGAGGCGTTCGTCACGCCGGGCATGTCGAAGGTGCGCGTGATCCGCGTGAGCGTGCTGCTGACGTCTTCCAGGCTCGCGTCGTTGCGCGGAACCGTGTTGCGCTCGTACCCGAGATCCTGGTCTTGGAACTCGCCGATCGCCGAGTTGAAGGCGTTGTCCGGCTTGCTGTCGGCCATCTCGAACGAGCCCAGCTCCATGTTCGACGGCGAGAACGCCATTACGGGGAGCCGCGGCCGCTGAACCTTCATGTAGAGCGCGTCGCCGAGTCGGACCGGTTGCGCCCGCCCGATCTGCGACAGCTCGCGTACGCCGCCGTTCCAGAACTCGATCCCGCGGTCGGCCAGGATGAGGTGCGACTCGATCCGCGGCTCGGTCCCGACGAACTCGGCGATCGGGTTGCCGTAGTACGGCGCGAGGCGTGCCAGGACCGACGCGTCGGTGAACAACGGCCCGACGAGTGCGATGCGCCGGACTTCGCCGGACGGACCCGTGTCGCGGCTCACGATGCTGACGGCCGTCGCCGACGTGCCGCCCGAGATCGTCGCCGTGGCCCTGTGCCACAGGCCGTCGTCTGCCACCGTGAACGTCGAGCTATCGGTCGCCTTGGCGCGGAAACGCATGGCCCACGCGCCTTGGCCGTCGACGACCTTCGCGTACACCGAGCAGACGGCGTTGCCCGCGAACGCCGCGTTCGCCGTGCCCTGGATGAAGCTGTCGCCGTCTGCGAGGGCGGGGAACTGCCACACGCTCGCACGCCGCCCGCTGAACCCGATCTTGTTCGCGTAGCCGTCCTCGGTCGGCCCGAGGTCCGACGGCAGGTCGGCGCCGGACGACGACAGCAGCGCGGGCGGGATGGCACCGCCCCGGACCCACGCCGTCTCGTCTTCGAGCGCCAGCGGGGAGGGTACGCGCTGGATGCCCGCGTTGGGGTACTGCCCCGCCCCCGTCGTTGGCGCCTCGTCGAAGGCGTGGAGCGTCTCGCCCTCGGTGACCATCATGCCCCAGACGACGACGTCGCGATCGTTCGCGTCGTCCCAGTTGCCGAACGTGAACGTCTCGCTGGTCGTGTCGGCCTGAAGGACGGCGCTCACCCGCACCGGGACCGAGCTGTTCTGGCTGTCGCGCTCGTTGCGGTCCTCGACGACCACGTCCGCGAAGTTGGATCCCATCTCGAACCGCGCCGTCCAGTCGGCCGCCTCGACGCCCGCGTACAGCCCGTCAAGGATCAGGACGTAGCACGAGACCCTGTAGCTCTCGCCGGCCGTCAGCCCCGTCAACGCCTGCGTGACCGTGCTCTCGCCGCCGCCCTGGAACGTGATCGAGTCGCCGACGTTCGCGAGGTACCCGAACTCCGCCGACGCGATGCCCGTGCCCGACGCACCGTAGGCGCTGAAGTTGAGCGTCGGCGCCGACCCCGAGGTGCCCCACCCCGCGCCCATGATGTCGTTCGGGTTGGACAGCACGTTGCGCGGCTCGCCGACGTCGTTCGGCCACGCGCACGAGAGGACGTAGTTGTCCGGGTCAGTCTCGTCGATCGAGACGATCTCCATCCCGACGCCGGGGAAGACGTACGCCCCCGGGTTACGCTTCGGCAGTCGCACTGTGGCGCCGACGATGGTGCGGCTCGGCTTCGGCTTCGCGGCCGTGACGAGCACGCGGTGGTCGCCCGGCGTGGCGTCGTCGTACTCCAGCGCCAGCACGTCCTCGCGCCCGCGCTGGTCGTAGACCAGCTCCTCGGTGAAGGCGGCCCACTCCCGGAACGTCCTCCAGATCAGTCGGTGCGTGTTGCCGAAGAGGTGCCCCCCGCCGACCTCGCCGTCGAGGCACAGGTGCGCGAGCTGCCACGCCGGCGTCGTCGTGTAGCCGTAGGTGAACGTGGGGTTCTCCTCGGACAGACCGTCCCAGATCGGGCAGTCGTTGCGGCCCTTGATCCGGAACGAGACGTTCGGCCGACCGTAGGCGATCTGCTCGGTCGCGCGGATCTTCACGCCGGCGAGCACCACGCCGGGGTAGGCGACGCCGGCGTTCAGCCACGCCGTGAGCGCGAGCAGCTTGAGCGTCGACTTTTTCTTGTCGGTGTCCTTCTGCGCGTTCGTCCGCTGGACCTCGACGATGTAGCGGTCGCGCCGGATCGTGTTCCCGACGTCGACCTGCGTCGGCCCCTGGCTCTGCGGGATCGTCCCGCCGAACACGGCGCCCTGCTGCATGTAGAACCAGTTGTTGTTGAGCGTCGACGCTGTCACGACGTTCGACACGCCGACCTTGGTGATCCCGTTGTAGACGAGGCCCCAGAGCAGGTCCGGGTCGGTATCGCTCGTCGGCGGCTGGAAGATGCCCGTATTGTGGAGCGCGACCATCTCGGTCGGCTCCAGCTCGCGGCGGTACCAGCGGTGCTGGTCGTGGTCGAAGTTGCCGTGCCACCGGTTGTCGACGGTGAGGGTCTCTTTCCCCGGAAACGTGTTGACCGCCGGGATGCCCTCGGCCGTGAGGCTCGACACGTTGAACGGGATCCGCAGCCGCGTCGAACCGACGTAGGTCGCGACGACGCCGCCGTTGTAGTAGAGCCTCCACCTGTGCTCGTTCGCCCCGAGCGCGTCCTTTTTGTAGGAGAACCCGCACGAGAAGGTATCGCCCGCAACGATGTCGGGGTCGCCCGAGATCAGTATTGCCGTCGCGCCCGCTTGGGAGTCCTCGCCGAACCACAGCTCAAGGACGTGGTCCTCGCCGGGCGCCTGCGAGAGCGCCATGATCCAGCCTTGCACGAGACCCGGCGCCTGGACGCCGTTCCACTGTGCCCACGACGCGATCGGGTTTCGGACGTCGTCGTCGTTCAGCGTGCAGACGTGGAAGAACGAGAACTCGTCGGGGTAGTCCAGCTCGGCGAACCCGGGGAGCCCCCAGATCCCCGCCATGGCGCCGTTCGCGCCGAACCCGATCCACTTGCTATCGGGCGACGGGAAACCCCACGACGTGTAGTAGGTCGGCTGGACGTAGGTCTCGGGGTCGTACAGCTCGAAGTTGATCTGCTTCTGGAACGCCGAGAGCACCTTGGCTGTCACGTTGTACGACGTGGACGGGGACGGCAGGATCACCGAGGCGCCGACCTTGTCGCCGTTCTCGTCGACGCGCGTGTAGCGGATCTGCGCGTCGACGGTCTCCGGCTTGAACGCGCCCGCCGTGTTGATCTTCCACAGGCCGTCGGGGAACTCTAGCGTCACCGTGCAGCGGTCGCCGGTCACGCCCGGCGGGAAGGTGCCGGCGGCACCGATGCTCCAGTCCGTCACGAGCGGGTCGCTCGCCGTCCCCGCGTTCTGCTCGACCGGAAGGTCAACCGCGAACTCGCGCGCGACCGACTCGAAGCCTGCCATGATGGTCGGGTCGTTGCCGCCGAGCCGCAGCGACACGGTGACGTCCGCGAAGTTGCGAGCGTCGTTGCCGTTGATGAGCATACTGTCGGGCAGGTCGTCGCCGGTCAGGATGTCCTGATCCGAGGTGTACTGGCCGATCGCCTCGTACGGCCCGGTGCCGAGCAGGACGAGCAGGTACAGGAACGACTCAGGCTCGGCGCCGTCGATGATCTCGACCCGGCGCGAGACGACGAGCCCGGCATACGGAGACTCGCCGTACTGCACCGGGATCGCGAGGCCGCCCGGGTTGTAGTCCGTGACGCCGGCCTGCCAGCCGTAGACCTGCGAGCGGTCGTCCCGCGGGATACGCGGCGTGCCCGGGATGCCGAACAGGAAGTTGTAGGAGACCTGGAACGACTTGTACGACACGAACGACGTCGCCGCCGTGTTCACGACGTTCGCGGAACCGCTCACGAGCGCCGCGACTTCGAGCGCCTTCGAGATGGCGCCCGAGACCGAGCGCGGGATGAAGTAGACCGAGATGTGGTCGCCCGCGCGGACGAGCGCGTCCAGCCCGACGCGTTGACCGTTGACGTGGGTGCTCGCCGAGTCCGGGTACCTCTCCAGCTTCTCCCGCGTCTCGTCGCGAAGGGCCTCGCCGACTGTTACCGAGCGACCACCGCGCACGAAGAACGAATACCCGCGCCGCTCGTACAGCTTGAGCGGGTGCGGGTACTCGGTGACGACGACGGTCTCGTGGTTCACTGGTCGAGCATCTCCAGCGTCACGCGGCACTCGACGACGAAGCCGAGCGGGTGTCCCGGCTCCGGCCTCACGTCGTAGACGGTCACGATTGCGACCACGCCGGACCCTTCGACGGGGACGACGACATCCCGCGAACCAGTCTCCAGACCTCGTCGAACCGGACTGCCCCGAGGTGGTGCGTCTGCACGAGGCCCCCGTCGTTGAAGATCGTCACGACTCGGCATGGTTTCTCCTGGTAGACGCACGCGACGTGCGGACCCGCATCGAGGAACGAGAGCGCCACGTCACCGACCCGTAGGTCCGCGGCCGACTCCATCTCGGACCAGACCCACGAGCCATCGTGGCCGATCGAGGTGAGCAGCGATCGCGCCGTCTTCGGTCGCA
>Ga0307378_10002035_pt1 | contig 31778 bp, 30 predicted proteins | sample UN1MG_FD_202238 | JGI IMG/M metagenome (GOLD analysis project Ga0307378, IMG submission 202238) | Soil microbial communities from Risofladan, Vaasa, Finland - UN-1 | ecosystem: Environmental > Terrestrial > Soil > Coastal area > Acid sulfate soil | place: Finland: Risofladan, Vaasa | collected... | reverse complement strand
GCGAGCACGTCGACGCCGCGCAGCATGCGCTCGCGGGCGTCGGCGGCAAATCTAACGTCTTTGGCTGCCATTGATGATGTTCTCCGTTATGGATCAACGCCCCACGGAGCCGGGGTGACCGGCGTCTCGAAGGGCGCTTGGTTGTTCGAATGGGCGAGGGGCGTTAGCCGAGAATGCCCATGATGTCGGACTCCTTCATAATCAGAAGGTCGTCGCCATCGATCTTCACCTCGGTGCCCGACCATTTGCCGAACAGCACCTTGTCGCCGGCCTTCACGCCCATGGGTGTGAGTTTGCCGTCTTCGCCACGGGCGCCGGGCCCCGCGGAAACGACCTTGCCGGTCTGCGGCTTCTCGGCCGCGGTGTCGGGGATGATGATCCCACCTTTGGTCTTCTGCTCCTCCTCGAGCCGCTTGACCACAACGCGGTCATGCAGGGGACGGAATTTCATGGATTTTCGCTCCTATTCGCTGGAACTCTGCCGTTTAGCACTCGCTCGAAGCGAGTGCCAATAGCTCCGCTTGTAAAAGCCGTCCTCGCGCGCTGTCAAGGCGACGCTTTGGCAGGACACAACAAGCGGGGCTAAAAAGTCCGCTTGATGCCTGAACACCGTTAGGAATGGGTTACGGGAAACGCCGTCTCTAGCGCCGCATAGGCGTGACGGGGAGCTCGATGCAGCAGTGCAAGCCTTCCGGCCGCCAATCCAGCACCGCCTCTCCCGACCGTTGGCGCTTGGTCAGCCGTTCGATGAACCGGATGCCAAAGCCCCGAATGCTCGGGACGGCGACCGGTGGGCCGCCGGTTTCGGACCACACCATGATCAGCGCCGGCCCCCCCTCCGCAGAAGGTAGTTCGAACTTGAAACTGAGTTCGACGCGTCCCGTGCCGTTGGACAGCGCGCCGTATTTGATGGCGTTGGTGGCCAGCTCATGCAGCACAAGCACGACCGTCTGCGCATCCTGGGCGCTGAGCAAGAGGCCGGTACTGCGGAGGTCAACACGGCTCCAGACGCCGAGTGGCGAGAGCGCCTTCTCCGCGAGGCTTTCCAGGGGGATCGTGTGCCACCCCCCTTCCACGAGGGCTTCATGCGTGGCCGCGAAGGTCTTCAGCCGCTCCTGAAGCGCGGCGACGAAGCTCTGGGCCTCCGGGCGGTGCTCGCTGGTCATATTGACCAGGCTGCTCACGACCGAGAACAGGTTTTTCATACGATGCGAAAGCTCGCTGTTCAGGAGATCGTAGGCTTCTTGCGTGCGCCGCCGGCCGGTCACCTCGAGGCAGAGCCCGGCGAGCGACGTCGCCTCACCGTTACGATCGAGAACCTGGCCGCGGAAGCTGAGCCAGCGCATTTCGCCCTCGCCGTCAGGATCGACCCGGAATTCGTGGACGAAGGGTTGCTCCGCGTGCAAGGCCTCCCCCAGCGCAACACGAAAGAGCGCGACGTCGTCGTGATGGATGCGCTCGAAGAACATCTCCACCGGGATCTGTGAGCTCCCGGCGGAAAGGCCAAGCTGCGCGCTCAAGCTGGCGCCCATGTTGAGTATGTTGCGCGTCAGGTCCCATTCCCACAGACCGGCGTCCGCAGCCTCCACCGCGCGAACGAGCCGCCTCGGGTCGGCCAAAAGGAGATTGGCCCCAGCCATCCGGCCGGGGCCCGTATTTGCGTTCGACATTTGGGAGCTAAGAGAAAGGTAGGCCGTAACTCTTGCCTTTTGGCCGCGTAGGGAGGGCGGCGGTGGGGGAATGATGAGGCAAGCCTACGCTGCGCCTGCGCGAGCGTCTTTTAACTTTGACACATGGTCCGATTGCACCGCAGGTGAAGCGGTCATGTCCGTGGTCTCACCCTTCAGCTACGACGTTCCGTGCCCGCAATGCCCGCTCCGGGCCTGCGAGATCTTTCACGCCGTCAGCGACGAGGAGCTCGACTTTATCTCTGCGTTGAAGGCGGGGGAGCTACGCACCGGCCCGGCGTCGACGGTCCTCCAAGAAGGCAGCCCCTCCGACCAGTTGTTTACGCTGCTCGAAGGCTGGGCCTTCCGCTACAAGACCTTGGACGACGGGCGCCGCCAGATCACGAGTTTCGCATTGCCGGGCGACTTCATAGGCATTCAAGGGTCGATGCAAGGCGATATGGACTACTCGGTCGAAACGCTGACCCCGGCGGTGCTGTGCTGCTTCCCCCGCAACCGCGTCTGGGAGCTGTTCCAGCGTTGCCCGAGCCTCGCCTTCGACATCACCTGGCTCGCCGCACGTCAGGAATCGATCCTCAACGAGCATCTCTTGAGCCTCGGCCGCCGGAACGCGGTCGAGTGTGCGGCCTATTACATCTTGCACCTTTATCTGCGGGCCAGCGATGTGGGGCTCGCCACCGACGGCAAAGTGCGCTTTCCCTTCACGCAGGAGCATCTCGCCGATGCGCTCGGTCTTTCGCTGGTCCACACCAACAAGACCCTGAAGAAGCTCTCGGCCGACGGCCTCATGACCTGGGAGCACGGCTGGTGCTTCATCCCGGACGTTGCGCCGCTCGCCGACCTCGCCAAGTGGGATCTGGACCAGCCCCGCACGCGCCCTTTGCTCTGAACTGAACCCGCCTCCCTTGGCCTAGCCGCGCTTGGCTGCTATCACAAAGGTCGCGGCGGCGAATTTGATGTTGCCATGCAACGGACTGTCGCCCATGATTCCATGCCAGGGGGCGGCGCGATCATGCAAGACAGCATCACCATGTCTGCGAAGCAGCGCGCCGCTTCAGGAGGGCCCGCCATGCTCAACGTGATCGTCCTGATCGCCATGGCCATTACCGCGGCGGCATTTGCCGCAGGTCTGACGCTCCAGGCCGGCCTGCCGCTATTGCCGGTTCTGATCGGCACCGCGGCGCTCTTACTGGTCATGGCCGCTTCGTTCCTCTCGATGGGACGCGGTTCGCGAGGCGCCGGCACAGGTGGCGACCGTCTCGACGAACTCGAACAAGCCCTTGAGATCATCGACACCGATTTGCAGCGCATCGACCGCGTCGAGGACGATCTTGCGCGCATCGACGGTCTCTCTCACAAGGTGGAGCAACTGGACCAAGCCGTTGCGGGCGGCGCGTTGGGCGATGCCGCCGGGGGCCAAGCCAATGCCTCCTTCGCCACGGAACTCGACAATGTCTATGCGCGCATCGAATCCTTGCGCGCCGAGGTCCAGACTGAGAACCGCACCCAGCGCGACCGGATTGCCAACGACCTCGGCGTTCTCGAAGGCCTGATCAAAGGTCTTTCGGGCGATCAGGGACTGGCCGCGGCCGCGCCGGTGGCGGCCTTCTCTTCGCCGGGTCTGCCGTCAGCCGCGCCCGCCATCGCGGTCGAGGAGGAGGAGATTGCCGTCGAGATCGAGACGGAGCCCGAACCCGAACCCGAACTCGAGCCGGAACCAGAACCTGAGCCGGTCTCGGTGTTGGACGCCGAGCCTGAACCCGAAGCCGAGCCTGAAATGCTCGATGAGGTGGTTGAGGACATCGAACTGGTGACCGTCGAGGAGGAGCCTCCGCTTTCCACCAGCGACGAAACGGTAGAAGAAGCGCCGGAGCCCGAAGCCGGCATACCCGCCGCCGCGTTCCTGGACGACGACCAGGACGAAGACGACCGGATGTTAGATATCGTCCGGGAGGGAATCTCGGAGGGTCGCGTCGATCTCTATCTCCAGCCGACCGTGGTTCTGCCGGACCGGAAGGTCCGCTATTTCGAGGCCCTCACGCGCATCAGAACGCCGGACGACGACTTGGTGCTTCCTGGAGACTACATGCCGGTGGCCAAACGTTCCGGCCTCATGCCGCTGATCGACAACGTCCTGTTGGTGCGCGCCGTGCAGGTGCTGCGGCGCCTCGGGCCCGACACAAGGGTCAAGGGCGTCTTCTGCAATGTCTCCATGCACTCCCTGCTCGATCCCGACTACTATCCCGAGCTGATCGAGTTCATGGAGGAGAACAGCAGCCTCAGCGAGAACCTGATCTTCGAAATCAGCCAGTTGGAGATGCAAGGGCTGACCGAGGCCGAACTCAGCTGCCTCAATACCTTGGGTGCGCTCGGTTACAGCTTCTGCCTCGACAATGTCGCCGATATCGAGGCCGACTTCGCGGGCCTGAGCGACCGCTATTTCCGCCACGTCAAGGTCGGCGCCGAGGCTTTCCTCGGCGGTCCCGGCCGCAAAGCAGCCGATCTGAAGCGGCATCTCGATTCGCTCGGCATGCAGCTCATCATCGAGAAGGTCGAGAAGGACGGGGACGTGGCCGAGCTCCTCGACCATGGCGTCGAGATCGCCCAAGGCTATCTCTTCGGGGAGCCGCGCCCCATGAATGCGGCGCTTTCCATCGAGCTGGAAGCCGCCGGCGCGGACTAAGCCCAAGCCCGGGAAACAGCCAAGGGCAGCTCATAAGGCGTGGGCGCCTATTCCGCGCCCGGGCCGATCTTGTCGACCATCTCGTCTTCGATATTGCCCGCGTTCCCGCCTTCGGCTGCTTCCGGCGCCGGCTCCATCATGGGCTCCTCGGACTTCTTTTCGTCCATCAAGGCCGCCGGCGGCTCGTCGGGCCGCATGTTTTCCTCCACGGACAGATCCTCTTGATCGACGATCTGAACCACGAGGGGCGCCGCCTGGCTTATGGACAGCCGCGAAACGGCCTCCGCCGGGCTGCCATAAGCGGCAACGAACGCAAGGGCACAAGCCCACGCCACACCGGTTTTCAGGAATTGATGATGCATGTCGCTCTCCATCGCCGTGGGGAGCAGAGGCCGGATGCCGTCGTCCCTGATTCGGCGCAAGCCAGGATACCACAGCCGCCTGATCTGGAGAGCGCCACGGGCGCGACGCGAGGCGTCCTTGACCCCTTTCCCCCGAGCCTCTAACCGAGCCTTATGACCGTCACCAATTCCACCATCCCCGTCGTCGATTCGGTACAAGATTTGGGCTCCCGCTACCGCGCCTGGCTCGTCGACATTTGGGGTGTGATGCATAACGGGCGAAACGCCTTTCCACGCGCCTCCGCCGCAACGCGCGCCTTCCGCGACACCGGCGGCATCGTCGTGCTCTTGTCGAATTCGCCGCGGCCCAGTCCGGAGGTCAAACAGCAGCTCCGCTCGTTTGGCGTGCCCGACGATGCCTACGACGCCACGGTCACCTCGGGCGATCTCACCCGCTACGAGTTGGGCAAGCACGAAGGTACCCGCGTCTTCCATCTCGGACCCGAGCGCGACCGGCCGATCTTCACGGGCCTCGACGTCACCCTATCGGCGCCCGAGGACGCCGCGCTCGTGGTCTGCACCGGACTGTTCAACGACGACACCGAGACGCCCGACGACTATGCGGACCTCTTGCGCGACATGGCCGCGCGCGGGCTGACGATGATCTGTGCCAACCCCGACCTCATGGTCGAGCGGGGCCATCAGCTCATCTACTGCGCCGGCGCGCTTGCCGCCGTCTACGAAGATCTCGGCGGCACGGTGGTCTATGCGGGAAAGCCCTACGCGCCCGTCTATGAATTGGCCCTTGAGACTATCGCCGGGCTCGCGGCAGAGACCGTCGGCAAGGACAAAGTCCTGGCCGTCGGCGATGGTGTGAAGACGGATATTGCCGGCGCCGCCAATTTCGGGATCGACGCGGTGTTCGTGGCCAGCGGGTTGCACGCGCCGGGCGAAGGCGGTCAAGCGCTCGATGCGCCGCATCTCGCCGAACTCTTTGCCGATGCCGAGGGGCGGCCGATCGCCGCCACGCGCGCGCTCGATTGGTGAGTGGAAACTAGTTTTTTTCGCCGAACAGCGCGTCGATCTGGGCTTGATCCTGGGGTGTGCCAGGCAACGCCGGCCCCTCCAAGGCGATCTCCGGCCGCGGCGACGGGCCGAGCCCCTTGGGCTCCTCCCCGTTCATGCGTCGGGCGATGACCCGGTCCAGGGTCTCGGTGATCTTGGTGACCCGCTGACCGACGAGATCGTGGAAGCCGCACGCCGTCATGATCGACAAAATGGCGTCCTCGGCCTTCTCAGCCTCTTCCTTGTCGGCGAATGAGAGAAGCCCTTCGGCGGAATCGAGAATGCGGGCTGCCGCGTCCTCCGCGGTGCTGCGTATGGCGGCGAGCTCGCGCAGCGTGTTGAGCAGAGCCGTGATTTCCGCCGTAACCGAATGAGACTCGCAGCCGCAAGCCTTGTGCCGAGGCGGTATCGCCTTTGCCTTCGTTCCCCCAGACTTGATAGTCATCAAGATCCCTTTTTTGAAATCGTCTTTGGAGGGATTGGCCTCTTAGGAAGCCCCCCCGAAAATGGCGTCGATCTTCGATTTGAGCGTTGCGGCGTTGAATGGCTTGACGATGTAGTTGTTCACGCCGGCTTTCTTGGCCGCGATCACGTTGTCGGTCTTGGACTCGGCGGTCACCATGATGAAGGGCGTACGCGACAGGCGGTCGTCGGCACGCACCTCGCGCAGCAGCTCATAGCCGGTCATCGGCTCCATGTTCCAATCGGAGATGATGAGCCCGTAGTCCTTCTCGCGCATCATGCTGAGCGCCGATGTGCCGTCGCTCGCTTCGTCCACATTGGCGAAGCCGAGTTGCTTCAAGAGATTGCGAATGATCCGGATCATCGTCTTGTAGTCGTCGACGACGAGTACGGGCATGCTGGGGTCGAGAGCCATAACCTTCCTCCACACTGCCTCGCCTTTGGCTTGCTGCTTGAACATCGCGCAAGTCTTTAAAACCGCCAAAGGGCACCTGCTCCCGCCCAAGGTCTGTCCTGGAGCGGGTAGAACTTCAGGCCGAAACCTTAACGCGTGGCCGTGAATGGAGGGTTAAGCGCCGAATCTTGCGATTCACAGGGGGTAAGCCTACCCAGCGCCGGCTTGTTGCGGCGCAGCAATGGCTTCGCTATTTTGCGCAGCTTACGCAGTCCAACGGACGATCAAGCAGGGAAAGCACATGACAAGCACCGCGAACGGTCAAGAGAGCCTGGGCCACGGCTATTACTTGGAGGATATCTCCCCCGATATGGAGGCCAGTGTCTCCAAGACCATCACTGATGAGGACGTGAAGGCGTTCGCCGAACTTTCGGGCGACGTCAATCCCGTCCATCTCGACGACGATTTCGCGGCCAGCACCATATTCAAGAAGCGCATCGCCCACGGCTTCCTGACGGGGGCCTTGTTCTCGACCGTGCTCGGCACCAAGCTGCCCGGTCCGGGTTGCATCTACCTGTCGCAGACTCTGAAGTTCCGCGCGCCCGTCTATATTGGCGCCGAGGTGGTGGCGACCTGTAAGGTGACCGGCGTCGATACCGAAAAGGGGCGGGTTACGCTCGCCTGCGATTGCTCGGTCGACGGCAAGACGGTGCTCGAAGGCGAAGCCTTGATGATGGTCGATCGTCGGGCCTAGAGCCGAAGGATCTGAAGGACCTCTGATGGACATTGTCCGCTCCTGGCGGGACACGCCGCCCGCTCTCAAGGGCGCGGTTCTGGCCATCGGCAATTTCGACGGCGTCCACCGCGGTCATCAAGCGGTCCTCAACGAGGCGAAGCGCATCGCGGCGGCTGAAGGCCGCCGCGCCGGCGCCGTCGTTTTCGAGCCGCATCCACGCGAGTTCTTCGCGCCCGACCAGCCCTTCTTCCGGCTGACGCCGTTGCCGGTGAAGCTTGAGCTGATCGAGGCGGTCGGGCTCGACCAGACCTTCGTCCTTACCTTCGACAAGGCGCTCTCCTCGCTGTCCGCCGACGAATTCGCCGCCGATGTCGTGGGGACGGGCTTCGGCGCCAGCCATGTGGTGGTTGGCTATGACTTCACCTACGGCAAGGGGCGCACCGGCTCCGTCGATCATTTGAGCGCGGTCGGTAAAAGTCTCGGCTTCGGGGTCGATATGGTGTCCCGGGTCACGCTCGACGACGGCGTCACCTTTTCATCAAGCACGATCCGCGATCATCTGCGCAAAGGAGAGGTGCGCGCGGCGGCCGAGCAGCTCGGCTATTGGTGGCGGTCGCGGGGCCGCGTGGGCCACGGCGCGGGCCGGGGCAAGGGGCTCGGCTTTCCGACCCTCAATTACAAGCTTGCGCCGGGCCAAGACGTGCGCCACGGCATCTACGCCATGCGGGTGCATCACGGCGGCCAGCGCCATCACGCCGCAGGCTATGTGGGGCCGCGCCCCACATTCGGCCCCGACGAGCCGGTGCTGGAGGCTTTTCTCCTGGACTTCTCCGGCGATCTTTACGACCACGTGGTCGAGGTCGAATTCATCGATTTTCTGAGGCCGGACCACGCTTTCGAGACCCCGGAGGCCCTGGCCGCGCAAATGGCGCAAGACTGCGAGAAAGCTCGGGCCGTGTTGCAGGCGGTCGATGCCGACGACCCCATGCGGCGCTTTACGCTTGGAGCGGCTCTCGCCGACCGGGCACTGGATTGTGCTAAGGCCGGTTGCTAGAACGCCTCGCAAAGTCGAATCGAGGCCTCGGGGCGGAAACAAGGACCATGGTGAAGAAAACGAAGAGCGGCAAACCGGCCGCCAAGAGGGCGTCGGCCGCCAAGAGCGCGCGGAAAGCCACGCGCAAAGCGGCCCGCAAGACCAAGCGTGTGGCCAAGCTGGCAAGCCTCAAGACGAAAAAGAAGGCTGTCGCCAAGAAGCGTGTCGTGGCCAAGCGTAAGGTCGTGAAGCGCAAGGTCGTGAAGCGGAAGACCGTGGCGAAGAAGAAGGCGACGGCCAAAAAGGCCGTATCAAAAAAGGCTGTAGCCAAGAAGGCCGCGTCCAAGAAGACCACGGCGAAACGGCGCGCCGCCCCCAAGAAGAAGGTCGCGGCCAAGAAGGCTCAGACGCGCAAAGCGGTTACCAAACGCAAGACCGTCAAGGCGAAGAAGCCGGCCGTCACAAGGCCCAAGCCAGTCAAGGTGAAGGTCCGCAAGCCCACGAAGCCCAAAAAGACCGTCGCGCCGAAAAGGGCTGTCGCGGCAAAGAAGACCGCGCCCAGGCCCAAAGCCGCACCGAAGTCGAAGAAGGTCCAGCCGCAGACGGAGCGGGATTGGAGCGCGACGCTATTCTTGCCCAAGACGGACTTTCCCATGAAGGCCGGTCTGCCGCAGCGCGAGCCGGAGCTGCTGGCGCGGTGGGCCGAGATGGGTCTCTACGACCGGCTGCGCGAGGACGCCATGGGCCGGGCGAAATTCGTGCTCCATGACGGTCCGCCTTACGCCAACGGCCATCTGCATATCGGCCACGCGCTCAACAAGATCTTGAAAGACGTGATCACCCGCTCGCAAGCGATGATGGGCAAGGACGCCAACTACGTGCCCGGCTGGGACTGCCACGGCCTGCCCATCGAATGGAAGGTTGAGGAGGAGAACTACCGCGCCAAGGGCCGCGCCAAGCCCGACCTCACCAACACGACGGCCCTCATCGAGTTCCGCCGCGAGTGCCGTGACGAGGCGGCGAAATGGCTCGACGTGCAGCGCGAGGAGTTCAAGCGGCTCGGCATCGAGGGCGACTGGGCGCACCCCTACACCACGATGAGCCACGGCGCGGAGGCGACCATCGCCCGCGAGTTGATGAAGTTCGCCATGAACGGGCTGCTCTATCGCGGCTCCAAGCCCGTGATGTGGTCCGTGGTGGAGCGCACCGCGCTCGCCGAGGCCGAGGTCGAGTACCACGAGATCGAGAGTCCTGCGATCTATGTGAAGTTCCCGGTGATGTTCGCAAGCGCCGAGAATCCGAACCCGCAAGCGCTGCAGCACGCGCACGTCGTGATCTGGACGACCACGCCCTGGACCATCCCCGGCAACCGCGCCACCTCCTATTCGCCGTCGATCGCCTATGGGCTTTACGAGATCACCCAGGCGCCGGACGACAATTGGGCCAAGACGGGCGAGCAACTGATCCTGGCGGACGCGCTGGCCGATACCGTGAAGGCGGCGGCACGCATCGAGGGCTGGTCGCGCCTCGGCGACGTGACGGGCGAGATGCTGCGTCAGTCCATGTGCGCGCATCCGTTGCGCGGGGAAAGCGACTATCGCTTCATGGTGCCGCTGCTCCCGGGCGACCACGTCACCGAAGACACCGGCACCGGCTTCGTACACACCGCGCCCGGCCATGGCGTGGACGACTTCGAAGTTTGGACCGCGAGCGAGGCGCTGTTGAAGGAGCGGAACATCGACAAGGCGATCCCCTTCACTGTCGATGAGGCCGGGTTCTTCACCAAGGAGGCGCCGCGCTTCGAGGGCAAACGTGTGGTCGACGACAAGGGCAAGTTCGGCGACGCCAACGAGGCGGTGATCCAGGCGCTACAGGAGTCGAACGCGCTCATCGCGCGCGCCCGCTACAAGCACGATTATCCGCACTCCTGGCGCTCCAAGAAGCCGGTCATCTTCCGCGCCACGCCGCAATGGTTCATCGCCATGGATCACGATCTCGACGGTGGCCAGAGCTTGCGGGCCCGCGCGCTGGACGCCATCGACGATACGCGCTTCGTGCCGCCGCAAGGCGAGAAGCGCATCACCGGCATGGTCGACACGCGGCCCGACTGGGTCGTGTCGCGCCAGCGAGCCTGGGGCGTGCCGATCACCGTGTTCGTGCACAAGGAAACCGGCGAGGTCATTCCGCGCCAGGACTTCAATGCGTCGGCGGAACTGATCGACAGGATCGTGATGGCCTTCGAGTCCGAGGGCGCCGATGTGTGGTTCAAGAGCGATGCGCGCGAGCGCTTCCTCGACGGCCTCGTGGATGACCCGGGCGCGTGGGAGAAGGTCGACGACATTCTCGACGTCTGGTTCGATTCAGGCTGCACCCACGCCTTCGTGCTGGAGACGCGGCCCGATCTGAAATGGCCGGCGGACCTCTATCTCGAAGGCTCGGACCAGCACCGCGGCTGGTTCCAGTCCTCTCTGCTCGAGGCCTGCGGCACGCGCGGCCGCGCGCCGTTCGCTGCGGTCTTGACCCACGGTTTCGTCAATGACGAGGACGGCCGCAAGATGTCGAAGTCGCTCGGCAACGTGGTGGCGCCGCAAGACGTCATCCGCCAGTCCGGCGCCGAGATCCTGCGGCTGTGGGCTATGAGCTCCGACTATGCCGAAGATTTGCGCATCGGCTCCGACATCATCAAGGCCAATGTGGATTCCTACCGGCGCTTGCGGAACACGCTGCGCTTCCTGCTCGGCAATCTCTCGCATTACCGCGATGAACTCGCCGTGCCGTATGAAGAGATGCCCGAGCTCGAGCGCTACATGCTGGCGCGTCTCGGCGAGCTCGACGCCCTCGTGCGCGAAGGCTACGGAGACTTCGACTTCAAGCGCATCTTCCACACCCTGCTCAATTTCTGCGTCAACGATTTGTCCGCCTTCTACTTGGACATCCGCAAGGACGCGCTCTATTGCGACGCTCACGATAGTGTCACGCGCCGCGCCGCGCTCACGGTGCTGGATCAGGTCTTCAGTGCGCTCACCGCGTGGCTTGCGCCCATGCTGTGCTTCACCATGGAGGAGGTGTGGCTCAACCGTTTCCCCGGCGACACAGGCTCGGTGCACTTACGCCAATTCCCCGAGGTGCCGGGCGAATGGCGTGACGAGGCGCTTGCGGACAAATGGCGCAAGGTGCGCACCGTGCGCCGCGTCGTCACCGGCGCGCTCGAGATCGAGCGCAAAGAAGGCCGCATCGGTTCGAGCCTCGAAGCAGCCCCTAAGGTCTATGTCCCGGACCATGATTTACGCGAGGCGCTGGGCGGTATCGACCTCGCCGAGATCGCCATCACATCCGGCGCGAGCCTGATCCCGGAGGAGGGGCCGGAAGAGGCTTTCCGGCTGGAGGACATCGAGTCGGTTGCCGTAGTGTTCGCCCCGGCGAAAGGCAAGAAATGCGCCCGCTCCTGGAAGATCCTTCCCGATGTGGGCGCCGATCCCGAATTCCCGACGCTGTCGCCCCGCGACGCCGAAGCCGTGCGCCAATACGATCAGCGCGCGGACCGGACGGGTTAGCGCCATGCTCCGTCGCTGGCTCTGGGGACCGCTCTCGCCGCTCGGGCTCGCCGTGGCTCTGGTGACACTTGTGGCCGACCAGGGCAACAAGCTCTGGATGCTGCATGTCTATGACATCGGCGCCAAGGGGACGGTCACCCTGACACCGTTCTTCGACCTTGTCCTGGTTTGGAACAAGGGCATCAGCTATGGGCTCTTGCCCCAGGACAGCACGGTGGGACGCGTGGGGCTGATCGTCTTCGGCATCCTCGCCAGTGTCGCGCTGACTGTCTGGCTCGCCCGCATCACCACGCCGCTCGCCGCAATCGCCATCGGGCTCATCATCGGCGGGGGCATCGGCAATCTCATCGACCGGATCGCCTATGGGGCGGTGGCGGATTTCTACGCTTTTCACGCTTTCGGCTTCGAATGGTACATCTTCAACATCGCCGATGTGGCCATAGTTGCCGGGGTTATCGGACTTCTGTATGACTCATTATTCGGGGGTCACAAAAAGGCCGGAAAACCCTCTAAAATGTAATTAAATCCGGAGTTTGCCGGATTCGAGGGGAAATCGTGGGGCACACCACAGCCAGATCCGTTGAAAACCGGGCCTTGAAGCTCGCCGCCGCCCTTGGCTGCGTGGCGCTTCTGGGTGGCTGCGGCGGTGTCGAGCTCGAAGGCAAGGTCTTCGACTATATGGGCGTCTCCGGGGACCGCCAGCAGGCCGATGTGCGCATGAGCGAGCGCCCCCCGCTGATGGTACCCCCCAATCTCAACAAGCTGCCAGAGCCCACGGAGAACGTCTCCGTGGCCGCGGCACGCCAGGACTGGCCGGATGATCCGGAGCGCGTCCAGAAGCGCATCGTCGAGGAGAAGCAGGCCAAGCAGTCCGAAGCCGCGGCGGCCGCCGATCCGATCAATCCTTACGCCGGCAAGGAGACCCTGCTCGACAAGATGTTCAAGCGGGACAAGACTGCGGAAGAGCCTGTCGCCGATGTCCCGGAACCGGACGCTTCCGACCGGGTCCTCGATACGAGCGTGGCACAGTCGCGGCCACAGCCGCTCACCCCGCACGTTCCCCAGGCGCCCCTGCCGAGCCGGAACGACGAGGACTTCAAGCCCCAAACGCCGGGCAGCTACGACAATATTTCCGGCGGTCAGAACCGAAGCGCTGGGTTTTAGCTGATCCGCTAACCACGCAAACCGCGCTCCACGGCCGTCCCACAAGTCTGGCCGCGATCTTGCACCTCCATTTTTCTTGAAAAACATGGCCCGAGGCCCGACATGTGGCGTATCGGTTAGCGGCTTGTTAAGCTTAAATTTCCCGCGCGCCGAACGCCCGCACCAATCCCTCAGGCCTCGCTGAATGGTGGTATGGATGCTAAATCAATGGACCGCCGCTCTCCGAGTCGGCCTGGTCGTAGCCTCAGTGAGTCTCTCAATGTCGGTTGCTGCTGTCGCGGCTGAAAAAGCCCCTTCCGAGCATGTGCGCGAGTTCACCCTCGCCAATGGCCTGCATGTCTTGGTGATCCCCGATCACCGCGCGCCGGTCGTGACCCAGATGGTCTGGTACAAAGCGGGCGCCGCGGACGAGCCGCCGGGCTCCTCCGGTATCGCCCACTTCCTCGAGCATCTCATGTTCAAGGGGACCGACAAGATTCCTACCGGCCAGTTCTCCAAGATCATCGCCAGGAACGGCGGCGAGGACAACGCCTTCACCAATCACGACGTGACCGCCTATTTCCAGCGCGTGGCGAAGGACCGCCTGCCGACGGTGATGGAGATGGAGGCGGACCGCATGGCCAATCTGCGGCTGACGCCCGAGGACGTGGCCACCGAGCGCGATGTCATCCTCGAGGAGCGCCGCTCGCGGGTGGACAACGACCCTGGCAGCATTCTGCAAGAGCAGATGATGGCCGCGCTCTACCGCAACCATCCTTACGGCATTCCGATTATCGGCTGGGAGCACGAGATCCGGGCGCTGAACCGGGACGATGCCTTTGCCTTCTATCGCCGCTTCTACGCGCCGGAGAACGCGCTCCTCGTCGTGGCGGGCGATGTCGAGCCCGGAGAGGTGCGCGCGCTCGCCGAGAAGACCTTCGGCAAGATCCCACGCCATGGTGAGATCAAGACGCGCATGCGGCCGCGCGAGCCCGAGCACGACGGCCTGGTCACGGTGACCCTGGAGGACCCGCGTGCGGGCCGCACCACCGTGCAGCGTTACTACATCGCCCCAAGCTATGCCTCCGCCGAGCCCGGCGAGGCCGAGGCGCTGGACCTGTTGATGCGTATCGCCGCCCACGGCGCCACGAGTCGCATCTACAAGCGCCTCGTCATGGAGCAGAAGGCGGCGGCGTCAGCCGGCGGCTGGTACACCGATTCCGGTCTTGATTCCGGCCGGATCGGCTTCTACGCCATCGCCGGCGCGGCAGACACGCCCGAGGACATCGAGGCGGCGATCGAAGGCGTGATCGAAGAACTGCGCGAGGACGGCGTGACCCAGGCAGAGCTCGACCGGGCGCGTGCCTCCCAGATCGCCGAGTTTGTCTACACCTCGGACTCCATTTCCCGCATGGCCCGCCAATATGGCTGGCGGCTTGCCGCCGGCATGTCGGTGGAGGATGTCGAGGAATGGCCTGACCGGTTGAAGCAAGTCACCGTGGACGACATCCGTACCGTGGCCCGCAAGTATCTTGTTGAAAACCAGGCGGTCACGGGCATTCTCACGCCGGTGCCCGAATATACGAGCAGCATCGGTGAGAAGCCGGCCCAAGCCGCCGGCAACGGCAAGAAGTCGTAGCCCGGATGACGGTTCGCTCTTTGCTTTTCGCCCACCTGGTTCGGTTTGCGGCTGCGCTGGCGGCGGTCGCTCTTCTGGCCTCGCCCGCTGCGGCTCAAGGGAGTGGTATGAAGATTCAAGAAGTTACGAGCCCCGGCGGCATCAAGGCGTGGCTCGTGGAAAGCCATGCAAATCCGCTGATCGCCATCCGGTTCGCCTTTCTCGGTGGCGCCTCCCAAGACGCGCCGGGCAAGGACGGCCAAGCCTATTTCGTGACGGCCATGATGGACGAGGGCGCCGGCGATCTCGATGCAGGCGCCTTCCAGGAACGCGAGCAGGGGCTCGCCATGCGCATGGACTTCGACGCCGGCCGCGACGTCATGCTGGGCAGCATCCAGACGCTGACCGAGAATAAGGACGAGGTGTTCGACTTGGCGCGGCTTGCCATGGCGCAGCCCCGTTTCGACGAGGACGCGCTTGAGCGTGTCCGCGCGCAGATCCTGGCGGGCCTGAAATTCGACGAGAACGACCCGGAGACCGTGGCCTCGATCGCCTGGGACCGTATCGCCTTCGCCGATCATCCCTATGGGCGCCCGGTGAAAGGCACCAGGGACTCCATCACCACGATGACGAGCGATGATCTGCACGACTATGTCCGCCGCGTGTATGCGCGCGACAAGCTGGTGATCTCCGTGGTCGGCGACATCGACGCGGACGAGCTCGGCAAGGCGCTCGACAAGCTGTTCGGCGATCTCCCGGAGCAATCGGATCTGGTGACAGTAGCCGAGGCGAACCCGCCGCTCGGGCCGAGCCGCGAGGTCATCGTCATGGACGTGCCTCAGTCGGTGGCGCAGTTCGGGCTTCGCGGCATTTCGCGGCACGACGACGATTTCATCGCGGCCTACGTGCTCAACTACATTATCGGCGGCGGCGGCTTCTCCTCGCGGCTGATGGAAGAGGTGCGCGAGAAGCGCGGCCTCGCCTATTCGGTCTACTCCAATCTCTATCCCTACATGCATGGCGCCGTGTTCGTCGGCAACGTGGCCACCAAGAACGAGGCGGTCGGCCAGTCGCTCGCGGTGATCGAGACCGAGCTGAGCCGGCTCGCCGAGCAGGGGCCGAGCGTGGAGGAACTGGATGGCGCCAGGGCCTATCTGACCGGCGCCTATGCGCTGCGCTTCGAGTCCTCGTCCAGCATCGCCAGCCAGCTTCTGTGGATCCAGATCGAGGATCTCGGCATCGACTATGTCACCAAGCGCAACGCTCTGATCGAGGCAGTGACCATGGATGACGTCAAGCGCGTGGCCAAGCACCTGCTATCCGCCGACCAGCTCATCACCACCATCGTTGGCAAGCCCGTGGAGCCTGCCAAGGTGATTCCGGCCGGCGCCCCAGGCTAGCCCTCCTCAGGCGCCAGAATCGGGTAGAGTGACGCCCCCGCCGGAATTCATGCCGGCGAGAAAGCGGAGGCAGGCGCGTGATCATTCGTCAGCTGCCGCCGAACCTCATAAATCGCATTGCCGCGGGTGAGGTCGTCGAGCGGCCGGCCAGCGTCGTCAAGGAACTGGTGGAGAACGCGATCGACGCGGGCGCGGCCCGCATCGACGTGACCGCTACGAATGGCGGCTTGCAGCTCATCCGCGTGGCCGATGACGGCGCCGGCATGGGGCCGGACGATCTCGAACTCGCCGTCGAGCGCCACGCCACCTCCAAGCTCGCGGACGACGATCTCGCTCATATCCGCACCCTGGGCTTTCGCGGCGAGGCGCTGCCTTCGATCGGCGCCGTGGCGCGGCTCGCGATCACCAGCCGGGCGCACGGGGCCAAGGAGGCCTCGTCCATCGCCGTGGATGGGGGCCGCAAATCCCCGCTGAAGCCGGCCGCGCGCGCAGCCGGCACCGAAGTCGAAGTGCGCGATCTGTTTTATGCGACGCCCGCGCGCCTCAAATTCATGAAGTCCGAGCGCGCGGAAGCCGCCGCCATATCCGATCAGCTCAAACGCCTGGCGCTGGCCCATCCGGAGATCGCCTTTTCCCTGTCGAACGGCGAGCGCACCACGCTCCGCCTCGACGCCTGTCCGCCCGGCCTGCTCGATCACGCTTTGGCACGAATGGGCCGCATCCTCGGCTCCGACTTCGTCGATGACGCGCTGCCCGTGGCCGGCGCCCGCGGCGACATGGCCGTGCAAGGGTTCGCCGGGCTGCCCACGCTGCACCGGCCGAACGGGCTCAATCTCTATCTGGTCGTGAACGGACGCCCCGTGCGCGACAAGCTGATGGCCGGCACCGTGCGCGCCGCCTACGGCGACCTCGTGCCCCGCGGGCGCTATCCCATGCTGGCGTTGTTCTTGGCGCTGCCGCCGGATGAGGTCGACGTGAACGTCCATCCCGCCAAGACCGAGCTCAGGTTCCGCGATGCCAACGGTGTGCGCTCGCTTCTGATTGGCGCGTTGCGCGATGCGTTGGCCGCCGCCGGCCACCGCGCCACGGGAAGCCTGTCGCAAGAGGCGCTTCAGCGCATGGCGCCGCCGCCCGCCGCGCCGGGACCACCACAGCACGGGCGGCACTATCAGAGCCATACGCGCGGGCGAGGCTTCGGCTTCGCGGAACGGGCGCAAGCGTCGCTCGCCCAAGCACCGCTCGCGGAAGTCTCGGTGCCGTCCGCCGACATGCGCGGCGCCGCAACGGACGATGAGCCCCTCGCCGACTACCCGCTCGGCGCCGCCCGCGCGCAAGTGCAAGACACCTTCATTATCGCTGAGACCGGCGATGCGCTGGTCATCGTCGATCAGCACGCCGCCCATGAGCGTCTGTTCTATGAGCGGCTGAAGCGCAGCATTGCCAATGGCGGCATCGCCCGTCAGATGCTGCTGATCCCCGAAGTGGCCGAGCTCGACGAGGATGCCGCCGCGGCGCTGCTGTCGGCGTCCGAGGCACTGGAGCGTTTGGGTCTCGTGATCGAGGCGTTCGGGCCCGAGGCCATCGTGGTGCGCGAGGTGCCGGCGCTGCTCGGCACCTGCGACGTCAAGGGATTGCTCGCAGACCTTGCCGGCACGCTGATGGAGGCGGAGGACGGCGAGGGTGGCGGGCTGCTGGCCGAGCGGCTCGACCACGTGCTGTCCACCATGGCCTGCCATGGCAGCGTGCGGGCCGGCCGGCGCCTGTCGCCCGAGGAGATGAACGCGCTTCTGCGCGACATGGAGAAGACGCCCTTCTCCGGCCAGTGCAATCACGGCCGCCCGACCTATGTTGAACTCAAGCTCACCGACATCGAAAAGCTGTTTCAGCGCCGCTAGGCGCTAGAGCTGCACCCGGTTGGTGCCTTCGTGCTCGGTGACGCATTGCGCCAGCGCGGCGATGGCTTCACCCGTGCCGGTCAGCTCGAAGCTGAACTCGGTCCCATCCGTGGCGATGCGCAAGATTTTGCCGTGGCGCATGGCCTCGATCACCGGGTCGGAGTTCTCCAGCGGGATGAGGATGCCGTGCGCGTCGACCACCTTGGCCATGGCGGCGATCGGATCGCGGCTGTCCACGAGCAGCAGCACGGCTTTGCGGGCGCCAACCTCGAAGGTCCGCGACTCGTCGGCGATCACCAGGCCCCAATCGAAATCCTTGCTGATGACGAAGCCGAGCAACACGCCCGCTTGGGCTTCCGCCGTCATGGTGCAGTCCAGGAAATAGCCCTCGTCGTCGTAATTGGCCGTGCCCTGCCACACACCCGAGGTGAAGCGGTCCGGCGCGGTGTCCGCCGCCGCGACGGCGGCCAGGAAGGCGGCAAAGAGCAAGGGCGTGAATAAAATCGCGCGCAACGACATGGCCGCATTTAAACACAGTTTCCAAAGGCCTCCCGGAAAAAGGCCTAACCGGTAAACCTGGCCATGGCGATCTCGGTGTCGCCGTAGCGGCGCCGGTCGATTTCGGCAAACGGCGCTGGCCATTCGGCCGCGCTCCCGGCGCGCTCCTCCAGCACGGCGATGGCGTTTGTGCTGACCCAACCGCCTTCGAGCGCCGCGGCCAGCGCCTGCATCCCCAGCCCTTTGTCATAGGGTGGGTCGCAGAAAATGAGATCGAACGGCGAAACGGTCCCGGCCGGGCCGAGCATGGTGGCGTCGCGCCGCCAGATCTTGGTGATGCCGGTGAGCGCAAGCGCCTCCACGTTGCGGCGGATGGCGGCCCGCGTGTCTGCGTCGTCCTCGATGAACAGACAATACCGCGCGCCGCGCGACAGGGCTTCCAGGCCCAGCGCGCCGGAGCCGGCGAAGAGATCGAGCACGCGGGAGCCCTCGAAATCGATCCCCGGCGCCCCGTGCTCCAGCACGTTGAACAGGGACTCGCGCACGCGGTCCGACGTAGGGCGTGTGTTTAAACCCTTCGGGGCCTCGATGGCCTTGCCCTTGAACCGGCCGGCGATGATGCGCATCAGCTCTTGAGCCCGAGTTCGCGGCCAAGCTTGGTGCCCAGCTGCTCCACCAGGACCTTGCGTTTCACCTCCTCGATGGCGCCGGGCACCAACTCGCCAAGGGCAAACGGCCCGAACGACACGCGGATCAGCCGGTTCACGGTCAGCCCAAAATGCTCGGCGATGCGCTTCACTTCGCGGTTCTTGCCTTCGCGCAAGCCCAGCATCAGCCACTGATTGGTGCCTTGCTGCCGTTCGAGCGTGGCTTCGATCGGACCGTAATTCACGCCATCAATAGTGATGCCCTTTTGCAGTCTGTCCAACGCCTCTTGGGTGACGCGGCCATGCACGCGCACGCGGTAGCGCCGCAGCCAGCCGGTGCTCGGCAGTTCCAGGTGCCGCGCCAGCGACCCATCCGTGGTCAAAAGCAGCAGACCCTCGGTGTTGATGTCGAGCCGTCCCACCGAGACCACGCGCGGCAAGCCCTCCGGCAACGACTCGAACACCGTGTTGCGGCCTTGCGGGTCTTTGTGACTGGTCACCAGGCCTTTCGGCTTGTTGTAGCGCCACATCCGCGGCGTTTGGGCTTGCGGCAGCTTCTGCCCGTCCACCGTGATGGTGTCGGCGGCCGACACCACGCAGGCCGGCGTCTTGAGCACCTTGCCGTTGACGGCGACGCGGCCCGCTTCGATCCAAGCTTCGGCGTCCCGCCGCGAGCACAGCCCCGCATGGGCCATGGCCTTGGCGATGCGCATCGGCTCAAGCGGAGGAATGGGCACATCGCGCCCCTTCCGGAGTGCTTGACCCTGGCCCACCTTCTCGCCCATTTTGCCGCCCATGACGGCGAAGCTTGCAGATGCGGACGGTTCGGGCAAGCGTCCGCTTGGACGTCCTATGGATTTGGCGTTGGAAGAGGCGAAAGCCGCCGGCGCCCGTGGCGAGGTGCCGATCGGCGCCGTGATCCTGAGCCCGGAGGGCACGGTGCTGGCGAAGGCCGGCAACCAGACGGTTGAGCTGCGCGATCCGATGGCCCATGCGGAGCTTCTGGCCATCCGCGAGGCCTGCGCCGCGCTAAAGAGCGAGCGCCTCGTGGACTGCGATCTCTATGTGACGCTGGAGCCCTGCGCCATGTGCGCCGGCGCCATCTCGTTTGCCCGCATTCGCCGGCTCTATTTCGGCGCGGGCGATCCCAAGGGCGGCGCCGTGGAGCACGGGCCGCGCTTTTTCGGCCAGCCGACCTGCCACCACGCGCCCGAAATCTATGGCGGTCTTGGCGAAACCGCCGCCGCCGCGCTCCTCAAGGACTTCTTCGCCGTCCGCCGCTAGCAGGGCTCGCCTAGAAGTCCTGCATGTAGAGGTCCCATTTGCCGGGCGTGTACCACAGGCAGCCGTTTAGCGCCTTGGACCACAGGCATTTCTGGCCCGCGCGGGCACCGGCCAGCGTGCCGGCGCGTTTGTGCTGGAGCAGCGAGTTTTCCCAACGCTGGCCGGCACTTGGTTCTGTGGCGAATGCCAGGCTGGTCGAGATGAAAATCAAACAAAGAGCAATCAGACAAGATTTCATGTGAGCCTCCCAGGGTAGAGGCGAAGTATTCCCTAGGCGGCCTAATAAGAGGTTGAATAAAGCAGTGAATAATTAGTCACTTACAAGTTGCTGCGAAGGAAAGACTGGAGCATTTCTTCGAAGAAAATTTTAGAAAACTTGGATAGAGCGAGAGATCGAAGGCTCTGTTGCAAGTTGCGCGTAGCAAAACGCCCGCGCCGCTCAAAGGCGCGCGAGACGGACGGACATCAGGTCTGTGAAAAGTGTTAGTTGCCCAAGCCGTAAGGCTGCGGGGGCTGCGCGTTCGGGTCGTGGGGCCAGCTATTCATCGGGTAGAAGTTCCGCTGAATGGCCTCGTTCTCGACCTCGCCCTTGGTGTAGGGCACGAAACCAAAATAACTGCTCCAGCCGCGGGGGCCCGGCCCCCTGGCGGCGTAGGGATAGACCGGCGAGCGGCCGCGCTGATAGATTTTTGCCTGAGTGACCTGCGTGTCTGGGCTCGGCGGGGCGGCAACGATGCCCAACCCCATGGCCTTGACGGGGCCGGCCCAGGTCAGAAGCCAGAGATAGAAGAGAATCGCAGCGACACCCACCACGCCGGACATGGTCCTTTTGGAAACGGGCAGGTCGTAAGTCATGCGAATCTCGCTTTTTCTAGGCGTCAGTCAATTGACTTGCAAATAGTGACGTCATTGCGAATTAGCAACGGCTAATGGCATCAAAACCACGGCAAAACCGTGATTCTTTGCATTTCTAGCGGCCCGCGGTGAATCTCTCGCTAACACGAGGACGAAATCGGCGACGCTAGCCTTTGCGGCCAACCGCCCGCCAGCCGATGTCGTGGCGGCAGAAGCCGCCCCGCCAGTCGATCTTGTCCACTGCCGCATAGGCGCGTGCCTGGGCTTGGGCGATGTCAGCGCCGCGCGCCGTGACCCCGAGCACCCGGCCGCCAGCGGCCAGGACATGATCGCCGTCCTGCTTGGTGCCCGCGTGGAAGATCTCGACATCTGGATCGGCGCCGGCCTCTTCGAGCCCCTTGATCTCGGTGCCCGTCTTGTAGCTGCCGGGATAGCCCTTGGCCGCCATGACCACGCAGAGCGCCGCCTCGTCGTGCCAGTCCAGCGCGAAGCCGCCGAGCGTCCCGTCCGCCGTGGCCAGCAGCGCCGGCAGCAGGTCGGACTTGAGGCGCATCATCAGGACTTGCGCCTCCGGATCGCCGAACCGCACATTGTATTCGATGAGCTTCGGCGCGCCGTCCTGGATCATCAGCCCCGCATAGAGCACGCCTTTGAAGGGCATGCCGCGCGCCGCCATGGCCGCGACCGTGGGCCGGATGATCTCGTCCATGACGCGGGCACATAAGGCTTCCGTCATCACCGGCGCCGGCGAATAGGCCCCCATGCCGCCGGTATTGGGGCCCGTGTCGCCGTCATGAGCGCGCTTATGGTCTTGCGCCGTGGCGAGCGGCAGGGCGGTCTCGCCGTCCACCAGCGCGAAGAAGCTCGCTTCCTCGCCGGAGAGATGCTCCTCGACCACGACCTCCGCGCCCGCCTCGCCAAACGCGCCGGAGAAGCAGGCATCGATGGCCGAATGCGCCTCGAAATGGCTGGTGGCGATGACCACGCCCTTACCGGCGGCAAGCCCGTCCGCCTTGACGACGATGGGGAGCCCTTGGCTCTCGACATGCGCCTTCGCCGACATGGGCTCACTGAAGCGCCCATAGGCCGCGCCAGGGATGCCGAATTCCGCGCAGAGATCCTTGGTGAAGCCCTTGGAGCCTTCGAGCTGAGAGGCCGCCTTGGACGGACCAAACACTTTGATGCCTTGGGCCTCGAGATCGTCGGCGAGCCCGGCCACCAGCGGCGCCTCCGGCCCCACCACCACGAGGCCGATCTCCTTGTCGTTGCAGAACGCGGCCACCGCCCCATGATCGCTGACGTCGAGCGTGACCAATTCGGCGACCGCCGCGATGCCCGCATTGCCCGGCGCGCAATACAGCGTGCCGAGCAGGGGGCTCTGCGCGAGCTTCCAGGCCAGCGCATGCTCGCGCCCGCCGCCGCCGATCAGAAGCACATTCACCGCGCTCTCAACCCCGCTTGTTCGCCGCCGCTCGGGCCTGTATGCCCTTTGACTTAAAGCGCGCTCTTAGCATGAGAAGACGCGCCCGCGAAAAGTAGACTTGAGAATGGCAAGCCGTCGTCCACAGGCCACCGAGAGCAATCTCGTCGAGTACACCGTCTCCGAGCTCGCCTTTGCGCTGAAGCGGACGGTGGAGGACGCCTATGGCCTCGTGCGGCTGCGCGGCGAGATCTCCGGCTATCGCGGACCCCATGCCAGCGGCCATTGCTACTTCACACTCAAGGACGAGAAAGCCTGCATCGAAGCCGTGGTCTGGCGCAGCACCTTTGGCCGTTTGAAGTTCAAGCCAGAGGAAGGGCTTGAGGTCGTCGCCAAGGGCAAGATCACCACCTATCCAGACCGCTCCAAATACCAGATCGTCATCGACACGATCGAGCCCGCGGGCGTCGGCGCGCTCATGGCGCTTCTGGAGCAACGCAAGAAGAAGCTCGCCGAAGAAGGCCTGTTCGACGAGGCGCGCAAGCAGCCGCTGCCCTTCCTGCCGCGCCTTATCGGTGTGGTCACCTCGCCGACCGGCGCCGTGATCCGCGATATCCTGCATCGCTTGGAGGATCGCTTTCCCTCTCATGTGCTGGTTTGGCCCGTGCGCGTGCAAGGCGACACTTGCGCCGACGAAGTGGCCGCGGCCATTCACGGCTTCAACGGCGCCTCGTCCATCCTCGCCCGGCCGGATCTGATTATCGTCGCGCGCGGCGGCGGCAGCCTCGAGGATTTGTGGGGCTTCAACGAGGAGATTGTGGTGCGGGCGGCCGCTGCAAGCGCCATCCCGCTGATCTCCGCGGTGGGGCATGAGACCGATTGGACCCTCATCGATCTTGTCGCCGATCATCGCGCGCCGACCCCGACCGCGGCGGCGGAGCGCGCCGTGCCGGTGCGCTCCGAGCTGCTCATCGCGGTCCGCACCTTCGGCGTGCGCGGCGCAGGGCTCTTGCGCCGTGGCCTCGAGCACTGGCGCAGCCGCTTCACCGCGTCGGCCCGTGGGCTTCCCCGCCGCGCGGATATTTTGGGCCTGCCGCGTCAGCGTCTCGATACGGCGAGCGGGCGCTTGCCCCGCGCCTTGCTGGCTAATGCCGTGGCCCACCGGTCCGGATTGGAGCGCGCCGGTTCGCGGCTTCGTCCGCATCTCGTCGCGCATGCGGCGACCAAGGGCCGCGAGCATCTCATCCAATTTGATCGCGCGCGCGGTCGCGCGCTGCATGCGCTGGTGGATCGCGCCCGCCGCCGTCTCGATAACCAGTCGAAGCTGCTCTCCACGCTCGGCTACCAAAACGTGCTGGCCCGCGGTTTCACTCTGGTGCGCGATGCCGACGGCGCCATGCTGCGCAGCGCCGACGCGGTCGGCCCGGGCGAAACCCTGGACATCGAGTTCGCCGATGGCCATGTTGGAGCCCATGCGGATCAGCGTCATGCGAAGGAGAGGCCGGTCAAGCCGGCCAAGGAGCGGCCGGTGAAGGAACCACCGGTCAAGGAGCCTCCGGTGAAGGAACCGGTCAAGGAACCACCGGTCAAAGAGCCACCCCGCAAACCTGATGCAAAGCAAGGAAGTTTGCTCTAGCACGCTGGCAAGGGGCAAGCCGTGACGCTAAGGTGACGAACAACGAGAGAGTGCCACCGATTTGATGAACCGTTTCGAACGCAATCTCGGCTTCAAGGGCGAGGCCAAGCTCAAATATCTCGACGGCGAGATCCAAGTGATGACGCCGGGCGATTTCGTGCGCTGTGCCGTCACCGGCCGGGCGATCCCGCTCGATGAGCTGCGCTATTGGAGCGTCGAGCTGCAAGAGCCCTATGTCGATGCTGAGGCGTCACTCGCGCGTTTCCGCGAGATGCACCGAGTCTGAGACGGCCGCTAGCGGCCGGTCGCGCCGCCGATCAGGTTTTTCATCTTCTCTTCGTCTTCGAACGCGATCACGATGGCAAACGGCCGCGAGCGGTGCTTCAGCTCCGTGACGGCGATGTCCTCGTCGTCTTCGGCGAGCCGCGCCCAATCCTTCTCCGTGGTCACCAGCATCGCCGACTTGTCGTCCGCCGCCTTGAGGAGCGCCTTCGCGTCCTTTTCGGTGAAGCGGTGATGATCGCCGAACGCGTGACTGCCGATCAGCCGCGCGCCGTTCGCTTTCAGCGTGGCAAAAAACTTGGACGGGCGGGCAATGCCCGCAAAGCCGATCACCGGCATGATGGACAGCCAGCGCGCATCGACATGGGACGCTGGCGCGATCTTGGCCCGGAGCACGGGCTTGCCGGCAGCTTCAAACGTCGCGATGAGCGCGTCCGCTTTCTTGCCGTCACCGATCACGAGAAGCGCGTTGGCGCGGGCGAGCTGAGCCGCGAGCGGCGCGCGCAACGGTCCCGCCGGAATCACGCGCCCGTTGCCCAGGCCCGAGGCCGCATCCACCACGATCAGCGACAAATCCTTGGCGAGCGAGGGGTTCTGGAAGCCGTCATCCATGACGATGACGTCCGCGTCGCTCTCTTCGATGGCCTTGGCCCCGGCCACGCGGTCCGCCGACACAAAGGTCGGCGCGATTGCGGCCAGCAGCAAGGGCTCATCGCCGACCGCATCGGCCGCTTGACCGGAGACGCGCACGACGCCTTGCGCCGCGCCGCCATAGCCGCGCGTGAGGAAGGCGGGTCGCTTGCCCATCGCCTTGAGGAGCGAAGCCACCGCGATCGCTGTTGGGGTCTTGCCGCCGCCGCCCGCGTTGAAATTGCCGATGCAGATGACCGGCAACCGTGAACGGTAAGCGTCGCCGCGGGCCAGGCGTGAAGCGGCCACCCGCCCATAGAGCGCCGCCAAGGGCGAGAGCGCCGCAGAGGCCGCTCCCGCCTTCCGGTACCACCAGGACGGAGTCTTAAGGGGCATGCTTCAGATCCGCCTTGGACGGCAGATAGGTCTCGATGGCCTTAAGCGTCCTGGGCAGGGCGCCACCCATGGACGCAACGGTGGCCTCCGCGCGCTTGCGCATCTGCTTGCGCGCCGCCTCGTCCTGCAGGAGACCGAGCACGGCAACGGCCAGAGTCTCCGCGTCGCTGACCTCCTTGGCGCCGCCCGCCTTCAACAGCTCGCCGTAGGAGTCGCCGAAGTTCTGAAAGTTGGGGCCCGTTAGAACAGCGGTGCCGAGCTTGATCGCCTCGACCGGGTTTTGCCCGCCATGTTTGACCAGCGAGCCGCCGATGAAGGCGACAGGCGCCAACGCATAGAACAAGCCAAGCTCGCCGATCGTATCGGCAACATAAATGTCCGTGCTGCTGTCCGGCAGATCGCCGCCCGAGCGGAGCGTCGTGCTCAGGCCTTTCGTGCGCAGCAGCTCGGCGATGGGACCGCCGCGCTCCGGGTGCCGGGGCACGATGATGGTCATGAGATCGGGTAAGGCCTTTTTGATCAGGCTGTGCGTGGCGCCGATCACTTCGTCCTCGCCGGGATGGGTGCTCGCCGCGAGCCAGATGGGCCGGCCTGAAATCGCCGCCGCGAGCTTTGCCTTGCCGGCCTCGTCCACCGGCGGGGGCGGGGAGTCCGCCTTGAGATTTCCGGTGTCGCGCGCGTCCGGGGCGCCAAGCTGGGCGAAGCGCTCGGCGAGACTGTCGTTCTGCGCGAGCACGAGATCGAAAGCGGCGAAGATCGGGCGGCTCAGGCCGGGACGCCGCCGCCAGGCCTTGAAGGACGACAGTGACATCCGGCCGTTGATGAGGAGCAGGGGAATCCTGCGGGCCTTTGCCTCCAGCACGAGGTTGGGCCAGATCTCGGACTCGACGAGCACGGCGACGTCCGGGCGCCAATGCTCGAGGAAGCGCTTCATATAGCTCTGCCGGTCGAGCGGTACATATTGATGCCGCGCGCCCTTGGGCAGCCGCACACCAGCAAGGCGCGCCGAGGTGACCGTGGCCGTCGTCAGCAGAATGTGAATGTCGGGGCGCGCCTTGGCGATCGCGTCGATCACCGGCAGCGCCGCGTTGACCTCGCCAACGCTTGCCGCATGGAACCAAGCGAGAAAGCCCGACGGCCGCGCCGCGTTCGCCACGCCGTAGCGCTCGGGATGCCGGTCCGGCTCTTCTTTGCCGCGCCGCGTGCGCCACGAAAGGATCAAGGGCGCGATAGGTGCTGCGAGCTGTGTCACCAACCGATAGGCCTTGAGCGACAGTCCCGGCCTCGAAGCCTCTTCCTTGCTTAAGGGATCGCGCGCGCCCGCCAGCGCATAGGCACGCGCCGTCGTCTCCGAAAGCGCCCGCTCGATGGCGCGGCGTCCCGTCTCGATCGTATCCGGATCCTCGACCGCCGGCACCCGCACCGGATCGCCGATGACGATGGCCATCGTCGAGAACGGCAGATTGAGCGTAAAGGCGCTCCAGGTCGGCAGCTTCAGGAAGCGCCGCGTGGCGATGGCGACCGGCACCATCGGCCGGCCCGACTTGGAGGCGATGGTGGCGATGCCCGCGCCCGCGCGCCGCGCCGGGCCCGGCGGCACGTCCGCCGTCATGGCCACGGTGGCGCCCGCTTTGAGCGCGCGCAGGCTCTCGCGCATGGCCGTTGCCCCGCCGCGATTCCGTTTCCGCGTGCCGGCGCCGGCGCCCCTGATCAGCTCCATACCGAAATGCTTGAGCACCGCACCGATAAGCGCCGCGTCGCCATGGCGCGAGACCATGGCCTTGACGTCCGCGGGCCGCTCCGGCTTCAGATTGGGCATCAGCATGAACTGGCCGTGCCATATGGCCAGGAGTTGCGGATGCTGGTCGAAGAGCTTGGCGTCGCTATCGGCCGGGTCGCGCTTGATGGTGCTCGTGGCGTAGACGAAGCGGAGATAGCTGGAGGCGAGCGCGCTGATGAAAGCGACGGCGGGCTCCGATCCTAGCAGCCGTTTCAACATGCCCGTACTAATGCCGCTATTCGCCGGCTACGGCGACGGCGCCATCTTTGCTCGGCGGCGCTGCCGCCAGCCCACCGGCGATGCCGAATTGGGTGCGGTGCAGTCTGGTGTAGAGACCGCCCTTGGCAACGAGTTCGTCATGGTGCCCGATCTCGACGATATGGCCCTGGTCGAGTACGCAGATGAGGTCGGCCTTCTTCACCGTCGAAAGGCGGTGTGCGATCATCAGCACGGTGCGCCCTTTCATCAGTCCTTCGAGCGCCGCCTGCACCTTGGCCTCGGCTTCGGAATCGAGCGAGCTGGTCGGCTCGTCGAGAAGCAGGATCGGGGCGTCCTTGTAGATGGCCCGGGCGATGGCGATGCGTTGGCGCTCGCCGCCCGACAGTAAGCCGCCGGCCTCGCCAACGCGCGTATCGTAGCCTTTCGGGAGGTTCATGATGAAATCGTGCGCCGCAGCCGCCTTCGCCGCCGCGACCACCTCGTCCTCGACGAGCGGCTTCGAGCCATAGGCGATATTGGCGCGGATCGTATCGTCGAACAGCACGGGGTCCTGGGTCACGAGCCCGATGGCCTCGCGCAGACTGTTGATGGTGAGGTGCCGGATGTCCTGACCGTCGATCAAAACCTCGCCCGTCTCGGGATCGAAGAAGCGCAGGGCCAGATTGACAAGCGTGCTCTTGCCCGACCCGGATGGGCCGACAAGCGCCACGGTCTTGCCGGGGGGAACCATCAAGCTCACACGGTCCAGCACGACGCTGTCAGGCGTGTAGGAGAACGTCACGTCGCGGAATTCGATCTCGCCATTTTCGAGCTCGAGCGGCTTGGCATCGGGCAGTTCGGCGAGATGCACCTTGCGGTCGACGATACCGTAGACGCGGCTCGACGCCGCGATGCCTTCCTGCAATTGGGTTTGCAAGGTAGCGACGCTTTTCAGTGGGCTGTAGATGAGCAGCGCCGCCGTCATGAAGCCCATGAAATGGCCGAGCGTGAGGTCGCCGCGAATGCCCTGCGTTCCGGCGAAATAGATGGCGACGGCGAAACCGCTGCCCACCAAGAGTTCCATGGCCGGACTCGACATCGCGCGGGCGCGCGTTCCGCGCATGGTGAACTCGAGCGCGCGATTGATGGCCGTGGCTGCACGAGCCTCCTCTTGTTCTTCCTGGCGATAGGCGCGCACCACGCGCATGCCGCGCAAGGTCTGCGTAACGAGCGCGGAAAGGTCGCCGGTCTCTTGCAGAGATTTTGTCGTCGATTTGCGCATCTTGCGCCGCTGCCGCGACAGCATGTACCAGGCGAACGGCATGAACAGCAGGATCAGTGCCGAGAAACGCGGGTTCATGTAGACCATCGCGCCCACGAGAATGAAGACCTTCAACGTGTTCTCGCCGAGCGTGACGATGCACCGGCTCGCCGTCGCCCGGACTAGGTTGGCGTCGTTTAGAAAGCCCGAAAGCAGACGGCCGGAATGCACCGTCTGTATCCAGCCGAGATCGGCGTTGGCCAGCCGGCTGAACATCTGCAGGCGCAGATCGGCGATGAACCGGTGGCCGAGATAGGCGACCGTGACGTCGGCGAGATATTCGGAGACCGCCTTGATCGCCGTGACGACGACGATGGCCGCGGTGATCCAATAGACCATGGACTCATTCTTGGCGACGAACACGTCGTCGGCGGTGCGCTGGATAAGGAACGGAATGGCGCCCGTCGTCGCGGCCGTGAGCAGCATGGAGACGATCGCGATCGTGAGGAGGACGCCGTGGGGCCGGAAATGCTCCCGCCAGATGCGCTTGACGATCTCCATCGTCGTGTAGCGCGGGGCCGAAAGCTGGTCGGCACCACGGGACATCGCCCGCGCATCTCTGAAAACGTTGTCTTTCAAGGACTTTCCCGATTCTCCAGGGTTCCCGGCGCCACACCGTCCGCCCCTGGTCGCCCCTTCTAACACGGGCTTCCCACCCGCTTTAAGGCAAAAACCCCGTGCACGGGGCTCAGCCCGCTTTCTTGTCAGTCTCGTGCTCCGGGTCGAGGAGCCGGTGCAGGTGGACAATGAAGTACCGCATATGGGCATTGTCTACGGTGCGCTGGGCAGCGTCCTTCCAGGCATCGTAGGCTTGCGCGTAGTTGGGATAAATCCCCAGGACATCGAGCTTCTTGAGATCGTGGAACTCAACCTTGCCCAGATCGGTGAGCTCGCCTCCGAATACGAGATGGAGCAGTTGCTTGCCGCCTGCCTTCGTCTTGTCCCTTGCGGTCATGCGTCCGCCCCCCTCCCTCTTTCGATCGCCGGGCAACTTGCCGAAAAGCGGCCTAAACGTCTATGCGGCTTGTACGCTCGATGAGAAGTGGATGAAGCGCTTTGCCGCTCGCCACCAAGCTCGGAAACTTGGGGTTTTCCCGATTGTACGGGTGCGGGTTTCCAAGATGATCGGTGGTGATGCCGCCGGCCTCGTCCATGAGGACGGCCGCGGCGGCAAGATCCCACTCGGCTTTCGGCGTGAGCGAGATCGTGGCGTCGCCCTTGCCGCTGGCGACCAGGGCAAGGCGATAGGCGACGGAGTTGACCCAACGGGCGGTCACCTCGGGCCAGGGCTCCTCCCAGATCTTCTTCTTGAAGAGGCCGCCGCTGGCAATCATCCCGGCGCCTTCGAGCGTGTCCTTCGCGCTGACATGGATCGGTGTGTCGCCGAGAAAGGCCCCGTGCCCGCGCATGGCGTGGAAGAACTCGTCCGTCGCCGGATTGTAGATGACACCCAGCACCGGCACGCCGTCCTCGACCAGCGCCGCCGACACGGTCCATTCCGGGACATGGCGCAAGAAGGCGCTCGTGCCGTCGATGGGGTCGATCATCCACACCCGTGAGTGCTTGAGCCGCGAGCGGTCGTCGGGACTTTCCTCCGACAGCCAGCCATAGTCCTTGCGGCGTGTCGTCAGATCGAGCTTCAGCGCGGCGTCCACGGCAAGGTCGGCTTCACTGACCTCGGAGCCGTCGGGTTTCTTGTGAACCTCGACCGGTTGCTTGAAATAGCTGTTGGCGAGCGCGCCGGCATCGCGCACGGCCCTCTTCAGAAGTTCGTAATCTTCGTCGAGGGAAGGCAGGATCTCGGTCTTTTTTGTGTGTGTCAGTGCGGTCATCAGGCAGAAGGAACACTCTCTAAACCATGGGTGGAAGCTACCGGTCGTTAATTACGTCCATTAAGCGTCCGGGAAAGCTTCGGTGGCACCATGGTGGCAATAAAGGCCACCTCAAGGCGGCCAACAAGGAAGCTAACAGCAAGGCGTCATACGGGCCTCGTGAGCGAAAGCTCCGGGGCCCTCTTGCTTTGGATCTCAACCGGCTCCTTGCATTTCTCGGACCATACTCCAAGCCCGTCAAATCGGCCTTCTAGGCGCCGGATGCAAGCGCCATATCGACTATAACTGCGACAAAAATGAGCAATCCGAAGTCCCGGTTTGAGCGGAAGCGGCTGAGGCAGTTATCGGGGTCGTCGATATCGAGGGTGGCGACCTGCCAGGCGAGTTGCGCCCCGGCGAGCCCCATGCCGGCGATGAATACGCCACCGGCGCCCGAAAGGAGACCCGCCACCACCATTGCGCTCCACGCCAGCGCATAGAAACCGCTAAGCCAAGTCTTCGTGGCGGAGCCAAACCGTAGCGCCGTGGACTTCATGCCGATGAGCTCGTCGTCCTCGCGGTCCTGATGCGCGTAGATCGTGTCGTAGCCGATGGTCCAGGCGATCGCGCCCGCGTAGAGCACGAGCGGCGCCGCATCGAGACCGCCAAGCACCGCCGCCCACCCCATCAGCGCCCCCCAATTGAAGGCGAGGCCCAAGACGGCCTGCGGCCAATGACTGATGCGCTTCATGAACGGGTAGAGCGCCACGATGGGAATGACGCCAAGTCCGAGCAGCACCGAGAAGGTGTTGAGGCTCAACAGCACCGCGAGGCCAATAAGACAGAGCGCCAGCATGAAGAGCACCGCCGCCGTCACCGATACCTGACCGCTCGGCAGCGGTCTTGACTGCGTGCGCGCCACTTGCGCATCGATGTCGCGGTCGACGATGTCATTATAGGTGCAGCCCGCCGCGCGCATGGCGATGGCGCCGGCGGCGAACAGCAACA
>Ga0307378_10002034_pt1 | contig 31804 bp, 27 predicted proteins | sample UN1MG_FD_202238 | JGI IMG/M metagenome (GOLD analysis project Ga0307378, IMG submission 202238) | Soil microbial communities from Risofladan, Vaasa, Finland - UN-1 | ecosystem: Environmental > Terrestrial > Soil > Coastal area > Acid sulfate soil | place: Finland: Risofladan, Vaasa | collected... | reverse complement strand
GCCGAACACCAATTATACTTTTCAGTCCGGCAACTCCGAAAACGGCAATGCAGGCCTGACGGATCGGCAACTTTAGCCCTGAAATAATAGTTTTTACAGGTTCCATTATAACTTTTCCGCTGAAATTAGCGAGCCCAAATTGCTGCAGCCGGTCATTTAACACAAAAAATTGCAGGGTGGACTTAGCCCATGACTAATATAGCGACAGGCCCGATTTTTGTGTTTGCGTCGAAAATCGACAACCTTTACAATGACTTTAAGTAAGCAATGAGAAATAGTATTGTTGACCGGGTTCTGAGCAGTTGAGCCTGATTTTGGAGTGATATATGTTCACGAACACGACAAATAAATTCACAAGTCATAAGTATTTTTGTGTTCTTGTGCTGCTGTGCTGCTGTGCACTGTGTTTTGCCGACAGGATTGTCCTGAAAGAAGGGCAGATTGTAACCGGCAAGATAATTCTGGAAAAGCAAACACAGTTGTACGTCGATATCGGCATAACGGTCCTGACAATTCCAAAGGACAAGATACTCGAATACAAGTACGGCGAGACTACCGAAGCCGAGGACGCTGATGCCAATGACATGGACACCGGAGCCGCCTTGCAGCCTGTCGATAACGCGCCCGATCGGCTGTACAAAACCGCCAATCTTAAAAAGACAACGATTGAGAAATGCGTGGACACAGTCTCCGAGGCAGTTGTAAAAATCTCGAGTCCGGGCGGTTCAGGTTCCGGCTTCTTCATTAACGAAGATGGATTCCTGATAACCAACTATCACGTAATAGAAAAGGAAACCAGGATCGAAGTGACGGTGTTCCGAAAAGCAAAGAACGGCTTTGAAACAAAAAAATTCAAAAAGGTCAAAATAGAAGCCATTAATCCCTTTGTCGACCTGGCTTTGCTGAAGGTCGAGGACCTCGGCGACACGAAGCTCCCGTTCGTTTACCTCGGTGATATCAGCCGTATCAAAGCGGGTGAAGAAGTTTTCGCAATCGGCAACCCGATGGGGCTGGAAAGAACCGTTACCAACGGCGTCATCAGCACGAAGAACAGGGCCTTCGAAGGACTTCTGTATATACAAACCAATGCCGATATCAATCCGGGCAATTCCGGCGGCCCGCTGTTCAATCTGGCCGGCGAGGTCATCGGCGTGACCAATATGGGATATATATTCCTCGGCGGACTCGGCTTTGCCATCCCGGTCAATTACGTCAAACATTTCATAGAAAACCGCGATGCTTTCGCCTACGATAAAGATAATCCCAACTCCGGCTACAAATACCTCCAGCCCGACCGAAGACGAAATAAAGCCAGGCCGGACTTACCCGAAAAAAAAGATTGAGCCGAATTTGTGTGCTGGTGCGATATGTCACACCACTTACATGAGTTTAAGACCAAAGACTGGGTATTGGGTGCAAAAATGCGACATCGGACTCAGAGACCAATCGTGTTCGGCGAGATCTCGGACTTTAGGGATGGAGCGGACTCCGGCTCGCCAGTCGGACGGCATCTCCCGGCCTTCACGCTGGTCGAGCTTCTGGTCGTCATCGCGATTATTGCACTTCTCATGGCGCTTTTGCAGCCGGTACTTTCTCTGGCCAGGGCGAAATCTCAAGAAGTGGTCTGCCTGAACAATCTCAAGCAGCTTCAAACCTGTGCGAAACTCTATTCGCTGGATAATGACGACTTTTTGCTGCCGAACCGATACGTTTACCTGCTCGACACCAGAGCGCCCGCGCCCGGCTTCAGCGACAAAATGACATGGTGTCCCGGTCTGGCGCCTTTCGATACCACCACCGAAAATATCGAGCACGGCCTGCTCTTCCGTTACAATAAATCGACCGAGATATATCTGTGCCCGTCCGACAAGTCACGTGTCCGGACGCCGAGAGGGCAAATTCTAAATCTCCGGCGGACACGCAGCTACAACCTGAGCCAATCCATTAACGGCCTGCCGTATGGCAACAAGACGGCCTATATACCGAGCTTTGCCAGGGAATCCGAAATCGACGATCCGTCGCCGGCGGAGCTGTTGTTTTTCGTTGATGTCCACGAGGAGAGTATTTTCGATTCCCATTTCGGCATCCCACCACGGGATTGGGAATACACCGAGGATCCTCCGAGGTGGTGGGACCTTCCGGCCGGCCGGCACTCGCAGGGCGGCAACTTCTCTTTCGCCGATGGACACGTCGAGCGCTGGCGGTGGGATAAGCCGAAAATCTTCACAGAGTTCGGCCAGCTCGTCGGGCAGGACGGCGAAATCACGGACTTCCAAAGGGTACAGCGAGGCGTCAGATCCGCAACACAATAAACTGCCCGGCAGGATTTAAGCAGGAGCACGATTACCGCACATACTTCATTTCTGAACCGGCTCTTCTTCGCCTATATTTTCGATATTCTGATGATAGGATATTTTCATGCCGCCGTTATCCACCTGCACCCACCTGACTGTCAATCCCGGGTCTTCAATCTCGGGCCATTGTATCTTAGACCATGTTTCATCCGTCACTCTGACGTGATAAAGCGGAACGAATAATTCCGACCATACCGGCACATACCAATTCAGATGAAGGTGGCCTGCATAATTCGAATCTACGTTGTCCTTGTAGTCATTAAGGAAGCTCTTTATCTTGTCCATATCGCTTACTGAATATACAAACCGGTCTGCAACTTTAAATCCGGTGTTAAACATCCCGATATGCGTCATAATGACTATGTTCTCTTTTTTAGGCTTAGGGCATCGTTCGATATCATTTTTGAACCAGGGCCAGCTTCCGCCTGCGAAATCATTAAGCTCGCCGCCCTGGCTGCCGGCTTTCCTGGAATTGAAATCAGGACACACGAAATGACAGCTTTTATAATCGAAGGAGAAATTTTGAAGATACTCACCGGCAACGGGAGCAGGGGCTTTTCGCCAATTTTCGAGAATCCCGGATAAGGTCTTAAAGTGTGGTCCGAAGACCTCATGAAACTCTTTCTCACACCCGGCCTGGACTTCGTTATCACCTATAACGGGAATGTAAGTAATTCCGTTATTATTCAGGCGGTCGAGTATTTTCTTTGCCGTGCCGAGATTTCGATTGCCTCCGGAGCCACCCCAGGCAATATCTCCCAGCACAAAAGTCAGTTCGATATCTTTACTTTTCCTGTTGCTGATGATCCAGTCAACCGCAGTCTCGAACTTTGCTCTGTTATCCGGATTTCCGCTGATGTGCGGATCCGCGATGACGGCAAAAGAAAAAGTCTCGCCATACGCCGGACGAACAGCCGGAACAACCGCGCTTAACAGCAGCAGTGCAAGGTGCTTTGAAAACCACGTTTTTTTATCTACCATAGGCGGGATCAAAGTCTCCGGCACTTTTTTCGGGCCTCATCTATACTATTGTCATACGGTTATTTTTACTGCTTTGTTTTGAGCGGATTTTTGGATTCGTTGTAAAAGCGGTTCTGGAGTTTTAGAATAGTGTCGTCTTTTTTCAGGATTTTAATCAAGTCGGCAAGCTGATCGACCTGGGCGTTTATCAATAATTCGCCGAGCTCGGGTTTGGCATAGCTGCCGTCCCCGGCGTAGTGGTTCGGATATTGAGCATACCAGAATATCCCCGTAAAATTGGTCGGGATGTGTTTTAAGCGAGCCTGATCTTCGCCGGACTGATCTTTTGCGCGGTCTTTATGCACGAGGTCGGGTCTTGAAACCAGCATCGTCGAGGTCTCGGTTTCTCCCGCATGTCCGCCGTTTTTGGACTCTTTGAGCTTTTTTACTTTTTCCGCAACTTCCGTACTCGTTTCGGGCTCGAACAATACGACGCAGTAGTCCCGCTGTTTTTCAAGCTGGGCCATCCCGAAAAAGGGCAAAAAGTTCCTGTTTCCGCCATGACCGTTAACCAGGATAATTTTCTTGATTCCGTTACGGGAAATTTCTTCACAGGTTTCCTGCAGGATATCCCAGATGAGTTTGGGGCTGTATGCAATCGTTCCGGGCTGGTGTTTTGCTTCTAATATCTGGCTGAAATAGTATTCCGGGAAGACAAGAACGTATTCTTTTTTTGCCGCACGCAGGGCAATCTCCCGCACGTCGATTAAATCCGTCCTCAGCGGCAAATGAGGTCCGTGCTTCTCGAAGACCCCTATTGGAATAAGGCAGACACCGCCGGACTTTTCCACGGCTTTTATAAAATCGGGCGCAGTAAGCTCTCCCCATTTAACCGGAAGGTCGGACGAGGAAGCGGACTTTTCTCCGGCAAAAATACCGGCAGCGGTGAAAAAAAATAAAGTAGAAAGTAAAATCACGATACAAGTAAGCTGTTTTCGTTTCATAATTTAATTCTCCTTTGTTTTGAATTATTCTTTGTTTATGAATTATGGCGACCTGCGGGGCGAGTCAATTTTATATCGAAAGCTCGGAGACTTTCCAATTTTCATCGACCCACAGGCCTATAATCTCAAGATCACTATACCTGCGTTTAATACATCGAATTGCATCAATCGTATGCACAGTCTGCTCTACTTTTGTAGCCGGGTTGCCGGCACAACTGTAATGACCCGCTACGGCGATACCCACAGAACCGTGATGGTCAACCGATATTTTCAGGCGATTGAATATGGACTCTACAATGTTAATATTGGTCTGCTTTGCCAATATAAGGTTTGGCCCGGGCTCGGTAATCGAATCGACATAATCCACATTGAATCGTACCTGCAAATATTTAATTACAGGTAGCTGAACTCTTCCATCCATACAGTTTATTGTGGTGCAAAAACTCATAATACTCCTTTATAACGGCATTTAGCCAATCCCTATTACTGTATTACTTATTACTCAAACTGACCGTTTTCAAGTCGACTGCTGCAACAAATCATTCAATGATAATAACATAACACAATCTGTCATTCCCGCACCTGCTTTCGCAGGTGTAAACTTGTCCCCGCGAAAGCGGGGAGCGGGAATCCACTTAAACCGTTACGTTCCTGGATCCCTGCTTTCGCAGGGATGACAGCGCGAATCGGTCAGTTTGAGTTATTATTCATTCTCCGGCAAAAGCTTCTCCAAAATTCCCATTATTATCATTCTATGCCTCGGGTTTATGATAATCTGCAAAAATCTCACCCGCTTGTAATTTGGCATAGAGACATCATAATGATTCTTTCTGCATGTGCAAAATATATTTTATACACCCCAACAGGCTTCGATAATCAGAAAAAGATTGAATTTCAAGATGGATTTGGTATTCTTCGGGGAAAGAAAAAGTGGACAAAACGAAAATGCCGGCATAGCTATGAATATTCGTCGGCTGATCGAATAGGCAGGGAGTATTATGAGCAAAGGATTATCATCACACAATCCCGAAAGCGTATCGATTGTTTTGTGCGGTCAGGCCGGTCAGGGCATCCAGACGGTCGAATACCTCCTGACGCGAATCTTCAAACTTGCCGGCTATAACGTATTCGCGACAAAAGAGTACATGTCTCGCATTCGCGGGGGAATGAACTCCACCAGCATCCGGATAGGTTCGGGGCCAGTCCGCGCCGCCGTCAGCACGATCGACATTCTTGTTCCTCTGAATAAAGGTGCCTTGCGGCACGTCGAGCGTAACATCTCCGCTCGAACGATCATCCTGGCGGACAAAGAAATGATCGGAGAGGATATTAAACAAACGAAGCACAAATTTATCGATGTTCCCTTTACCGGAACGGCGGCTGAAATCGGCGATAAGATTTATTCCAACGTCGTTGCCGTCGGGACTATAGCCGGCATTTTCGGACTCGAACTGACGATGGCGGGCAAATACGTAGAGAAGTTTTTCTCCGCCAAGTCTGCAGATATAGTGCAAAAAAACCTCGCCGCGTTGAAGAAGGGTTTCGATTTTGGTGTTGGCATCAAAAAGTCCTCTAAAATCAACTTTAATATTGTCGGCGACGCCGGCGTCGAAGACCAGGTTCTCTTAAGCGGCGGCGAAGCGGTGGCCCTTGGCGCCATCGCCGGAGGCTGCAATTTCATCGCCTCCTACCCGATGTCACCGTCGACGAGCGTGTTGGCGTTTCTCGCTAAGCACGCCAAAACTTTCGATATCATCGCCGAGCAGGCCGAAGACGAGATCGCCGCGATTAACATGGGGCTCGGGGCGTGGTACGCCGGAGCGCGGGCGATGGCGACAACCTCCGGCGGCGGCTTTGCCCTGATGACCGAGGGCGTAAGTCTGGCCGGCATAATGGAGAGCCCGATGGTCATCCATCTGGCCCAGAGGCCCGGCCCGGCCACCGGGCTGCCCACGCGGACCGAACAGGGCGACCTGGAGCTTGCCCTTTATGCCGGGCACGGTGAGTTCCCGCGAATCATTTTCGCACCCGGAAAAATCGAAGACGCCTTCAGCCTGACGCAGAGAGCATTCAATTTGGCCGACAAATATCAGGTGCCGGTCTTTATTCTAACCGACCAGTATTTCATGGATTCATACTACAATACCGCCGCTCCCGATGTGTCGAAGGCGAAAATTGAAAAACATGTCACCCGGACGAAAAAAGACTACCGCAGATACGAATTCACAAAGGACGGCATCTCACCGAGGGGCGTGCCCGGCTTCGGAGACGGATTGATCGTCGCCGACAGCGACGAGCATGACTCTGAGGGACATATCACCGAGGACCTCGACCTGAGAATCAGGATGGTTGATAAAAGGCTCAAGAAGGGCGAACTGCTGAAAAAAGATAATATCCCGCCGGAGCTGACGGGGGCGAAGAATTATAAGAACCTTATTGTGTGCTGGGGCTCGACGCAAAACATCGCGGAAGAAGCCGTGCGAAAGCTCGGCAGAGATGATGTGGCGTTGCTGCATTTCAAACAGGTATATCCGCTGCCGGATGAAACCACCGGTTATCTGCGAAAAGCCCAAAAGACAATCATCGTCGAGAACAACGCCACCTCTCAATTTGCCAAACTGATAAAACTCCATACGGGAATCGACATAGACAAGAAGATTCTTAAATATAACGGCCTGAGTTTTTTCGTCGAAGAGTTGACCGAAAAGTTGAAAGAAGTATTAAATTAGGAACGAAGCTGTGGATACTAAAGTTTTCGATATGAACGATATTGACATTGCCTGGTGCCCGGGCTGCGGCAATTTTCCCATTCTCAAGATGTTGAAGCGCGCCCTGGCCGAGCTGCAAATCAAGCCGGCGGATTTAGTTCTTGTTTCGGGGATCGGCCAGGCGGCGAAGATTCCCCATTACATCAAGACGAACGTTTTCAACGGTCTGCACGGCCGCGCCCTTCCGGCGGCAACGGCAATAAAGGCGGCCAATCCGGCGCTGACCGTAATCGCCGAAAGCGGCGACGGCGATATGTACGGCGAGGGCGGCAACCACTTCATCCACACGATACGCCGAAACCCGAATATCACCAATATCGTTCACAACAATATGGTCTACGGCCTGACCAAAGGCCAGGCGTCACCAACCAGCCAGAAGGGCTTTGTCACTCCCGTCCAGGTAAGCGGCGTGTTCCTCGAACCGTTCAATCCGCTTGCGGTCGCCATCGCCCTGAACGCGAGCTTCGTCGCAAGGGCCTTCTCCGGTGACATCGAGCGGACGACGGATATCCTGAAAAAAGCAATCGAGCATAACGGCTATGCGCTCGTCGATATATTTCAGCCGTGCGTCACATTCAACAGGATCAATACGATTCAGTGGTTCAAAGAGCATACGTACTACCTCGAGGACCACGACCCATCGGACAGGCAGAAGGCTTTCGAGATGGCGACCGAAACCGAAAAGCTGCCGCTCGGCATTTTCTATAAGAGTCCTCAAAAGCCCCCCTTCGAAGAAAACACCGGGATCTACAAAGAAAAACAAATCCCGCTGTATGAACGTGACCTCGATAAGAAGGAACTGAACAATCTGATAGAGACATTTAAAATGCGGCTTTAGACTTACGGCCGTAATAACAGCCGGATATTAATCCTGGAAGGAGTTATAAATGAACCTGGAAAAAATAGCGGAGTTACTGGGCAAAGACAGGGATTATCTGCTCGGCTTTAAAACGCCCAAGGTGAAAAAGGACCAGCTTCATATCCCCGGCCCCGACTGGATCGACAGAATCTTCGCGCCGTCCGACAGGCCGAATCCGGTACTCAGGAATATGCAGCTCCTGTTCAACACGGGAAGGCTCGCCGGCACGGGCTATCTTTCGATCCTGCCCGTGGACCAGGGCATCGAGCATTCCGCCGGGGCCTCGTTCGCCCCCAACCCGGCGTATTTCGACGGAGAAAATATCGTTAAGCTGGCTCTCGAAGCGGGCTGTAACGCCGTAGCTTCGACCGTGGGAGTGCTTGGTAGTATTTCGAGGAAATACGCTCACAAGATACCTTTCATCGTCAAGCTCAACCACAACGAATTTCTGAGCTATCCCAACACGTACGACCAGATACTGTTCGCTAATGTCAGGCAGGCCTTCGATATGGGTGCTGTCGCGGTCGGAGCGACGGTTTACTTCGGCTCAGCCGAGAGCGGCCGGCAGATCAGGGAAATCAGCGAGGTCTTTCATAAGGCCCACGAGCTTGGGATGGTGACTATTCTCTGGTGCTATCTGCGCAATTCGGCATTCAAAGTCAATGGAGTGGATTATCACCTCAGCTCCGACATGACCGGACAGGCCAACCACCTCGGCGCGACTATGCAGGCCGACATCATCAAGCAGAAGCTGCCCGTCTGCGACGGCGGTTACAAGGCATTGAACAAGCAGGGAAGCTTCGGGAAGTTCAGCGAGAAAATGTACACGCAGCTCAATTCCGAGCACCCCATCGATTTGACACGATATCAGGTGGTGAACAACTACATGGGCAGAATCGGATTGATCAACTCGGGAGGGGCTTCCGGCAGGGACGATCTGGCCCAGGTTGTAAAAACCGCCGTAATCAACAAAAGGGCCGGCGGAATAGGCCTGATAACCGGCAGAAAAGCGTTCCAGAAGCCGATGAAAAAAGGTGTCGAACTGTTTCACGCCATTCAAGACATCTATTTGTGCAAGGATGTAACTGTGGCGTGAGTTTAGCTCTGACGGTAAAATTAAAGCAGATATTTTAATATAAACAGGCTTGGATTTGCTGGAAAGGATGTAAAAATGAAGAGATATGGAATTTTAGTTGGATTGGCGTGCTTTTTCGGCGGAATCGTTGCGGCTTATGGTGCGGGCGCATCAGGTGAGCTTGAGCCGGAGGCGATTAAGGCGAGGATTCGGGAGTATCGGATGGGGGATCTTCTCGTAAAGGCCGGGCCGGGGGCCGAAGTGCACGTCGAGCAGTTACGGCATGAATTCTGGTTCGGCGCCGCCTTGTCTTCGGGGGCGTTCAGCGGCCGAATGAACGCCGAAGATCAGCGCAAGTACGAGCAAACGTTCCTGGCCAACTTCAATGCCGCCGTGACTGAAAACGCGCTGAAGTGGCACGACATGGAACGGGAGCAGGGCCGGGTGAATTACGCGACTGTCGACGCCATCCTGGCCTGGACTGACCAGCACGAGATTCCTTTGCGCGGACACAACATTTTCTGGGGGATTCCGAACCGGGTGCAGAAATGGCTCAAGGCGATGGATGATGCGACGCTGCGCGAGACCTTGAAAGCGCGCGCACTCGATATTGGGCAGCGCTACCGGGGCCGATTCGCCGAATATGACCTTAACAACGAGATGATCCACGCCAACTATTACGAAGACCGCCTCGGCCCGGGCATTACTAGGCAGATGGCCGACTGGGTCAAACAGGCCGATCCCGGCGCCAGGCTTTTCTTCAACGACTACGACATTCTGACCGGCAACCGGCTTGATGATTACATTAAACACATCCGCAGACTGCTCGAACAGGGCACGCCTATGGCCGGAATCGGAGTGCAGGGACATCTGCACGGCGAGACCTTTGATCCGGTTGCCCTGAATCACGCCCTGGACGAACTGACTAAGTTCGGTTTGCCGATTCGCGTCACCGAGTTCAACATACCCGGCCAGCGCTCGGTTTACATGAAAGAGCGGAACCTGAAGCTGACGCCGGAGCAGGAGCAGGCCAAAGCGAAAGCCCTGACAGACTACTATCGCATCTGCTTCGCTCATCCGGCGGTCGAAGGGATTCTCATGTGGGGTTTCTGGGAGGGAGCCAACTGGATTCGCCAGTCCTCTCTCTACCGCCGGGACTGGACGCCCACGCCGGCGGCCGAAGCTTATCGCGATCTGGTTTTCAAAGAATGGTGGACCAATAGTAAAGTTAAAGCCGACGCGAACGGCCAATGCCGAATCCGCGCCTTCTACGGAAAGTACACCGTGACGTGCGGAGCGGAAAAAAAGGAAGTGCTGCTCAGCAAAGATAAGGGACAGGCAACCGTGAGCTTTGAGTAACGCCGACAATCTCGGTTTTTCAAGTTTTTTTGGTTCCAACGGAAATAAATCCATATCCGCTACGACTATTCAGTAGTAGTGACTTCTTTAGCCGGAAGTCTCAGTACTAAGAGCGTCTGTGAGAACTTGTTACTCGCGCTCTTGTCATGCTGAGCAAAGCGAAGCATCCGGGATTTGAACTTAGGAAAGAGATTCTTCACTGCGCTGCGCTCCGTTCAGAATGACATTGCGAACTTCTCACACTTTCTAACTGATATTGCAGAATAAATTGAAAGGAGCCGATCATGAATGGCAATCCAAATTTGGACCGGAAAGTCTCAAGTACGCCCAACAGTAAAACTCTACTGAAATTCCTTACGATTGCTGTTTGCATTGCCTGCCTGTCGGCTTGCCCATCGGCCGAAAGCAGTGGCGGTCAGGCCCTGCTGACGGGGGACCGGAAAATTACCGTCTCGGTGGATCCGCGGGTAGAGTTAATCGGAATCGTCTTTCGTCTTGCGGGTAATCCTGAATACAACGACGGTACTCTGCGGCCATACGCCAAAGCCATCGAGCGGCACTTCGGCGACTTTGACAATCATCCGGTGGTCAAAATGGCCGCCGAACTTCGCTGTAAGCGTTCAATGAGTTGTGACGGTCCGATGTCACTGGCGGTCAATATCGACCGTGATTTCCGGTTGCGGAAGACTGTTGAAGAATGGCCTTCTACACTCGACTACCGATGGGAGAAACAAGAAACGGCCGAGTTCTTAGAGAAACTCCGGCAATTTGCCGCCGAGACAAAGTTTGATGAGTTCTTCAAGGCCCAGAATGAGATTTACGAAAAAGGCATCCGTTCCTGCGAAGATTTAATGGCCCAACACGATCTTGGAACATGGCTGGGTGACTTCTTCGGCGTCAAGGACTGCGGCGACTTGAAGCTGGTGCTGGGATTTATCAACGGCTTCAGCAACTACGGACCACGATTTACAGCCGGCCGAACAAGTGAGAAGTATGCCATTGTCGGCATGCGTCCGTTCGATCCGGCGAACACTGTGATATTTCGCCCGATGCAGATAGGGACCACCGTCCACGAATTTTGTCATTCTTTCGTCAATCCTGTAGTGGACAAGTACATGGGCCGACTGCAACCGGCCGGAGAGAAGCTCTTTGCAGCTCACGGCCCGGCCATGAGAATGAGAGGCTATCAGAAGTGGGAGTCGGTGATGTACGAGACGGCGGTGCGGGCGTGTGTCATGAGTTTTGTGCGTCAGAAATTCGAACCTATGTATCTGGACTATTTCCTGAGGGACGAGGTCAATGTGGGATTCGTCTGGATCGAAGAGATGGGCAACTTTCTCAAGAACTACGAAAACAATAGGGACAAATACCCCACGTTCGAATCGTTCTTCCCGGAGTTCGTCACCTTCTTAAATGAGTACACCGGGAAAGCAGCATTATAGTATTAAGGCAGTGACGTTAGCAGCGATTTCATCGCGCCGGTCATGGCGGATTGATAATTGTCAGTATCCCGAACGTGAAATATGAAACGGTCTTTCGAACTGTTGTCACGAATCCAATGTGTCAGGCCGCTATCGTCACACTTGACTTTTACAGCATCGAAAGTAAAAACCGGCTGGGCGTGTTTTTCATTAAGAGGCACTATTTGTCCGTCACGAGTCACTGTATAGCCCGCCGCATGGAGAAAACCCGCCGTGCACCACATGTGCCGGTACATGCTTCCAACTTTGGACAGCAACGCTTCGTCTTTTGTGCCTTTGAGATAACCCAGCCAATTGCTGTCCGTGTATTTGCCGAACATATAAGCAAAGTAATTTTGAACCATATCCGACAGGTGAGGGAGTATCTGGTCCTGACTGAACTTATAGTGCGTGCCGTATTCACATACCTCCTGCTGACCGCCCGATTCAAGCTCCTCGAAGCACGGCATCCAATAGACCGGGCACGGCAAATCGAAGATGGCCGCAAACGCATACCTATCAAGCGTAACGTTATATTCGAGTTTCGATGCCGGACTCATTTTGCCAGAACCCGTCCCGGCGTTTAGATAAATTGCGGCACATTTAGTCTCAAAAAGACTCGGGGCCTTTTTGCCCGCTATCGCAACGTCCCGGCTCGACCCCAGAATATTGATAACAACGGGTTCGGACGACTTTCGCAGTACGTCCAGCACCATTTTGACGCCGTGACGATGAGCCGGCGAAGCATGCTTCTGAACGTCATCGCGTGATTTCATAGATAAGCCGGACCCCACTGCAACAGCAGCGTAAGTGCCGGCGATTAAGTTCATCTGTGCTATGGCTGCGATGTCCGGATTTCGTCCATTGGCATTCTCCGGCGGATGATCGATCAGAACGCCTTTAAGATCAATATCGCCGCGGTAAGCCAACGCATAGACACAGGCCAAATCCCAATGATCGTCGGGATCCATGTGCGGACGAAAAAGGTCTGTCACGTGCAGCATCGGTGTCTTTTTGTTAACTTTTCCTAATTCATTTCCGTATGCAAGTCTCGGACAAAGGAAGCTCCCTGCCAGCCCGGCGGCCACCATACCTAAGACTTTGCGTCTATCAATATTTTCCACTTTGGTTCCTTCCTAAAAGTCTCTGTAATCAAGATGTATCGTATTCTCAAACTCCATTTCATTCAAGGATACATCAAGAAACGAAAAAATTAAAATTCAAAAGGCAAAACCTGTTCTTTCAAATCTGTTCAGGTGTAGGGTGTGAAGAATCGCACCAATTCCTGTTTCAGGTCGTATCTTTCACCGCAGAGACCGCCAAGATCGCGGAGCGGCGTAGGGTGCGATAAATCGCACCAATTCCATTGTTTTTCCTTGCTCAACAAGGCAATGGTTTCTATAATCGATCATAGAGGATAGAACAGCTCTGAAGCGGCAACGCCTTTGTACTCTATTGCTTTATGCAGAGAGGCTTGGGATGTTATACGGAAACCATATACATAGTTAAACCGCAGTGACATCGCCTGACCTAAAGTGGATTGCTTTCATTGCCGTGACACTCGTCGCTCTGTGCGGTGTGCTGGACTTTCTCGTTGGGACACGAGGACGGAAGCGGGTGCATGAACTGCTTGTCATCTCTCCTTGGTTTGGTTTGTCGCGTCTCGACTTTGTGACACTAGTTTGCACCGCTGCAAGCTGGTTCGTCCGAATGTTACGAGCAGTCTTCGGTGACAACTATATGGGGCGCGGCTTTGTCGTGCACTACCTGATGGTCCTTGTTGGCTTAATCGTCATTTTTCCTTTCATACAGCGAGTTCCGCAGTGGAGCGCCTTGACGATCGATGTCATAGACCCGACGTCAGACTACATACCGTATGACCACGGCGGTTTCGTTCTGTCTGCGTATCCCTTTACGTTTCTATCGTACTTGCTGACCAGATACCTTGCCCAACGAATCGCCGAGCGGCGCGCCCTGATTCCGGCAATTACATTTTGGTTTGTGGATATTTTGGGAACAGTACTGATTGTCGCTCTCATGATGCTGACCGTCGGTGTACTGCTCGCTCACCTTAGCTATATGTCTCATTGGCGCGTTGAGGACCTAGGACTACGAGTCAGTCCACTTGCAGTCTTTTTCATACTGCTGGTCAGCATACCGTCCACATTGCATCTCTTATTTGTCGCAGGTATCGTGCCGCTGGCGGCGCTCGAGTCAATTCGTCGAGCTACTATCTTTGTGCTTGAGCGAGTCGATGAGTCAGGAAAGAGCCCCCTATTGGTCCTGTCGACCATAGCAGCGACTGTTGGCGGGCTGGCAGTAGCAATGGTTAGACTGTTGAGTGAGTACGCACAGTGATTTGCGGCCTAATGACCGCTTGTCGGGCGGCGTATCGCCGCCGCTGAACCGGAACGTTAGACAATACGAAATGAAACCGCTATACGGACGTTAACCATGGCCATTTACTACTTGGTGGCAGACTACTTGGTCCCAGTCTACATTGAGCATGAAGGAACAATCTCTGTCACAAACCGAAGCCCTGCAGAGCGACGAGAGTATTATAGGGAACGAGGGCTCAGCCTTCCCCAGAATTATACGATTGCTCGATTAGCTCCTCGTACATCAGTTAGTGTTGTGTTTTTCGATATCGACAACGGTTTATTCCTAATAAAAGCAACGAATCAGCCAACTGCGTACCGTGTGCTTCGCGCACTAGATGGTTTCTTTTTTCTGACTATAGGTGAAACTCCACGTCCTGATCGATCGCTTCACAAACTGAGCGAACTTCGACGAGTTCCCAACGCGAACTGGACGCGGGAGAGACTAGTACAAGAGCTTAGGGAAAGAAACTTTGAGATTAGTCCGACGGATGTTTTCGATCTTTACTCTGGACGGGTTGTCCAACAGCACGAGATGCGTCTATTGGCCCCTGCTATTGAGGCAATTTATCCTAACGAACGTCTTTTAGAAGCGCTTTGCCATCTCGGTCATAGTCGATTTCTTTTTTATGGCTTCATGGTAGGAAGCTATTATCACTGCCATTATAAACACGACCGTAGAGCAATGTCATATCATCTAATGCAGAAGAAGTACCTTGAGAATCGTGAGCGCTATGAGCTTTCATTCGTTTCCGCATTCAAAGGTATCGAGAGGCTACTTAACGTCAACCAAAAAAAAAAACATGAAATTGATCAAAAATTGAGACGTTTAGAAATCGCAGACATATTACCAGAAACAAAATATCAACGATGGCATGAAACGTTTTTAGGATATCCTAAGAATGTCACGTATTCGGCTCTTATTAAACACTTTCTCTGTATTCGCAATGCAGTTGCTGCACATTCCAATCCGTCGCCACCAAAAAGATTTTTAATCTCCGAGGACTCGCTCATAGAAATCCAACTATTTCTCGCAGAACTTTGCAGTAAAGTCCTTGGCGAAATCAGACCGAGAGATTTACCGCGAGGGGTGATTCAACCGTTTTCACGTCGAGACCTGTAAGGTAATTGGAGAATTAAAGGATTACTATAGATTTTCTGGTTGTTCCTCTTGATTCAACTTTTGATCGAAACGTGTTAATTCTAAACATCTATTCCGCCCGTCCATTTTAAGACAGGATTTACAGGATTCACACAGTCTGGACGGTTCTATTGCCGGAATTCCAACAACAATTGCATAATTTGCAGTTCTCTGGTAGTATTGGCAGCGGTGCCGGTTCTCGGTACGCCGGGATGGGTGAATCGGAAATCCGAATTTATGCTTTTGTCAAGAGAGGCTTGAAAATGAAAAACGCTGCACTAACAAATAATAAATCGTTACATGCCCTTATGCTCTTATGCACCTGTGCTCTTATGCTGCTGTGCGCACCGGCTTCGGTAAACGCTATAGAGCTGCCGAAGACGGCCAAGCTCGTTCCGCCCGAGACTATACTGCTTGCCGATATTAATAATTTCAACCAGCTCCGGGAACAGTTCGAAAAAACCAACTTTTACCAACTCTATAAAGACCCGGCCATGGCGGCTTTTATAAATAATTTCAAGACCAAATGGCGGGAAAAAAAGCAGGAATCAGAAAGAGAATTCGTCAGGACAATCGCCGACGCCGGAGTTTTGCCCCAGGGCCGGGTGGCGGTCGCCCTGGTATTCGACGAACAGGTACAAGATGTCAACGAGCCGCCGGTCCTGGTTGTGGCCCAGTGGGGCGACAAAATCGATAAAGTCAAAGAGCTGACCGATCAAATCGTTCGCAAGGCCGTTGAAGACGGCGCCCGCCGGCAAATCGAAGACTATCGCGGCGTCGAAATCCTAACCATCGAGAAGAAACCTCCCAAAGCCCTGAGCTATTGTTTTATCGACGATTGCCTGATCGCCTCGACGAGTCCGAACGTGCTGAAATTCGTCATCGCACAGATCAAAGGGGCCGGCAGTACAACCCTCGCCGATGACCGGGATTATGCCGCCACCGGAAAAGCGGTCGATCCGGCCAACGAGGGCAGGATCGATTTCTATGTCAACATAAAACAGGTCATCAAGACTGAGCTCGCCGAAGATACGACCGGCAGAGCTAAGGCATTCATCGACAACCTCGGCCTGAATAACGTGACATCGTTCGGCGGCAGCGTCGAGCCGGCCGGAGGACCCGGAGGCTCTTCTTTTGCAAAGGCAATCCTGAAAATCGACGGCGCCAAAGCAGGGGTTTGCAAGATGCTCGAACTCGAATCCGTGCCGGTTCGAATGCCGAGATTTATCGCCGGATCGGCGTCTTCGGTCTCCGTTGTGAACTTGAATATAAAGAAAGCATTCGATGAGCTTGCGAATATTCTCACGCGTTTTTCGCCTCAAATGGCGGCAATTATGTACATGCCGATTTTGCCGCCCGGTCCGCAGGGCGAGCCGGCCCTACAGTTGAAAGCCGACATCATCGACCACCTCGGCTCGCAGATTATCCTCGCCCAGAGCATCGACAAGCCCCAACCGGATGGCGGCACCGCCCGCTCGGCAGAAAAACAACCTTCTCCCGTGACGCAATCGGTTATTGCCGTGGCAATAGACAATCGAAATGCACTTGAAAAATCCCTGTCACTTATACACAGCAAAATGATCGCGCCGAACAATCCCGAAGCCAGGCGGGAGCTTCTCGGCCACACGATTTATACCGTAGACCTCTCGGGCCTGCTGCCGATACTCGGCTCGCCAGGCAGAGCACCGATGCAGGCGCCTGCAGGTCCCGATACTCCAAAAATACCGCCGGCGGCATTGACTGTCACCGACACGCATCTTATTTTCGCAAGCGAGTCCATTGTTGAGCAGGCCATTCGCACATTGGGCGGCAGCCAGGCCGAATCAATAGGTTCGGCAAACTGGTTCAATAAAGCCAAGTCGAACATTCCTTCGGTCGTGGGGCTGGCCGGACTGCAGAACAATGCCGTTTCCGGCGAATACTTCTGGTCCACGATGCGGCAATCAGCAAAGCCGGATAAGGCAGACGGCAAGGATCAAAGCAACCAGGTCAGCGTCGGGGTCACCTCCGGCTCGCTCTTCCCGCAGGTAATATTCTCACAGGCGGGCGCCGATTTGTTTGATTTCAGCCTGCTGCCGGAATTCGATGCCGTAAAGAAGTACTTCGGCCTGTCGGCCTTTTATGGTATCAGCCGCCCGGACGGGTTCTTTTTCGAATTCAAATACCTCAACCCGGAGGCGTCCGAATAATACCAACAAGGAGTATGTCAATGAGCAACTTTCGGCTGCAACCAATGACAATATACCTGATGATACTATGCATACCGATTCTGCTTGAATTTGGCTTTGATTGGCTTTGAATTGGGTTTGTTTTTTCGCAGCCCGAAAGCCTTAAAATCCTCATAATATCCTTTCATGTAGATACTTACGTTCATTTTGCCCATTCGATAATTGGGTTTGTTTTTTCAAATTCCTTTTACTCATCTTGACGCTGTCCGCTGAACGCAGAACACTGAACGCTAATAAATTGGCTTTGAATTGGCTTTGTTTTTTCGCAGCCTTCAAAGCGTAAAATTCTTCATAATCACCTTTCATATAAGACTTTGCACCAATTTAGCCCTACCGCAAATTGGCTTTGTTTTTTCAAATCGCATCCTTTCAACTCTGCCTTTGAAGCTGTCATTTGGCTCCTATTCCTCTTGTTTCGGATTTCGAGCTTCGTGCTTCGGATTTCCGGCCAAAGGCCGGCAAATTGGCTTTGTTTGGCTTTGAATTGGGTTTGTTTTTTCGCCGCCTCAAAGCGTTAAATTCTTCATAAACACCTTTCATATAAGACATTGCGTCATTTTAGCCCTGCCGCAGATTGGGTTTGTTTTTTCAAATTAGCCACGAATTAACACCAATAAACACCGGATTTCCTCTCATTTTTGCCTTTTTTTTGCATTTTTTAGTTCAAATTTTTCATTTTTCGCTGATTTACCCTATGAGATGCCGGCTTTACCTATCTCAAGGAGTGAACGCGGATAAAATAGTCAATCGTCAATCGTAAATGGCTTTGACCCGGCACCGCAGGGGTGCGGGCTAATCTGTATTGTTTCGTACTGCGTTCTGCGTGATTGGACCTATCATTTATCATTAATCAATAATCATTTAGTTTAGTATTATACGAATCTAAACGCAAAAGGGCGGGTGAATTCCAGAAAAATCTCCGTGAGACGCCGTTTTTTAATATTCACCTTGTAGGACACGAAGAACTACGAAGAAAATACTCAATAATAAATAATGAATAATCAATCGATTTGCCCCACCGATTTTGAAAAAAACAATTAAAACAGAATTGTTGGCAACAAATTTGTTGGGGAATTTGGAGTACTTAATTATTCAGAACAAACTAAAATTAATCAGGTAACTGACCCGGATTGCTCCTCTATTTGGGTGTTAGGCCATCATAGCACATCAGACAAAAGCTACCTTGGAGGAAGCTCTTGAAAACGGTCTCTATTAGGATCAACTACATATGGTTCCGACTCGCAATACTCTTGTGCAAAGCGAAAATCTGAGGAATTTGAGAACACAAACCGACGGCACATACCAATCTGCCCGGAATTCTCATGATTCACCATGTCAGGCGTAAACTGTACCGGGGAAACGGTCTGATCGAATTTCGACAGTTTTGCCCAATATTCACGATCCTTACAGTATATGATCCATTCAGGGGTAAGAGGAAATACTAAGTACATTCCAAGATCAAACACCTGTGGTCCCAGAATCCACCCCTTGTGATCCGACGATTTGACTAAGGCCGGATGATCTGAGGTGTAGAAGGGGCATCCAGAACTATTAAAAGCAAAGATCCAAATGCAGTCCCGGATCTTCTCTCGGATTTTCTTTACAGTATCGTCGTCCCAGAGTAGAGCGCAGTGCAGTCCTTGAGCATCGGACTCGGCATCGTAGGATGCAGACAAATCGCCGTTCTGCTTGAGCATCCGCACGAATTGGAGAAGTACAGTTCTATACTCAGCTGTCCTAATTAGCTGCAAGGTTAGGAAAAGTGATACTATCTCCCTGTTGGGGTCGGGAATTTCTATATGCCCTTGCTCTTTAACTTGACGAAGCCAACATTCAGTGATCTTCTGCACTTCGGATTCTATCCCGCTAAATTGAATCTCCATCAGATGGTGAACAGCACCATATTTGTCGAGCTCCGGGAGATCATAGAAGCGATTTTCGCCAGCGATGTTTTCAGGTTTGATCTTGAAAGTTCGTTTCTCTGCTTTGTCAAATACCCATAGGAAACCTTCTCGATCTACAAAGCGCGCCAGATAGAAACGCGGGACGTAATGTTGGAACTTGGGAATACTCATTATAATAATTTCTCTCAGTGGACTTCTGTTTATTTACTTTTCATTATGGTTGGGTCAAAGGAAGAGAGACAAGGAAGTATATAAAACCATTGCGTTCCTATTATCCTATTACTAGGCTACAACAATCTTTTAAAATCCATATCAAAGTGCCTAATAGGGAAAAGGTGAACGCCTACTACCATCAAATAGACCGTTGAATCTACTATGTTCAGACCTATCGTTAACCAGTAATTCTCGGTTTTGTTTTCATCAAAAATATTCTTCACAGTAGGACCTTGTTTGGTATGCAAGTACTTTCGTCCATATCCCCTCCACTCAGCATCGCTGATAGGTTTGCTGAGATGTAATCGCCCGTTGAAAACGAATCCACACCTGGGAACATAACTCCGTTTGCCTTTGCGAGATGTCTCTATTCGGAACGTGAAAGAAGTAAATCTTTCTGGACGTATTAAGATAAGCGATCTCATATCTGTTATCTGCTCGAGTGACTTTAAGGATCGTTCTTGGTGTTTCTGGCAGAATTCAAAATACTCTTCTTCAGTTAACTCATGAACTAATCGTGTTCTTCGACTACCTATTCGCCAGTCTTCCGAATGGTTACCTTTTGGTATGGACTCAACAAGATCAAACTTCACTCGGTTGCCTTTACGAATGATCCAATTGCCGCTTAAATCCCTGCAATCTTCAAGCTCAAGCTGACGCCAAGAATCGTCGCTATTAGGACGAGTTGGCCTAATCCACTGCCCTTCATTAGTTATGCCAGCGACACAGACGCCATCGCTAATTCGGCTTACGGCAAGGATTGTGATTTCGGTCATCTGCTTTTCCTCTAGAGATGAACGACCTCGATATTTGTCAAATTTTTCTTAAGGTACTCCGCGAGAAGACGACGATGGCAATTTTCTGGAGTGTGTTCGCTGCAAAGAAGACAGTCGCGGTCACGTAATAGCTTAGCCGCCATTTCGTCAACTCGGCGCTCTAACATCAAGTCAACAAAACTGCGTTCATATTCGGCCCATGAGCCTTTATTCTTCTTGAAGTCATCAAGAATGTCCTGTGTAGGTGCGAAATCCTGGATGTGTACGTAGTCAATCCCCACTATAGCATGGAGGAAGTATTTTAGGTCTCGTGCTTTTGCGAACCCGGCAATTTGTGATGTGTTATTGAGCCGGACATCAACGATGCGGCTCACACCTGTATTCTGTAAAATTGTAAAAAACTCTTCGGCGGATTTTTTTGTAAAGCCAATAGTGAAGAGTTTCATGCTTCTGCCGGCACCTTTCCGTATGCGATTCGTTCAGCCTGCAATTCAAACGCTTTTTCAATGAGCGCAGACGCAGAAGTCAAATCTCCAAAAAGTTCGGGCTGAAGCTTATGTAATTTGACAAGCCTTTCCTGTACATGCTCGTGCGTCTCTGTGGTTCCATCGCCAAGGATATGAGCTATTTTCAAATCCGGGGATACTTTTATTATCTCTCGGCACACAAGTATAGTTCTGTGGCATACTATCGGATCGCCCTCCGAACACATCAGCGCAACTCTGTAGGTCTTAATGCTCCCAAGTAATCGTTCAAGCCCGACTCGAAACAAAGGTAAATGGGCGATAATCTCATATTTGGCCTGTCCCTCGATGTAGCAACCCTCTTCGGATCGCCTTGCCCCTAATTCCCTGCCTAAGAACATGTAGTCGATGTTGGCATTCCTTAAAACATTCTCTAATACGTCCTTATTAAATTGGGGCGCGTATTTGCTATACGGACTAGATCGAACATCGGCTATTACCTCAATACCATAGCGTTTCAAAAGACAAGTAAATTTATCTATCGTATGCGATGAATGTCCAATCGAGAATAAGATATTTTTTGAATTGTCTACTTCCATAAAATCCACCATATTCTCATTACTGTCATATATATCAATTATAACATCTTATTTCTTTGTTGTAATCAGGAAATGTATATATTCCGTTTGCTTGCAGCCAATATCCGTTTCTTTCATCATAAGGTGACTGATATTCTCGACTAAGACCTATTCGAAGGTACACTTCTTTTTGAGCCTTAATCATAGCATTTATTTTTCCTAATTCTTTACGCGAGTGATGTTGAAGTGCATATTTATGGAATCCAAGATCCGTGATCCCTATATATCTGAACTTTCTACCCGACAAGTCCCGAAAGTTGAGTTTTATTTTTCCTGGTTTATAAGAATCTTCTATAATTTTAATTTCAGATGGAGAAATACTGACCGTAATAATCGACCTTTGCACTTCATCGCCAATAGGAATGTGTTTCTGATTATCCTTTAGCGTAACCTCAAATCCTTCTTCTACACTTCCATATAGACCTTGTCTGAGGGCGTTCTTAAACTCGCTGGAACTACTTGGACCAAGATATTTCAGCTTCTTGTAGCTATAGTCTTCCTGATGTGGGCCAGTTCTATCAGGAGAAGGAGTAAAATCACCACTCAATTTAGCGCCTGGTAAAACATTCAATCTTCGGCATTCTGAAAGTGCTAAATAGGGCATTGGCCGAATGCATTCACCAGAATCTTCATTAATGCCTGCTGTGCATACAATTTCCGGTTTATGAAATCTGGTTAAATCAGTAACGATAATTATGCGATTCATTTAAAGGATCTGTCTTTTCCTTAATAGACGCCTCAAACTTCTCTGCTTTTAAGATACAGCGTTTGTCGATGGCAAAATGTTACCTATAAATTCTTAAAAAAACGAAAAAAAGTGAAAAATCCTTAGAATTGGCTCAAAAACAGGCATAATTTGTATAATTTTTTTGTATTTTTAGACAGGATTACAGGATTGAAATGGATTTTCTCTTTTTTCGTGCCTGTTTGTGACTTTTTGTGGCAAATTAAAATCAGCGTATATCAGCGTTCATCTGCGGTTAATTTTATATTTCTTAATGGTGGGCCGAGGCCCACCCTACCATTTTTTGTCTTTTTTGAGCTTATTTGTGTTCATTGGTGGTTATTCTTAAACGGTGTTAATCGGCGTTAATCAGTGTCTAAAAAAATTTAATAATCTGCGAAATCTGTGGTTGACATACGAGTTTTAGTCGATATAATTTATATTATGAACGGAAAACGTACAGTTTGTTCGACCTTCCCGGCTGTTATCAGCCTTAGCCTGCTCCTGCGCCGTTAGGCGCAATAACGATACTTCCCTAAAAATCTATTTTTCCACCGTTTATAAATATCTGACAAGATTTACAGGTTTATCGTGTTTATCCTGTCCAAAGTAAGGATTTTTTGACAAGATTACAGGATTATCTGGTTTTTCTGTATAAATAAGTATTTTCGACAAGATTCTCAAGTATATCATGTTTATCCTGTCTAAATAGAAATAAATGACAAGATTACAGGAATATCCGGTTCTTCCTGTCCAAAATTGGAGAATGAAAATGTCCAAAGAGAAAGTACAAATATTCGACACGACGTTGCGTGACGGCGAGCAGGCCGCGGGGACGCGTTTGGGGGCTAGAGAGAAGCTGGAAATCGCCCGGCAGTTGGTGCGGCTGAACGTCGATATCATCGAGGCGGGCTTTCCCGCATCGTCGCCGGAGGATTTCGAGGCCGTGAGGCTGATTTCCGAGAACATCGAAGGGCCCGTCATCTGCGGCCTCACTCGGGCCAGGAAAGAGGATATCGACGTCTGCCAAAAGGCCCTGGCCAAGGCAAAGCGGGCCCGCATCCATACGGGGATCGGCGTCTCGGAAGTTCACATCGTGGGAAAGTTCGCCGACGAGAAGTACGGCAAGACGATAGGCGAAAAGCAGGCGACGATTCTGAAAATGGGCGTCGAGGCGGTTAAACATGCGGCCCAATACGTTGACGATATCGAATTTTACGCCGAGGATTCCGGCCGGGCCGACCGGGCCTTCCTCTACGAGATACTCGAAGCCGTAATCGACGCCGGGGCGACCGTTTTGAACATCCCCGACACGACGGGCTACGCCATGCCGGAGCAGTATGGCGCCCTTATGCGGGATATTCGGGCCAACGTGCCGAACATCGACAAAGTGATTATAAGTTGCCATTGCCATGATGATTTAGGACTGGCGGTCGCGAATTCGCTTGCCGGCGTGAAAAACGGTGCACGGCAGGTTGAAGGAACGATAAACGGCGTGGGCGAGCGGGCCGGCAACGCAGCTATCGAAGAGGTCGTTATGGCGATCCACACCCGGCGTGACTTCTTCGACGAAGTGGAGACCAACATTAACACGCGCGAGTTCTCTCGCACGAGCAGAATGGTCGCGGATATGCTCGGAACGCCCGTCCCGGCCAATAAGGCAATTGTCGGCCGCAATGCGTTCGCGCACAGCTCCGGGATTCACGTGGATGGGTTTTTAAAGAAGCGTGAGACGTACGAGATTATGAGGCCCGAGACAATCGGGCTGGCCAAGAGCCGTGTTGTTTTGACGGCGCGCACGGGCCGGCACGGGCTTCGTCACCGCCTCGAAGAGATGGGATATACATTGTCCAAGGAAGAATTGGAGAAGACGTACGAGCGATTTTTGGCCGTGGCCGACAAGAAGAAAGAGGTTTTCGACGAGGACCTTGCCGCGATTATCAGCGATGAGATTTATATTGTCGAACACGTGTACGAGCTGGAATATCTGCACGTAGCCTGCGGGACCGGCACGCTGCCGACGGCGAGCGTCAAGATGAAAATTAAAGACGAAATCAAACAGGCTGCCGCCTGCGGCGACGGCCCGGTCGATGCGGCGTATGAAGCGATAAGAGAAGCAACGGGACTGTCACCGAAACTGGAGAACTATTCGATTCGCGCTGTCACCAGCGGCAAAGAGGCGCTCGGCGAAGCGACGGTTCGAATTACCGAAGACGGCAGGATATTCACAGGCCGGGGCATCTCGACTGACATAATCGAAGCCAGCGCGAAAGCTTACGTCGACGCCATCAACAGAATGGTCGCTGCAAAAGAAAAAGGCGAGCAGCCTGGCGTCAAAGCGGAACTTTAATTAACGGAGAGCTAAAAAGAAAATGGGAATGACATTAACCGAGAAAATTCTGGCAAGGGCGGCAGGAAGGAAGAAAGTCGTACCAGGCGAGCTTGTCGATGCGAAGATCGATATTGTGATGTGTCACGATGTCACGACTCCTCCGGCGATTTCGATGCTGGAAGAGAAGGGTATCGACACAGTGTTCGACCGCGAGAAGATTGTGGTAACGCCAGATCATTTTCAGCCGGCCAAGGACATCAAGAGCGCCGAGCTTCACAAGCGGCTGGACGACTGGGCTAAACGGCACAAAATCAAGCACTATTACAAGCTCGGCAGGGCGGGCGTATGTCACGCGCTGCTGCCCGAGCAGGGACATATCAGGCCGGGCGAAGTGATCGTCGGCTCGGATTCGCACACGTGCACCTACGGAGCGTTTGCGGCGTTCAGCACGGGCATCGGCTCGACCGATGCGGCCGCGGCCATCGCGACCGGGGAGCTATGGTTCAAGGTCCCTGCTTCGATGAAGTTCGTCCTGAACGGCTCGCTCGGACCGGGTGTTTACAGCAAGGACGTAATTCTTGCCGTCATTGCGAGAATCGGCGTCGACGGCGCTCTCTACAGGGCGATGGAATTTGTCGGGCCGGCTCTTGCCGAAATGTCGATGGAAGCGCGGATGACAATAACGAACATGGCCATCGAAGCCGGCGCCAAGAGCGGCATAATCGGTTTCGACGATGTCACCAGGCAGTATCTCGACGAGCATCTAAAGGAAAAAACATGCTACGCAATTTACGACTCCGACAGTGACGCCGAATATCTCTCGACTGAAGAGTTCGACTGCTCGGCGCTCGAGCCGATGGTGGCTTTGCCGCACCTGCCGAGCGGCGGTGTGCCCGTCGGCGAATGTGCCGGCAGGGAAATGGACCAGGCGTATATCGGAAGCTGTACGAACGGGCGGATCGAGGATTTGCGTATCGCGGCAAAAATTCTCGACGGCAAGCAAGTGGCCATTCGCACGCTGATCGTGCCGGCCACGCCGGAAATCTGGAAACAGGCCAAGGATGAAGGTCTGTTCGATATCTTCTACGAGGCCGGCTGCGTGATCGCCGCTCCGACGTGCGGCGCGTGCTTAGGCGGATTCATGGGCATTCTCGCTTCCGGCGAAAAGTGCATCAGCACGACCAACCGCAACTTCGTCGGCAGGATGGGGCATCCCAAGAGCGAAGTCTATCTCGCCAGCCCGGCAACCGCGGCAGCAAGCGCAGTAACAGGAAAGATAACAGATCCAAGAAAATTTACTTAACCACAGATTGCACAGATTAATTAGGATTAACACAGTTTAATAATATAAGGAGCCAATTTGTCTAAAGAGGATTTTTTATACAAGGACTTGACAAGAGAAATTATTGGAGCCGCAATGGAGGTGCATAGTACACTCGGGTGTGGTTTTCTGGAAAGCGTATATGAAGAGTCGCTGGCTGTTGAATTTGGCTTACGGAATATTCAATTTGAAAGGCAGAAACCACTTGATGTTTTTTACAAGGAAGAACATGTGAAACAATTTATTTGCGATTTTCTGGTGGCTGGTGTCGTTATGGTAGAATTAAAAGTGATCAAGGAAATAACGGAATCTCAGAAAGCTCAGGTTCTAAATTACCTGAGGGCTACTAATTTGAAACTGGGTCTATTGCTGAATTTCGGTGCAAGTTCACTACAGTATAAAAGAGTAATCAACTAATAACACAAATGATGCAGATTAGTAGGAATTAACACAGATAAATCAGTGTAATCTGAGTTTAAGGATCTGTGTAATCTGTGGTTCGAGGAATATAATTATGAGTAAGGCGCACGTATACAAACGAGACCATATAAATACGGACGAAATCATCCCGGCCAGGTATTTGAATACTGACGACCGGGCCGAATTAGCGAGCCATTGCCTGGAGGATTTGGATGGTGACTTTGTTAATAAGGTCAGCAAAGGCGATGTAATTGTAGCCGGCGAGGATTTCGGCTGCGGCTCATCGCGGGAGCACGCCATCTGGGCGATCTACGGAGCGGGCGTGCAGACCGTTATCGCAAAATCCTTCGCCCGAATCTTCTATCGCAACGCCATCAATAACGGCTTCTACCTGATCGAATCGGCGGATGCCCCGGATAATATCAACGACGGCGACGAGCTTGAGATCGATTTCAAAGCCGGCTCGATAAAGAACAAAACCGCCGGCACGGATATCAGTTTCAATCCGCTGCCGGACTTCGCCCTCGAAATAATCAACGACGGCGGACTGCTTGAGCACATAACGAAAAGTAAAAAGTAAAAAGTTAAAAGGCAAAAGTTGACCGCGGATTTCGCGGATTTTTCCTTGCCACGGAGTGCACAGAGAACATAGAGATAATATTAAATTTGTAGGGTGCGATGAATCGCACCAATTAAGAAAAGGAATTGTATGGTGGGGTTCCCTAAGGGATGCCTTACGGTATCGCGCCACCATAATATGATCGGTGGATTAAAATCTACCCTACCATAACCAGAAACAACGAGGAATCCCGACTTCGGTCAGGATTTTTTCTTGTCTTAGGCAATAGTACCGATCATAATACAATCAGCAAAGGCGGAAGTTTTTACTATTGATTCACAAACATGGCTGCTTTGGAAATAATTCGGTTAATTGGAGTTACAAAAAGTATTGTATAGATCTACCACAGTTATTCTTATGTTAGGCGAGGCAGCGGTAAAATGGTTAACGGATCAGTAAAACAGAAACCACAACTATCTATCCTTTGGTTAGATGACCGTCCAATGCTGATAACACACCATGTGATGTTCCTGCAGAAGCTCGGTTTTCAGGTAATAGTCGCAACAAGTACCGGAGAAGCTCTTCACCATGTTGAACACCATGAGTTCGACGTAATAATTAGTGATTTATACATGCCTCCTCCGGACGGCGCGTCATTCTTGAGGCAGGCATCACGAATCCAACCAAATGCCGTTTACATAATCGTAAGTGGGTACCTATACATCGACATTTATCGAGATTTATTAGAGGAATTGCGTGAGTCGGAAATTTGTGTACGTGCCATCAAGAAACCAATTGCCATTAATGTGCTAGTTAACGTTCTCCTTGATTCGCTCGTAAACGTTATTCCTAGAATTCAAAAAGAACGAAAGACATTGTGGTGTCACTTCGTAGAGGCACTCGAAATCAAACCTGGTGCATTTGGTGTTTCAATTAATTTGAAAAAACTCTTAGGAATAACGAAGAAGAAATAATCACGAACAGGTTGTTTAAGTTGATAAAAGTGAAGTTCGATGGGTGGCAGCCAATGAGCGAGCGATCCGTTAATAGGATGTCAGACAAGAGTGAATGGTTGCAAAACACATTTTAATATTAGCATAACGACAGCATAAAAACAGGTATAAATCTCATGGATTAACGCGGCAAAAGTAGGGTGCGATGAATCGCACCAATATGCTAACGAGGGAGAGTCAAAATGGAATACGACGTTTTCATTTGTCATGCATCGGAGGACAAGGATTTTGTTGAGCCATTAGCAAAAGCTTTGATGGAAAAAGACCTCAGAGTTTGGTATGCCCCATTTGAGTTGAAGATCGGAGATAGTCTTCGGCAAGAGATCGATAGGGGACTCACGAACAGCAGGTACGGGATTGTCGTTTTGAGTGAAGCGTTTTTTACGAAGAATTGGCCTCAAAGTGAATTAGATGCTTTAGCAAGCCGCCAAAACGAAGAAGGTAGGAAAGTAATTTTACCCATATGGCATGAGATTGAAGCCAACGATATACGAGATAAATCTCCACTTCTACATAGTCTACTTGCAGCAAGGTCGAGCGACGGAATGGAATTTGTGGTTGGACAGATATTCAGCGTGTGTTCGGAGCCTATCGAATCCACAAAAAAATCTGTTTTCCAGATTTCTGGTGATATTGGACTCAGGGAGAGATGTCTTGATATAATAAGGAGAGCAGATCAGTCGGATTGGTTAAAGCTGGTCGATGAATTCCAATCACCGATAGATGAACAACTCCTCAAGTGGAAGCAGGAAGGTGAGACTGCTATAAAGAAGGATTCCGATGCTTGGAAAAGAGCAGTATTGAAAGCGGTAGATATTTGCCTCCCGGGATTTGTGCCACTATTTGCTGCTGTCGAAACTGGACAGAAAGAATGCTTGAGGGAAGCAGTTCGTATTTTACATCGCTTGGCATTACTTGAGAAAAAGATGGGTGGTGGGATAACACGTGTATTAGGGATTGGCTTGGACATGCTTTACGTACCAGGGAGTATTGGTATGGCCATAGCGGTCGAGACGGGACAGCACGATTTTGTGCAGGATGTTGATGCCAATGCCTGGTTACAGACACGGTACGGAGACGAAGTGGGCAGACATTCGAGCGGCATTTTGGCCACCCGTCGGATACGATTTCAAAAATCCCTTTCGATTCTTATTAGAACTTTACCAAACAGAATATATACGAGGTTTCTTCCCTAGCGAAGATCGCATGAAGGAATTTCTTTTCAAAGCCAATTTGCTTCAGTCGATTGTGGAACTACGCTTGCTAACACGGACTCAACAAGGAGCTGAGGTAATTGAAAAACGCGATAAAAAGTATAAGGTCGATGTAATGGTAGTGCCTTTATGGTGCTTGACGAAGCCGGAGGATTTCGGTACTTGGGCTTGGGATTTGTTTGGCTCATCGGAAGGATTCATCAGGTTCTTTATGATGGATAGCGGTGGTCATATTCCTACGGAGATGATTTGGGATTGGTGGAAAGGTTGGAAGACGATTTGTGAAGCATGTCTGAACGAAGTAACAAGTTATAGGTTCTTTCTACATACCGAATGGTTGATGCTTCCGGGGGAACCATCCGGGTAGGGTGTGCAAAATTTATTTTGCTCACGCAGAAATAATAATTATGATGTCTATATGTCGAATCGCAGACGGGCGACATTCTGTGGAGGATATTATTTGTTAATGGATAGACCTGCATGTGCAACAAGTTGCACACCCTATTCAGGCCCTGAACCGGGCAATCAAGTCTTAAGAAAGGTATTGAAATGAGCAAACGTATCAGAAAGCTGCCGCGACCGGCAGAAAAGACTATTGAAGCCGTGCTTGACGAGTTTCTTGAGGAACAACGAAAACGCCTGAAGCCTTCAACCATGCGTAAGTACGAAGACATTATCGACTTGTTCCAGTCGTTTCTGGATGGTTATGGTCATCAGAGCCTCGATAAGCAGGAGTATACTTTATTCGACCGGCTTTATAATGCCAAGGGCGATGAGCATCGGGAATTTTGCCAGTTATTCGGCCCGGAAAAAATCCCCGACAATGTCGATGAGTTTCTGAATTACTTTATGATTCGCAAGGTTATGTGCGGCAAGGAGTTGATGCAAGCCGCTGGCACGGTAACCAAAAAGATGGGCAAATGGCTCATGGAAAAGGGATACATCCAGCCGGAATATGCCGCTGAGGTTGTGAGTTCCGGCGCGACTGCCGCCAAGGAATTGCCCGCCGCAGAAGAATTGGCCCGGATGCTTTCCGATTATGCCGACTGCACCGCTGTTGATTGTAATGAAGTGATCGAAGACCATTTTACCATTGACGCTGTAGAGCCGGGCAAGCTGCGCCTATCGGCTTTATCAGGAGATGAGGAGGTCGTAGTTCCCATCTCCCGGAACATCAGCAATGCCTGCCGGGTGGGTTGGTCCTTTTCCGGAGCGGTCGGTAAAACAGATAAGGGCTGGCGTATTCTCGAAGCTTGGAACGTATATCCTTAGGACGATTTTTCCATCCACTTCATTCGATTCGCTCATTCAATGGCTGCCGACCGTAGATTTTCTTGATAATCCGGGCCGGGTAGAGTATAGTACCCAAACTAAGTAAAAAGTAAAAAGGCAAAAGGGAAAAGTAAAAAGCATGCGTGAGAAAAGCCGAATAAGGCAAAAAGGATTGTCAGGCATTTACAGCCTTATAATATGATAAGTGAAGTGAGATTTATTACATCATGAATTAAGAAAGGTAGAAATGGCAACGTATAAGATTGCAGTAATGCCGGGGGACGGTACCGGGCCGGAAGTTATAGCCGAAGCGGTAAAGGTGTTGAAAGCCGCCGCGGCTAAGTTTAATTTTAAGGTTGATCTGACCGAATTCGATTTCGGCGGCGAAAGATATAAACGGACCGGCGAGACTCTGCCGGACAGCGGCGTTGAAGAGCTTCGCCAATTTGATGCTATTCTGTTGGGGGCCATCGGGCACCCGGACGTCGCGCCGGGAATCCTTGAAAAGGGCATCCTGCTAAAAGCCCGCTTCGAGCTGGACCAGTACATCAACCTGCGCCCGGTCAAGCTCTACCCGGGCGTGGCGACGCCGTTAAAAGATAAAGGGCCTGAGGATATAGATTTCGTCGTCGTTCGCGAGAACACGGGCGATGCGTACACGGGCGCGGGCGGTTTTACGATGAAAGGCACGCCGCACGAAGTGGCCGTGCAGTCGGCCGTTTACAATCGCTTCCAGGTGGACCGGTGCCTCAAGTACGCATTCGAGTACACTCGCAAGCACGGCAAGAAGGCACGCGGCAGAGGCCAGAAGAATACGCTGGCCTTGTGCGGCAAGACCAACGTGCTCACCTACATCTATGACCTGTGGGACCGGGCCTTCCACGAGATGGGCAAGGCCGAGTATCCGGATATTGAAAGGGAGTACTACCACGTGGACGCCACCTGCATGTGGATGGTCAAAAACCCCGAATGGTTCGACGTGATCGTAACCGGCAACCTGTTCGGCGATATCATCACCGACCTCGGCGCGATGATTCAGGGCGGCATGGGCATAGCAGCCGGCGGCAATCTCAATCCCGAAGGTGTCAGCATGTTCGAGCCGATCGGCGGAAGCGCACCGAAATATACCGGCCAGGGCGTTATCAATCCGTTGGCGGCGATTTGTGCCGGGCAAATGATGCTGGAGACCCTTGGCGAGGAAGAAGCCGGCAAGTGCATCGAGGACGCCGTAAAGTTCGCCACCGCCAACAAGCTGAAATCGATGCAGGCCAAACGAATGGGATATTCGACATCAGAGGTTGGAGACCTCATCGCAGAAATAGTAGCTGAGTAGAAAATCAAATATTAAAATGCAAAATGTAAAATTAA
>Ga0307378_10002030_pt1 | contig 31823 bp, 40 predicted proteins | sample UN1MG_FD_202238 | JGI IMG/M metagenome (GOLD analysis project Ga0307378, IMG submission 202238) | Soil microbial communities from Risofladan, Vaasa, Finland - UN-1 | ecosystem: Environmental > Terrestrial > Soil > Coastal area > Acid sulfate soil | place: Finland: Risofladan, Vaasa | collected... | reverse complement strand
GTTTGACTCATTTATGTACCCTCTCACTCTACAGTAGTTTCATGTCTAATATCTCTTTCAGCAGATCGTCGTCCGAGACTCTTTTAGGTGTCACTTTAGGTGACTGAGGAGTAAGAGGCCTCTTGGACTCTAATGCCTTTAACGGGTCTAGTATTGGGTCGAAAGCCATTCCAATCTGGGTGCGACGGACTTGTCCAGAGGCTTTTCGTTGCTCTCGGAGAGACTGACGTGTAATATCCTGTTTTGCTGCAATGGTCTTAGCTGCCTCAGTACGTTGTCTTCGGAGCTCAGACTCCTCGGTAAACTGTTCTGCACGTTCTTTGGCTGCCGTAGTTTCGGCACGAAGCCTCTCGAGTCGCTTCTCCCTTGCTTCTCGTTGTTTACTAGTTCTGGCCTCGAAACCACCTCCACGAGTTTCCCACTTTTCTCTGGCCCAACTTAGAGGGTTGAAGTTGTGTGCTACTACAACTGCTTCCCATCCACCATCGGGGTCTTTACCTTTTTTGAGGACTTGAATCTCTTCCATTTCGTGTTCAGTGGAGTACTCGTTTAAGGCTACTAGCATTCTTTCTAGTTGCTCAGATGTAGGAGCCTTTAGAGTCGCTTGTATCTCGCGACCTTGGTATCTCTCTTCCATTGTTATGGCCTCCTTCTGTTTGTTGTTATTCTCGTATTATCTTCTTACCGAACTTGGCCCCTTGCCACCACAACTCACGTTCTTGTTGATACTTGTTAGTTGTGAAGTACTCATCTGGCATTCCTTCATGTACGGCAGGGATTTTATAGACATACCACGTCTTTTGGAGCTTTTTAAGTGCAGACAGGACTTTTTGGGTATCCGTCTCGGACCCATCGGTGCTCATAGCTGCAATCATTTCATTGATGGTTGCTCCTGCACCTTTAGTGGCTCCACTCTGGTGAATAACTTCAGACAGTTGTACTTCGTAGTCTGTTAGCTCTGACATAATTATTAGCCTCCTCTTTAAGTCATTAACTGACTTACGTCAGGTAAAGGTATAGGTACTCCTACACCTGTGGTTCCGCTAACCGGTCCACCTCGTAAGTATTGCTCATCTTGAGGGTAGTAAGGGTCGTCCTTACCTCCTCGAGGCTCTCCGTCTTGTCCAGGTGGTTCATAAGATTCGGTTCTACCTTCTCCGCCAAACTCTTTAATAGCCTGTCCAGCCGACCTATACATTGTCTGACCTTCAACTGGTGCGCTTTCTGCGGAACCTGATTTAACGAGTTTAGAAAGTTGAGTATGAGTAATATTACCTCCGTCAATACCCTGAGAAACGTTTATCTCCCGAAGAGTAGCCCACTCTCCTTGACGTGGAGATATAAGATTGGCCTCTCGTAATGCTTCTAGTGCGTTCATCATGTTAACCTCCTTAAGTTAAATTAAACCACCTCTTTTTAAGGCATTTACATAATTAGTGACTTGTATCTTCGACATTGTAGAGTACTCACTATCCTGGAGCCAATCTACTAAACCTATATACTTGGTTTGGAGACTAGTACCGACTAGAAGTGTTCGAAGGTCTTGCCATTGAGGGTCGGCAACTGCCTTCTGAATACTCTCACGTGAGTATGTCCCAAAAACTAACGAATCCCAAGACATTGTAATCGTCATGGTAGTTGTACTCCTAATCTGTCTCTAAGAAACTCTACACCAATAGGTCCTTCTTATTGTATCCAATGGTCGTCGTCAGGGTGTACTGTCCTTATTTGAAACTCTCCAAACATAGCCTCACCTTCTTCGTCGAAGTAATTCTCGAATTCCTTAAAGGACATCTGGTTTACTGCATGTCCCAACTTACCCGTATTAGTCTTTAGGGCCTTGTAGAGTTTGGGGCCGACTGTAGCCCATTCCTTACCATTGACGCGATAAATCAGTGTCGTCGGCATTCCCGATATCTGGTAGATTACAGTGAATATCCACATAGCTTATTACCTCTCACGTAAGTGTTTTCTCATAGCCTCTACGACTTTATTCGTTACGACTGCTTCACGCATGTCTTCCTTACCTCTAACGACCGCATGAACGTGTTCTTCAACCGTACCTTGATTAAACATATCTACGATTAGAGTCGTCTCGTTCTGTTCTAAGCCTTTATTTACTCGTCCGTATACACGGTCTTCACATTGTTCGTTGACACTTGGATTCCACCATCTATCCATGAATACCACTACCTTAGCTTCAGTCAGTGTAAGACCTTCTTTTAGAGCTCCGATAGTTCCAAGACATATACGTACGTTGGGATTACTTTGGAATAGTTGTTCCGATGCAGTTCGTTCGGTACTCTTCTCCTTACCTGTTACAACAACGTGACTAATCTTGGCGCGGTTAAATTCTCGACTTAGTATCCGCACGTATTGTTCAAAGTAAGTGTAGACGACCATTTTTGCACCGTTTGCATCATTGATGAAGTCTAAAAGGGCTTGGGTCTTATTCGTAGTTGAACTAGGTTTGTCAATACTGTGGGATAGTAAATTAGGGTCACAACATATTTGGCGTAAGCGCATCATTTGCGCAACAGCCTTAGGAGATGTAATAAGCTCTCCACTATCCAAGAGGGCAAAGTATTCATCTTGCATTTGTAGGTATTGTTTCTTTTCAGGTCCAAGGTCTATCGGTATAGTTCGGTAGACTTTAGGTGGAAGGTCTTTGAGTACGTCATGCTTCTCACGTCGTAGCATGTACAGGTGTAGAAGTTGATTAAGCTCTAGTGTATGGTTAATCTTACCTGGTATAATTCGTTTAATCAATCTTGGTCGGGGCTTTCCATCAGGACCCTTTAACCATATCGTCTCTTCCTCCATGACACAGAAAGTATTTATCCACCAAGAGTAGTTGTGATACTTTGAGGGGTTCATAAGGTGAAATAGAGGAAACAGGTCAGCAGGAGAGTTTTGAATAGGAGTACCTGTTACTAACAGTATACGAGGAACTCCTGGTGCTAACAGATATGCATTTCTGGTCCTCTTGGCTTTATGGTTCTTAAGACGATGGGCTTCGTCGAAGATTATCATATCCCACTTGACACTACGGAGTGCTGACCAGCATTTTGGATTAGGTAAGAGGTCGTAGTTTGCAATAACAAACCGAGGACCTTTTAAGTCTAAACCAGCTAGTCGGTGGTCATACTGGCTATCCTCATGTGGTGTAAGAGCGTCTCCGTCTAACCATAACGAGTCTTGCCAGAACCATTCATTAACTAGTGACTTCGGACATATGACAAGAACGTGTCTTAAGTCTAACTCCTCTGCAAGTGAAAGGGCTTCGACCGTTTTACCTGCACCTAGGAAGTTAGCATTAAGACACTTCGGGTGTTCTCTTAACCACCCTACGTCTTCTTGTTGGAAAGGATATAACTTTTCCAGTACTTTCAAGTTCTGCAACCTCTCAACTAGTTCCTATAAGCTGTAATTGCGCTCATATAACGCATATCCTTGTGAATACTTAAACAGTCTGTAAGATTCCATCATTCCTGCGGAGCCAAGAGCATCAGCACGAGAGGTGTAGGTGCTCTCTAACTTCCAGGGTTTATGATTAAGGGTAATATCATCAGGAGGTATAACAGCCTCTAACAGAACCGCCTTAGCCTCTGGAAGAGTAAAATTACGGTTTATATTGTCTCCATATATATTAGGACTTGTCACTTTAATTACCTCCTTATTCGTATCTTTTTAGCCACTCTTTCATTCGTTGGTGTAATTCCTCGAGCTCCTTACCTGTAGGAACTACTGTCTTAGGGTAGGGCTTGACTTCGGGTGGAATAGTGTCATCTACCCAAGAAGGAATGTCAACGTCCTTAAAACTGGTTTTCATTGTCCTGTCTCCGTTTGATATGCACGATATGGGTGAATAGCTTCCTGTACAATTGCTGCATATAACTTTTCCAAGGTCTCGTTGTGTACGTTGCCAATGTCGTGGAGTGGTCCAGTATACTCAGCAATCTTTGAAATCATCCAGTCGCCGTACTGACGATACTTAAGCGTGCCAGGTTTAGGTGTATTCATTACTGCTTTCCTTTACCCAACTGATTCCACACGGCTTCTTCCTGCTCATCCGATGTAGCCATGCCGTCCCATTCAATTTCGCTTGCACCCCAGTCTTTTATGGCCATTTCATGCCAACCCTTAAAGGCGGCCATTACTCTTATTCTGCTAGGGTGCGAAACCTTTAGTGCTGGCATGCCTTCAATCTCACATACATAGAGACCGTTAGGACGTCTATAGAACTTGACTTCCTTACTCTTAGCCTCGGTACTTCCATAATAGGTAAAGTGTGCGAGCATATTCCACCTCTTCTTATATTCTACCTTAATTATACCATATGTCCATAACAGTATGCAAGGACATCACAATAGAAATTATTTTCGGTCTATTATTTTAGTTATCTCTCCTGTTTGGGGTTCGATAAACCAATAGGCACTTTCGGTAGAAGCTAGGTTTCCTGCGTGACTAGGAAGACCTACAACAACTCCATAAACTTTACCCTCATAGTCAACTAGTGCCTTACTTACTATATGACCTTCTTTTAGAGCGTCTCTCTGCATCGCTTCTGCAATATCGTCGCAACCCCAGTAGTCGCTATGTAGTTCACTAGCTCGTAGAGTTAACTGCCAAGGACTGTTAGACTCTCCTACGACAATTGGAAGCTTAGTAATTACCCAGTTCTCTACCCAAGACCCCATTTCCTCATAAGACTCGAAATGTTGAGGGTTCTGCAAGGTCTCGATTGCCTTAGCCTGAAGTATAAGGGCTGCAGACTGTCTCGAAACTGTTTGTGTTAAGTCATCCCAATTGCGACTGTCTCGAAGGTCCTTGACAACCATTACGACTAGTATAATACCTAATACAATTAAGGCGACATTCTTTTTGTTCAGTCTATTCTCCTCACAGAAAGTATCCTAGCCTTCTTTCGGAGCTTCTTTGCAGCGTCATGTGAATTGCTAGCAGTCGTTTTGTAGGATTTGACGCTACCAAGACCGCCATTATTACCCCTGTTCAGTTCTTTGAACTTTACACGGAATAGGTGTTGTTTGCTCATCTAAAGATGTCCTTACTCAGGTCATCTAAGTCCTTAGTACTTGGACCTGTCTCCATTCTGGTAATATCCTTGGGGAGTTTTGGAGAGGTTGACCCAAAGACCGCCTTGTTTAGTTCCTCTTCGCTTGGCATGCCTTTTGTTAGGGCGCCAAGGTTCCCAACGAGTTTGGGTAGTCGGAACTTTCCAAGGGAACGTTTAGGTTTAAGACCTTTAACTTCCGTACGAGCCTTATCCCTTTCCCTTCGAGCCTCTTGTAGCCTTTCGAGTTTGGCCTTCTGCAGTTTCGCTAGCTTAGTGTCTCTACGGAGTCGCTTGTAGTGAGCAGCTTGCCTCTTCGCGTGGATGTTCGCAGCCTTTCGTTGGATGTCTCTGAAGATATTCACTTTATTACCTCCTTTTATTACCTCCTTTTATATTTTTGTCACCATCTAGTAGGCTCTCCTAAAAGTTTTAGGGCACCTACGACCATTATACCCAGAACTACAGCTACGAATACGAAAGCCCACTTAGGTGCTTTAGGCCACACCTTTTTAGTCATCCAGGGGCTTAACCCTCCTACTAGACCAAGAGCAAGTACGTAGCTGACGGTAATATTCGACGTAATTATATCTCGTTGAATTGGCCAAGCCAAAAAGTCCTTTATAGAGAAGTATGCTCCAAGAGTACCTGCAATAAGAAATCCATAGACTATCTTTATTATCATCGTACCTCCACAACCTTTCGAACATCTCCAGTGCCTTCAAGTACTAACTTCTCTTGGAGTTCTGTCACACTATTTGGATAATGGGCGAAGTATACTTCTTTGCCATCATCTAGAAGATACTGGATAGCTTGTGCAGTATCAATATTTGGTGGTATATAGACATCATAGGTCGAATACAACCATAGTCTATAATCTTCAAACTCCCACCAATCGAGATAAGGGTAGACAAGAGGTACGACCTGTACACCCTTGCTTAATGCGTAGAACATCCCAAGACTGTATGAACCTGCATGTGTTGCTACTATACTGCCCTCTGGAAGTTCAGTTAGTTTATCATAGTACTGTTGTGCTACTGGTGTCTCTTTAGTTAGTACACTGGCATTCATAAATATACCATTAAGTAGGATTAGTATAATGCTACTAGCGAGTACCAGCTTTGTGTGATAGGGTTGTAGCTTATTAAGGCCTACACCTGCTAATATAGCAAGACTGGGTATTGTAAAGGTAAGGAAGGTCCAAGTAGTATAGTCTAAGCATGTAAGGTAGTATCCAACACACACAAAGACAGTTGCGAGTAGTACAAGACGAAGTTTCGGCATCTGATACTTTAAGGCGTAGATGATAGGAACAATAGATAGACCTAGAGTTGCAAGAAGTACTCGACCTATATCCCACAGTCTTAAGGGAAACTCAAAAATGCTTAGTTGACCAACAACAGACCCTCCTACAGCGAACACGTAGTTCTTTAAGGTTGCATAACTAAGTCCTCCTGCTAACAATCGTGGAGTATCCATCGACATTAGCACGATTATGAGACTATAGGAGACTGCTACAGTAAGTGCAGCAATTCCTACAGATACAAGTTGTTTCCTCCATAACTTGAATTCTGCAGCTAACCAGAATACTCCAATAAGGAGCACCAGCACGTGTACTGCACTTCCCAAACCTAGACATAAGGCCGTTAGCTTATAGTTGTCCCGTTGTCTGAAGTAAATGCCAAGAGTTAGAAACATTGTAGCGAGAGTGTATTCCTCCACTACAGTTGCCTGCGTAAGAAATACTGTAGAGGCTAATAACACTATACTCGATATAACGGCTAGCAGTCTTTTGTCTGTAAGACGTAAAACTATGAGGTATACTAACCCAACAGTGATTGCTGCGGGTAGTGCGGATAGTAGCAATGTTATATTAGTAGGCTGACTGCCTGGAAGGAATCCTATAAACCTACAAAGTGTAATGTATAATGGACTTCCGTAAGGTTGTGGGACCATCCACCAGTTTGCAGTAGCTAACCAGTCACCACTATCATACGAGACAAATACCCACGTCCACTCTTTGGCACTAAGTATCAAGTAGTAGACGAATGCTATTGCTCCCATGCCTGTTGCTACTACACAATTTGACCTAAAACTTTTTAACAAAGTAGTCCTCCAAGATATGCGATAAGACCGCACAATCCAATGCTACTAACAACGAGAAGGTATGGATGGAAAATACGCCCACCTCGTTTAACGAAGAATGCAACAACGTGGTCGAGATCAACCAGTACACCAACGACCCCACACAGAAGCCCAATAAGAAGTGCATTAAACAACATTTTAAGATAAACCTCCAACCTGTAAAATATTTGACTATTTCCCGTAGTAATCTAAACATGTACTCTTCTCCTTAAGCATATCCATAAACCAAAAGCAAGTGCAGCTGACCAAGAGAGGGCAGCTATGACGAACCATTTCTCATAGTTTTGATAGTGTACCACTACATGATTTCGTCCTGCAGGAACGTCTATGCTTTGTATAGAGTTTACCTCGTTTATAGGAGTGCGTACCCCATTTACTTTTGCTACCCAACCTTCTGCGTAGCTCTGACTGATAAAGAGCTGCTGTGGACTGTTACTGTTAGTGTCTATTATAAGAGTATTAGGGTCTTTCCACTTGTAAGACTCACACGGAAAGACTGTTCCCTGATAAAGTAAGTTCTCGTAGATAGCATATCCATTACTGTTGTAGACGAGTTTGGAGTCTTTGGAAGAACTAATGTAATCTGCAACGGGCTCGATTTTTTTCAGTGTCGCACCCGCTTGATACTGAATAGCTGTCCGAAGGTTAGTGTAGTAGTCAGCATCAGTATTTACTATAACATACTTTACACCGTAGAATGATGTTTCCTGCTCTGTGGCTGTCAAGTTTAAGTAGTTGTTGTACTGAGCAGCGAAGGAGTGAAGAGGTTCGAAGTAACCAAAGGCCCAACTGAAAGTACTAAGTACATCATGGTCTGTGTATATATCTGCTAGGGCCATTTGAGGGTATATCGACGGTATTTCTATTACTCTGAAGTCTCCTGGACGTTCTCTTAGGAACTCGTAGGCCTCGTTCTGGGAAATAGGAGTAGCCATAGTGGGAGGCTCATACCCTATAGAGAGGTCCGCAAAGAGTGCTAGAACTATAACCATAGTAGTTAATGCTATATACTTAGGTTTGATACGACTAATCAAAGCAACGAAGCCAAAAGTAGCGCAGGCCGAGAGTGCTAAACTTCCAATTACCATCGCTCGTCCTGGAACTCTGAGGAAGAAGGATAGAGGTAGATACTTCTGAACCATCAGAGCGAGGTTTATAGGACCGTATTGACCTACAGCAAAGAGGGCAAAGATAATTGCTGCTAACAGATAGAAGACGTAAGTACGTCTCCACATAAAGACTTTGTGTATCACCAGAGGTAGCAGAGCAAGAGCTAACGTAACTAATCCCATGTACGCAATAGACGCTTCCGATGCGAAACTCATGGGGTCGCTTTTGAAGAAGAATAGACCTGGAAGTACTGCTAGGGCGCCAGTTTGTGCCTGTAGGTTGCTTTGAATTCCCTCTGAAGGTATGTGAGCAATTTGAGGTATAAAGAAGGGTGCTGCTAGAAGCACGAGGAGTATACCTCCTATAATAGCGCTTCGCAGGACTTCTTTTCTCCACACGAATAATATACGGAAGCCTATAAAGGCTGTAAGGAAGTACGCCATATATAGATGATTTAAGCATACCGTTAGAAGAAACACAGTGGTAAGGATTATGTAGAGGGGTTTACTCTCCTTAATAGTCTTCTCCAAGAAGATTAAGGTGAGTAGAATAAATGGCATCGAACCTATAAAGGGAGGCTGCTCAATAGTATTAGACCCAAATACACAGAAGCCGTAACTTACAGCTAGGACTATGCTCGCATACTTCACAATTGAGGAAGATGCCTTATCTTTTAGTATTGTAGTACCGTACCAATATGCTGTAAAGAGAGTCGCGAGATATGTGAGAGGATATAGAATCCTAAGTGCCATGGTAAAGTTATTAGTAATGGCATAGGTTGCCATCAGTAAGAGATGTGTAGGAGCAATAAGTAACTCTTGAGTGGTTGCAGCATATCCACCTCCTCGGGGTATCCAATAGTCTCCTACAGGTAAGAAACCGTCTTTAAGCATACCTAAGCGTTCATAGGCTCCAAGATAGTATATATAGAGATCGGAACCCTGATATCTCATTATCCAAGTGTCTAAGGGACTAAATATAGAATCTCTAAAATAAATAACGGTCAGACCTACAAACAGTAATGTCAGAGCTATGGCAAAGCGCTTACTCATGTGTACCTTCCTTAGTAGCCGCAAAGAACCACTCAAGTCCTAGACACTGTCGGGACATCTCACAGATGTTGTAGGAGTGAAGGAGGTCTTTAAGCATCTTTCTATTATAGTATATGTGAAAGGGCTCTCCCGAGGAGTCAGCAGTAGTAAGGAAGCGTCTCATCTTCCATATTAGGCTACGTGTAGGTACAGTACCCAATAAGATGCCTCCCGGTTTAAGGACTCTCCAAACTGCTCTCAGAGCTTTATCAGGCCTCTCCAAGTGTTCTAGAACGTCCGTGCATACTGCTACATCAAACTGATTAGGTTGTGGAAAGTTATTGAGTTCCTCAATATCATCTACTACAAATGTTGCTTGAGGGCAATGCTGGCGTGCTCTTTCGAGTTTCCATAAACCTATATCAACGCCTGTGACGTGGCCTGGGAGTACTTGAGTTATTAGACCCGTACCGCAGCCAAGGTCAAGTACCTCTGAGTTTGTAATATATACCCTAGCTTTCTCAGTCATGGCAAGTTTACGTCTATCGTGAAGTATACTCTCTGGAAACTTAACATCTGTTATCCAGTCATACTGCTCGTGAGTGTAGTACCCTTTAACATTGTCTAGGTTACGGTGCGGAGGAGCGTTTAGACCCTTCCAGAACAGTCTGAGTAATATAGTCGCCTTACTTGCTAGTTGAGGATTACCAATACTATGGTATATAACGTCAAACAGATAAGCAATGACCAGCAACAGTAAGAGACTCCATGCAGCACTCCCCATTAGTGCAGGGGATTGGAAGTTTGCAACTATTCCAAAGACAAGCACTCCTCCTAACAGAACTCGACGGAGGTGCAATAGCTCGTTAGGTAGTTTCATTGCATTAACTCCAGCATACGCTTGGTAAAGCGTTCCCAGGTTAACTCTCGAAGTACGTACTTCCTAGCCTTCAAGGCATGCTCACAATATTTTGGGTAGTTATCATATACTTCTTTTATAGCCTCCGTAAAGTCGTTTGTGACTATTCCCAGGTTCTCTCTCTTTATGATGTCTGAGCAGCTTAGGTTTGGTGATACTATGATAGGTGTCCCTAATGTCAACTGCTCGAAAGGTCCAAGCCACGAACCTTGTCCTTTACCCGGAAAAACAGCTACATGTGCCTGCGCATAGAGTTCTTGTAGAATAGCACGTGTACCTAGACCTACAAACTCGACATTCAAGTGATGCTGTTTAATGTACTTGTGAAGAGACAAGGTGTAGGGATGTGTCGGCTCGTAGTAGCCAGATACAATAAGGCGAGCAGTCATTGATTTACGTAAACTAACAAGTGCCTCCAGTATCTCCATTTGATTCTTTGAAGGAGATATCATTGCAGGGTGAATAACAGTAAAGGTGTTACTTCTAACAGTACTCAAGTCAAACACGTCTATACCATAATGATTTATATGGGACTCTAAATCGTACCTCTGACGAATACGTTGTGAGCATCGTTCGTCGGCAACTACTATAGTAGGATGTCGACTTCTAACTAAGTAACGGTCGACAATCTTACCAGCCATGAATCCCATACGCGTCATAAAGGGTGTTTTACTGTTATGCCACAAGTCGGGAATCTCATTACACATCCAAACTACTTTACCGTGAGTAGGTGCAGTCCATATTGCTGGAAAGTTGTGTATGTTAATGGCGTCGTAGTCTTTAACACGTCCGTTGTACATATTCCTTAACGTGAGATACATCATACCGATGTCTGGAAAGAATCTAACACCTGTTCGCAACCTATACTGCATCTGTTTCTTAGGTACAATAAAGTTCAAACCGTCGTAGTCAGGATGGTCAGTGGTACTTAGTGTAAGTATGTCTACCTCATGACCCCAAGACTGTAAGTATTGAGACATTCTAACCACTACAAGTTCAGCTCCTCCGTATTGACCCATTTGAGGATGGACTATAAGTATTTTCATATTACTTAAAATCCTCCCTTGTTCGGTAGTCTATACCAAACTCTCCGACACGTTTAGTTGTGTCATATGCTCTACATCCCATACACGCTGCAGGAACGGGAGCACGTGGATTGGTCACTGTCTTGCGGAACCATTTGTAATAAGGATGATTCCAGATGTCCTTAAATGGCTCCTGAGTATAATCACCAAAGTTATATTTCTCTACTCCAGCTCGATCGTTAGCCATCATTAAAGCACAACAGGCAACTGTCATAGGATGCGGTACTAGAGGAAAATAAGGTTCCATCCAAGCAAGACACCTGTTAATAGAAGGGTTACGTGTATCTGTACGTGCAAAGACTGCAATAAGACTGTTGGGGTCATCCTTAACAGCTTTAGCAGCGTCGATGACGTATTGGTCTGGTACGGTCTCAGGATAGAGATGATGAATTGCAGGGAAGTCAAGTAGTTTGGTGAAATGAAGTTTAGCACCATCTCCCCACAACTCCTTAGGTCCTAGATTGCTTATAACTTTAACAAAGTCAGCCATCTCATGTGCGTTCTGGTTATTTACAACAAACCGAATACATAACTCGGGTAGAGGAGTATTCATCTCCCTCTTAGCCTGGAGGAGTGCTCTAATATTGTTAAGCACTTTCTCGTAGTTACAACCTCGTTTAATGCTTTCATAGGTCTGTTTCGATGCTCCATCCATAGAAAGATAAATACCATCTACATCCATAGCAACTAGACGACGTGCAATATCGGGTGTGATTAAGTCGAAGCTATCTACCAGATACACACTCACTCCCTTGTACTTCAGGTATCTAATCATGTCTAAGTAGTCAGGGTTAAGAAAGGCATCGCCTTCACCTGTTAGATTAACCCACCGAAGTGGAAACTGGTCTACGAGGTTTTTGAGTTGGGCGAACGTCAGATGTCTTGAAGGTTCGTTCCAGTAGGTATGTTCGCAGGTAATGCACTTCTTGTTACAGTAGGTCGATATCTCAATTTCTATATTACGAGGATACGGTGCGAGTTGAGGATGCTTTTGAAGTAACGACCCAATAAAGTAGTAAGCTAACTCTCCTGAACCTTCACCTGTAGGTACAAGTGTTTTGGTAAAGAAGAAGTTATACAGACTTGTAAAGTGTCTCTTCTTTAGTAGATAACCCATTGTATGACGGTAGTTAAAGGCAGCTTTAGCTATCATTCGCGCAACACCTCCAAGGCCTATAGCCTTAGCAGTTGCATCGTGGTCTGCAGGTACTGACATTATTCATCTCCTCCGCTTGCTTAACATCTTGAGGGTACGTAACATTTATGTAGGTACCCTTAAAGTATATTGGGTATACTTCTTCTCCACTTCCAATGGCTAACTGTAGTGCCCCCGTAAGGTCTACGCTCGTAGCTTCGTCAGGTAAACGAAGTCGATGTATGTAGTCGAATATTCTACGATGCAAGAAGAAGGTGCCCATACCACAAAGCCCGATATCTTTAGTAGGTTTCTCAACTAGCCTTGCCACACTATGATTGTTCAAACTTACTAGGTAGTTCTTACGTAGTTCAGTAAGGTCAGTTAAACATACACCTACACCGAAGTCTACATCCCAAGGTGCAATGAAGTCTCCAAAATTGAGGCAGTCTCCTAGAGCTAGTATAAAACGGTCCAGGATAGCATCTGATACCATAAGGATTGCCTTAGCGAGATTGACAACTTTGCCTCTATCTACAATAAAGGCATCAGGTACGGCTTGACGTACTACCTTTATGGTCTCACACATGTGTTCGCCACCTACAATGAAGATGAAGTTAGTAATACCCTTTGACTTCCAGAAGTCAATCACGTGTACTATAGGAGGTATTGTACCAGCAAGACACTTACTCTCTCCGGTACCTAAACGTGTACTAGACCCCCCACAAGGAATTACGCATGGAATATGTCTTTGATACTCTGTAACCATTTTACTAACTCTCCTAGTCCGGAAGATGTATTGACTGAGGGGCTCCATTCAAAGGCCTCGTGTGCTTTGTGACTGTCACACACAAAGTATAAGAGGTCGCCTCGTCTCTCACCACCGAACGTTATATCTGGGTCTGACCCGTTTAGTTTGTATAGTTCGTCAAGGCACTCTAAAACCGATATAAGTGTACTCGGTCCGCCTCCTATATTATAGATGCCTGAAGGCCTACCATGCTCGAACCAGTTTAAGAAAGCTTTGGCTGCATCCTTCACATAGAGTATATCTCGGACCTGCTTGCCGGTACCTATAATCTGAACTTGCAGACCCATCATTGCCTTAATTGCGAGTAGCGAGACCCATCCATGGTCTTCACTACCGAACTGTCGAGGGCCGTAAATACCTGTTAGACGGAAGGTAGCCGCCTCGATGCCGTAGGTATCTATATAGGTTTGGATATATATTTCCGCGGCCCTCTTAGATGCGTGTAAAGGAGTTAAATGGCCTGTAAGTACTTCATGTGTCTCGTCTATAGTTACAGGCTCTCTATAATATCGGTCTGTCTTTTCTACAACCTCCTCGTTCATACCTGTGCCATATACATGTATCGATGAACAGAAGGCTGAGGGTATTGAGTGCTTACGCGCAGCTTCAAGGATGTTGAGCGACCCTTTAACATTCGTACCGAAGTCAAGCAATGGGTCCTCAGAAGAAAGTGTCATAGTTGGCTGGGCTGCACAGTTAATTATATAATCACAGCCCTTAGCGTAATGTTCAAGTGCTGTACGGTCTCGAATATCCCGAACTGCTACCTCAACATCGATACCGTACAAATACGAAAGGTTGTAGCTACGGATTCTGTCCTGGTCTCCGAAGGCGATTCGACCTGTCTCAAACTTAGTTAGGTTGTCATACGCAACCACATCCCAACCCTTCTCCTTAAAGAGCTCACATACATGAGACCCTAAGAAACCACACCCACCTATCACTAGTAGTTTCATGTTACCTCCTTACGTTCTTTCCTCGCTCCAACGAGTAGTGCTATTCCAACAAGCCAGAAACTTTGGCTTGCTCTTGATATGCTTATTAGTAAAGGTCTCGCAGCCTCATTTACCTCTAAAAAGTGACCCTCCCAAAACATCAATGGAATATCCATACCTGTAGCGAACCATATAATAGTCGCAACTAATGACACTCCAATACAGACTATTGAGAGTAGGTTGAAGCGTAGCCTCATACCGCGCTGATACATAACCAGAGCAGTAATCACTCCTGGTATAATCCACGTAAACTGCATCACCAGAGTAACGAAGAAGCTCATATTTCCACACCCAAAGAAGTCGTAGTAAAACCATAGACCGACTTGATAGAGGCACTCCCAAACACCCATTGCACCAAGTACCGTCATTCCACCTAACATCCAACTATTTACATTGCCAAGGGTTTTATGCTTGTTTGCAATGTAAACCATCAAGAGTGTAATTAACCCCAAAGATGTCCATGCAAACCATCGGCTAGGGATATTAGTGAAGTATATTGTAAGACACGCTATAACTCCTGCAAACCCGAGAATAGTCCATATCTTCACGTTGGCAAGAGGATTCAGAAAGCGTTGAACTTGAGGTACCAACAGTATGAGTATAGCCGCAGGTACGAAGCGCTGATACACGTTTAGCCATCCAAACATTTCAGGATTGTCGGGTATAGGAGAGTAAGTAGTTGACACACCAATATGTATCCCTAAATACGCAACAATTAAGATAAGCCACCAGTTATGACGCCTGAACATTCTTCCCTCTCCAAATTACCTTGTTAGCAAATAGCCACTTAAATACGAAGGTGATGCCAAGACACAACAGTGCTGAGGCCATATACCATATTCCTACAACCTCAGTAAAGAAGGCTAATAGCCCCAGGTATGCACCATCTCCCATAGCTGACAATACCTGATAGTTAAGCCACCCACGAATGTGACCTTTTAGACCGTGTCGTCGCTTCTCCGTGAATGTCCATCTGTTATTCAAAAAGTAGTTGCTAGTTGAACCTACAACAATAGCACAGATGGCTGAGACGATGTAGTATAATCCGGCGTACTCCGTTAGAACGTACAGTAGCGGATAACTTATTGCAGCTCCCACTAAGCCTACCAGACCAAATCGTAGCCACCGAAACTTATGAAGATACAAAGGAATTAGCTGCTTTATATATGCAGTCATTACTCGTTTCGATAGTTTCGAGGTACCTCCCATACGCTCTCTAAACGTGAACGGAACTTCTTCGGATGTCTTGTAGTTACCCTTTACAAACACCTCTAAGGGAAACTTATAACCCACAAGATTCAGTTTGGTAGTAATGTCTAAGACACTACGACGAATGCCAAAGAAGCCCGCCGTACGATCTTTGATGTGAGGTGTTAGAGGAAGTGCAAGCAGGTTAGCAACTCCAGACACTATTCTCCGATAGGTCGTAAAGCCTTTATAGCTTCCCCCAGGAACGTTTCGAGATGCTACAACTAACTCACTGCGTTCCAGAGCTTCGATAACTTGTGGAAGTGTTTCTGGAGGATGTTGCCCGTCACCATCCATCCAAATGACGTTATCACCCTTACTGTACTTAAAGCCACAAAGCATTGCATCAGCTAAATGGGGGTCGGTACACTTTGTTACTCTCGCACCCGCTTTGAGAGCTACCTCAGCAGTATCGTCCGTACATAAGTGTGCTACGACAATTACTTCGGCAGTGTATCCATTCAAGGAGGCTTTTACTTGTCTTACGACTTCGCCAATAACTTCGGACTCGTTACGGCAAGGTATTACGATACTAGTTTTCATCTTCTCTCCCATAATCATCTTTTAACCGGTGTATTTCCGTCATATCTAGGTTTGCCACGGACATTTCCATTACAGTCACATCGCCCTGAGGTGCAGATAATCGATGAACGGTTTTAGCGGGTATGTTGACAATATCTGAAGGACTATAACACTTCTTTACGTCGTTAAGCTCAATTAAAGGAAAGCCATCTACTACTCTCCAGGTCTCATCTCTACCTGTGTGGTCTTGAAGGCTGATAGACTGCCCTTTAGTTACGTGAAGAAGTTTTAGGCAGTACATAGGTGTTTGGAATAGTGCCTTTTCATATCCCCAAGGCTTATCTGTTATCCTTGCGCCTTCCAGTAGGTAGTTAGAAGATGAGGCTCTTTCACCTCTGTCAACACCATAAACTATTCTACAACCTATTTCTTCGCAAACGACAACTTCCTTAGAGGGAATATTAGACGCAGAGTCTCTGTCTCCACCCTTTGCAAATATATCAGGATGTAGTAGTCGCAGTGTTTCACCCACACTTTGGTCCCGGTCAATGCAAACAACAACTTGGTCTACGAAAGAGTATTCCTCAAGTACCCGAAGCCTGGTCAAAAGAGGTAGATTGAAGAAACCTTTCTTGCGTATAAGAAACTCGTCAGTATTTACGATAACTATTAGCCAGTCTCCCAACTTTCTGGCTTCCTTAATATGGTCTAGATGGTAATCATGTAGAGGATCGAACCCTCCGGATACGACAACCCTAATCATAGTACTCTATTCCTCCCTATAAGATTTAACAAGTGACCCAATTATTTCCTTAGTTTGTTCAATACCCAAGGTAGTAATACACTCTACGCCAGCTGCTTTAATGGAAAAGTCATTTCCTCCTTCAAATAACGCATCACCTATAAATAGCATCTCACGTATATGTAATCCTAGTAGCTTGGTTATCTTTACTATACAATAACGTTTGTCTAATCCTTTTCTAGTTACATCGATAGAAGTTGTACCGCCTATACTAATCGATAAGTCAGGTAATAACTTTTGTAACCTTGCGACAATTACATGTCGTTTGCACCCTTTAGGGTCCCATAACCTTTTTAGACTTAAAGGAGCTTTCTGACCCAGAGCTGAAAAAGTTACCTGACTTCCTCTATCTTCAATAATCTCACCGTACGACCCTTTCCATAAAATATCGAAGTCTTTAGTAACAAGAGTAAAAGCCTCACGAATTTGGTGTACTCTCTCCCTGGGCAGAAGTTCCCAATACACTAATCTCCACTTTGCGTTATGGCTATGATACTGTGTAGCATTTGTTGGAAATAAGTGTAGGCGACGTAGTAAATATTTTTCAACCTTTAGATTACTGAGTAACTGGTCTTCGAATTGGTGATATGACCCCCCAGACACTACTGCAACTAGTTTAGACTCTAGAAGATAACCAAGTAACTCAGACATCTCATTATCGATATTACTCTTACTCTCTGCTAATGTACCATCAAGGTCAAAAATTATTATCTTTTTCACTATCTATGCCTCAAGTACAGCCTAAATAACTGTTGTACGTATCGACTAACTTGCTCGAACCGTATCAAGTCTCTTCCAAATTCCTTAGCACGATAGGTATAGGGTACTTCAACTATGCTCTGCCAATGACCTCGTACTAGTAATTCAATCATTAACTTAAACCCTTTGCCAGTAAGTTGCGATAGGTCAGGTAGTCCACGTCGATGAAAGCCAAAAAAGGAACTTGCTAGGTCACGTATATTGGGTACTAAAGGTCGGGCCACTAGATTAGCAAGTCTGGTTATAACCAACCGATCAAGGTCCCATTTAGTACAACCACCACCCTCTACATACCTCGAAGCTACTACAAAGTCGTGCGTATCTAGAGCGTTGAGTAATCTAGGTACTGCTGTTGTAGGATGTTGTAAGTCACCATCCATGACTACTATACTTTCAATAGTGCCGTTGAGAGACCTCAGTCCTTCTGCTATGGCAGACACCGAACCTCTCTTATGTAGTCGCTGAATAACGTAGGCACCAGCCTTCCGAGCTATATTGGCAGTAGTACTTTGGTCATCGGAGTCGTCTAGTACCATTATACCACAGTTGCAAACACTATTAAGTCGAGTGACTAGCTCACCTATAGTCTTTGACTCGTTATAAGTAGGTATCATAATTAGAGACTTAGATACACTCATATCTTTAGGCCCACGGATCGCGGGGCTCTTTTCTTCCCATTAAGTCGAGTATCTTACGTCGATAGTCGCCTTGTATTTGGTCGTGTGTTGGTGGCTCAGTTCTTTGTCCTAAGTAATGGTTAAGTGAAACGACTAGGTTCACGATAACCATTGCGAGTGCTAGAAACATAAAAGCTACCGAAGCAAAGGTATTACCTACAGGCCAGCTATTATTGTATATTACTATACCAAAGACAAGCCAAGCTATTACACATACAAAATGGAGTATAGCACTCTTAATTACAAAGGCTGTTACGGTTAGTGTTAAAGTCGTAACTGCTACAATAGCGGTAACCATGCAAAACCTCCTTATGATTCTTCTTGTGCGGGTATATATGTCCTGTACTTAAATTCAACATAATTTATTATGATACTATCAACTTCACTGAATATAGTATTGAGATTTATCCGAAACGCTATAACCTCATTAACCCTAATATCGTCTATTACTATGTTTTGAATGAACAACTCGTGCTGGTCAGATTGACCTACAACTGTTGAGCCCTCGTGTGAATTAACAACGTTTCCAAACTCTCCAGGAAGTTTATGCCAACACTCAGCGGCTATCTCTACTGTATCCGTTACTAGTCCTGCAGTATTATCAACATTTACCTCAAAGGATACCTCTAAAACTCCGTCAGATATGCCATCCCAGTCATCTTCTACGTGAGTTGTAAAATACAGGTGTTCTGTTATATCATCAAATCTGTAACCACCTAACGATGATACATTAGGTGTTATTTGGGTTGCTCCAGAAGCGCCCGGAGACAAGTCTATCGCACCCAGATTGTATTCATGCCAGTAACCACCGCCACCGTCTTCAGCCAATCGAATATAGCTAGCAGTAGAATAGAAGTCATCACCTAGAGGGTCGCCAGCATTACAACCTGCAAGGGTTAGGAGAAGTCCAAGTAGGATGAAAAGAATAGAGAGTATCTTCCGTCTCACTCCTAAACCTCCTTAACGTAACCCTTACCTACTAGACGACCCACAATTTTTATAGCTGTAGCGTCGTCCATATGAGTTTCGTCAAGTATCTCCTCAAATTCTACGGAGTCTCGAGTCTCGTACATGAACGATAGGACAGCACTTTCTGGGTCATTGACTTGGGTCACGTGTAGAGCTCTGCTTTCTCCTGTGGATGTAAGTTTGTAACTCACGGGTTATACCTCCTTTACTTAATGAGTCCGAAAATCCTATCCAGGACTCTGCAGTTCGACTTGTTGAACGTATCCGTATCCATCTAATCGCGCTAAGATACTACGCAGAGCCACCAAGGTAATATCTAAATGCGTAGCCAGTTCGTCCTCTTCAGCGAACTCTAGGTTTTCGAGGTACCTTAGGACTTGGTAACCAATCGCTGGAAGTGTCGGCAACGTATTATCGTTCATACGTTTGACAGCTAAAGGTGTAAGTTTCCAAAAGATGTCATTTGGACCGTACTCTCTAGAGAGCTCGATGTCGTGAGTAGTAATACCCCAATGTGGCTTCTGTGTCATAGTTCTAAACCTCCTTTTCTCTACTTTATACCTCCTCTACACAACCACGTGCAACTAAATTCTTCAGCAGTTCCGTTGCACGGGAATCCTCAACCTCCATACCGAGAGCAATCGCACTTACTCCTTGACCGTCCGAGAACTCTCCTGTACCGAAGGAATCGTCGAGGGCGTTAAACGCATCTGCTAACTGCCCTCCCTTAGGTTCATCTACTAGTACATACATGGTATAACCTCCTTATTTAAGTACTACCATTAACTCCACCAACGTTTAGTTGTGAAGCTCTGTATCCAAGTAAAGCCCAACTATCATACATATAATAGAAAGGATTGTCGGGATCGGGGTCATTCAAACCGTCTACTTCGAGTGTCATCGTTTCTATACCAGATATGAGTCTCAACCTCGCCTTATTAGTATACTTGTTATGATAAACTCGACCATTCCAGTCCATTTGAGGCCTAACTCTCTTACCGTCTACCATACTTCTATCTGGAGTCAGTAACAGGATAGTGACGTGATAGTGACGTGATTGCGCTACGAACATACCGAACAACTGAACTAACTTGTCCATAGGAGTACGACTATTAAACAACTTATACGCCTCATCAAACACCAACGTAGAGTATAAGATACTGATACCGTATTTCTCAAAGGCCTTGGCTACGTTCTCCGCGTTGTCTTCTTCGTTCGCCACAACAGATAGCTGATTTAACTCATTACGAAAGTCCATCTCACTCATTACTTTGTGAGGTCCAAAGGACGGTTTGAGACCCATTTTTGAGCCTACAGTTATAACAGGACGATTAAATAACTCTCTAAGCCACCAAGCAATAGATAAAGCAATTAGGGACTTCCCACGTCCTTTCTTCCCTTCAATTAGAGTAGCTTGCTCAACCAAACGAGCAAGACTGTCCTCCCGTTTCTCCTTTTCCAGGTTAAAATAAGCACCTACAAGAGTTTCGAGCTCACTGTTCGTTAGTTCCTCGTAATCAATTTCAGGTATGCGTGAAACGGGCATCTTACCTCCCCATACCTATAGGACGTTCTTCATCTCCAGACTCCGCTGCTAAGGCTTGTAATGCACCAAGCAACTCGAGTCGACCCTTCCTCTCAAAGTTTACCATCTCTTTATTGTACTCCTCTAGGAACACCTGAACCAAGGGTTTCTCTCTATCAGGATCAGACGCAGCCAGAAGTAAGCGCATTCTGACTTTTGGTATTATCATACGAGCATGTGTCTCCGTAACTAGAGAGAGGTCATCACCAAAGAGTGCTCTTACAACGTAAGGGGTGGAATCAGACTCCTCTTCCTTCTTGCGGAGAAAGTTTAGAAGTTGTTCACGGGTTAGTCTAGTTCCGTCTTTCTTAGCCACCTAACAACCCCCTAAACTCGGTAAAGTCGGTTTGGAGACCCATAATCATATAGAGACAAAAACCTACGAGAAGAATAGTTATGAATATAAGTATTAACACCCAAGTGTTCGCATTACTTCCCATGCCTCCACGTACGCCTGTAGTCTCTCGCACATCCTTCCAAGTTTGTTTTAACATCGCTTCGTCGGATATCAACCGGAGCGACCTTGAACTAATCATAGCCTCCAAGTTCTCGGGGTCATAAGGTTCGGGGTTGTGTCGAATGTAGAAATGCGACCTCACCGGCACCTGTAAAAATTTCGGGAGGCCAGGAGGCCAAGAGGTCCAGAATTGTTTATTAGGGTCTAGCAAATACTCCTCTTTGTTCTCACCTCTACCCATAAAAACCTTTCCGCCGTCTTCAGCCAGTAGTTTTCCAAATAGGTGCTTTTGCTCTATGAAGAAACAGTAGATACGGTTTTGTGTTGTTCTCTTAGCCCATACATCTAAGAAGAACGCGAAGCCAAGGACAAGTACTGCCATAGTTCCCAAGACTATACCCATGACTTTTGCTAATACTCCGAAAGCTTCCATCCAAGGACCCATTTATACCTCCTTATATTTCCTTTGAGTAGCTACCTCAATGGGCAGTTGCTGCTCATGTGTTAGAACTGCTGCTATTTCCTTCTTAACTCTCTTCAGGTCACGGCTCTTACTTTCATGCACATCACCTTGGTCAAGATTTAAGTCCTGTAGTTTAAGTTCAGCATCTCTCTTGGTCGCGAAAGGTCCGTCAGAATAGAGTTTAGTTACGGTTTGTCCCTTAAAGTTCTTTACCTCTTTGAACCCATAAGCATAGAAGTACGTTTGACCATAAACGTAGGGTGCAGCGTCTCTATAAGTCCTTTGTTTAAGTCGCTCTAAGTCGTCTCTAACCTTATCTAATGGTCCTGACATGTGCTTTTCTCCTAAGATATTCCCCATCGACGGTGCTTACCAGACTTCACTACCTTATCGGTTCCTTTGAAGAAGTCCTGAAACACCTCGTCGAAATGTAACGGGCCTTTATCCTGTTTATTATCTCCAGAAGCATCTATACCTAGCTTTCGTTGTTCTTCCACAGTAAGTTCACCTTGGTCCTTCTGAACATTAGACTTATTACTCATTATGAATCCTTAAAGCCTCCTATACTACTTATTTCTGGAGTAAGGTCTCTTCCCTTTCTGTTGTTTCCTTTCACTGGTGTAACAACAATCTTCCCTTGCCCCTGAGCTCTCATCTCCCGAAGCTCGTCTTCACTATAGAGTGCCGAGGCCTCCTCACTAAGTAAGCCGACACCTTTACCTTTACCCTTTCCTTTACCTTTACCTTTGCCTTCCTGAGGAACTCTACTTGTCTTAGCGAACTGAAACCCTTGACCTACCCGAACGTAATACTGAGGCTTCAAGCGTGCTCTTACAACGTTACGTTGCTGATCCGGTACATGAGTCAGAATCTCCTCTATACGGTCGTCAGGAACATTCGCTTCCTTGATTTGTCGTGCAATTTCTTCGGAAGACATTCGAGATAGCATTTCTTGGATACGTTTTTCAATGAAGTCTCTCTGAGCTTCACTACTCGGAACGTATGCAAGAGCTTCAAGGAAACTGGTACCAAACTTTCGAGGACTAGGGTTGACATCGTCAGGAATACTCATACCAGTCGTAGGTGACTCAATTCGTGTTCCTACATCCGTTTCTAAACCTGAACCTCCGAAGCGGATTTTCAACCCCTCAGTAGTAGTAATAAATACATCTGTGATACCTAAGTCTACGGAAATGCTTGCAGGTAAGGTCTCGGCATCACCTATTACTTGAATGGTCTCTTCAGGAGTTCTACCCTTCTCAACCCATCCGACAGGTTGCTTACCGATAAGCGAGATAGGCTTCGGCATATCGTAAGGAGGCGGAATGTACTTAATTTGTTCGTGTCCAAACACCGCACCCATTCGCCATGCAATCGAACCTGACGGAATATCGACGACCTCTACCTCTTCACCTTCAGCTGTCTTAACAATCATTCCCGGACGTGTCGAAGGTGGAGGAGTCGGAGGTACCTCTGTTATCTCCGGCGTTTCAGGAATTGTAGTTGTTGGAGGAGGCGGTTCAGTTATCGGAACATCCGGAATTGGAATAGTTGTAATCTTAATAGTTGGCGGAGGCTCCGTAGTAGGAGGTTCGACAACCTCAACGGTTTCAATAACCTCAACAGGCTTAGGTACTGTTACTGTGTCTTCAGGAGTCGTAAATATCTCTTTAGGAGTCGTAATCACATCGACTATAGTAGGAGCTGTAATAATCTCTGTTACCGGTGCTTCGTACTCCCCAGGAGTAGTTACAACGGAAGGTACTAACACTTTCGTAGCAGAAGGAGATGTAGCTGTAAGTATTGAAGTTACTAACGCTGCCGAAGCCATTTTAGCACTCATCTTCCCTAAGTTGAGGTGATAAAGTTTCTCAGCTGCTGGGGTAGTAAAGGTCTCTTGTGCCTTCGCAGCATCGAGTAACACTGTTTTAATAGCGTCATCATAGGCTGTCTGAGCGTTCGAAGATACCCTAGCACGTGCTGTCTTATCGAGAGTACCTAGTAGCTCTTTCATTTGTGAAACTGTAGGCGTCTCTCCTTTAACTACGTCGGATAAAAAGGCATCAATGTCTTTAGGAGGTTCGACACCCAAACCCTCAGCGACCTCATTGACCCTGTTCACTAAGTCCTGATGTGCTAAGTTACTTGTCTCGGTAGCAATGTTCTCAGGAGTTAAAGCCTCACCACGAGTCTTTAAGTTTGTGATTGCCTGGTCTTGAGTCTTAAGAGTCATCTCCTGAACTGACTTTGCAAGTGCTTCTGGTGTTGCTTGCTTCCAGGTATAGGTATCACGATAGAACTGAACTAGACCTGCACGTAAGTGAGCAGGTACCTCAGAAGTCGTAATTCTAGTTAGATGAGGATGTAGTAAGTCTGCTAACGCAGCCTCTACAGCCATCTTATTTAAGGTAGTTGTTTCTGCTACAGTCGGTGCACCAAGACCTTTAACTCTAGCAGCGTCTGTTGCAGTCCAAACAATAGGGATTGGTGTACGAGTTCTTGGGTAGTATGTTACAGACTCTCCAGTAGCGCCACCTGAAATACTTTCGGTACTAAGTGCTCTTGCATTAGGGTTAGTAGCATAAAACTCTGCCTGAGACACTAGCTCGTTATAGATTATCTGTTCTTCTGTACCCATGATTGCATCGGTTGTAATTGTCTCATACCTGAAAGGACCGGAAATGATACCACCAGAACTCATATCAACACTAGGTACAGTCCGAACCGCAATAATGCCAGCATGAGGACCCAACTCTCCTGTTGTACGGTTAATCAAGAAGTCGAACGCAGCTTCAGGAGAGAAGAATACGACCTTACTTGTAGGTGACCACTTACCCTGGGACTGTAACATCTCGACATCGGGACGAATATCACCAGTTGCAAAGTATACGGTACCAGGCACAACTTCTCCCGCAGGAGACACAATCTTAGTAATTACTGTTTTAGAGTTAGGGTCAACAAGAACTACATCTTTACCTTGAACAAGTGTTTGATACTGAACCTCTTTAACTAGTTCGAGGGCAGCTCGTTGTGCATCGTACATCTCTTCAGGTGACAGAGGTTTCACCGACCCATCAGCAAGACGGGTCTGGTAGTTTTGGAACGTATTCAAATACCCCTGAAGCTCTGTAGCTCGAGTTACATCACCTGCAACAGTTAATTGGTCAATAACTGACTGTGTCAGCAATTGGAGCTTAGCGATATCCTTAGTCCTGGCAACATAAGTACCTACCTGTCCAACTGGAAAATCAGCGGGTGGAAGTGTCTCAACTGTAGGACCCATTAACCCTCTAGACTCTCCTACACCCGGAGATAGTACAGAATGTGAAAGTCTTAATGCCTGCTCTCCGACTGTTTGGAATTTTACACCTTCAATCTCTACAGGTGGAGGAACCATGTCTTCTAGGCCGTAAGGCAGAGGTGCAAACTTTCCAGGATAACTAATGTCTATGCCTACATCAGGTCCAACAATCCTCTGTATCTCAGCCTTAAGACGGGCTGCATCGTTCTTACCTAATGAAGTGTGTAAGTCAATATCATGAGGTACGACGTTCATACCCTGAGCCTTCATAGCCGTACTTCCTTTAATGTACATATCAGGGTGTTGAGTTAACCATACTGCCAATCTTGAAGCTGTCGTAGGAGTCATACCCTGTACTGCTGTTAGAGCAGTTGTAGGCGATACCATCTGAGCTTCAGGTATGCTATAAGTAGATAGATTCATTGCCATGTTTGCAGTTTGCATAAATGCTGGAGCAACAACAGTAGGCTCTAAAATTGCTGCAACTTGTGTAAGCCTTGTAGCAGTGGGTGTTTTAACGTCATACGCTATCTTCATTAGAGCCGTACGTGTACTAGGAGGCACACCCTCAAAATAGTTTGGTGGCACACGAACAGGGTATACATCTTGATAACCTGTAGTCAGTGCTCTCGGAGCTATACCACCAGGAGTTGTAGCAGTCTTTACAAATTGAGCACTTTGGGCACCTGCTCTATAGAGTGCACCAAGTATAGGTATATAGGTTAAACCCGTAAAGACACCTGCAATTACTCGTTGTTCAGGTGTCCAATCCTTCCAATTAACAACATCTACAACAGTCATCCCTACAGGAAGTCCCCACTTAATGACTTCCTGGCCTACGGCTGCACCGTAATAAGCTGTTGTTGCAACACGTGCAGCTACCTCGTGACCTACAAAGGCACCCTTTGTGAAACCCAGATAGCCAATACCAGACTTAAGTACTGGCAAGGCAATTGAGGCAGTAATAACTCCAGCTATTACCCAATCTAAAGGAGTGGCACCCTCGGGTTTTGCTACTAAAGGTGCACCAGCCTGTGCCTTCTCCACATCTTCAACTTTGAAGCCACCTCTAACCAATAATGGAGCATCGTAGGGGTTGTCCTTCATATATTGTGTTAGATTATAGCCTGAAACCTTTCCGTCTGAATCATACGTTGTATATTGCTCAATCTGTTTTTGAAGCTCTCCCACGGTAATGTTCTTAACAAAGGGAGTTGATAAGGCTGTAACAGGTGCTGTAAGTAACTGCAAACCTACTTTTGCTACGGTAGGAAGGTCTTCATCTCCTGCAATAGACATCAATGACCTGGAAGTTGCTACAAGAGGTTGGCCAAGACTAGGATAGGCAGCAAGTACCTGAGCAACCTTTATCTTATCATCGTCAGATAGGTTACGCCAGGTAACAACCGCTGAGCCACCTTGGAGGTCAATACCAGCTTCGCGTAGTGCAGTTCCTAGTTCAACGGCCTCAGAACCTGAAATCCCTAAGCCACGCGAGAGACCAGTACCTTGAGGTATAACACCCTCATTAAACTTGTCTACGATAGTTTGAACGCCTCCAACATACTCTACAGTCTTATCAACAAAGTCGGGTTGATAGCCCAACAACTTTAGCTGTTCAGGAGTGACTACTCCAGCTGCCAACGCCTCCACAAAATTAGGGCTGTAAGTAGTAGGTCGAGGAGTATCAATTGCTGTCATATATACCCCAGGTGTAGGAGTTGCCTCGGTATAAGGCTTAAGAGCTGTAAGTGTTTCCTCAACCTTATCAAAATAGTCATCATTACCAGGATATGCCTGTCTAAGAGTGTCTACACTTAAACCTGCGTTATATACAGATACGAAATCCTCAGGACTTACACCTTTACTCCGAGCAAAGGTCTCTATTTCGTTACGAGCTGTGACCCTTTGAGTCTCAATTCTCTTTATCTCAACGTCTACAGCTGCTAACCCCTCGGCTCCACTGCCAGAAGACGTGTATACCTTAAATAGCTCTGGATGAGTACTCGAAAGATTGGTTTCCCACACCTTTAGATTTTGTTCTGCGTCAGCTTGACGCTGTTTCTCTAAAGCCTTTAGACCGACAAAACCACCACCAGATAATAACGTTTGGTAGACTTCGGGGTCCTCGACCTTCAGTCTCGCTAAGTCCTCTCGTTTTACCCACCCGCCAGGAACTTGCACACTCGTAGCTTCTAATTCTGTTTTAGCTGCCTCTGCCTCTGATTGTATTCGAATATTGTATTCGCGTATAGCGTCGTTAAAGGCTTCGTCACCTGTCTTATACGCTTCTTGGATTTCGGTTGGAAGCTCTTCAAAGCCTTCAGGTAATACACCTAGAGACTTAGCTTGTATTACTCTCTCCTCACCTTTAGTCTCGGAGAGTATTTCCAATTGAGCCTGAATACCTTTGATTAACTGACTAGCCTTCGCACCTCGAATAGCATCAGGGTTTTCCTGGGCATATTTCAGTAACGTAGCAGCAGTAGCACCTGCTTCCTTCATAGCCACTATAGTTTCGTCAGGCCTCATTCCAGGTTTAGTTACAGACTCCGAAGTTATAGACGCATCAGTACCACTCGTCCCATAAAGTCTCTCAGTCCTCTTTATAGAAGGCTCTAAGACGTTATATAGTTGTCCGCTCGCAGTTTGTTTGTAATACTGAGGGGTAGATACAGCCTCTCCTGTTCTAGGACTTATACCTGAAACCTCGTCCTTTACAAGGTAGCTTTCGCCGCCAACAGTAACGCTCTTATACCCTTCACGGGGAGTGGGTGCAGGTGTCCTAGGCTCTTCTCTAGTCTTTGCAAGCTCCTTGACAGCTGAGGACGGAATCCCTTCGGGATACTTTTCTTTAAGAGCCACTCGTTCGGCCCACGTAATATCTCCGGAAGGAGTATGAATAATATCCTCAGGACGTCGAAGACCTGACTCGGTCTCAATCATCTCTGGTGCGGCATCTTCTGGCTCCTCCGAGGGTGAAGGAGGAGGAGGAGAAGGTGTAGCCGGGGTAGTACCTTCAGTTGTTCTTATGTCAACCATATTTCACCTCATCCTATTGAACTACTTGTCCATTTCCATAATAGTCCTGCGAGACATAAAGCACCTATACCATAAACTATTGGAATCCACGGGTCTAGTATTCCTCCCATTGCATATGCTGGAATACTAAAACCCAATATGTAACCAATAAGTCCAAAGATTACCTGACGAGTCGCAATCATTACTGCAGTACCAAATCCCCACCCTAATATCATAACAACTAACTTCCAGAAGTAAGCCATAGGTATATGAGGACCTCCGAGGTTCTCATAATCAGTCAGTAAGCCATGTATCAACCCATAAAATGGAAGATTCTCTCCCTCTATTCCAGTAGTAAGCATATCAGAGTCTCCAGTCTCAGGTACAATACTAGACGCTCCGCCTTCTACTGTCTCTGGTGCAATCGATGGGTCTACAGGAAGTAAAGACCCTATGAGAAGTGATATTCCCGAAGGATTTGCTCCCCAAGTAATTGTAGCATCTTCAAATCCACCATTATCTATTAAGTCAGGTAAAGTACCTGTAGTACCTACTGAAGCGATAATAGTAATAGGCTCATAAGTTACCTTTAGTCCTACTGGAGCTATTCCAGTGGTATGCTTATAGTAATTCATATAGGACATAAACTGAGTAGTAGAGTTGTCCATCAATATCCAAGGGTTATCATTACCACTCACACTACCAGTAAAGGCTGTTTCATCATACTTAGGAGAAGGAGAAACAGCGTCATCAACTGATATACTGAATAGATTAGCACTTAGAGAAACAACTATCTTAGGTTCTGCACTGGCTATACCTGTGGCAGTTACTTCATAATCAGCAGGGAATGTATAAGTAACCTCAACCCATACTTTAGCGACTTTACCACCGCAGTTAGCTGCATTACCACCGGTTTTCACACCTGCTTCAATCGCATTTATCGTTGCTTCTGTCCAAGCAACCGCACCATCAGGATTTAATGCAAATGATTGTGAATATTCAGTCCAATCAGCTGCAATTTCGTAATTACCATCATAATAATATGCACCACTCTTAAATACTGCCCCACCGAATCGATAAGTAGCGCTATATCGTTGCATCCTTGCATATACAGTAACATCACTTACTATATATCCAGCAGGAAGTGATACATCTTCCATCGCATAAGTATCCCTATCATCTTCAGTGACATTTTCTTCATTATATGTTGCGTCATCATCATCAGCAGCAGTTTGCCAATTTGTAGCAAGCCCCCCGACAATATGCCAACCAGTAGTAGTACCTACACCAGTAGGATCTAATGTTATAGTAGTTGGAGCACCATAAACATTAAGAATTGCAGCCGTTATCTCTTCATCATCACTAACATAAGTCCTAAATGAGTTAGTCTTGGAGATTAAGTTCTTACTTTGAGGAATTAGACTGAGTTGGTAGCCATTATTAAGAAAGGATGTTATAGTGGAAGTCCTTGCTCCAGCTGCTATAGCAGCAGTTTGAGTGAACTCGGCAATAACAAGCTCAGGTCTAGCGGCAATGTTAGGCTTATCTACTCTTTCAGTAGGAGTAGGTGTGCCAGTATAAGTGGTTGAGGTAGTCTGTCCACTTACACCTGACAGCAAGACTATTATGTCATTATTGATAGTAGTAGTCATACCCGCACCAAAGTTATTAACAACAGAGGCAGGTGTTTTGACATAGACGGACTGGTTGACATCAAAGGGTGAACCATACAATTTTATACCACGATAGCCAACAATAACTGCTGAAATACCAGAGCCTGCTGCATGCGTTATCAGGGGAGCAGTATCACCAATTACAGCCCTTCGCCAGTATAAAGTTGTCCTCAAACCAGCACCATTATTAGTGCCTGCATCTACAGCAGTCCAGCCAGCAGGCATAGTTGAGTTAACATTGTCCAAGCTAGCAATAAGACATAACCAAATATCATCTGCTGCCCATCCAACAGGTAAAGCAGGAGTTACATTACCTGAAGCAGCATTGCTAGTTACGCCTGCTATTTGAAAAGCAGCGGGGGTAACAGCGTCAGTATTGATATGTCCTTTCAACTCTATTTCAAACTCAGTAGTCAACCTCATTTCAGCATCATCGGCGATAGTAATATAACCAGCATAACCCGTGATAATAGAAAAGTTACTTAAGAGGTCGTCTCCTGCAGTATAACTAAGTGGATACTGAGAATTCGCACTTACAGGAAGAGCAAACAGGGTTCTATCTGTCGTAAGCATGTGAGGAAGTACAGTCGAACTACTTAGTACACGTGTGTCCAAGCCACTTGCAGTAATAATGTTAGTACCTGCTAACTCTGCATTATCTATAGTAGCAATAATGGGCAGACTAACATAATCAACCCCATCAGACTCTGTAACCGTAATAGGTGCACTATAAGTCGCAGCTAGAACAGGAACAGCAACAACTGACACCATTAGTAACGCTAGTATACACGCTACAACTTTTTTCATTCTCATATCACGTTCGCCTCAACAGAAATACTATGCCAGTTAAAAGTACAACTACAAAAAGTACTGCACCTACAATCACCATAGAAATAAGGCCCGGGACTGCTAAAACAAACATGAGAGCGAACCCTCCAAACAGTGCATAGGTAGCTGGAATACCTTTACTAACCATCGCGGCACAAACAGTAAAGATAATTACGAACGCGATTATAGTCCGAAAGACCATATCATCATCAGGTAATCCAAAATATTGTGATAGACCTCCAAAATCAAACGGCCATGCGTCTGTAATCGCGTCCGCACCCGCAGTCGAGTAATCTATGTCATCGTACTGTGGGGTTTCTATGGAACTCGAAAAAAGTTGAGGCACCATACCTCTTAAACCAGGAATTGCAGATGTGAAATAAGCTTCTCCATAACTCGAGAGCTTATTTTCCCCTGCATACTGTGTAACCAACGCAACGTTCCAATAGTCTCCTAAAGTATTCGCCCATGCTATTAAGTGACTATACATTAACACCCTAGTTGCAGTTTGACTAGTTGTCGACCTCCAGTTAATAACTGACGTCGATGCAACAGGTGTGTCTCCTGTCCATCCAGCAGTAAGACTTCCACGAAGCTCTACAGTTAAAGTGTCTTCCCATAAACCCGAAGCTAAGTCAGCATTTAAGTACATTGAAAAAGTACCATAACCCCAACCTCGTCTATAGTAAGCATAAATAGTACTGGTGCCAACCTCTGTTGTGCCATCCATAAGCCTCACAAACATAACCTGAGTTATCGCCTCGTCCGGGGCAAGATCTGGAGGACCTACTTCGTAAGGAACATTGTACCGTCCATGTATAAGCAAGTCGTTATCCTCAAGTAGATGGCGATATGCATCAACTTGAATAATGAAAGGACCACTGTCTGGATTCTCAATTGCTAATACAGTTGTACTAAAAAGTAGAATCGATAACAGTGCGATAAGAAGCCCTGAAAAGACTTTACGCATCGACAGCCTTTGGGTCGGGTTTTCGTAGACTCATAATTGTGAGAAGTTTTCCATCCTTTAACTTTCCGACAACTTTGATTTCATAATCACCCTCCTCAGGGTCTGGAAGGTCTTTATTGGTTAAAGCCATTCGAATACCCTTTATTAGAAAGTAAATCATGAATGTAAGACTTAAAGTGACCATTACCGATGTCCAACTTATCATCTCTATAAACCTCCCTAAAATAACCGAAGAATACCTTG
>Ga0307378_10002028_pt1 | contig 31830 bp, 24 predicted proteins | sample UN1MG_FD_202238 | JGI IMG/M metagenome (GOLD analysis project Ga0307378, IMG submission 202238) | Soil microbial communities from Risofladan, Vaasa, Finland - UN-1 | ecosystem: Environmental > Terrestrial > Soil > Coastal area > Acid sulfate soil | place: Finland: Risofladan, Vaasa | collected... | reverse complement strand
ACGGGTACTGGCCCGCGCGGCCGGAGGTGGGTGTCCTCTTCAGCCCGCAGACCTATTACCATAACTGGGCCATCGAGGGCAACGCCGACCGGGCCCGCAAGGCCCTTGAAGGCTACGCCCGGGCGCTGGTCCGCAGCTCCATCCCGTACGCCCTGGTCGAGGAGTGCCATCTGGAGGCGCTCGAGGGCATGAAAATCCTGTTCCTGCCGCGCACCCTCGTCGTCGACGACGAGACGGCCGAGGCCTTCGAGCGTTTCGTCCGCGCGGGCGGCACGCTCGTGACCGAGTCGGAGTGCGGCGCGTTCGGCTCCGACGGTCTGTACCGCTACCCGGCCGACCGTTTCACGGCCCGGTTGGCGGGTATCCGCGAGGTCGGCCGCCGGACGTTGGAGCGCGACACCATCCGCGCCAGGGTGCGCGGCCGAACGCGCTCGCTCGGCGTCACCCAGTGGCTTACCCCGTGGACGAAAGGCAGCGGCAAGGTTCTGGCTCGCGGCAAGGACGGCGGCCTGGTGGTTGACGTGCCCGTGGGCAAGGGCCGGGTGGTCCTGTGCGGCGGGTACCTGGGCGAGGCGTACCGGCAGCAGCCGACCGCCGGGTTCGAGGCGTTCATCCGGGACCTCGTCCACGGGGCCGGGTGGGAGCCGCAGGTGGAGGTCCTCTCGCCGCGGCCCGCTCGCAACGCGTTCGTCTATACCAAGCACGGCGAGGCCGACGGCCGCAAGGTCGTCTTCGTGTTCTTCCCGGCGGGCTGCAGCAGGGCGCGGCTGCGGTTTGCGCGGGACTTTTTCCGGGGCAGACGCCTGCGCGACCTTATCTCCGGCAAGTCGCTCGCGCTGACCGCCGCCGCCAAGGGCAGCCAGTGCACGCTGCCGGCGCCGGCGTGGCGTTTCAGCGTTCTCGTTGAGGCGTAGCGCCGCTTCCCGAAAGGTCTTTCCAGCCGTGGAACCCGCTTGAAAAAGCCCCACTATCTTTCCAGAAACGGCACGAAGAGCCTGCTGGGATAGGCTTTTGGAAGCAGATTGCCGCGATTGGCTGTTAACGCCAATCCACCACCACGCCATCGACGAGCGTCCGGTTGCCCTTGCGTGTCAGGTTGCCGCCGGCGGGCACGATGACGATGACGACGGCCGAGTCGGCGGGGAGCGTGAGCGTGGCTTTCTCCCGCACGTTGCGCTTCACGAACTGGTGCGTCACGGCGTCGTAGAGGTCGGCGGACCGCAGCCCGACGGCGAACTCGAAACTCCGCTCGTCGGCATACGGATTATAGCAGAGAAACGTAGGGTAGGCCTTGTTGCGGAAGAAGTCGGTGGCCAGGCAGTCGAGTTGGAGGATGCGCGGCACGTTGGTCGGGCACACCAGGGCGCCCAGCAGTCCGACGTAGCCGGAGCCGTAGAGGCCGAGGTCCGTCTTCGGGCCCCACTTCATCGCCACGGGGTCGCCGGTGGCGCAGGGGCTCTTGCCCCGCCACTCGCGGCGCAGTCCTTCGTAGGCGATGACGTGCTGGGGGTCGCCCTTCCAGAAGCCGCTGGTTTCGTGGTCGGGCGGGAGCGCGCCCGGGTAGAACAGCCTCGCGGCGTTGGCGAGGTTCAGCATCCACTTGCCGATGGCGCGGGCATAGCGGGTGTCGTAGCGCGGCAGCGGCACCAACGCGCCGGCCTGGGCGAACGTGTTCATGGCAAAGGCGTAGCCGCCCCGGTTGTCAATGCTGCCCAGCAACCCGTCGCAGTCGTAGCCGCCCCAGTTGCCCACGGTCACGCCCCAGCCGCCGCGACAGTCACTCACGCCGAAGCACCAGTTGAGCAACCGGTCCGTGTCGTAATCGCGGCCCAGTTCCGCGTTCATGCGCGCGGCTACAAGCGTGCCGTAAGGCAGGAGCACTTCGTAGTAGGGGTTGCTCGGCAAGCCTTGCAGGAACGTCAGGCAGCCCTCGGCGGTGGCGAGATGATCCGGGTCGCGGAACTTCATCCAGGCCGCGTACGCCAGCCACGCCACGCCGGCGGCCGCATCGGGTTCCTTCCACTTGCCGTTGTCAATCGGCTTACGGGTGCGGAAGTTGAACGACGTGTGGTTGAAGTCCGGCACGCCGCTGGCGTCCGCGAGGTCGAGGCACGCCTGGCGCCAGCGGTCCGCCGTGAGGCGCGTGATCTCGGTGAGCCGAGGATTGTCGGGATACCGGTCGGCGATCGCGTAGAAGACGATGTGCGGCCAGATTTCATACCAGAACGAACCGCCGGTTTCCTGCCGCTGAAGGTTGAGCACCAGGTTCAAGCCGTTCCCGGAGTTGAACCAGGCTTCGCACATGCGGACGTAGTCGTGTTCCTGCCGGCTCTTGTCGATGCCCACCAGCGTCGCGCCGAGCACGGCGCCCATGCAGGTGATGCCCTCCTGAGCACCGGGATGCTCACCGCTTCGGGCCGGGTCGCCAACGTAGCTGGGCATGCCGAAGGTGGGCCGGCTGGTGTTGAGGCGCGACTCGTCGAGCCACATGAGCGGCAGAAACTCGCCTTTCGCGCCGGAGTCGAACACGAATCGGTCGTAGGCCCGCGCCTTCTCTCGCCAGTTCACGAGTTCAAAGGGCTCCGGAAGGTTGGGCATCAACTCCACGGCGGCGATGTCTTTCTGGCCGGGTTGAAAGACCTTTCGCGCCTGCCAGTTGGGTCTCGAAATCGGCGGCAGAAAAGCCACGTCTTCGAATACAGCGAACGCGCCGGGGGGGCCTTCGACCCCAAGTTGAAGTTGAAGCGGCGCGTCGGGCAGTTGACGCATTCGCGGGTCCAGATCGAACACGCGCTCCCCGGCAGCGGTCTCGTCCTGAGCGATGCCAACCGTGCGGCGATCGCCGGGCTGCCGCAACTCTCCGTAAAGCCGCACGAACCATTTCGCCTCGACGCCGACCTGGGCCACGCGAACCCGGACGCGCCCCATGTCCTTCGGCAGCGCAAGGCGCGAGACCGCGGCGATGGCGAACTTGCGTCCGGCCGCCACCTCGACCCGCAGCCCGGCCGGCGTGGCGGCGATGCCCGCGTCGGCATTCGGCCAGGCGGCAGCGTTGCGAAGAAGGTCGGGCGTCCACGCGCGAGGGGGCGTCTCGCCCGCTACGCCGGGACGGACGGCGAGCGCAAGAATCAGCCACGAGGTCCAGACCATCAGGACGTGGGCCTCAAGCAGGGCGAAACCATGCCCACGGGAAGACGCCGTGGCCATGCCACCCGTAAAGGAGACCTTGCTCATTCAAGTCCTCGTCTCTGAGAGCGCCGTGTGGGTGCTCTGCACCCGTATGTGTCTGGCGTAACGACCTTTCATCCGACATTTCCCACAGGACTTCCTGTTGACGATCGCCGTCAGCAGTCTTTCCGATTCTACCACGTTGGGGAGCTTCGACAGGCCGATTCTCGATGCTGCATCCTCATCTCCGGCAAGTCGCTCGCGCTGACCGCCGCCGCCAAGGGCAGCCAGTGCACGCTGCCCGCGCCGGCGTGGCGTTTCAGCGTTCTCGTCGAGGCGTAGCCGCCCCGGCCAGGTTTCCCGGCCGTGCATGGGGTGGCATGGTCATCCCGAAGGGTGACCAGGGTCTTGCTTCGAGGCACACGGCCGCGCCACCGCGTGTCCGCGCCGCCCCGCCGCGGCGCCGTCGAATTATCCTTGACAGATCCTCCGCCCGACGGCATCCTATCCGACGCCGACTATAGGACAAACTCTAATAGAGGAGGACATCCTATGCCGCGTTCCTTCGAGTCATGTCCGTGCGCCGGCATCACGCTCGACAAGATGGTGCGGCCGGCCGTCCTGGCGGTCCTCGCCAGGCAGCCCCTGCACGGGTACCGCGTCGTCGAGCGGCTGGGGCGCCTGCGCATCTCGCGCGGCCAGAAACCCGACGCCACCGGCGTCTACCGGGCGCTGCGGGCCATGCAGAAGGAGGGGCTCCTGGCGTCCGCCTGGGACGCCCCCGTCGCCGGGCCTGCCAAACGCCGGTACCGACTCACACCTGCCGGGCGCACGTGTCTGCGCCGATGGGTGGCCACGCTCGACGACTATCGCCGGGGCGTTGCCCAACTCCTCGGGACGCTGCGGCGGGCGGTCGGGCCGGCCCGGCCGGCGAGGCGCTGCGCCTGCCGACGGCGAACCGCCGCCGGAAAGGCCGCGACATGACGACCTCGCGCACGGTCCGCGAGTGCCTGGCCGAGTTCATCGGCACCGGCATCCTCGTTTTCTTCGGCATCGGCGCGGTCCACGTGGTGATCCTGACCGGGGCGCTGACCGGTCTCGGGCAGGTGGCCATGGTCTGGGGCATTGCCATCTCGCTGGCCATCTACGCGACGGGCGCCGTCAGCGGGGCCCACATCAACCCGGCGGTGACGCTGGCCTTCGCGGCCTTTCGCGGATTTCCCCTTCGCAAGGTCGGGCCGTACGTCGTGTCGCAGATGGCGGGGGCGTTTGCGGCTGCGGCGCTGCTGTACGGCCTGTACGGCGGCGCCATCGCCGAGTTCGAGTCGGCCAACGGACTCGTGCGGGGCGGGCCCGGCAGCGAGCGGTCGGCCATGGTGTACGGCGAGTACTTTCCCAATCCGGCCGTGGCCGACGCCCTCCCGGGCCGGCTGGCCGACGTGACGCAGGCCAGGGCCATGCTGGCCGAGGGCGCCGGCACCGCGCTGCTGGCCTTCTTCGTGTTCGCCGTCACCGACCGGCGGAACACGGGCCGCCCGCGCGGCACGATGTTCGCCTTATTCATCGGCCTGGCGGTGGCCATCATCATTGCCATCATCGCCCCGCTGACCCAAGCCGGGCTGAACCCGGCGCGGGACTTCGCGCCGCGCCTGCTGGCGTACCTGGCCGGGTGGGGACCCGTTGCGATTCCGGGCCCGCGCGGCGGGTTCTTCACGGTGTACATCCTCTCGCCCGTCCTGGGCGCGCTGGCCGGAGGGGCGGCCTACCAGTACGTCCTGCGTCCGGCGATGCCGCGGGGCGAGCGGCACGCATCCCACGTTTCCGAAAGGCAGGAAATACCCATGCACGCGACTCGATTGATTCTGGTCGGCGGCTTCCTGGGCGCCGGCAAGACGACGCTTCTGGCGCGGGCGGCCGAGCGACTGGTTGGCGAGGGCCGCCGCGTCGGCCTCATTACGAACGACCAGGCCCGGAACCTCGTCGATACGGCCGTCCTTCGGGGCAACGGCTACCGCGTTCAGGAGGTTGCCGGCGGGTGTTTCTGCTGCCGCATCGGCGACCTCCTGACCGCCGCCGACCGCCTGCTGGCCGAGCAGCGGCCCGACGTCCTCATCGGCGAGCCCGTGGGCAGTTGCACCGACATCTCGGCCACCGTCCTCCAGCCGATCAAGAAACTGCACGGCGACCGCTTCCGGCTGGCCCCGTTCTCGGTCGTGGTGGACCCCGTGCGGCTGCGGCAGGCGCTCGGCGACGGGGCCGCGGGGGCGTTTCCCGAGAGCGTCCTCTACATCTTCCGCAAGCAAATCGAGGAAGCCGACCTTATTCTCCTGAACAAGTCGGACCTCGTGTCGGCGGCGGAACTCGGCGACCTGCGGGCGATGCTCGATCGCGAGTTTCCGGGCCGGGCCGTGATGGTTCTCTCGGCCGCCACCGGCGCCGGCGTCGACGAGTGGCTCCAGGCCGTCCGGGGCGACGCCCCCGCCGGCCGGCGCATCGCCCAGGTCGATTACGATACGTACGCCGAGGGCGAGGCCGTCCTGGGCTGGCTCAACGCCGACGTGGGCCTGGGGGCCGACCGTCCGGCCGACTGGGCCGCCTTCTGCCGCCGCCTGCTCGATGGCGTGCGGGCGGCGTGCCGCGCGCGGGCGGCCGAGGTCGCCCACGTCAAACTGCTGCTGACCGCCCCGGGCTGCAACCTCGTCGGCAACCTGGCGGGCAACGACGCGCCGGCGCTGGTGCGCGGCAAGGCGGCCGTCTCGGCCGGCGAGGCCCACCTGTTGGTCAACGCCCGCGTGCACATGCCCCCGGACGACCTGCGGCACATCGTGGAGGCGTGCATCGGCAAGACCGCCGACGGCCGGCTCCGCGTCCGGATGCAGAGCCTGGAGAGTTTCAGCCCGGCGCGGCCGCAGCCGGTCCACCGGTTCTCGGAGGTCGTCTGACGGGGCCGACGCCTGGCGGCTACGCGGCGGCGGCGGGCGACCGGCGGCGCCAGGCGCGGGGCACGAAGACGATGAGCATCCAGGCGGCGACGGCCCCGCAGGCGATCAGGAACACCGGCCAACTGCCCCACATGGCCAGCAGCGGAATCGCCATGCTCGTCCACAGGCCGCCGCCCATGAACGGCTCGTGCAGGAGTTGCTTGGAGGCGAAGGCGTCGGCGGCCGGCGTCTCGTAGTCGGGGTCTACGACGCGCAGCAGCAGGAGGCCGGTGGCCGTCACGCCCATCGACTGGCCCATCTCGGCAATCGATCGCTCGAACCACGCGTCGGGCAGCATCCGCCGCGCGAGCACCAGCACGCACAGCACGTTCCACGCAATGCCGGCCGCCACGGTGATGAGGAACGGGGCGAGCAGCGCCGTGACGGCCTCGATCCGAATCGTAGCGATGGCCGCGACGACCAGAAAATCGAGCGCGGCGTTCTGGATGCGGCGCGTCAGGCCGAGGTCGATCAGGTCGTGCTTGTCCCAGCGGTCCTCGGCGAACTGGACCACCAGGCCGCCGATCATGCACAGCGGGAACAGCGGGAAACTCTTCACGAGGATGTAGAAGGCGGTCCCCCGGCGGGCCGCCTCGTCCAGCCCGGCATTCAGCCGGCCCTCGACCAGCCACGCCCCCTCCTTGATGAGGTACCCGATGAGCACCGCCATGCCGATGACCACGATGTGGAGCGTCAGCGAGCCGATGGCGTCGCTCGACACGGTGAGGCGGCCCGCGCTGGGCCGCTTATCGCGGGGGATGATGCCGGCCCGCTCGATCGCCGAGAGGGTGGTCGGCCGCCGTCCGCCCGCCAGGTGCCCGCGCCGGGCCGCCCAGTTGATCAGCACCATGCCGACAATGATGGCGCTTGTGACGCCGGCCGTCGCGCTGGCCAGTGCGAGGTGCTTGCCTCCGGGCCAGCCGTGCTGCTGGAACGTCTCCGCCAGCCCCGCCGCCGTGCCGTGGCCACCCTCGAACCCCACCGCGATGACGCCGCCGAACATCGTCGGGACGCCGAACACCGGTCCGAGCACCGCGATGACCAGCCCCACGCCCACCACGTACTGTCCCCACGCGACGACCTGGCCGTAGGCCAACTGCGGGCCGGCCCGGCGCCACAGCGTTCGGACCGAGGGAACGGGGTGACCCAGGAACAGGCACGCGAACACGATGTTAATCAGCATGCCCGGCAGGTCGCCCCAGGCGGCGGTCCACGACGGGGCCGCCCCGTTGCCCGCCCGCTGGGCGATCTGGACGACCGCCAGCGCCGCCAGGCCGCCGATGACCGACGCCGGCAGGTACAGCCATTGGAGCACCCGCAGTTTGCTCCGCAGGACGTATCCGGCGTACAGCGCCAGGCACAGGGCGATGAACGAGGTCACGTCGGGCGTTCTCCTATCGGGCGCCGATCCACTCGAGGAACTTGCGTCTCAGGTCGCGTAGCGGGGCCCCGACGACCCGGTGCATCCGCAGGAACCACGGCGGCCGCTTGCTGGTGGCCCGCTCCTGAGGCGTCATCAGGTCGCCGCGGTAGGCGCGCTTGAGTTTCTGCACGTGGTACAGGTCGGCCTCCTGGAGCATCGCCAGGAACCGCCGCTTGGCCGCCCCCAGCGGCCCCCACGACGGCCGCGGTGCCCAGGAGATCTGGAAGTCGATGAGCACCGGCCGCCCGTCCGCGGTTACGAGCACGTTGTCTGGCTTATTCATGTCCACGTAGGCCATGCCGCGCGCGTGGACCCCCCGCACGAGCGCCTCGAGCCGGTCGAAAAAATCGTCGGCCAGCCGGTCCTTCTGGTCCAGCAGGTCGTTGCCCTCGACCCACTCGTGCACCAGGCCGCTCGGGCCGAGGCGTCCGACGAGGCGCGGCACGCCGCCGGTGTCCTGGAGGAGGCGATAGTGGCAGACCTCGCGATCGGCCATCCGCCGGCCGGCCCAGTCGAGCGGGCACCCCAGGAACGGCTCGGTGTGATAGTGTTTCAGGCAGACGGGCCGGCCGTCGGGATCGCGGTAACGGCCCGTCACGGCGAAGAAATCGTGTTTGAGGACCGTCTCGAGGCGGTAGGTGCGACCGCCCAGGTCGAACGTCGCGGGCGCCCACTTGCCGCGGAGAATGCGTTTGGGGACGCGGCCTTGTTCTTTGCGTGCCATCGCGTGGTCCGTCACGTGCCGGTTCGGGCGGCATCGTAGGTCGCCGCCGACCCGCCGTCAAGGACCGTCCGCCGGCGGGTCCGGGGCGGGTGCCGGCGGCGTCCCGAGGTCGTACCCCCACTCGTGCAGGGGAGGCAACTCGTCGCGGTACTCGACGCGGCCGTCGGCATAGAGGTAGTTCGACCCGGTGCCGGGCTCGTCGGCGAACGCCTTCGACGCCTGGCGCGGGTGCCATTCCCACCGCTCCGCCAGGCCGCCCGTCCGGAAGGGCATGTTGTACTGGCTGCCGATGGTCTGGCCCGCCGCGCCGCAGAAGAAGAGGATGACGCGCGGCCACCGCGGGAATTGCCGCTTCTGCTCCGCCAGCGTTGTGCACGACTGAAGGCCGTTGAAGTCGGCGTCGCCCCGGGTGCCCCACGTGCATCCGGCCTGGCGGCGCAGGTCGTCGGCCGTGCGGAACAGGATGGCGTTCAGTGCGTAACTCTCGGGCGGCGCGTCGAGCAGCGCCACGTTGTGCTCGCACCCGGGGGCCAGGATCTCGCGGCCGCGCTGGGACGCCTTCGGGTCCGCCGGGCACGTGTACGTCTCGAGTGATTGCACGTAGGGCCACAGGACGATGCTCCAGTGCGGCCCGGGCTGGCCCCAGTCCCCGGCCGGCCGCGCGGAGGCCATCACGAGGCCCGTGTCGGCCTCGATCCGTTCGAAGAGGGCCTTGGGGGCGGCGCTCGTGAGGATGGGCGGCCAGACGCCCCCCGACTCGGTCATGTACCGGTCGTAGGCGATGCCGATGTTGCGGAGGCGATGGCGGCAGCGCAGGCTGTCGACCACGCCCACGGCTCCGGCGAGCGCCGGCAGGAGCATCGCGAACAGGACCGCCATGATCAGGATGACGACGAGGACTTCCAGGAGCGTGAAGGCGCCGCTCGCCATGCGGGCCGCCCGCGCCATCACGGCACCAGGAACGAGTCGGCCGGGTCGCGGGGCAGGTTGAGCGGGTCGTCGGGCCGGCCGGCGTCGGGCCAATAGATGTTGTCGCGGCGGCCGTCGGCCCGGACCTCGCCGCAGCGGGGGGTCTCCTGCCACTGGACGTCGCCGCCCAGGTACAGCACGTTCTGACCGACCCCGTTGTGGTTGAGGCTGTTGGCCTCGGGCTGCTCGTCAGGCGAGACGATCGGCTGGCGCACCAGATCGGTCCGCGTGTACGGATTGCGGTCGGCCAGAACGGGGAGCCGGGGCGAGTGGAACGGCTGGTGGGTGGTGGCGGCCTCCATGCCTACCAGGTCGGGGTCGGTGTCGGGATGGGCGAACTGGTTCTGGTAGGAGTACGAACATCGGCCTGCCGCCACGCGCCGCAGGAACTGGTCCTCGCCGGGGACGGCACGCCCCGTGGCCGGGTCGATGTTCAGGAATCCCATGACGGCCGGCGAGCGGTCGGAGTTGACGCTCGGCCGGTCCGGCGTGGCCGGGCAGACGAAGGCCCGCGCCGAGGCGTAGTCTTGCCGGACGAGGAGCCAGAGGTTGGCCTGGTTCCCGACGCTCCGGACGTGTGGCCAGGCGCATGTGCCGGGCGCATTGGCGCGGCTGGGGTAATGGCGGCCGTCCCGGGGCACCTGGCCGCCCAGTGTCGAGGCGGCGCCGCAGTCGGGAAGCAGCCCGTTGTGGTCGGCCGCGTAGAACGCCAAGGCCTTGCCGAGGTTCGAGAGGTTGGCGGCGCAGACCGTCCGGTTGGCCGCGTCCTTGACCGTCACCAGGGCTGGCGCGAACGCCGCGAGCAGCCCCGCCATGCTTGCGGCGGTGACGAGGAGTTCGGTGAGCGTCATGCCTCGCCGACTGTCCATGTGCCAATCCCGTGCGAAACCGGTGACGTGGTGACAACGTTGTGGCACAGCCATCCCGGCCAAGACAACCTTATGGCACAGACATCTTGAGTCAAGAGGCACGCCGATTCAAGCGTTTTCGGACGAATCTTGTGACCCCTCCGTTTCGGGGGGCGGATAGGCGCAACGTCATCCCCATAACCGAGGGGCTGCGCGCCTGTGTCCCTTTTTCGTTGCCCCGGCCCTGTGCCGGCCTACAATACGGCTTGCACCTGGCGTGAGGAGACCGATGGCCCATCAGGATCCACCGCTGGCGTTCGTGACCGGGGCGACCGGAATGATCGGCAGCCACCTCGCCCGGCGTCTGCTCGACGAGGGTTGGCGCCTGCGGGCCCTGGTCCGCAAGACCAGCGACACGGCCCTGCTCAAGCGTTGGGGCGTCCAGCTGGTTGAGGGCGACGTCGGCGACCCCGCCGGCTCGTTCACCCCGCATCTGGAAGACGTCGACTACATTTTTCACTGCGCGGCGATGGTGTCGGACTGGGCCCCGCTGGCCGAGATGGTCCGGGTGAACGTCGAGGGCACGCGGCATCTGGCGGAGGCGGCCATCGCCTGCGGGCGGCTCAAGCGGCTCGTGTACCTGAGTTCGATGGTCGTTCTGGGCATGCACCCGCAGCGCGACTTCGACGAGACGGCCCCCCTCATCCACACCGGCGACAATTACAACCTGACGAAGATCCGCAGCGAGGAACTCGTCCACCAGTTCGTTCGCGAGCGCGGTCTTCAGGCGACGATCGTCCGGCCGCCGTACGTCTACGGGCCGCGCGACCGACAGTTTCTGCCCCGGGTCCTGACGACCCTGAAGACGGGCGAGTTCAAGTTCGTCGGGTCCGGCCGCAGCCCCATCAGCCTGATCCACGTGCGGAATCTCGTCGAGGCGCTCTTCCTGGCTGCCACGAATTCCGACGCCGTCGGCGAGGTCTTCCTCGTGACCGACGGCGCCGCCATCACCCGCCTGCGCATGATGGAGGTCATCTGCGAGGAAACGGGGTACCCGCTGCCGACGACGCACGTGCCGACGTGGGTGGTGCGGATGGCGTGCCCGGTCATCGAGGGGATTTACGCGCTGCGGCATTCGCCGGAGCCGCCGGTCATCAACAAGTTCCGACTCAAGTTCATGGCCACGCCGCTGACCTACCGCATCGACAAGGCCCGCCGCGTCCTCGGGTACGAGCCCCACGTGACGACCGAGCAGGGCCTGCGACAAACGCTGGGCTGGTTCCGCCAGGACCGCCCCGACCTTATGCCCCAGACCGACTGACGGGCGGTCAGTCGGCGCCTTCCCGCGCGACCGCGTTGGCCAGGCAGATGATCTGGTCCACCGAGTACGTCTCGCCGCGCACCTGCGGGTCCAGACCCACCGACGCCAGGCGCTCGGCCCAGTCCTCGGCCGGGGCGCCTGACGGGTCGGCCAGGGCCAGGCTCCTCGCGGCCCGTTTCCGCCGGTGGCCGAACAGGCCGTCGATGGTCCGGCGGAACACATCGAGGTCGGCGATGCGGGCCCGCCGCTCGGCCCGAGGCCGCACACACACCATTGCCGAGCGGACGCGCGGCATGGGCCAGAACACGCTGGGCGCCAGGCGCCGCAGCACCTCGACCTGGGCCAGCGCCTGGACCAGCACGCCCACCGGCCCGTACGCGGGCGTGGCGGGCGCGGCCGCGAGGCGGTCGGCCACCTCCTGCTGCACCGTGAAGACCAGCCGCTCGGGCGGCAGGTCGGCCCGGACGAGTTCGGCCACCAGGGGCGTGGCGGCCTGGTACGGAAGGTTGGCCACCAGTTTCACCGCGCCGCCCAGCGCTGAGCGATGTGCGCCGACCGCGCCGGTGACGGCCGGGGCGATGCGGTGCTTGTCGGCCAGGACGTCGGTGACCACGAGGTCGAGGTTCGCGGCCTCCGCCAGGCGCTCGCGCGCGATGGCCGCCAGGTTCGCATCCACTTCGACGGCGACGACGTGCCCGGCCGCCTCGACGAGCAGTTCCGTGAGGTTTCCGACGCCACAGCCCACCTCCAGCACCGTGTCGGTCGGGCCGAGGTCGGCGGCCGCCACCAGCAGCCGCATGAGGTTGCCATCGACCAGGAAGTGCTGGCCCAGCCGCCGGTGGGGGCGCAAGCCGGCCTCGGCCAGCATCGCTTTGATCTCGCTCTGGGTGGGCGGATGACTCATGGCGCCCGGCCGCGCGCGACCATCTCGGCCGCCATCCGGATGGCCGCCTTCATGCTCCGCGGACTGGCTTGGCCGCGGCCGGCGATGTCGTATGCCGTGCCGTGGTCGGGGCTGGTCCGTACGACGGGCAGGCCCAGCGTCACGTTGACCGAGTCCTCGAACGCGACCGTCTTGACGGCGATGAGTCCCTGGTCGTGGTACATGGCCACCACCAGGTCGAACTTGCCCTGCATCGCCTGGTAGAAGGCCGTGTCCGGGGCCAGCGGGCCGAACGCGCACAGGCCGGCGGCGTTGGCCTCGTCGATGGCCGGGCCGATGATCTCGCGTTCCTCGTGGCCGAAGCGGCCGGCCTCGCCGGCGTGCGGGTTCAGGCCGCACACGCCCAGGCGCGGCACCTCGACGCCGAACCAGCGGCGGACGGCGTCGGACCCCAGGCGGCAGGTCGCGACGATTCGCCTGGCGGTAATCGACCGGATCGCCTCCGCCAGCGCCACGTGGATCGTCACCAGGATGACCCGCAGCGGTCCTCCGGCGAACATCATGGCCACCTCGCCCGCGCCGAACGTCTCGGCCAGCAGTTCGGTGTGCCCCGGCCACGGATGGCCGGCCAGGTGGATGGCCTCCTTCGAGATGGGCCCCGTGACGATGGCGTCGACCCAGCCTCGCTTGGCCGCCTCGATGGCCGCCAGGATGTACCCGACGCTGGCCTCGCCGCTCGTCTTACTGGGGGTGCCGGGCGGGAGGTCGCCCACGGCGCGGCCGCACTGGACGAGGTCCACGCCGCCCAGGCGTCCGTCCCACGTCTCCGCCGTGTGCGTCTGCGACAGGAACTCCGGAGCCGTGCCGGCCAGCCGTTGCCACTCGGCCGCCTCGGGGCCGAACACGGCGAACCGCGCCAGGCCGCGGACCTCGTGGTCGGCCAGGGCCTTCAGAACGACCTCCGGCCCGATGCCGGCCGGGTCGCCCAGCGTGACGGCGATGCGGCACGCAGACGTGTTGGCCATGGCGCGGCCCTACCCGAGAAAGCCCGACCGCTTCAGCGTGTCGAGGAGGCGGTCGTCGGCGTCGGCGCCCGCCAGCGCCGCGAGCGACCGGCGGACGTACTTGGCCAGGAGGTCGGTCTCGATATTCACCCGGTCGCCCGGTTTCAGGCGGCCGAGCGTGGTCTGGCGGAGCGTCGTCGGGATGAGCGCGACCGTCAGCGCCGCCGGCCCGGCCTCGACCACCGTCAGGCTGACGCCGTCGATGGCGATGCTGCCCTTGGGGGCGATTTCGGGGGCCAGTTCCGCGGGCGCCTCGACGCGCAGCACCCACCCGCCGGGCCCCTCGCCGTTGGCGACGACGCGGCCGGTGGCGTCGACGTGTCCGGCCACAAAGTGCCCGTCCAGGCGGTCGCCGGACCGCAGGCTCCGCTCGACGTTGACCGGCGTGCCCGGGCGCCACGTGCCCAGGGTCGTCCGGGCGAGCGTCTCGGCCACCGTGTCGAACGCGGTCACGGCGGCGTCGATGGCGGCGACGGTCTGGCAGGCTCCGCCCAGGTTGATGGAGTCGCCCGGGCGAACGCCCTCGGCCGCCGGGCCGAGATCGACCCGGAGGCGCAGCCCCGCCGCCGACGGCTCGGCCGAGACGACGCGGCCGATGGTTTCGATGAGTCCCGTGAACATGGTAGCGCCATCGTAAGCGGGGCCGAGGCGCCCGTCAAGCGGCGTGTGGCCTTGCGGCGGGGCAGGGGGCGGCTATACTGGCGGGCCGTTGTTATCTGGGGCCGGACAAACGCGATGAGCCACCTGCAAGACCTGCACGTATCGGACCCCGCGCGCGACCCCTCCCGCTGGTGGGGTCTGGGCGAGGTCGTGCGCCTGGCCGTGCCGATGGTCCTGAACACGATCAGTTTCACCATCATGCAATTCGTCGACGGCCTGATGGTCTCGCGGACGGGGACGGCGGCGTTCTCGGCCCAACTGGGCGGCGGCATCGCGTCGTTCACGGCCATCTGCTTCTTCGTCGGGTTGCTGTCGTGCGTCAGCACGTTCGCCTCGCAGCACCTGGGTGCCGGGAGGCCCGAGCGCGGGGCCCTCTACGGCTGGCAGGGCCTCTGGATCGCCTGGGCGGCGGCGGCGGTGCTGGCGCTGGCGATTGCTCCGGCACCGTACCTGTTCGGCCTGTTCGGGCACGACGCCGAGGTCACGCGCCTCGAGACGCAGTACTTCCGGATCCTGATGAGCGGGGCCCTGTTCAGCCTGTCGGCCCGGGCGCTGGGCGCGTGGTTCGTGGGGATGCATCGGCCGGCGGTTACGCTGGTGGCCGGCGTGGCCGCGAACGTCGTCAACGTGGCCGCCAACTATGTCCTCATCTTCGGGCACCTGGGGTTTCCGGCCATGGGTCTGGCGGGCGCGGGCATCGGGACCGTCATCGGGTTTGTGACCGAGTCGACCATCCTGGGGCTGGTCTTCGTGGTGGGGCCGCTGGCCCGCGAGTACGGCACGCGGCACGCCTGCCGGGTGTCGCGGCGGGCCATTCTGGACCTGTTCCGCATCGGCACGCCCGCCGGCACCATGTTCCTGGGCGACCTGCTGATGTGGACGCTGTTCATGACGGTCATCATCGGCCACTTCGGGACGAAGGCCATGGCGGCCACCAATATTCTGAACCGCTACTGGCACCTGTGTTTCATGCCGGCGCTGGGCGTGAGCGCCGCCGTGACGGCCATCGTGGGCCGATACTGCGGGGCCGGGCGGCCGGAACTGGCTTGGCGACGGGCCCATGCCGGGTTCATTCTGGTCGAGGGGTACATGGTGACCATGGGCCTGATCATCTGGCTGGGGCGCGACGGCCTGGTGGGCATTTTCAACGGCCTGTCGCTGGAGTTCGGCGGCCCGACGCTGGTCCGGTTCGTCGGCGAGGTGCAGGACCCTGCCATCCAGTCGATCGCGTCGTCGGCCGTGATTTTCATCCTCATCTGCCAGGCGTTCGACGCCATGAACGTCATCTTCATCGGCGCCCTCCGCGGCGCCGGCGATACCCTGTGGCCGGGCATCGTGCAACTGGCCTTGGCGTACGGCGTCGGGCTGACCGGGGCGGCCACGGTGGCGTGGCTGCGGCCCGAGTGGGGGGTCCTGGGGCCGTGGTCGGCGGTGTCGGGGTACGTGATGCTCCTGGGATGCGTGATGTGGGGCCGTTTCCTGCGAGGCCGGTGGCGGACGATGCGGGTGGTCGAAACGGGGCCGGTGCCCGTGCTGGACGAACCGCCCGCCCTGCCGCTGACGTGAGCGGAGAAGGGCCGGGGGCTCCTTCCGCTTCATGGCGGCCGCAGGTTCCGGTCGGCGCGGCGCCTTGGAGGAGGCGCCTGTCTCCTTGGCCGGTCCCGCAGATTTCAGTTGAGAGCCGGCCGGGGACGCCTATAATCATCGCGGCACCGGAACGTGAACTGCCCGCCCCCCGGGGCGGGCCGAAGACCAGAAGGCGAGCCCGCCCGTGTTAGTGTTCGACGTGCTCATCGACGGCAAGCCTCCCGCCGAACTCGACGTAGAGCGGATGTACCTGACGAGCCAGGAGGGGCAACCCATCCGCGGCCGCATCCGGTACAACGCCGAGCACGGCCGCCTGTTCTGCGAGCGGTCGGGCCAGGGCCTGGCCGCCGTCAACGTGTGCTGGCCCGTCCGGGGCGGGTCGCAGATCATGCTCCGGACCGCCTTGCTCCAGGACCGCGAGGAACCCTACCTGCTGACGCTGGAACTGGCCCGCGGACGCATCTCCGACATCTGGCGCAAGAAGGACGAGTGGGGGTACGTTTACGGCGGCCCCACGCCGGAACTCGACAAGGAGTTCCGCGACATCCGGCTCCTGCTGGCCAAGGCCCAGACGGTGACCGGGACGCCGCTGGCGGCGAGCGACCTGGCCGAGGAGACCCTGGCCCGGGGCCTGGCGATGGGCGAACAGATGGCGCTGGCCGACGCGCGGCAGGGCATCGACATCCGCCGCCGCAAGAAGGGCCTCGCGAACGTCGACTTCGGCTGCCACTGGGACCCCCGGGAAGAGGCGCCGGTGGCCGGCGACCGGTTTGTGGCCGCCTTCAACTACGCCAGCGTCCCCTTCGTCTGGCGGGACATCGAGCCGCGCGAGCACGAGTACGACTGGAAGTGGCACGACACCTGGGTGAACTGGCTGGAGGAGCGCGGCATCGGCATCAAGGGCGCCTCTCCGATCCGGTTCACCGAGAAGGCGCTGCCCGACTGGGTGTGGATCTGGGAGAACGATTTCGAGACCATCCGCGACCTCGTGTTCGACCACATCGAGCGGTGCGTGCAGCGGTACCGCGGCCGCGTGGATCACTGGGACGCCGTGACCGGCCTGCACGTCGAGAACTGCATGAACTTCTCGCTCGACCGCATCATCGAGATCACGCGCGTTTGCGCCCATGCCATCAAGCGGACCGACCCGTCGGCCACCGTCGTCCTGGACCTGGTGTACCCGTGGGGCGAGTACTACGCGGCGAACCAGCGCTCCATCTGGCCGTACCACTATGCCGAGATGTGCCAGAACGCCGGCGTGGCGTTCGACGTGGTCGGCGTCCAGTTCTTCTTCGGCACCGCGGGCCAGGGCTACGCCGTGCGCGACATGCTGCACATCTCGAACCAGTTGGACCGGTTCGGCGGCCTCGGCAAGCCGGTGCACGTGACGGCGTGCGGCGTGCCGTCGTCGTGCGATGCCGACCCGCAGGCGACCGTCGGCGGCGCCAAGCACACGGGCGAGGCCGGAGGCGTCTGGCGGAAGCACTGGGACGAGGTCGTCCAGTCCGACTGGATTGACGAGTTCTGCCGCATTGCCATCGCGAAGCCCTTTATTAAAGCCATCTCGTGGCGCGACTTCTCCGACCACCGGCCGCACTACTTCCCACACGGCGGACTCCTGCGCAAGGACGCGAACCCCAAGATCGCGTACCACCGGCTGATGGGTGTGCGGCAGGAGATCTGGCCGGCCGGGCCGAAGGGGCAGCAGACCCAGTCGAACGTCGTCTGGCCCGAGTAGCGCACCCGGCGCCGGGCGGGGGAACGTCACGTCTTTTTCGGTTGCGGTTTCGGCGCAGGGCCCTGGCGGGCGCGCTTGGGGTCGTAATCGGGGTTCGGCGTGGGCATCTGGGCGTCGACGCGGCGGCGCCACTGGGCCAGCTTCTTCCGGAGGGCCGCGGCCCGGTCGGGCATCGCGTCGGCCAGGTTCTTCGTTTCGCCCAGGTCGTCGTGGAGGTTGTACAGTTCCAGCCGGTCGTCCTCGAAAGTTTCGATGAGTTTCCACGGCCCCTCGCGGATGATGCCTCCCGGCGTCGCCCCGCCCGGATGGTAGTGCGGGTAGTGCCAGTAGACGGCGTCGCGCGCCAGGTCGCCCGTGCCCTTCAAGACCGCCGTGATGTCGATGCCATCGACGTCGCTGGCGGGGTCGGCCGCGCCGGCCATCGCCAGGATGGTCGGATAGAAATCGACGCTGGTGACCACGGCGTCCGAGGTCGAGCCGGGCTTGACGACGCCGGGCCACCGCACGATCATCGGTTCGCGGACGCCGCCCTCGTACAGCGATCCCTTGCCGGCGCGGAGCGGGGCGTTCGAGGTCACGCCCGCCAGGCCGCCGTTGTCGGACATGAAGAAGACGACCGTGCGGTCGGTGAGGCCCAGCGCGTCGAGTTTCGCCACGACGCGGCCGACGCTGTCGTCGACGCTCTCAATCATGGCGGCGTAGGTGGCGTTCTTCTGACGCTGGCCGGGCCGGACCTTCTCGGCATACTTGGCGGTCACGTCTTTCTTGGCCTGGAGCGGCGTGTGGACGGCGTAGTGCGACAGGTACAGGAAGAACGGCCGGTCGCGGTGGGCCTCGATGAATCGCTCGGCCTCCTCGGCCAGGCGGTCGGTCAGGTACTCGCCTTTCTCGCCCTCCTTCAGCGTGGGGATGGTGTACGGCGCGAAGTATCGCGGCGGCTGGCCCATGTGGGTGCCGCCGACGTTCACGTCGAAACCCTGCTGCTGGGGATAGTACGGCTTCTTGCCCAGGTGCCACTTGCCCATGCTGGCGCTCGTGTAGCCGGCCGGCCGCAGGGCCTCGGCAATGGTGACCTCCTCCAGTGGCAGTTGCAGGTTGAAGTCGGGCACGCGGAGTTTGGCGTACGGCCGCTTGTGCCCGGCGATCCAGTCCGTCAGGTGCAACCGGGCCGGGTACTTGCCCGTCAGGATGCTCGCCCGCGTGGGCGAACACACCGGGCACGCCGCGTAGGCGTTGGTGAACCGCATGCCCTGCGTGGCCAGGCGGTTGATGTGGGGCGTTTCGTAGAACCGGCTGCCGTAGCAGCCCACGTCGGCCCAGCCGAGGTCGTCGACGAGGATGAAGACGAAGTTGAGTTTCTTCGCCCCGGCCCCCTCGGCCAGCGCGCGGCCGGCCGGGCCCAAATACGCCTGGGCCGCGAGGCCGGCCGTGCCGGCCGCCAGGTGCTTCAGGAACGCGCGACGGTTGATCATGGTCCTCGGTCCTTTGCCTGACGCTAGTTTGCCGACGCTGAGCCTTCTCGCGCGGCGGCCTTCCCAGGCCGCCGCGGGCCGTCTGGCTATCCGGGCACTGCGAACGTACCGGCCCTGCGCGGCGATGGCAAGGGATTCGAGGCCTCGCGCGTGTAATCCCTTGTGGCCCGTCGGAGGGTGGGTCATAATGCGGCCATGCCCGATTCGGTGACGGTGCCGCCCACACGCCGCCAGGCCCTGGTGGCGCGGGGCGAACAACTGGTGCTCGTCATCCTGGCGCTCGCCGTCGTGGCCGGCGTGGCCTACCGGGCGATCGACTACCTGCGGCTGGGCCAGGAGCCGCTCGAGGTCATCCCGGCCGCGCCCCCCACCTACCAGATCGACGTCAACTCGGCCGATTGGGTCCTGCTGGCCCTGATGCCGGGTCTGGGCGAGTCGCTGGCCAAGCGGATTGTGGCCGAGCGCGAGCAGCGCGGCGGGCGGTTCGCCGCCGTCGACGACCTGAAGGCCGTCCGCGGCATCGGCGACAAGACCCTCGCCAGGCTGCGGCCGTTCCTGTTCGTGGCGACCGACCGTCCCGCCGGCGCCGAGCCCGTCCGCATGTCGGCCCCGCCGCCCGCCGCCCCATGAGCCGCCGGACCTTGCATTTGCCGCGCGGGCCGCTATAATCGCGGTTCGCGCGGTCGGGAACCGCGTTCGGACCTCGTGCGGCGTCCGGGACGCCCGCGCGGGGGCGGGGAGGGAGTCTTGTCCAAGACCCTGGGCGAACTGGCCCAACTGGTCGGCGGGCGCCTCGATGGCGACCCGGCGCGACCTGTCCGGGGCCTCGCGAGCCTGGCCGAGGCGGGGCCCGACGACGTGGCGTTCGTGGCCCTGGGCCGGTACAAGGCGGCCGCGGCCGAGTCGCGGGCGGCGTGCCTGGTCGTCCCGGACGATTGGCAGGCGGAGACGTCGGCGGCGGCGAGGCTTTACGTGGCCGACCCGAACCGCGCGATGTGCCGGATGGCCGCCGTCCTGTGCCCGCCGCTGCCGCAGCCGGCCCCGGGGGTCCATCCGACGGCGTCCGTGGCGGAATCGGCCGTCCTGGGGCGCGACGTGCACGTGGGTGCCTGCGCGGTCGTGGGCGGTGGGGCGCGTGTCGGCGACCGGACGCGGATTCGGGCCGGGGCCGTCGTGGCCGACGAAGCCACGGTCGGCGCCGACTGCGACGTCCACTGCGGCGTGGTCATTCGCGAACGGGTCCGGTTGGGCGACCGGGTGATTATTCACGCCGGGTCGGTCATCGGCAGCGACGGGTTCGGATACCTGGCGGGCGCCGGCGGGCCCGAGAAGATTCCCCAACTGGGAACGGTCGAGATTGGCGACGATGCCGAACTGGGGGCCTGCGTCACGGTGGACCGGGCGCGGTTCGGCGTCACGCGGATCGGGCCCAAGGTAAAGATCGACAACCTGGTCCAGGTTGCCCATAATGTGGAAATCGGCGAGGCCACGGTCATCGTGGCCCAGGTGGCCATTGCCGGGAGCACGCGCATCGGCCGCGGGTGCCAGATTGCCGGTCAGGCCGCCATCGACGGGCACCTGACCATTGGCGACGGGGCACGCATCGCGGCCAAGGCCGGCGTGACCAAAGACGTGCCGCCGGGCACGGCCGTCAGCGGATACCCGGCCGTGCCGCATCGCGAGCACCTGCGGCACGAGGCGGCGCTGAGGCAGGTGGCCGAGGCGCTCGAACGGCTCAAGCGCCTCGAGGCGCGCTTGGCCCAGCTCGAATCGAAGGACGACGCGTGAGTCGCCGCCAACGGACCATCTCGCTCGAGGCCGAGATCGAAGGGCACGGTCTGTTTACCGGCCAGTCGGTCCATCTGCGTCTGAGGCCCGCGCCGCCGAACACGGGGCTGGTCTTCACGCGCGTCGACCTGGGCGAGGAGGCCCGCGTCTCGGCCACGATCCAGTCGGTGGCCAAGCGGTTCCAGCGGACCACGCTGGCCAACGGCGAGGTCTGCGTCGAGACGGCCGAGCACCTGCTGGCGGCCCTGGCGGGGCTGGGTATCGACAACCTGTACGCCGAACTCGACGCCCCCGAACTGCCCACCGGCGACGGATCGGCCGCCGACTACGTCCGGCTCTTCCGGCAGGCCGGCATCGTGGAGCAGGACGAGGATCGGCCGGTCCTGGTGATTACCGAGCCCGTGACGGTCCTGGAGGGCGATGCCGTCGTCACGGCCCTGCCGGGTCCGGCGGGCGAACTGTCGCTGACGTACCATCTCGATTACGGCAACGAGAGCCTCATTCCGCCGCAGATCATCAGCCTGAAAGTGACTCCCGATACCTTCGTCGAGGAACTGGCCACCTCGCGGACCTTCATCCTGGATTCGGAGGTCGAGGACCTGCGACAGCGCGGCTACGGCCCGAAGGCTACGTACGAGGACCTGCTGGTCATCGGTCCCGAGGGCCCCATCAACAATGCGTACCGGTACCCCGACGAGCCCGCGCGGCACAAGGCGCTGGACATTCTGGGCGACCTGTTCCTGCTGAACTGCGACCTGTGCGGCCGGGTGGTGGCGATGCGGAGCGGCCATGGCCTGACGCACCGGCTCATCCGCCGGTTGCTCGAACAGGCCGCCGGCCGCGGATCGGCCGTGGCCGGGGCCATGCGGCAGGCGATGGACATCAACCAGATCATGGCCGTCCTGCCGCACCGGTACCCCTTCCTGCTCGTCGACCGCATCATCACCCTCGAGGAAGACGTCCGGGCGGTCGGCATCAAGAACGTCTCCATCAACGAGCACTTCTTCCAGGGCCATTATCCCGGCACGCCCATCATGCCGGGCGTGCTCATCGTCGAGGCCATGGCCCAACTGTCGGGCGTCCTGCTGCTCAAGAAACTCCAGCGCACCGACCAGGTGGCCGTCCTCCTCAGCATGGACAAGGTCAAGCTGCGCAAGACCGTCCACCCGGGCGACCAACTCCGGCTCGAGGCCGAGGTCATCCGGTCGAAGGCCCGCACGGCCCAGGTCAACACCCGGGCATGGGTCGGCGACGAGTTGGCCGCCGAGGCCAAGATACGGTTCATGCTCGTCCCGGCCGAACAGGAGTTGTGAGAACCTTCCATGGCGATCAGCAAAATGGCGGTGGTTTCCGGTAAGGCCGAACTGGCCGACGACGTCGAGGTCGGTCCCTTCTGCTACATCGGGCCCGACGTCCGCGTCGGGGCCGGCACGGTGCTTCATCCCGGCGCGACCATCGTGGGGCACACCGTGCTCGGCCGGCAGAACGTCGTCTACCCGAATGCCTGCATCGGCACCCCGCCCCAGGACATCTCGTATGTCGACGAGCCCACCCGGGTCGAGGTCGGCGATGGGAACGTCGTCCGCGAGTGCGTGACGATCCATCGCGGCACGTCGAAGGACGCCGGCGTCACGCGCGTGGGCAACGGCTGTTACCTGATGGCGTGCAGCCACGTGGGCCACGATTGCACGGTCGGCGACGGCGTCATCTTCGGCAACAACGTCCTCGTCGGCGGGCACGTCCACCTCGAATCGGGCGCGAACATCAACGGGGGGGCCGCCGTGCATCCGTTCACGACCATCGGGCGGCTGGCGTACGTCGGCGGCCTGACGCGCATCGTGCAGGACGTGCCCCCGTTCATGATCGTCGAGGGGCACCCCAGCCGCGTCCGCGGGCCCAACAGCGTGGGCATGCGACGGGCGGGCATCGAACCCGACGTCATCGAGGCCATGGCCAAGGCCTATCGGCGCATCTATCGCCACGGACGGCCGCGGGCCGAGGTCCTCGAAGAGATGGAGAACGAGGAAGGTTGGCCCCAGGAGGTCCGGCACCTGTGCCTGGCGCTGCGGGCCAGCGCCGCCGGCAAGAGCGGCCGGTACCGGGAGTCCTTGCGGAAGCAGCCGCCGGTGTGAGCGCGGCCGGCCCCGGACGGGGTGACACACGCGTGGGGGCGTAGCGCGCTACGCCCCCGTTTCGAAGGACCAGCGGGGCAGGGGAGTCGCCGGAACATGCCGCAGCGCCTGAGACTTGCCGTCGTCGGCGCCGGTCACATGGGCAAGTTCCACGCCCAGGCGATAGCCGAGCGCGACGACGCCGCCCTCGTGGCCGTGTGCGACGTAGACGCCGACCGCGCCGTCCGGTTGGCCGAGGCCCACGGCGCCCGGGCCGAGACCGACGTGGCCGCCTTGGCCGGCGCGGTCGATGCGGTCGTCCTGGCCGCCTCCACGTCGGTCCATCGCGACGTGGCGCTGGCGCTGATGGAGCGCGGCATCGCCGTCCTCATCGAGAAGCCGCTGGCCGCCACGGCCGCCGAGGCGCACGCCCTGGCCGACGCCGCACGCCAGACCGGCGCCGTGGCCCAGGTGGGGCACATCCTGCGGTTCGACCCCGTGACCCGGGCCATCGCCGGCCGCGACCTGCGGCCCGCCTACGTCGAGGTGTCGTGGGTCAGCCCGTTCAGTTTCCGCAGCATGGACGTCGGCGTGGTCATGGACGTCATGATCCACGGCCTGGACGTGGTGCTCTTTCTGGCGGGCGAGATGCCGAGCCGCATCGACGCCGTGGGCGGCGTGGTGGTTGGGCCGCACGAGGATTTCGTGAGCGTCCGGCTCGAGTTCCCCGGCGGGTGCGTCGCGTCGCTCTCGGCCAGCCGCATGAGCCGCGCGCGGCAACGGCTTGTCCGCGTGTTCGCCCAGGGGGCGTACGTGAAGTTGGATTACGCGGCCCGTACGGTCGAGGTGTTGTCGCCCAAGCCGGGCCTGGCCGAGCGGCTCCGCGGCGGCACGCCGCCGACCGATGCCGGAATGGACGACCTCCTGACGGTCGAGCAGGTGCCGGTCGAGACCAAGCCCGACGCCCTCCGGGCCCAGTTGGCGAGTTTTCTGGCGGCGGTGCGCGGACAGGGGCCGGTGGCCGTGACGCTCGACGAGGGTGCCCGGGCCGTCGAGGTGGCCGAACGCGTCGTCCGGGCCGTCCACGGAAGGCCGGTTGCCTGAACGGCACGCCGCCGCTAGAATGGGCCAGCCGGTTCTCGGCATCCGGGTCGCGAAGCAGGGGAGACGCATGGGCCGTTTGAAGGAACAGATTGGCGAAAGCGTGCTCAAGCGGGTGCACGTGACGAACACCCAGGGCGCCGACGGGGTGGTCCACACCGTCGTGACGGGCCCCCTGGGCGTGAGCCTGCTCCAGATTGAGACCTGGCGGACGCCCGACCGCCAGATCGCCTGCGACGTGTCCGGTCCCATGAAGGGGATGCTCCAGGGCAACGTCGACGCGTTTCTGGCGGTCATCAACCGCCTGAAAATCATCGCCGAGAAGGACGGCCGGAACGTCTACAACCTGTACAACCCCCCCATGCCCAGCCCGGCGGCCATGCGGCACCTGGAGCGGAAACTCCGGACGATGGCCGAGAAGATCGTCTTCCCCGGCACGTGCACCCTCTCGGTCACGCCGCGGTGCCCGTGCCGGTGCGTTCATTGCTCGGCCGACCGGTTCGTGACCGCCGACCGGCGGGAACTCACGATCGAGGAACTCCGGAGCGTCGTCGAGCAGGCGGTCGACCTGGGCGTCTCGAACGTGGTGTTCACGGGCGGCGAGCCGCTGGCCCGGGCCGACCTGCCGGACCTCATCGCCCACGTCGACAAGACCCGGGCCCACGCCATGATCTTCACGAGCGGCGTCCTGCTGACCGAGAAGAACGTGGCCAGGTTGGCCGAGGCCGGCCTCGACAGCATGAACGTCTCGATCGACGCCGACGACCCCGCGGTCCACGACGCGTTGCGCCGCGTGCCGGGGGCCTTCCGCAAGGCCATGGAGGGGGCCCGCCGGGCCCGCGAGGCCGGCATTCTGACGGGCATCTCGACCTACGGGTCGCACGAGTCGGTCACGAGCGGCGGCCTGGAGCACCTCCTCCAGATCGCCCGCGACGAAGGGTTCCACGAGGTCACCATCTTCGACTGCGTGCCGACGGGCAAGTTCCTCGCCCGGCCCGAGGTCATCATGGGCCGCAAAGACATCAAACGCGTCCGGGCGCTGGCCGACCGGTACAACGCCGACGCGCACCCGATGGGCATCATCGCCCAGGCCAAGGCCAACGGGTACGACGGGGGAGGGTGTTTCGGCGGGTTCGCCCAGTTCTACATGACGTGCTACGGCGACGTGAACCCCTGCGACTTCAACCCGATCTCGTTCGGCAACGTCCGCGACGAACCGCTTGAGACCATTTGGCGCCGCCTGGTGGCGCACCCCGAGTACGCCCCCCACCGCCACTCGTGCCGCATGCAGTCCCGGCGGTACCGCGCCAAGTACGTCGAGCCCATCCGCGACGAGGAAACGCTGCCCGTGCGCATCGAGCGGTTGCCCGGCGACGGCACCATTCTGCCCCCCTCGGCCGCCCCCGGCGCCCGACACACCGTCCGCGTCGAGGTCGGCGACGCAGACGAGTAACGCGCGGCGGCGCGGGGCGTTTTGTCCTTGACCGTCGCGGGGGCCGAAAGTAACGTGTCGAGTTCGGGGGCCCTTCCGGGCGGACTTTATCGGCTGGAGAATCGCCAGAGATGTCCTATAACCTCGTGGTGCTGGTTAAACAGGTGCCCGACACCAAGCGGATCACCGGCGACGCCATGCGCGACGACGGCACCGTCAACCGCAGCGCCTTGCCCGCCATTTTCAACCCCGAGGACTTGCACGCCCTGGAGATGGCCCTGGAACTGCGCGAGCGCTACGGCGGTCGCGTGACGGTGGTCACCATGGGGCCGCCGCAGGCCTGCGAGGTCCTGCGCCAGAGCCTGGAGCGCGGGGCCGACGACGCGGTTCTGCTGACCGACCGCCGCGCCGCCGCCAGCGATACCCTGGCCACCAGTTACATCCTGGCGTGTGCGGTCCGCCGGGTGGCCGCTGCCGCACCGGTCGACATGGTCGTCTGCGGCCGCCAGGCCATCGACGGCGACACCGCCCAGGTGCCGCCACAGACCGCCGAAAAACTCGGCTGGCCCCAGGTCACCTACGTCGACCGGGTCGAGGAAGTGTCCGGCGGCCGCATCCGGGCCCGCCGCAACACCGGCTCCGGCTGGGAACGCGTCGAATGCCCGCTGCCGTGCCTCCTGACGGTGACCGACCAGGGCCCCGAGCCCCGGCCGGCGTCGGCCAGGCGAATCATGGCCGTCAAGCGGGCCCGTTGCCGGGCGGAACTGACGATGGAGGTCGCCGCCGCCATGCCCGACGCCGATGCCGAGGCCCGCGAGGCCGAGGTCGCCAGGCGTGCCGCGGCGCTCCAGGCCCGCGGCCTGCTCATTACGCAGTGGACCCTCGACGACATTGAGGCCGACCTGGCGTGGTGCGGCCGCGACGGCAGCCCGACCAAGGTCAAACGCATCCAGTCGGTCATCCTCACGGGCAGCGGGTTCAAGAAGATCGAGCCGGCCGAAGCGGCCATCGCCGGCATGGTTCACGAACTTATCGCCGACCACACCATCGGCTGAGACGGGAACACGTCACAGGAGACGTTCAGCAGTATGATCGAACCTAACCGACAGGGCGACGTGTGGGTCGTGGCCGAGCAGAACGACGGCCGCCTCCACGACGTCGGCCTGGAACTCCTCTCGAAGGGCCGCGAACTGGCCGATGCCCTCGGCGTCCGCCTGACGGCCGTCCTGCTGGGCGCCGGCGTGGGCGACAGTGCCGAGCGGCTCATCCACTGCGGGGCCGACCGGGTGCTGGTGGGCGAGCACGCGCGGCTGTCGCATTACCAGACGAATCCGTACGCGAAGGTCATCTCGCGGCTGATTGAGGAGCACCGTCCGCAGATCGTCATTTTCGGCGCCACGCCCCTGGGCCGCGACCTGGCGCCGCGCGTTGCCAGCACCGTCCGGGCGGGCCTGACGGCCGACTGCACCGACTTGGGCGTCGGCGACCACACCGAGCCCGGCACGAAGCAGAAGTACGATCGGCTGCTGTACCAGATTCGCCCGGCGTTCGGCGGCAACATCATCGCCACGATCGTCAACCCCGAGCGCTGGCCGCAGATGGCCACCGTCCGCGAGGGCGTTATGCGGATGCCCGATGCCGACGCGTCGCGGCGGGGCGAGGTGGTCCGGTTCACGCCCCAGCTGGCCGACGGCGATTTCCCCCTCCGGATTCTCGAACACCAGCGGGCCGAGCGGAAGGTGAACCTGAAGGCCGCCCGCATCATCGTGGCCGGCGGCGCGGGCGTCGGCGGCAAGGAGAACTTCCGACTCGTCTGGGACCTGGCCAACGCGCTGGGCGCCGCCGTCGGCGCCAGCCGCGCCGCCGTCGACAGAGGATGGATCGACAAGGACCACCAGGTGGGCCAGACCGGCACGACCGTGCGGCCCGCGCTGTACATCGCCGTGGGCATCAGTGGGGCGGTTCAGCACCGGGCCGGCATGGGCGAGGCCAAGAAGATCGTGGCCGTCAACGCCGACCCCCAGGCCCCTATCTTCCAGGTGGCCCACTACGGTATCGTGGGCGACTTGAACCGGGTCATCCCGATGATGATCGACGCCGTCAAGAAGCGAGTGTAAGACGTGGCCAATTTCTACACCGACAACGCCGACATCCGGTTCCACCTGGACCACATGGACCTCGATCGCCTGGTCCGGCTGCGGGAACGGGACTTCGCGGAGGCCGGCGAATTCGACTACGCGCCGACCGACGTGGCCGACGCCCTCGACAACTATCGCCGCACGCTCGACTTGGTGGGCGAGATCGCCGGCGAGACCATCGCGCCGCTGTCGCCCGACATCGACACCGACGGGTCGCACCTGGCGGCGGACGAGGGGTGCGTCCGCTACGCGCCGGGCATCGAGAAGGCCCTCAAGGTCCTCGCTCAGGCCGATCTGATGGGGGCCACGCTTCCGCGGCGTTTCGGCGGCCTCAACCTGCCGGGCATCGTGTATGCGATGGCCACCGAGATCGTGAGCCGGGCCGACGCCAGCCTCATGAACATCTTCGGCCTTCAGGGCATTGCCGAGACGATCCATATGTTCGCCTCCGAGGACCAGAAGCAGGCGTACCTGCCCCGGTTCGCCTCGGGCGAGGTCACCGGCGCCATGGTCCTGACCGAGCCCGACGCCGGCAGCGACCTGCAGAACGTCCAGTTGCGGGCGTACCAGGACGAGGACGGCGAGTGGCGCCTCACGGGCGTCAAGCGGTTCATCACGAACGGTTGCGGCGAGGTGCTGCTGGTGCTGGCCCGTAGCGAGACCGAGGAGACGGGCGGCATGGGCCTGAGTCTCTTCCTGGTCGAGCGCGGCGACCGCATCGTCATCCGCCGCACCGAGAACAAGTTGGGCATCCACGGGTCGCCGACGTGCGAGATGCAGTTCAACGACGCCCCGGCCGAACTGGTGGGCGAGCGGCGTCGCGGCTTGGTGACGTACGTCATGGCGCTGATGAACGGGGCCCGGATCGGCATTGCGGCCCAGAGCCTGGGCATTGCCGAGGCGGCGTTCCGCGCGGCCCGCAACTACGCGGCGGCGCGCATCCAGTTCGGGCGGCCCATCGATCGGTTCCCCGCCGTGGCCGACCTGCTGGCCGAGATGAAACTCGCCGTCGAGTCCGGCCGGGCGATCCTCTACGAGGCGACCCTGGCGGCCGACTACGAGTACGTCCTCGACGAGGCCAAGGGGCGCGAGACCGACCCCGAGCGGCGTAACGCCCTCAACAAGGAACAGAAGAAGTACAAACGCCTGGCCTCTCTCATGACCCCCGTCGCCAAGTACTGGCTCAGCGAAATGTGTAATCGCGTAACCTACGAGGCCATCAGCGTTCTGGGCGGCTCCGGCTACATGAAGGACTACCCGCTCGAGCAGTTGTACCGCGACGCCCGCATCACGAGCATCTACGAGGGCACGAGCCAGCTCCAGGTGATGGCGGCGGTGCGCGGCGTGACGAGCGGCACGGCCGAGAAGCGGTTCGTCGAGCTCGAGGCCCTCGAGCCGCCGCGCGGCTTCAAAGGGCTGGCCGGGGGCCTGAAGCGCGTCCGGGCGAAACTCGCCGCCGCCGTCGACGCCCTCAAGACCCGACACTCGGCCGACTATCTCGACCTCATGGCCCGCCCCCTGGTCGACGTGGCGATCGACGTCTACCTGGGGTACCTGTGGATGGAGATGGCGCGGCACTCGCGTGCCAAGTCGGTGGCGGCGAAACGGTTTATCCGGCGGGCGGTGCCACGGTGCGAGCACACGCTCCGACTGATTACGAGCGGCGACCGATCGACGATCGACGCCTTTGACGTTCTTGTCGGCCCGACGTTCGACGAGTCGTGAGGCGCTGACCGCCGGGGGGCGCAGCGACCTGTCCGGGACGCAGGGGGGTGGAGGACGGCCAATGGCACGGTGGCAACGCGATCCGAAGGCCAGGAGGAACGTCGCTTACGTGTTGGCGGCCGCCGAAGCGGTGGCGTTGACCGCCAATTTTTACTCGGTCTTCTCGGCCTACCTGCTTCAACTCGATTTGCGGCTCAGCGGCCGCGGCGAGTTGCTGATGTCCCTGGCGGCGGTCTACTATACGGCGCTGGCCGCCACGGCCGTCTGCTTGGGCGTGAGCGTGTTCGTGGGTGTCATGTATGCCAGGGCCCGGTCGTGGGCCCGGAAGACGTTCATCGCGGCCAACGTGGTCTTGGTGGGGCTGGGCGTGGTATGGTTCGTCAAGAACCGACTCGGAGGCGGCAGTCCCGACACGGCCGCGACGCTGGCGGGATTGCTTCTGCCTATCATCACGTTGTTCCCGCTGCTGTGGCCGCTTATCGTCTTCCGGCCCGACCGGACTGTTGGGGCGGAGGTCTAGGGGCCCGGCCGGGGAATCCTCAGAGTTTCTTGATGACATGCGGCCGCCGGGGCCGGTAGAATGCCCTCACCGGCGTTTCGGCACGGGGCCGCGGCGGAGTTGAAACGCAAGGCATGACCCACTCACGGGCTACCGGCGTTCGGCATGGCAGGGCACCCAGGTGGCTGGCGCTTGGCACGATGGGACTGGCGCTGGCGGCCCTTCTGGTGGGCGCCCTGGCGGCCGGCGAGGCCCAGCCGTCGGGCGAGCGGATCGTCCGGGTCGTCCTGCGGGGCAACGTCCGGGCCACGGCCCACCGGATCCTCGGTCAGATGCGGTTGCGCGAGGGCAGCGTCTACAGCCCGTCGGCCGTCGACGAGGACCTCAAGCGCATCTACGACCTGGGTGAGTTCGACAACGTCGTCCTGCGGCCCGAGCGGGAGGCCGACGGCCTCGTCCTGGTCGTCGAGGTGACCGAGCGGCCGGCGCTGGAACGCCTCGAATTCGAGGGCAACCGGCACCTCAACGACAAGGCCCTGCGCGAAACCGTCGGTGTGACCGCCGGCAACCTGCTCGACCGCCACAAGGTCTTCAGCGGCGCCCGTGCCATCGAACGCAAGTACCGCGAGAAGGGCTATTACTTCATCTCCGTCTCCCTCGACGAGGACCTGCTGGCCAAGAGCCGGGTGGCCCGATACACCGTGGCCGAGGGGCCCCGCGTCCGCGTCCGCCAGATCGTTTTCGTCGGCAATGTCTCCATCGGGTCCGGCGAACTCCAGAAGCGGATGGAGACCCGCAAGTGGTTCCCGATTCTGGTTCCCGGCACGTACGACGAGGAGCAACTCGGGCGCGACGTCGTCGCCGTCCGCAACCACTACGTCGAGCAGGGGTTCCTGGACGTGCGCGTGGGGCGGGAACTGGACTTCAGCCCCGACCGGACGAAGCTGACCATTCGCGTCATCGTCGAGGAAGGCCCGCGGTACCAGGCCCGGTCGGTGGCGCTGGAGGGCGTCGAGCGGTTCAGCCGCCCCCTGCTCCAGAAACAGATGAAACTGGCGCCGGGCAAACCCTACACGGCCGACACGGTCCGGACCGACGTGGAACTGATCCGGAGCACCTACGGCGAAATCGGGTACATCGATACGTTCGTCCGGCCCGTCATCGACTTCACGGACGAGCCCGGCCAGGTGGACGTGACCTTCAAGGTCGAAGAGGGCACGGCCGTCCGCATCGGCGAGATTCGCGTCGAGGGCAACCGCCTGACCCAGGACAAGGTCATCCGGAGGGAACTCCGGTTCTTCCCCGAGGAGCCCGTCAACACGAAACTCATCGACCGGGCACGCCGGCGCCTCGAGGGCACCGGCCTCTACCGGCCTGGCTCGGTCCAGGTGACCACGATTCCGACGGCCGACCCGGCCGTGGCCGACGTCCTCGTGCGGGTTGACGAGGCCGAGACCGCCAGCCTCATCCTCGGGGCCGGCATCTCGAGCAACAGCGGCGTGCTGGGCAACATCTCGCTCGTCCAGCGGAACTTCGACCTGAAAGACTGGCCGGAGTCGAACGAGGAGTTCTGGCGCGGCGAGTCGTTCCGCGGCGCGGGCCAGACCTTCCAGATCGTGCTGGAACCCGGCACCGAACTCCAACGCTACCGCGTCGACTTCCGCGACCCGCACGTCTTCGACTCCGAGTTCAGTTTCTCGTCGAGCCTGTTCTACTTCGACCGCGTGCGCGACTCGTACGACGAGCGACGCGTGGGCGGCCACTTCGGCGTCGGACGGGAACTCCGCGAGGACCTGAGCGCGTTCATGAACCTTCGCCTCGAGAGCATCAATATCCGCAACGTCGAGGCCGGCGTCCCCCAGGACGTCCTCGACGTGGAGGGCTCGTCGGCCCTCACCAGCCTGGAGGTCGGCCTCGTGAAGGACACGACCGACAGTTACCTGTTCCCGACCGAGGGGTACCGCGTGAGCGGGTCGGTTGAGCAGGCCGGGGCGCTGGGCGGCAGTTACACGTTCACCAAGTTCGTGGTCGATGCGCGCCGGTACTGGACGGTGACCCGCGACGTGCTCGACCGCAAGAGCGTCTTGGCGGTGCGCGGCCGGATGGGTTTCATTGGGGGCGACGCCCCCATCTTCGAGCGGTTCTTTGCGGGCGGCCACGGCAGCATTCGCGGTTTCGAGTTCCGCGGCGTCGGGCCG
>Ga0307378_10002027_pt1 | contig 31830 bp, 24 predicted proteins | sample UN1MG_FD_202238 | JGI IMG/M metagenome (GOLD analysis project Ga0307378, IMG submission 202238) | Soil microbial communities from Risofladan, Vaasa, Finland - UN-1 | ecosystem: Environmental > Terrestrial > Soil > Coastal area > Acid sulfate soil | place: Finland: Risofladan, Vaasa | collected... | reverse complement strand
GATGATGGTGCCGGATGGGCGGCAGCGCTTCTTCTCGAGAACGATCAGAAGGGAACTGAATTTTCGTATCCTGCTGTAATACAGACTGATGACGGGATGGTCCATATTACATACACATGGAACCGGAAACAGATTAAACATGTTGTCATTGATCCGGAAAAGATAATCTCCAAGCCATTGATAAATTTCGATGAATGGCCTGGAGAATAATGTTAATTACCTGCTGAGAGCCAGGAGAACGAGCAGCGCAGCTGAAAGGACTACCAGGATCACAACAGCGCTCCACCCTATAATATTGGTTGTCCGCCCGTTCACATGAACACCCATGATCTTCCTGTTATTGATCAGGATCATCATGCTGACAAGTACAACAGGCAGCAATATACCGTTAATGACCTGCGACCATATTGAGATTTTGATCAGCGGGGCATTAGGAATAAGAATAATGAAGGCAGAAATAACAAGTATCCCCGTGTAAAGAACATAAAATTCTTTGGCTTCATTCCATTTCTTATCAAGGCCCGCTTCAAATCCGAATGCTTCACATACAAAAAATGCTGTTGCCAGAGGCAGTATTGTAGCTGAAAAGATTGATGCTATGAACAGGCCGAAAGCAAAAACCTGGGATGCCAGGTTGCCGGCAAGCGGCTTCAAAGCCAGGGCTGCATCCTTTGCCTCATTTATTTGAATCCCGTTCGGATGAAGGTTTGAAGCACAGGCAACCATTATGAAGAAAGCGACCACAACGGTAATAACGCATCCGACTATGATGTCTGCAAGAGTATACCTGTAATTTTTCATTTTCAATCCCTTTTCAATCACTGTCGATTGCATATAGAACTGCATCCACGGAGCAATGGTCGTCCCGACAAGTGCAATTACCATTGTCATGCTTTTTGTGCTGAGATCAACTTTCGGATGAATTACAGCTGATCCGATCTCTCCCCAGTCTGGTTTACCCATTATTGCTGAGACCACGTATGTAAGAAGGGATAAGCTGAATACCAGGAAAATACGCTCTGCGATCTTATAGGTGCCTTTTACCACTAGTATCCATACAAGAAATGCCACTACCGGCACGGAGATATATTTGGTAACTCCGAAGACCTCCATACTGCCGGCTACGCCTGCAAATTCAGTGGTAGTGTTCCCAATTCCCGAAAGAAGAAGTCCTATAAAGATCAGGAAGGTAATCCTGATTCCGGCATTTTCCCTTATCAGGTCGGCGAGTCCCTTCCCTGTAACAATTCCCATTCTTGCATTCATTTCCTGGATGACAAGAAGAACTACGAAAGAAGGTATGAGTGTCCAGATCAGCCCGTACCCATATAGGGCTCCGGCAACAGAATAGGTGGTTATTCCCCCGGCATCGTTATCAACACTGCCTGTTATGATCCCGGGACCAAGGATCATAAAGAAGATAACCAGTCTCCTGAACAGATGTTTCCTGCTGAACTTAATACCTGTCATTCCCGCCCATTATATTATTTTCTTTTCCTTCTTGTCCTTCTTTCGCTTATAAGGTCTTCTACAACGTCATCCACAACTACCATTCCCTGGAGCTGTTCATCCTGGTCAATGACCGGGACTGCAAGGAGGTTATATTTGGACACTATTTCTGCGATTGCAGACGTTTTCTGGTCGTCAAACAATGAAACAGGCTCCGATTTCATTATGCTTTTGATCTTTGAATCCGGCTCTGCTACAACAAGATCGCGAAGATTGAAAGTACCGATCAGCTTGTCATTTTTTTCAGTAACAAACATATTATAGAGCTCTGCCGATTCCGGTTTTCTGGCTCTCAGTTCACGCAGTACCTCCTCGACTGTTTTCGAGGCACTGAAAGAAAGATAGTCTGTTGTCATGATACTGCCTACAAGGTCATCGTCATACTCAAGCAGGTCCCTTACCTCCTGTGATGATTCAGCTTCCATCTCCTTTAACAGCAGTTCGGCTTTGTCATCTTCCAGCTCATCCAGAATATCCGCCACCTCATCGGCAGGCATCTTTTCAAGAACATCAGCAACTTTATCCAGAGGTAAGCTCTCGATAATATGGACCTGGGCATGAGGTTCCAGCTCTTCAAGAACGTCCGCGGCTTGTTCCTCGTCAAGCGCTGAAAAAAGTGAAGTACTTGATTTTCTTCCAAGCTCTTCAAGGATATCAGCAAGATCGGACGGATGAAGAGTATGAAGCTTGGAATAGCTTTTAGAAAGCTTGATATTGAGGTTGGAGAAATCTATTGCCTGTACATCATCCCAGAGGATGAACTTGGCAGGTATACTTATTTTAAAGAGAGAAAGCAGTTTCTTGATCGGCCCGGATATGCCGATTCTTCTCAACAATCCTTCAATACCTATATCAACAGCAACCGCAAATGTCCCTGCAGGCAGCGTCGCTAGCCTCACGTCGTTGACTCTTACAAGCTTCCGCCCGTTAAGATCCACTATCTGCTTATCGAGGATATTCTCATCAAGCAAAAGTCCGTTGTCAACTTCCTCTTTGCCGAGTTCAATAAGATCAGTACAGGTTACGTTCAGCATTTCGAGAGCTTTTGAAATCCTGAAAGGTTTAAAGGAATAAAATCCAGTCTCCTTCCTGATCTTAAGTTTTACACCGATTACCATCTGCTGACCAGGATCATTCTGCCCTGACGGCACAGAATTGATAAGCAGATCCTTTATCACACCAATGGCATCGCCATCGGCTCCAAAAGTCGTTTTGCCTATTATTCCGCTTAAATAAAATGTTGTGAGTGAAGTCATAGTCACCTCCTTTCTGTTCATGATACAGCAGGAAGTGACCGGGAGAACCGGCTGCCCTTCTGTATCAGGGTTCAGGTTAATATATCCGCCGGATAGTCGTCCATTTAGTTTTTAAAATTGATTGCGGGCATAAAAGTAAATGTAGCAGGTAAAATTTCCAAATAATAATGGGAAAAAGTTAGAAGTGAGCTAAAGTTGTGGAGTGAGCTAAAGTTAATTTTATCTTCTATACAATAAAAGGTATCACAGCTTTTCTTTTTACCGGGTAATCCTGGAAATTTTGCCTGTACCATCTGTGTGAAGCTATAGCTCTCGGAAACAGGTTAGCGAAGGTAAATACAAAGAATGCCAGTCCCGGTAGCGACCAGGTCATCACTGCCCATCCGGCCCATTCGATAATCTCACCAAAATAATGAGGGCAGGAAATGTATGTAAAAAGCCAGCCTTCGGGGATAACATATCCTTTTTGATTCTGAGACCTCAGCATACGGAGTTTCTCGTCAGATGTCTTATTGATTAAGTAACCACAAATGAATAAGGCTGCTCCTGTTATGAACTGCCATGATAAAAGCCATGAACTGGAATAGTCATTCAGGTGAAAAACACCATATCCATTGACAAAACTGTTCAGGCTGTTGAAGACCAGCGCCATCAGGACAATTACCAGGGGATATGGTTTATTCCTCCCTGACTGACTGAACGGATAATAAAATGTCCTGTGCAGATAATGTGACAACCAGACGATAACAAATATTAGCAGCGGGATATTTTTATCGGGGGAAAACAAGAAAAAAAGCAAAATGAGGGCCGGAGACGGAAATTCCATTATTATCCATGCCCATTTTGATTTTATGGCAGGTCCCCATCCTTTCCTTGAAAATTTCCCGTATGGTGCCGAAATAAAAAAAAGCAGTACGAAAACCAATACTGCGAAACCGAAGATCAGTAATAAAGAATAATTATACAGATCAGACATATTTATTATAGATTTTAAGCACTTTTAGTACTTCGTGCAAATAAAAGTCCAAATATGCATCAAATAATTAACAGATATAAGATTTACCGTGTTTTTCTTTTACATATATTTGCCCGTCATTAAAAACCCAGAACTTGAAACTATTGCAGGAAAAGCTATCAAGGTATGATGCACCGCAAAAAGCAATGGCTGCGGGTATCTATCCCTATTTCAGGGAAATAGAATCGGACCAGGACACGGTTGTCAAAATTAAGGGTAAAGATGTCCTTATGTTTGGATCGAACAGTTACCTGGGTCTTACAAACCATCCGAAGATAAAGGAAGCTGCAAAAAGCGCTATTGACAAATATGGTACAGGCTGTGCCGGATCAAGGTTTCTTAACGGCACTCTCGATATTCATATAGAGCTTGAAGAGAGGCTTGCTGACCTTGTCGGAAAAGAAGAAGCCCTATGTTACAGTACAGGTTTTCAGGTCAATCTTGGTGTGGTTTCAGTTTTAACCGGACGCAAGGACCATGTCCTGCTGGATGAACTTGATCATGCATCAATTATTGAGGGCAGCAGGCTCTCTTTCTCGAAAGTGCTCAAGTATGCCCACAATGATATGCATGCCCTGGAAACGAAACTGAAGCGTTGTGCCCCTGAAACCCTCAAGCTGATTGTTACAGACGGCATTTTTTCGATGGAGGGTGATATAGTCAAATTGCCGGAGCTGGTAAGTGTCGCGGAAAAATATAATGCGACAGTCATGATCGATGACGCACATTCGATCGGAGTGTTGGGCCCGAACGGATCAGGAACCTCTTCTCATTTCGGACTGACCGACAAAGTTGACCTCATAATGGGTACTTTTTCAAAATCTCTTGCGTCGCTCGGTGGATTTATCGCAGCCGATAAGTATACAATCAACTACCTGAAGCATAATTCACGCACCCTGATTTTCAGTGCAAGCATGACGCCTGCTTCAGCCGCATCTGTTCTTGCTGCCATTGACATTATGGTCAGTGAACCTGAAAGGATAAAGCATCTGTGGAATATTTCACACTATGCTCTTAAGACATTCAGGGAGATGGGATTTGATACGGGAAAATCAGAAACGCCGATCATTCCGTTGTTTATTCGTGATGACATTAAAGCTCTTCTCCTGACAAAAGCACTTCTTGCTGATGGGATCTTTGTAAATCCCATAGTTTCTCCGGCTGTACCAAAGGAAGATTGCCTGATCAGGTATTCGCTGATGGCCACTCATACAAAGGAACAGGTCGATATTTCAATCGAGAAGATCACCAGAGCGGCAAAAGAACTCAAAATCTTAAATTAATTGAAAAAAACAATTCTGATCACCGGGATCTCATCAGGATTCGGTAAAGAATCGGCAAGACTTCTTGCAGAAGCTGGTCATAAGGTATATGGAACTGTCAGGAAAGAAACCGGATCAGAAGGTAAAGTGAATGTCCTGAAGATGGACTTAACTGATATATTGTCAATTAATAAAGCTGTTCAAACCGTTATTGAAAAAGAGGGCAGGATTGATGTCCTGATAAATAATGCAGGAATGCATACAGGCGGTCCGATTGAGACTTCAACTTCCGAAAATATTGAACTCCAGTTGAGTACCAACTTCTTTGGGATGGTCCGGCTTACACAGGAGGTTCTTCCGCACATGCGCAATCAGGGAGGAGGGACAATCATTAATTTCAGCTCAATTGGCGGACTCATGGGATTGCCATACCAGGCATTCTATTCAGCCAGCAAATTTGCCATTGAAGGTTTCAGTGAAGCCATGAGGATGGAAGTCAGAAATTTCAATATTAAGGTTGTGGTTATAAATCCCGGCGATTTCCGTACAGGCAATTCTGCAAACCGCCGTAAATATCTTGCACCTTCAGGACCGGGAGATCCTTATCAGAGACAATTTGAAAAGACACTTACGGTGATTGAAAAGGATGAAGCCGGCGGATGTAAACCGGAAATCCTTGCCGGGAAGATTGTTAAGATAGTTGGATGCAAGAATCCGCGTCATCGTTATATCATCGCATCGTTCGAACAAAAGCTGGCGGTGATCCTCAAATATTTACTTCCCCCGGGATTATTCATGAAGATTTTAGAGAATCATTACAGGATTTCCTGATCCGGTTACCGGTTATTTATTATTTTTGCAACTGTATACGGCCCGTAGCTCAGCTGGCAGAGCACGTGACTCTTAATCATGGGGTCGAGGGTTCGATTCCCTCCGGGCCGGCGAGGATGAATCCAGGAAATATACATGTTATAAAACAATGTTATCTCATAAAATTTAGCTGAACTAACTTTATCGTTAAACTCTATAAATCATATCATTATGGCAGAAATCGGAAGATCAATCGTAAAAATGGATGTTGATAAACTACTCAACCTCCTTAATAAAGCCCTGGCAGATGAATGGTTGGCTTATTACCAGTACTGGATCGGGGCCAAAGTCGTTAAAGGGCCGATGAAAGATGCCGTCATTGCAGAACTCACCCTTCATGCCACTGAGGAATTAAGCCATGCAGAACTGATAGTGACAAGAATAGTACAGCTGGGGGGAACACCTGTTCTTTCACCGGATAAATGGTTAAAAATCACAAATTGCGGCTATGATGCACCTGAAGATCCATATGTCGAGGTAGTTCTTGACCAGAATATCAAAGGTGAACAATGTGCAATCCGCACATATAGCGAACTTCTTGATATTACAAGGGAGGCCGATCCTGTGACATATAATATAATTTTAACAATTATTTCACAGGAAGTGGAACACGAGGAAGACCTCTCTGCTTTAAAAGAGGATCTGGAACTTATGCTTGCAAGAAGGAAATAATTATATATTAACCGATAAATTAAATTTTTATGTGTGATACAAATACTTACTCGATGCCTCGAATAGGTGACAAAGCTCCTGAATTCAAGGCAGTTACTACACAGGGTGAAATCAATTTCCCTGCGGACTACAACGGAAGCTGGGTGATCCTTTTCAGCCACCCGGCTGACTTTACCCCGGTTTGTACATCGGAGTTCATGACTTTTGCTACCATGGAAAAGCAGTTCAACGAAGCTAACTGCAAGCTGGTAGGACTTTCCGTTGATGGCCTTTACAGCCATATTGCATGGCTTCGTACCATCAAGGAAAAGATTGAGTACAAAGGGATGAAGAATGTTGAGGTTACATTCCCGCTTATAGAGGATATAACCATGGAAGTTGCAAAAACCTATGGAATGCTTCAGCCCGGAGAAAGCTCCACTAAAGCTGTGAGAGCAGTATTTTTCATTGATCCTAAAGGCGTTATCCGAACAATAATTTATTACCCCCTGAGCCTTGGCCGTAATTTTCAGGAACTGTACAGGGTCCTGATAGGATTACAGACAGCAGATGCTTTCTCAGTCGCTCTTCCCGCTGACTGGCAACCGGGTGATGATGTAATTGTCCCTACTGCAGGATCATGCGGTGTTGCAAAACAACGCATGGAAAGCAAAGAAGAGATGAAATGCTACGACTGGTTCTTCTGCACCAAAAAACTTGATAAGGATAAGGTGCTGAAAACTATCCTGAAGAAATAGAATACTGTATTTATACCCTTTTAAAACCGTAAAGTGCACATAGAAGTTCCCGGGAACGCAAAGATTTAGTTAATGCTTTGCGGACTTTACTTATCTTTGCGAACTTTGCGGTTAATTTTATATTTATGAATGAATTTGATCTTAAAGCTGTCTGATGGGATCTTAACCCGATGCATATCGAAAGATCAGAAGCTGTTGCCAGACAGATAATCGAAAGAATCCCTCTTAATAAATCAATGTCCGCCCTCGAGTTCGGCGCCGGTACGGGGATTGCCAGTTTCCTTCTCAAAGAGCACCTGAAAGAGATAATAATGATGGATAGTTCTGCTGAAATGGTGAAAATAATGAACGGGAAAATAATTTCAGGAAGTGTTAAAAATCTCAAAGCAGTACATTTTGATCTTGAGAAGAATAACTGGACAGCAAAGAAATTTGATCTGATTCTGACTCAGATGGTGCTTCACCATGTTACAGACATCGATGGAATTATCAGGAAATTCTATGAAGTATTAAAGCCGGACGGGTTTATTGCGATTGCCGATCTTTATCCTGAAGACGGTTCATTCCATGGAGAGGGATTTACAGGTCATAAAGGTTTCGATCCGGAAACATTAGCCGTTCAGGTAAGGAGAACCGGGTTTGAGAACATTCTACATGAGAAATGTTTCTCAATAAAAAAGCAGGTCTCTGAAACTGAAAAAAGGCAATTTGATGTATTTTTGCTGACTGCGGAGAGAAAATAAATTTAGATTTTTTAAATTAAAACACTATAATAAAATGGAAATAACATTCGACGGAGGCAAAGTCGTTACGGCTCATACCCAGGGACATATTATCAAAACCGATCAGCCTCTTGATAACGGGGGAGGAAATACTGCTCCGGCGCCTTATGATCTTTTTCTTGCATCTATCGGAACCTGCGCAGGAATTTATGTCAAGTCATTTTGCGATAACCGCAGCATTCCGACAGAAGGAATAAAAATAATTCAGAGCTACGAATGGAACAAAGAGACCGGATTGCCGGTGACAATCAAACTGGATATTAAATTGCCGGCAGATTTTCCTGAAAAATACAAAGCCTCCTTAATCCATGTGGCTGACCTTTGCAAAGTTAAAAAGACAATTGCAAACCCTCCTGTTTTTGAAATAGTTACTTCTAAACTCTGATTAATTTTTCTCCAGAGGTTGTCAGCCGAGGTACATATTGATCAACTGTTCATAAAGTTCCTGTTTCCCGCTTATAGTTTTCGGTTCTTCACTTTTCACAGCTAAATCCCGTAATTGCCTGAGTGTAAGCTTACCCTTTTCAAAGTCCTTTCCGGGGCCCCTGTCGAAAGAAGCATATCTCTTTTTCCTCATTTTGAGATAATCGCTCTCTTTCAGTATTTTATCAGCAATCAGCAATGCTCTTGCAAAAGTATCCATGCCGTCGATGTGAGCGATGAATATATCCTCAACATCGGTTGAGTTGCGTCTTATTTTTGCATCGAAATTAATACCGCCTGTTTTAAATCCTCCTGCCCTCAGGATTACCATCATTGCTTCAGTAACCTCAAAAACATTCGTCGGGAACTCATCAGTATCCCATCCGTTCTGGTAATCACCCTTGTTGGCATCTATGCTTCCAAGCAGTCCTGCATCGGCAGCAACCTGCAGGTCATGAGCAAATGAGTGCCCTGCAAGCGTGGCATGATTAACTTCCACATTCAGCTTAAAATCCTTGTCAAGATTATAATGACGAAGGAATCCAATTACCGTGGCGGCATCATAATCATACTGGTGCTTTGATGGTTCCATGGGTTTAGGTTCAATAAGGAACGTTCCCCTGAAGCCGTTTTTGCGGCCGTAATCCCTGGCAAGTGTCAGCATCATGGCCATATGATCAAGCTCCCGCCTCATGTCTGTATTATGAAGGCTCATATATCCTTCCCTGCCACCCCAGAAAACGTAATTTTCACCTCCAAGCGCTATTGTAGCATCAATGGCATTCTTAAGCTGTGCGCCTGCATTGGCGATGACAGCAAAATCCGGATTAGTGGCTGCACCATTCATGTAACGGGGATTTGAAAAAAGATTGGCTGTTCCCCAGAGGAGTTTAACTCCGGTCTGCTGTTGTAATTTCTTCATTACCGGCACAAATTTATCAAGCCGTTTTTCGATATCGAGAACAGATCCCTCCCCTCCTACAACATCCACATCATGAAAACAGTAATAGGGAGCGCCTATTTTTGTGATGAACTCAAATGCCGCATCCAGCCTGTGTTTTATCTTATCATCAGCCGGCAGGTCTTTCCATGGATAAATATGGGTAGCGCTCCCGAACGGATCGCTCCCGTCACCGCAGAAAGAGTGCCAGTAAGCTATTGCAAAACGAAGATGATCCTTCATTTTCTTGCCTGAAACGACCTGGTTGGGATCATACCATCTGAATGCCAGGGGATTCTTTGAATTTTTTCCTTCGTACTTGATTTTCCCTATTCCGGGGTAGTACTCTTCTTTTCCTTTGTATACCATAATTATTTAGTTTTAATTGCCATCATTTTATTAGCTCCCTAATTTAATAAACTTAGTGATCCTTTGTGTTGTCCTTTGTGATACTTTGTGGTCAATTTTTTTACCACGAAGGAACACAAAGGAGGATCATTTTTTAAATAGATCTCAAATATTTTAACCATGTTGAATAAGCTTCTTTGTATGCACCCGCTTTAGATTTGTCAGGCGCTGTTACTCCGACTTCTTTTAAACCTGCAAATGCCTCTTTTACAGACTTATAATAACCGCATCCGATGCCGGCGCCTCTTGCTGCGCCAAGAGATCCGTCAGTGTTGTACAGGTGTATCTCGGTGCCTGTTATGCATGACAGAGCTTCCCTGAATATGCTGCTCTGGAACATGTTCGCCGCTCCGGCCCGGATGACTGAAGGGACAATACCTGTTTCCTTCATTATATCAAGACCGTATCTGATTGAAAAAACAATTCCTTCCTGGGCTGCTCTGAAAAGATGTGCATTTGTATGTGTATTGAAATTCAATCCGAGTATTCTTGCACCAACATCCCTGTTTTCCAGCATCCTCTCGGCACCGTTGCCAAAAGGCATGATGTTGAGTCCTTCAGAACCGGGGGATACATTTCCGGCAAGCTTATTCATTTGGTCGTAGCTCATATTGCCACCCGCATTTCTTCTTAACCATGAATTGAGAATGCCTGTCCCGCTTATACACAAGAGGACACCCAGCCGTGGTTTATCCGGTATGTGGTTAACATGAAGGAAACTGTTTACCCTGGAAAGTGGTTCATGCTTCTTCTGGTCTGTAACTCCATATATCACACCTGACGTTCCAGCGGTTGCTGCAACTTCGCCAGGTTCCATTACATTCAGCGACAATGCATTATTGGGCTGATCGCCCGCCCTGTATGACACCGGTATCGACTCCGGCAGGTCAAGTTCAGAGGCAATATTTTTCAACAGTTTCCCCTGGATGGAAAATGACGGTACTGCTTTTGCAAGGATGTTTTCATCAAATCCAAAGAAATTCATAAGTTCCTTTGAAATACCTTCTTCCCTGAAATCCCAGAAAATTCCTTCTGAAAGTCCGGAGAAAGTTGTCAGAGGTTCGCCGGTGAGCCGCAGCGCAAAATAATCTCCGGGAAGCATAATCTTGTGGATCTTTGCATATAGCTCAGGTTCATTATCCTTCACCCATCCCAATTTTGTAGCCGTAAAGTTCCCGGGAGAATTCAAAAGATGAGAAAGGCAAAAATCCTTTCCTATCCCGTTAAATGCCTTCTCCCCGTAAACAACAGCTCTGCCATCGCACCAGATTATTGAAGGGCGGAGAACCTTCAGGTTTTTATCGAGAGTGACAAGACCGTGCATCTGGTAAGAAATACCGATTGCACCAATCTCTTTTTTCTTTGCTCCTAGCTGATTATTGCAATCAGCTATCGAGTCTTTCAGGTTTGTCCACCAGGTTTCAGGTTCCTGTTCGGCCCATCCTGGTTTTCCGGCAATGATCTTCATCTCATCCTGCGGGTAAAATGCTGAAGCAAGGCATTTGCCTGATTCGCCGTCAATTACAGACGCTTTAACAGATGAGCTTCCGAGGTCTATTCCAAGAAGTAACATAATTTCAATCTTTTATTAAAGAATTTCAGTTCTTCAGTTTCCTTCCATCTTACCCCCGTGCCCCCCTTCAGGGGGGTTGGGGGGTCTTATCTGATTCCCGGTATATCTGTATATCGATATTTTTTATAATATTCCAGATCATTTTCTGGTTTTTCAACTCCATCCGGGAGAGGCCTTTTTGAGATTGACTGGAAGTAAAGGATACATGCATCCCTCCAGATCTTTGCATCCCGTTCCTGTTTGACCAGTAACGCTGCTACTTTTTCATATCTCTCACTGTCGATAAAATCCTTTGAACTTGCCCACTCATCCTGAAGCCACCTGACCGATTTTACTCCCTCATCATACCTGTGGCAGATCTCATCCCAGAGAGTCCTTCCCGATTTAAGTTTATGATCCCATGGTACATGATGGAACCAGAGCAGCAGATTTTCAGGGCATGTCTCTATATTTTCATACATGTCTCTTACCGGAGGGAAGTACTGACCGTCAGCATTACTGCCCTTCGAGGTTCTGTCAAAACCGATTCCGTTACTGTCGGCCCGGTGATAATATACGGATGTCCAGTCACGTCGTCCCCTGTCAACCCATGGCCCCGGACCATAATGGTGCCCGGCATACATAATATGATGTAATCCCAAAGGTGTCATATAATTTACAGCTATCTCACGAGAATCAAGCATCATTTTGCTGAGCCTCAGAACTGTCTCATTGTCATTGGTAAATGTCATTCTGATCCATTCATTTGCTATCTCCTCCGAGCCAAGATATGGATCCCAGGCCAGCCGTCCGAAGGCATACCAGTTTGCCTGGGCAAAAGGATGGCCCGTCCAGGTAATGTCGCTGCCGATGTTGGACACGCCTGCCATGGCCGTCAGAGAATGGTTCACGAGTGTGCCGTCAATGATCCTGGCTACAAGCGACCCTTTGCCTCTGGCGTATGTATCCGATTTCAGGCACTCTTCAAACAGGGGGGCCAGGAAAACGAGATGTACGGAACAGCCCAGGTATTCCTGGGTGATCTGAAGTTCCGGCATCAGGGGTGTTCCGGGCATTGCCCCAAACAGGGGATGGAATGGCTCCCTTGGCTGGAAATCCACGGGGCCGTTCTTAACCTGGATAATTACATTTTTCCTGAATTTGCCGTCAAGGGGAACGAACTCGTTATAGGCCTGCTTTGCCCTGTCATCAGGTACATTATTATCATAAACGAAGGCTCTCCACATTACTATCCCGTTGTGAGGGGCGACAGCATCAGCGAGCATATTGGCACCATCGGCATGAGTACAGTTATAATTCTGCGGGCCGGGCTGACCTTCGGAATTGGCCTTTACAAGGAAACCTCCGAAGTCGGGTATCAGGCTGTAAATCTCATCCGCTTTCTTCTTCCACCAGTCAATAACTTCAGGATCGAGGGGATCAGCTGTTTTCAGCTTTCCGATCTCAACCGGGGCGCTGAAGCGGGCCGTCAAATATACTTTTATGCCGTAGGGTCTGAAAACATTTGCCAGGGCTGCAACCTTTAGGAGATAATCCTGTGTAAGGATCAGTGCATTTGCATTTACATTGGTCAGAACAGTCCCGTTTATCCCGATGGAGGCATTAGCCCTGGCATAATCAGTATACTTCGGGTCCAATGTATCCGGAAGAGATTTCCAGTTCCACAGCGACAGGCCTGCATAACCCCGTTCCACTGATCTGTTAAGGTTATCCCAATGGTTCAGGAGCCTGATCTTTGTCTTCGGGGAACTTGAGATGTTCAGTTGTGTGATATTCCCATGAGACTGAAGGACCCTGAGAAAATGGAAAATACCGTACAGAACACCTTTATCGTTATTTGCTGCTATAACAATAATATTTTTCCTTTTGAATTTTGAATTTTGAATTTTGAATTTTGAATTAATAATAAGGTATCCCTCATCTCCCAGGTTTTTCAGTTTTTCATCCAGGTTCAGGGAAGCTATGATATCAGAATTACCGGGAGTTCCGACAACAATGACTCCATTTCTTTCGACAGAGGTCTGTTCCGGGATGTTCTTCCCGAGCAATCCTTTTAATCCGATGTTCAGTTCACTGATTGCGGCTTTAAGGACAGGAGAATCTCCTTCTGCCATATATCCGCTGATCAGTTTATTATACTGCTGCAGAATGGCAGGATCAGTAATGGGATCGTAGCGCAGCCATAACCTGTATCCGTCCTCACCATTTAATCCGGCGGTCAGAAACAGAATGAGTGTGAAGGCAATAGTTCTGAATGAATAACGCATGGCGATAAGTAGTTAGGTGCCGTGATTAATCTTTTTTTCTGAGAGTTGATTCGCGAATGATGAGTTTATGTTTCAGCACGATAGTACTTAAATTCACGGTACCTGTATTGTTCAGTTTATTAATCAGTGAAGTGGCAGCTATCTCCCCTATATCTTTTGCCGGATATTCTATGGTGGTAAGATTAGGCTGAACAACCTGGCTTGAAGGTTCGTTGTTAAATCCGGCAACTGCAATCTCATCAGGCACTTTTACTCCCAGTTTTCGAAGTTCACATATTACTGCGACAGCAGTGGCATCATTTGCTGCAAATATTCCGTCAGGCCGTGATTTCATTTTCATTATCGTATTGGCAGCACTCACACCCGCTTCATTATTCAGTTCACTAATGATCAGCAGGTCCGGATCATATTTGATTTTATTATCAAGAAGAGCCTGTTTATAACCGTTAAAGCGATCCAGATATACATTTCTGAGAAGGTTTCCTCCAAGGTGCATGATCCGTTTGCATCCCTGTTCAATAAGGTGGGCTGTAACTTCATATCCCGCCTTGAAATTATCAATTATAACGGTCATGCATCCGGGGCACTCTGTAACGCGATCAAAAAAGACCACAGGTATATCTTTGTTAAAAAGTATATTGAAATGTTCAAAGTTTTTAGTATCGTACGCAAGTGATATAATTACCCCGTCTACCCGGCTGTTATAAAGCGTTGAGATGCATGATACTTCCTGTTTGGCCGATTCCTGCGACTGACTGATTAGTAGTCCGTAGCCATGCTGGTTCGTTATTTTTTCTATCCCGGCGATAGCCGTAGCCTGAAAATAACTGTTCAGTTTGGGTACCACTACACCTATTGTATCGGTTCTCTTTTTCCTTAGGCTGCTGGCAAACTTGTTGCGCTGATATCCCATTTTATGAGCTAAGGCTTTTATCCTTTCCCGGGTTTCTTTCTTTATATGCGGATGATCTTTAAGTCCCCTGCTTACCGTGGAGGGAGAAATATTCAATGCCCTGGCAACATCATAAATAGTAATTTCCTTGTTACTTTTTATCATTATTGATGCGTTTGTTTACAAAAATAAGATAAACATGTCTGACAATGAAATAAATTTTAAAAAAACTGCAATCGGTTGCGGATGAATGGGAAAAATAATAATTTTATAGTCTGTTAACGTTCACGGAACTGACTCGCGGCGCTGGAAATAATAATTTAAGTGAAGGGGTAAGTGTACAGCGTGCAGCTATCAGTGTGCAGTAGAGAAGATAAAAGATAATTCGAAATCAGTATTTATACTAACCAATTCAATTTAAAATAATTATGATAGCGAGAATTATACGTCGGATTCTTCTTGTGTCGGTAATCAGTTTACTGACAGTCAGCACTTTTTGTCAAAAAATCGCCTCCCTTGAGGTTACTCTTTCACAAACGGCTTATGGACTGGATATTCCGGTAAGCGTTAACCTTGATGCGATAACTTTTATTTCGGATACTCTGTTAAACCTGTATGAAATCAACGGCAAGAACAGGATCCCTGTACCTTTTCAGATTGAGCCAGGAGATCAGCGCAAGCTTCACTGGGTCATATCCACCGGATCGGGGCCAAATGAAAAGCATAATTATGAGCTTGTTCAGGGCAAGGCAAAACAGGAAACAGCTGTAACTGCCACAGCAAAGGAAGGTACACTTGTCATTCATAAAGGGGACCAGAATTTGCTACAGTATTATTACAAGACGGTTTACCCGCCGAAAGGAGTGGATACTGCTTATAAAAGAAGCGGTTTTATTCATCCGCTATGGTCGCCCGGGGGACAGGTCCTGACACGCATTCAGCCGCCTGATCATTATCATCATTATGGTATATGGAATCCATGGACCGCAGTTGAATATGAAGGAGACAAGATCGACTTCTGGAATATCAATTCAAAGCAGGGGACTGTGAGGTTTGCAAATTTTACCACTGTTCAAAGTGGTACTGTTTTCGCTGAATTCGGTGCACTTCATGAGCATGTTGTATTTAAAAAGACCGGAGGGGAGAAGGTTGCTTTAAATGAGGTGCAGAGTGTAAGGGTTTACCCGCCTCTGAAAAATCAGGATTTCTTTGTTGTCGACTTTAATATTTCACTAAATACTGCTGATGAATCTCCATTTAAAATACTGGAATACCGGTATGCCGGACTGGGATGGAGAACCACTGAGAAATGGGATAATAAAAACAGCATGGTTCTTACTTCGGAAGGAAAGACAAGGAAGGATGCAGATGGCAGCAAGGCAAGATGGTGCATAGTTCAGGGAGAAATAGACAATGAATATGCAGGTGTTGTAATGATGTCATATCCAACCAATTACAACTTCCCTGAGCCGTTAAGGATATGGCCCGAGAATCAGTATAACCGCGGAGACATGTTTGCAAATTTTTGTCCGACAAAAGACATGGACTGGCTTTTGATGCCGCGTCAGAAATATGTTCTTAAATACAGGTTTCTTGTATTTAACGGCAAGGTAGAGAAAGAAAAAGCTGAAAGCGCCTGGTTTTATTTTGCCAATCCGCCAAAAGTCATTGTAAAAACAGGAAAATAGACATAAAAACCGGTTTGGTTAAAAAAATATTCGCAATCGGTTGCCAAATTCCTTTTTTTTATCATAAATTTGACATAATAATGACGATTTATTATATGTTTTTTACCTGAAAGTGCCTGACCTACAATATAATTAGACTGATATCAATAGTGAATATAATGTAATTTTGAAATATATTTTTTATCTACCCTTAAACTAACTCTATGAAAAAAATCTTACTAATGCTAATTGTGCTGGCCGGATTTTCAGTCAGTCTGGTTGCACAAAAAGTAGTTACTGGTAAAGTAACGGACGAAAACCAGGCTCCCCTTGCAGGGGTGTCTGTGATGGTAAAAGAAACGACCATCGGCACGCTGACTGATGCCGAAGGTGTATTCAGACTTTCAATACCTGAAAACGCCAGAACTCTTTCATTCTCGTTTATCGGTATGAAAGGCGCCGATCTGGAGATTGGCGACCAGACAGAATTTAATGTGGTAATGTCGGTAGACGTTGGCTTGCTTGAAGAGGTCATAGTGATCGGTTACGGAACAGTAAAGAAAAAGGACCTTACGGGAGCTGTCACAAGGATCAACACTGAAGATCTCAAGACAGAAGCCACCTCAAACATGACTTCCATGCTGAGAGGATCTATACCCGGATTAAATGTCAGTTTGAGCACCACTGCAAAGGGATTAAGCAGCCCCAGAGACATGATGATCAGGGGAGAGACTTCTTTAAGAGCCTTGGACTCAGATGGTACTGATCGGACTCGGAGAGACGCTAATGCACCATTGATTGTCCTTGACGGAATGATCTATTACGGCGACCTGGCTGATATTAACCCTCAGGATATAGAATCGTTTGATATCCTGAAGGATGCCTCTTCTGCAGCTATATATGGCGCAAGGGCATCAAACGGTGTGGTCCTGATCACAACCAAAAGAGGATCAAAAGGGAAGCCTGTAATAAACATTAATACAAGTACAGGGTTTGCCTATGCTTCCCCATCCAGCCTGGACCTGATGAACGGGGAGCAGTTCATTGCCAGGAGGATTGCAGGTTTTGAACAAAACGAACGCCGTCAGATAACCATCGGTGAAGGTTATTATACAAAATACGACAACCTCCCGTCTGGTGTAACTCTTGACCAGTGGAAAGCTTATGACGGTTCCGGATCAGCAACTGACCTGGACGCAATCTGGCTGAACAGGATTGGTTTTGCACCGATTGAAGTTGTTAATTATGAGGCAGGCAATGTACTGGATTATACCAAGTATATGCGACAGACCGGATTTACACAGGATTATACTGCGAGCGTATCAAACGCCTCCGATAATGTATCATATTATTTTTCGCTTGGATATACGAATAACGAAGGGATAAGGTACAATGAAAGTTTCAGTACTTACCGTTCGCGTATCAATCTTGAAACAAATATCACCAACTGGCTGAAAGTGGGGACAAATACACAGATCGCACTGCGTGATGAAAGTCCGATAGTGGTCGGCAGAAGCTTTTATGTCACCCCTTATTCCTCCATGTATGAAGCAGACGGGGTTACATTGTTATTTGCACCTTCCGGCTATATAAATGCTCCCAACCCGTTGCTTGAAATGGAATACCATGACCGGTTCATTAAATATAATACACTGAACAGTAAATTGTATGCAACGCTTACACTGCCTTTTGGCTTCTCATATACTTCTGAGTTTATCCCCCGGTTTGAATGGAACAGAGATTATCAGTCGTATTCATCCGAACATGCACTCTGGGCTCCACAGGGAGGAAGGGCTTCGAGGCGGAATACCACCATTTTTGAGTGGCAGGTAAATAACATGCTTAAATGGAACAAAACGTTTGATATTCATGCATTCGATGTTACCCTGGTGCAAACTGCCGAGAAATATCAATACTGGAGAGATTACATGTACAGACAACGGTTCCTGCCGAGCGATGTTCTGGGTTATCACAGAATGGAGGCTGCTTCGGAAGATCTTGAAATTTCAAGCAATGATGAAGTGAGCACGGGCGATGCACTGCTGGCACGTGTTAACTATACGTTAGCATCGAAGTATAATGTTACTGCTTCATTCCGCCGTGATGGTTATTCAGCTTTCGGCCAGAAAAATCCCAGGGCCAGTTTCTGGTCAGTAGCCGGCGGATGGACAATCAGCCAGGAAAGTTTCTTCAATGTTGACATTATAGATCAGTTGAAACTCAGACTGTCATACGGGACAAACGGAAACCGCGGAGTTGGCATTTATGATGCTCTTGCCAACCTGAATACAGGGAAGTTTGTTCTGATATCGGGCGGGACTCCGGGGTATGTATCCCAGCTGTACACAAGCCGTATGGCTAATCCCAACCTTAAATGGGAACGTACAAGTGCATATAATGTCGGACTTGATTTTGCATTCTTAAAAGGAAGATTAACAGGTAATATTGAAGGATATTATATGATAACCAAAGACCTGCTGATACCAAGACAATTACCTAATATTACCGGGTTTGCAAGCGTAATGTCCAACATGGGACAGGTCGACAACAAAGGGATTGAAATAGTTTTAAGTTCCGTTAATTTGAGCTCACAGGACTTTACCTGGTCGACAGACTTTTCACTTGCGCATAACAGGAATAAAATTGTACATCTGTTTGGCGATTATACAACAGATGCCACTACAGGAGAAGTCAAAGAAGTTGATGATATAACCAACGGATGGTTTATCGGTCATGCTGTAGACCAGATATGGGATTACAAGACTCTTGGGATATGGCAGACAGATGAAGCTACTGAAGCGGCCACTTATTCAAGATCTCCGGGCGATTATAAGCTGGAGGATGTAAATAGTGACGGGTATTATACCGACGATGACAAGCAATTCCAGGGTTATAAAAGACCTGTGGTCAGACTCACCCTCAGAAATACAGTTCAGTATAAAGATTTCGAACTATCTGTTAAAATGTATTCCTATCTCGGACATTTTAAAGACGACTACTGGTTAAGAAACAATGAAGCTTTCTATGACAGGTCGACTTATTATAATGCCCCTTACTGGACAGATGATAATCCGGGGAATAAATGGGCCAGAATTGACAGTTACGAGACCGGATTCACCGTATGGGAAAACAACTCATTCATAAGGATAGATAATATTTCGTTGTCTTATAATGTCCCGCAAAGCTTCCTGAGCAAATTCGGCATAGTTGCCTGCAGGTTGTCAATAGTCTCGGACAATCCACTTGTGTGGGCTCCCGGATGGTCATGGATGGATCCTGAGGAAGATGAATACACTCCGTCCTATTTATCATTTAAGCTCAACATAACACTTTAATAATAAATGATATGAAAAAGTATAAAATAATAACACTTATATTGCTGATAATGGTTCTGCTTGGCATTCGCTGCTCAGAAGATTTTCTCACTCCAAAACCATTATCGTTTTACGCACCCGAGAATACTTTTATTGATGCAGCCGGTTTGAATTCAGCACTTATAGCCTGCCTGCGCAACGCCAGACATGAGATGTACGGAGATACACCTCCGTTTATCTCCGAAGGGATATTTTCGGACATAGCTGTTGAAGGCACCACTGATAAGACAGGCGTCCACATGGATATGCCGGCCCAGATACTGCCTGCAGAGAATATGGATTACTCTGACCGAACGAAACTGGGCCGGTACTGGACTGAAGCATATAACAGGATAAAATACGCCAATGTTGTCATCAACAGAATTGATGTGGCCACATGGAAGAGCCCGGAAGAGCGGAATAATGTTCTTGGAAAGGCGTATTTTCACAGGGCAAATGTATATTATCGTATGACCAACCAGTATGGTGATGTTCCATTGGTTCTTACAGAAATAATGGAACCCAGGCTTGATTTTTATTCATGTACGCGGGAAAGCATCCTTCAGAAATGCAAGAAAGATCTGGAATATGCTGCGCAGTGGGTATATGCCGATTGTCCTATTGGTGACATCAATAAAGCTGCAGTGAACCACCTGCTTACAAAAGTAAATCTTGCACTGGGAGAATTTGATGATGCTCTTGCTTCAGCAAATGCTGTTATCAATGACGGTATCCATTCGTTGATGACGGCCAGGTTTGGTTCTTACAAGGACGATCCCACGCATGATATTATCTGGGATCTTCACCAGGAAGAAAATAAGGCTCTCGCTGAAAACAAGGAAAGAATATGGCTTTTTGTATGCAGCGAAACGCTGACCGAAGATAATGCCAGTGAGAAGCTCTCAGTCATGCGCCAGTCCGTACCTTACTGGGGAGGAGCTGGTAAAAATAAAACACCAACCGGTCAGACAGGTACGACAGATCAGCCATTAAATGCAGTTGTCGGAGGGGTTAAAGTTGAAATAGACCTGGTTGCAAAGTATGGAAGAGGGATCGGCCGTTTCCGCCCGTCACCTTATTCTCAGTTTGATGTATGGGATGATCCTAATGACAAGCGCCATTTGTTTCCGAACTGGATAACGATGGAAGACCTTGTTTATAATAACCCGGTATTGAAATCGCTGGGTGATCCATACTATAATCAGCATCTTCAGAAATATGATGCTTCGGGAGGTATTTTATGCACCGATACCATAAGGTCGTGGTACAACTGGCCGCATTATAAACTGTTTGTCATTGACCCTACCGATAATACTCCGGATGGCGGTTATGGCGACTGGTATGCATTCAGGCTGGCTGAAACTTATTTATTAAGGGCTGAAGCCTATTTCTGGAAAGATGATCTTACAAATGCTGCAGCTGACGTCAACGCAGTCAGGACAAGAGCCGGATGTGCACCCTACACGCCAGCTCAGATCAACATTGGCACTATCCTTGACGAACGTAACCGTGAGCTATACTATGAAGAGCCCAGGAGAACCGAACTTACAAGGATTGCTTTTATCCTTGCCGAAACAGGAAAGCAGTGTTACAACGGTAAGACCTATAGCCTATCCAATATCTCAACTGACAATTTCTGGTATGACAGGATCATAGAGAAAAACAAGTTTTACAGAGATCAGGTCAGGGCTCCTTTTTATAATTACAGGGTAGCTCCCTGGATCATACTATGGCCTGTTCCTTCTGCTGCTATAAATGCAAACAGCCTCGGTCATATCAACCAGAATCTGGGCTATCCCGGAGCTGAATCCAATATTATACCCATGAAATGGGTAGATGGTCCGGGTGAAGGATCAATAGTAGCGCAGTAACTGTTAAATAACTATAAAAGAGAAGCTTGCTTCGTTCTGAAGCAGCTTCTCTTATTTTCTTTTCTTAACTTTAAGTAAATTTTTATCATATTATAAATCAATCAGGAGATAGATATGAAAAGAAGGAAATTCATTACCAACACTATGACTGCTGCTGCAGGAACTGTGGTACTGCCTACTATTATCCCTTCATCTGTTATAGGTAAAAATCCCCCCGGCGATAAGATCAATATCGGGTGGATAGGCACCGGCAGGCAGGGAAGAGGTGACATTATGGGAACTATGAGGTTTGATTCAGCCATGGTAGTCGCTGTTTCTGATGTGGATTCAAACAGGATGGCACTCGGTAAGAAAATGGTTGAAGATTTTTATGCCAAAAAAACGGGCCAGTCAGGATATGTGGATGTTAAAAGCCATGCCGATTATCATACTATGCTGGCCGATAAAGGTATTGATGCCGTTATGATCACAACACCTGATCACTGGCATTCTCAGCCTGCTCTTGAAGCAGCGCTCGCAGGCAAGGATATATACCTCGAAAAGCCCACCTCTCTTACCATCGCTGAGGGAAGAGTACTGAGCGATGTGGTAAGACGTCAGAAGGTTATCTTTCAGGTCGGAACCCAGCAGCGCTCAAGTACACAATGGAGATATGCTGCCGAGCTTGTAAGAAACGGCAGGATAGGAAAGCTGCATACGGTTAAAATAGGTCTTCCAGGTGATCCTGCAGGGCCTGAAGCTCCTGAGATGCCTGTACCTCCAAACCTTAACTATGATATGTGGCTGGGATCTACCCCGGAAGTATATTACACTGAGATACGGGTACATCCACAAAAAGGTTTTGATCGCCCGGGATGGCTCAGATGCGAGCAATTCGGCGCCGGAATGATAACAGGCTGGGGACAGCACCATTTTGATTCAGCAGCCTGGGGTATGGATACCGAACTGACAGGACCAATCTCGATAGAAGCTGTGGCTCAGTTTCCGAAATCAGGTCTCTGGGATGTGCACGGCGACTTTATGTCTATAGCAGAATATAAGAACGGTATAACACAGCTCACAAGCGGAAGCTATCCCAACGGAGTGAGGTACGAAGGTACTGATGGCTGGATTTTTGTTACACGCGGTAACTACAGGGCAACCGACAGTGATCCGGTTTCACAGGACCAGACAAACAAACCTCTTCAGGCAAGTGACCCAAAGATTCTCACTTCCGTGATCGGCCCGAATGAGATACATCTTTATGAGAGTGGCAATCAGCAGGGCAACTGGCTCGATTGCATCAAATCAAGGAAAGAGCCCATTTCACCTGTAGAGATTGGCCACCGTGCCTGCACAGTGTGCCTTGTCACTCACATAGCAATGAAAATTGGAAGAAAGCTGGCCTGGGATCCTGATAAGGAGAAGTTTGTGAATGACGATGAAGCAAACAGCATGCTTTCACGTCCTCAGAGAGCTCCTTACGGAACAAATTATGTAAAGATTTAAATTTCTTGCTATGAGAAAATTTCTGATTTACGCCTTGCTTCTGCTTACAGGCGGAGTGGTTTTTTTACCTGTATCCGGAGCGAAAATCAATGCGGTTAAAGTCGGCTCAAAGATCAACGTCACAATTGACGGAAATTTTTTTACCAGTTACATCTTTTCGGAAGATGAGAAATATCCGTTTTTCTACCCGGTTAATGGCCCGGTGTCAGGAGGATCTGTCACTTCGATGCGAAATGCAGTATATCCTCATCATACATCTCTCTTTTTCGGATGCGACCAGGTAAACGGCGGAAATTACTGGCAGGAAGGACTCGAAAGAGGCCGTATAATATCTGTAAACGCTCAGATACTGAAAGAGGGAGGCGATTCTGTTGTGATCACTGATGAATGTATATGGAGCCGTCCGGGAGCATTGTCACCCGTTAAGGACACCAGAGTATTCATCATTACTGCACCCTCCGCAACAATGATCCAGATTGATGCTGAGATAACGATGGAAATGCTTATGGATGTCCATATCCGCAAGACAAACCATTCTCTCTTCAGCGCCAGGATGGCAGCCGACCTTGCTGTAACCAACGGAGGTACAATGATTAACGCTGAAGGTATTAAAGGTGAAAAGGATACTTTCGGCAAAAGATCTCCATGGATCGATTATTACGGAAAACGCGGTAACGCTGTTGAAGGACTGACTATCATGCAGCACCCGTCAAATCCATGGTACCCTTCACCCTGGTTTACACGTGACTATGGATTTATTTCTCCTACTCCCATGTACTGGCCCGAGAACGATAAGGAGACCTTCATGGAAAAGGGGAAACAGCTAAAGCTCAGATACCGTGTACTGATTCATGCAGGTACTCATACCGATGCTGATATTGCAGGGCAGTTTGAGAAGTATAAAAAGCAATAGATAATACATGTACTCACCCCCTCTTATCCCCCTCTCTACTTCGTAAAGAGGGGGATGTTATTGATATACAGCTATATAGCCCCCTTCCTTGGTTTACCAGGGAAGGGGGTTGGGGGATGGGTACATGCCCCCTAAAAATACCTCTTCGCAAACTCTATAAAATAAGGCCAGTTTGGTCCTGAAGTATGCCCTCCTGAATGCTGACGGAATGCCACATCTCCGTTCGTAAGAGTTGTTTCAAGGGGAGGATATTCTGTTGTCCCGAGTCCCTTTTTGCCGAGCAGTTCATATACGGGGCCGGCATAAGCACCTGCCAGGAACATTCCTTTTCCGTCGACCCATGCATCACCATTCTCAGCAGATCCTGAGCTTATGAACACCGGACGCGGTGCACACAGTGCTACAAGTTCATGAGCGTCAACAGGCAGATCATTCTGGGTAAGCGGATCAGCAGCATACTTTATGAAATTACCCGCAAACCAGTGATATTCACCCGAACCGGCCAGGTTTTCCACCTGTTCACCAAAGATACGACGGTATAGTTTTACGCCACCTGCTCCCGAAGAACCTATAAATCCTATAGCGAACCTTTCGTCGTATGCCATTGTTACTATCGCTGCCTTGCCATAACGGGAAAGGCCTTCGATCCCGACTCGCTTTGCATCCACCGCATTATCTGTTTCAAAATAATCCATTGCACGTCTGGCACCCCATGCCCATGCTCTCAAAGAGCCCCAATCATCTGGTTTCCTGGGTTCTCCTTTATTTACCAGACCGATTATTCCATGTCTCAGACCTGCACCGTTGTCAGCCTGAATGCTCCCGGGAACAAGAATAGCATAACCCCATCCTGCTTCAAGAACCTGCTCCTTCCACGTCGGACCGGATGGTACCCGCGGCCTGGCTCCGGCAGCCTGCTGACGATTTACAGCAGGAAATTTCATGCCTGCCGGAAAAACAAAACCAAATTCCATGATCACCGGGACAGGACCTTTTGCCCCGGCCGGTGTAGAGAGTGTAAGGTCAATATTAACTTCAATAGCCGGGCAGGATGAGTTATCAACGTGTCCTGAAAGCTTTTTCACAATCACAGGTATCTTTCCAACAGTATCACTGCTGATATTCAGCACTTTCCATTTCACATCAGGAACATTTTGCGGTACACGTCCATATAGTTCCTTATTGAACAGTTCAATCAATTCCGGACGACGTTTTTCCCACCATACCTTTGAAGATTTTACGCTTTTACCATTGTTCAGGATAAGCGGATCAGGCAAAGATGTATACTGAGTCGCCTTTGATTCATCATAATTTGCAGGATTTGGCTGTCCGGGCGTGCCTGAGGGACCCGGCCGCACAGAGGTTATGCCAAGCTGATTGAGCATTTGTGCATAATCCTCCTGTGTCAGCTTCCTCAGGCTATCCATAGCTTGTTTCGAAAACTGACCTGCAGATATGGTTTTAAAAACTATTAATACTGAAACAAATAAAATAATTCTTCTCATTGACTGATCATAGTAATGTAATTCTTTTCTTCAGTATGCCGGGTTCCTTTATTCCGGCTGCTTCTTTTGGCTGACTGCCTCCAATGGTCATTTCAAATATTCCCGGTTTTATCACTCTTTTATTTTGCTCATCAATGACTGAGAATGCATCCGGGGCAAGCGTAAATGTGATTGTTTTGGTTTCGCCCGGATTAAGGTGGATACGTTTAAAGCCTTTCAGTGCTTTGACAGGGACAGGCACTGATGCACTGAGGTTTGAGAGATAAAGCTGAACAACCTCATCACCTGCCATTTTGCCTGTATTCTTAACATTTACAGTTACTTTTATTTCATCTCCGGAATTAATGGTCTTAGCGGATGTAAACTTGCTGTACTTAAATGTTGTATAGCTTAGTCCAAATCCGAATGGATAAAGCGGTTCGCCATTAAAATACCGGTATGTCCTGTTTTCCATTTTGTAATCAGAAAAGTCGGGCAGGTCATTTACTGATTTATAAAATGTAACCGGAAGGCGTCCGGAGGGATTATAATCTCCGAATATCACATCTGCAAGAGCCTGGCCGGCAGCCTGACCTCCATACCATGTTTCGATGATTGCAGGGATATTTTCATTTTCCCAGTTAACGGCAAGAGCACTGCCGTTAAGCAGCACCAGCACAATTGGCTTTCCGAGGGTATGGATCTCTTTTATTAGTTCCTGCTGTACATCAGGAAGATCTATCCGAATGCGGTCGCCTCCCCTGAATCCATCAACATTGACCCTCATTTCTTCACCCTCAAGCTTCGGAGTGATCCCCATGCACATTATAATTATGTCGGCTTTTTTGGCTGCATCCAGAGCTTCAGCTTTAAGTTCCTCATCGGTTTTTTGCTGCCCCGGCATGCCCTCTGCCCAGTTACAGCCCCGGGCATAAATGACCTCAGATAAACCGGTCAGCTTTTCCCTTACCCCTCTCAAAGGTGTATACGGATCAGATGGTGTGCCGTTATAATTTCCGAGGAGAACAAAAGACTCGTCGGAATTTGGGCCGATAACTGCAACCGTTCCGATATCCTTTTTCAAGGGAAGCAGATTGTTTTCATTCTTCAGCAGAACTATTGACTTAAGGGCTGTCTCTCTGGCCAGCGCCTTGTTCTGTTCACTGTCATTGACACTATATGGTATCTGAGTATACTTTACCATTTCCGGCGGATCAAACATCCCAAGTCTGAACCTGGCGATGAACAGTCTCTTTACCGCAACATCTATTTCTTTTTCCGTAATGAGATTCTTTTCAAGAGCCTCTTTCAGGTTCCTGTAAACTGAGGCACATTCAAGGTCGGTTCCGGAACGTACAGCAAGTGCTGCTGCTTCAGCAGCTGTTTCAACAACTTTATGCCCCCTGTATATGTCGGATATTGCTCCGCAGTCAGACACAATGTATCCGTCAAATCCCCACTCATCGCGTAAAATGCCGTTCAGCAGGGCATCACTGCCACAGCAGGCTTCGCCATTGTATCTGTTATATGCGCACATTACGGAATATGCCTTGCCTTCCTTTATCCCCATTTCAAACTGGGGAAGATAAGTCTCTCTTAAGTCTCTCTCATTTGTAACCGCATCGAATGAATGTCGTTCCGGTTCAGGGCCGCTGTGAACAGCATAATGTTTTACAGTGGCAATGGTTTTAAAGTATTTCGGATCATCACCCTGGAGACCCCTTATAAACTGGACAGCGATTTTCCCGGTAAGGAAGGGATCTTCTCCGTATGTTTCCTGTCCTCTTCCCCAGCGAGGATCCCTGAAGAGATTAATGTTGGGTGTCCAGAATGTAAGTCCCTGGTAACGTTTCCTGGAGTCATTCCTGACAAATTCATGATGTTTGGCCCGCGCTTCATCCGAGATAGCAGTCGAAACCCTGAAAATAAGGTCCTCATCCCATGTGGCTCCCAGACCGATTGCCTGTGGAAAAACTGTAGCCACTCCTGCCCTGCCCACTCCGTGGAGGCACTCATTCCACCAGTCATAAGCAGGAATGCCGAGTCTTTCGATCGCCGGTGCAGTATTCATCATCTGGCTGATCTTTTCCTCAACGGTCATCCTGCCGATAATGTCATTTACACGCTCTTCCACAGACAAGCCGGGATTCTGATACGGAAATTCATAGGTTTGCTGTGCTATGCTATTCTTATTGCACCAAATCAGAACCAATAAAAAAAGGAGCACTTTGCCGGGGAATAGTCTGAGATTTCTTTTCATAACTTAAATATTATTGATTTATTATTTACTATTTAACCATGGAGTTACACTGCTCTATCACCCTCTTCTTTGGCCTCTGTAGCTTTAGCAAAGGAGGCTCCCACTCCCGCCATCACCCCCTCTTTTCTTTGTGCCGTTGCGCCCCTGAGCCGTTATGCCTTTGATCTCCTGTAAATACAATCCTTCATATCGCAAAGGCTGCAGGTATACGGGGCTCTTTCTACATTCTTCCCTATGCCAATCAATCCGCTGACAGACTTAATCGGATCCATCAGAGCGGAAGGTGTTAACCGTATTCCGCAGAAATTATCAGGCATCAGATCAAAGAGCTTATGCTGTTCAACTACCATCCATCCGCAGTATCCCGGGCTGAAACGGTTTGTTATTCTCCTGTCCATGACCTTCATATCCTCCTCCATCTGGTTCTGCATCAGGTCTGCAGCAGCCTCAACAGCTTCACTGCCCACAACATCATAAACATAACCCCTTAGCAGATCGTTATCTTTCATCGATTTTTTGCTCCTTATTCCAATTTCCTCCCCTGCAGTACAGAGGAATAATGCAGCCGAATCTGATTTTTTTATCTGGCCGTAAATAATCTTCTTAATATTTAAGGTCAGGTTGTTTATTGTAACTGTTTTTTCAATATCGTCAAACAGGATATCATTATAGATCCTGTATTCTGCTTTCATTGAACATATCGTTTCTGCTTCTTTAAGAATTTCGGAAACAAGTTCCGAGATCATATCATGTGACTCTCCCTGCTTATAACCCATAACACTTTCAATCTGGGAAACAGTAAGTTTCAGATCTTTAAAGTCAAATTGAAAGGTTGATCTATTCATCAGCTTTCATTTAATTCTATATAGGCATGGATTGAAAATCCGCGCCATCTTAAGAACCTGACACCCCTCTGCCCCGTTAGCGGGGCATCTCCCCTAAAGGGGAGCTAATTCATTATACAGAATTAGCACCCCTTCAGAAGGGGGGTTGGGGGGTTAATCAGTCCCGATTCCGAGACTATTCTTTCCACGATCTCTTCCCAGCCCATGGTCATCAGGTGGATGCCATTAATTCCTTTCTTTCCCTTCAGGGATCCGATGATTTCCAGGGCGATCTGAACACCTTCCTCAGCTTCACCGTCTCCGGCCTTTTCCATACGCTGCAATACGTTTGCAGGCAAAAATACTCCGGGTACATTATCATGCAGGTATCTTGCCACCTTATAGTTCTTTAAAGGTGCAACTCCAACCAGTATGTATACCTTATTCATCACATCCCGTTTGTCCATCTCTTCCAGCCATGGATCAAGTCTTGAAGGTTCAAAAATGATATTTGTCTGGAAGAATTGAGCACCGGCATTTACCTTTTTATGATCACGGATCGCCTGTAATACTGGTTCGGATGCAAACGGTGAAGTTGCTGCGCCCAGGAAATACATTGGAGGATGCTTTATCTTTCTTCCGTCAAGATAAACCCGTTCATCTCTCATTTTTCTTAGTATCCACAGCATCTGAACTGAGTCGATATCGACAAAATTCAAATCTCCTGCCGGGGAGGGGCCAACTCTGGCACTGTCGCCGGTAATGCAGAGAAGATTCCTGATTCCAAACTGACCTGCACCTATCGCCGTTGACTGAAGTCCGGTGCGTGTAGTATCGCGGGCAGCTATCTGGAGAACAGGTTCAACCTGAAGGTCATTTGCCACCTTACAGCATGCCAGGCTTGACATTTTAGGAGTTGCAGAAGAAGCATCAGTGAAGTTTATTGCTGTAACAAAAGGTTTAACAAGTCCGATCCCCTTTATCAGCTTTTCTGAAGCGGCACTTAAAGGAGGAGCTACTTCTGTTGCGACAACAAATTCACCATTTTTTAACTTTTTTTCAAGGTTTGAAGCTGGTTCCCGGTACTCAGCCTTGTGGTATTCAGAGTCTCCGGCCCACCATTCCGGCTGTCTGATAGTTTTGAAGACAGAGTCCCATACCCTCTCTTTCTTCTCCCTGTCCTTAGAAAAGAATCCCCTGATAAATGTTGCTGTTCCGACTTTCCTTACCTGCCGGATCATATCTCCCCATGTTTCCGTACCCACCTTGTTCCAGTCAAGGGGAGGAAGTATTTCCAGGAGTGTTTTTTCACGGCCTTTTTTCAGTGCCCGCTTATAGATAGAATACCAGATACATTTTCGGGTCTCATCTATATAGCATCTTTTTTCAGGTGTCACTCCTCCGCATGGTCCGTTTCTCATCCCTTTCGGGCATTCCATCGGGCAGATCAGCGCTGTCTCCTGGAGCAGGCAGTTACCACACATCCTGCAGCCAAACACAGGACCTTTAAAAGCCAGTTCTGTTTTTGCCAGAAGCCGTCTTCCGAATTTTTCCTTTTTAAACGGATAGAAGGCAGGCTGCCATCTTCGCGCGGGTTTTATACCTGACATCTCACTGGTGGCTCTGGAAGTATTCTACAAATCTTACTGCAAAATCGTCTCTTCCGAGGACGAGGTCGGTGGCACGTACCATTGCGGTAATTTTTTCAGGATTGGCAATGGGGCATGTCAGACCATTATAGATCGACAGGGCCATATACGCGGCATTCAAAGATTCCCTGTCGGGTAATCCAAATGATATATTGCTGGCACCCTGTGTAATATTATGCCCAAGCCTCCTGTGGACCAGGCGTATCGTTTCAAGAGTTACCAGGCAGGCTTTCTGATCAGCGCTTACTGCCATTGCCAGTGGATCAATTATTACATCTTCTGCTTTAATACCTGTTTTTACGGCTCTTTCAATTATTCTTTCCGCGACAGCGAGTCTTTTTTCCGGATCATGTGTTATTCCTTCATCATCCATGCATAATCCTATAATTGCGGCACCATATTCCTTTGCAACCGGAAGCAGCGCTTTCATCGAGACTTCCTCACCATTAACAGAATTGATAAGGCATTTGCCTTCTGCAACTTTAAGTGCAGCTTCAATAGCTTTAGGATTCGGAGAATCAAGACATAGCGGGATATCGAATTTTTCCTGCAGGATCCTAACTGTTTCAGGGAGAAGCTTTTCATCATCCACACCCGGGAATCCGACATTCACATCGAGTACATCTGCTCCAGCTTTAATCTGGCTATCAGCCAGTTCGAGCACATATTCAAAATTACCCTCCTGAAGGGTGGAAAACAGTTTTTTCCTTCTTGTGGGATTTATGGATTCACCAATAATAATAACCGGACCCTCGGTATCAATTACAACTTCCTTGTACCTTCCTTTAAGTATTGTTTTCATCCATCAGAATTTCCAGCTAAGATACTATTTGATTCAGATAATTCACCGCTCCCTGGGGATCGGGAGAATAAAAATCAGCACCAATTTTTTCACAATATTCCATTGTAACCGGGGCTCCGCCAACAAGAATCTTAAGGCCTGAGTGTTTTTCCCGTATGGCAGAGACTGTCTTTTTCATATTTTCCATTGTCGTGGTAAGCAGCGCAGAGAGGCCTATTACTGCGCCGGGATTTTCCCCAATGGCATTAAGGAACTTATCTGTTCCGACATCAACACCAAGGTCTATTACTTCCCATCCTCCTCCTTCAATCATCATTGCAACAAGATTCTTGCCGATATCATGCAGGTCTCCCGCTACAGTACCGATAATGAATTTCCCTTTTCTTTTTGTTTCGCCCGACTGAAAAAATGGCTTAAGATGTTTCATGGCACTGCTCATTGATTTAGCGGCCATAAGCATCTGGGGGACATAGATCTCTTTTCTGCTGAATTTGTTGCCTACAATTGCCATTGCCGGTATCAGTGCACTTTCCAGGATCTGGTCAGGCTTGATACCGCTGTCCAGGGCTTGTTTTGCCAATTCATCAGCGCCATCTTCTCCATTCATGTCAGGAGGATAGGGAGAGGTTTTATCTATCTTCCCGAATTCAACACAATATGCTAGCTTTTGTAGAATTTCACTCATCTTTTATTATTTCTGTTAAAATTATGTAATTGCCTTAACCGGCAGTAAAATTCATCTGAATTAAAAATCAATCACAGTAAAATAAGCCTGCTTTGGATTACAATATTCGTCAAAAAGGAGTGGATAGTTTTTCCTGCCTGCAACAGGGAAGTTGTCAAGCCATGTATAATCATCTGCAAGCCCCCAGAATGTGATCCCGGTAATATCGTCTTTATAATCACGGAAAGC
>Ga0307378_10002025_pt1 | contig 31831 bp, 16 predicted proteins | sample UN1MG_FD_202238 | JGI IMG/M metagenome (GOLD analysis project Ga0307378, IMG submission 202238) | Soil microbial communities from Risofladan, Vaasa, Finland - UN-1 | ecosystem: Environmental > Terrestrial > Soil > Coastal area > Acid sulfate soil | place: Finland: Risofladan, Vaasa | collected... | reverse complement strand
AATAGCCGAAAGTAGGGAAAGTATAGATGCCGTGGTAGTTGACAACGCCGGTGTGGAACCAGTCGCCGGGAATCCAGGTCCAGCCGCGCTTCATCCAGACCCAGGTTCCCATGTGCGCCGGCACCCAACCCCATAGCTGCTGGGGGATCAGAAAAAGCTCGTTGCCGATGCGCGTGAAATCGGCATGGAAGAAGGGGCGCGCGGCGTAGGCGAACCGCTCGTCAGCGGGCCGCCAGACGTAGCCGAAAAGCTCGTCGTAGATCCATTCCCCGTAGAGGGACGACCATTTCTCGGCCCAGTACGTCAGCGCCGAGTTTCCGAACTTGAGCTTGGGCGGCACCTTGCTGATGCCGTAATGCAGTTCCTTGTAATGATTGTCGACGTACTCGTTCCAGGCCAGGAACTCGATGTCGCGCTTTTCCACGCGCTCGGCCGGGACATGGGCGGCGGTGATCGCCAGGGGGCGGTTGGCCTTGACCGTGGCCTTTTTCAGGGAGCGGCTGTCGGCCCCGTACAACAACTGGAATTTGCCGCCGTCGGAAAAGAACGATGTGCCGCCGTCGGCATCCAGGCGGATGGTGGCCCGCACCCGGCTTTTCAGGTTGACGGCCGCGTTGGGCGTGATGACCTGGAACATCTCCCGGCCGTAGGACTGGGGCAGGGTGTACAACTGCCCTTCCTCCAGCTCCAGGGTGGTGATCTCCCAACTCGAGGTCAGGCTGGGGGCCAGCACCGTGGTGACGCGCAGTCGGGAATTCTTGTCCAGACGGATCACGGTGCCGTTATCGAATTGCAGTTCGCAGCGGCCGTTGGCCGAGGTCGCCACCGTATCGCCAGGGACAACGGGCAAGTTCACCACGGCCCGATTTTCACTGCCGTCGGCACCGATGACCAGTGTCTCTTTATCGACAAAGGAAATATGACCGTAGATAGATTCAGCCGCTGGCAGACCGGATCCGGCCAGTAGAAGAAAAACGGTCAGCAAAGAAAGGATCAAGCTCGTTTTTCGTCCCATGGTTTCCTCCTGACATGACATTTCGCCTTTTTCATGCATCTTTATCAATTTTAGAGCATATTTCATGCCTAAAAATAAAGGCCGCAGTGTCACCAAAACAGGACAGTCATGTCTCCCCTACCAAAAAAAGAAGGACAAGCGCCGCGGCCCTGGGTTCCGGTATTTTCAACATGTCGATTTACCTGCAGAAACCACCTGCCCGTTCCCGGGCGGCTCCCGGGAATAATAAGCGATTGATCTGGTCGGCATATTGAAAAAAACCGGCGTTTCAGCTATAAATATAACCTGGAGTACAACAAAGGATGGACAGGGCAACGAATCGATTTCTCGGGCTGGCCTTGCTGCTGTGGCTGGTGGCGGCCATCCCCATTCACCTGTTGGCCCTGGACCCGAAACTGGAACTCAACGAATACGCAGTGGAGCATTATTCCACGGAAAACGGCTTGCCGCAGAGTTCGGTATTGGCCATGGTGCAAACCCGTGACGGCTACCTCTGGCTGGGCACCTACGAGGGGCTGGCCCGTTTTGATGGTCTCAACTTCACGGTTTTTGACAAAAGCAACACTCCGCAAATGGAGAGCAACGGCATCAAGGCCCTGGCCGAAGACCGGGAAGGCCGTCTTTGGGTAGGGACCACCGCCGGGCTGCTGCGTTACAGCAAGGGCCGCTTCGAGCGCTTCGACAACCGCCAGGGGCTGCAGAGTCATTTCATCCTTTGCCTTTTCCTGGACCGTTCCGACACCCTCTGGGCAGGCACGACCGCCGGCCTGTATCGCTGGAAAAAGGACCGCTTCCAGGCGTTCACCACGGTGCAGGGATTGTCAAGCAATTACATCACCTCTCTGGCCGACGACGGTGCCGGCGGTATATGGATCGGGACCGGCCGGGGGCTCAACCACTTTCATAATGGGAAAATCGAGATCTTCGACACCGGCCGCGGCTTGCCTCATAGCGATATCCGCGCCCTGCATCTCGACCGCCGGGGGACCCTGTGGATCGGCAGCAGCGGCGGCGGGCTGTTCAGCTTTCGCAACGGCCGTTTTGAGCGCCTGAAGCAACAGCTTTCGTCTGACGATATTCGCGCCGTCTACCAGGACCGCCACGGGATCATGTGGATCGGCACCAACCAGGAGCCGCTCAATCGCCTGAAAGACGGCCGGGTCTCGGTCATGGGCCAGCGCCTGGCCGGACTGATGTCGGCCCGGGTCATCATGGAAGACCGCGAAGGCAGCCTGTGGGTCGGCAGCCGCGACGGTCTCATCCAATTAAAGGACGAAAAATTCATCCTGTACGGTTCCCGCAACGGCTTGCCGGTGGACCCGGTACGCGCCGTGCTCGAGGATCGCCAGGGGAGCATCTGGGTCGGCACAGTCGGCGGCGGCCTGGTCAGGTTTCAGGATGGAGAATGGAAGACCTACAACCAGGACCAGGGGTTGCTCAGCGACCATGTCTGGTCCATCGCCCAGGGTGCCGACGATTCCCTCTGGGTGGGAACCTACGGTGGCGGGCTGTTCCGCATGCCGGCAGGACGAAAATCCGGAGCTTTCACCCGGGTCAGGGGCGTGTCCAGCGACATCATTCGCGCCCTGCTGGCAGACAGCAGCGGGCGCATCTGGGTAGGCACCAACGGCGGCGGGCTCGATTGCATAGAAGAAGGGCGCATCAGCAATTTCAATACCGCCCACGGCCTGCCCAATAACTATATATATGCCCTGGGCGAAGACAAAAAGGGACGGATCTGGGTGGGGGCGTACAACGGGGGCCTGGCCGTGCTGGAACAGGGCCGATTCCGCAAATTTGCCGCCAAAAATATCGCCGATCAACCCGTTTGGGTCATCCACACGGACCGGGATGGAGATCTTTGGGTGGGCACCGATCACGCCGGCCTGCTTTGGATCCATGACGAGCAAGTGGTTCGTTTTTCCAGTCGCGACGGCTTGTACAGCGACCAGGCCTTCCAGATCCTGGAGGATCGCCGCGGACGGTTATGGATGAACTGCAACAAGGGCATTTATCACGTAGCCAAAAAGGACCTCCTCGCCTATGCCGCCGGCAAATTGCCCCGCATCCCCTGCGTGTCTTTCGGCAAGTCCGAGGGCATCAAGGTGACCGAAAGCAGCGGCCCGGCTCAGCCGGCAGGATGCATCGACCGCCTGGGCCGGATCTGGTTTCCCACCATCCGCGGCCTCACCATGTTCGACCCTGACCGTCTGCGTATCAATCGGGTCGAACCGCCGTTGGTCATCGAAAAGGTCGTTATCAACGACCGCAATTTGACGACTCCGGGAACGGTGACTGCCCCCCCGGGAAAGGGCAACATTGAGATCGATTACACCGCCATCAGCTTTTTGCAGGTCGATAAAATGCAATTCGCCTACCGCCTCGAAGGTTTCGATCCGGATTGGATCCAGGTGGGTAACCGCCGATCCGCTTTCTACACCAACCTGCCGCCGGGATCATACACCTTCCGGGTCATTGCCGGCAATGGCGACGGCATATGGAACCGCCGCGGGACTGCCTTTGCCTTCAAACTCCAGCCCTATTTCCACCAAACCGCTTGGTTCCGCTGGTTTGTCGCCCTGAGCAGCATATTGCTAGTCGCCGTAATGTTTTTCCTGGCCCTGCACCGGGCCAAAGTACGGGAACGCAAGCTGGAAAACCTGGTAGACGAACGCACCGTGCAGTTGCAGCGCCTGGCCCGCTACGACGGATTGACCGATCTGGCCAACCACCGCACCTTTTACGAGATTTTTCAAAAGGAATGGGCGGTGGCCGGCCGTGAAAAAAAACTGCTTTCTGTAATCGCCGTGGACATCGATTTCTTTAAAACGTACAACGACTCCCTCGGCCACCAGGAAGGCGATGAATGCCTCAGAAAAGTAGCCCAGGCCATCCGCGCCCACATCAAGCGTCCGGCCGACCTGGCCGCGCGTACCGGCGGCGACGAGTTTTTTCTCATGCTGCCGGGAACCGGAAATGACGGGGCGTTGGCCATGGCCGAAAGCATCCGCACTGCGATCACCCGGCTGGCCATTCCCCATCCCGCTTCGCCGATCGCGGCAGTGGTCACGGTCAGCCTGGGAGTGGCCACGACGATCCCTGCGCCCGGGACCGTGTCCAGCCGGTTCATCGCTCGCGCCGACCATGCCCTTTACCACTCCAAGCGGCAAGGGCGCAACCGCAGCGGCGGCAACTGACGCGGATCCATTTATCCCGCATGCCTATGAAAGACCGCAGCCCTGAATGTTTTTTATTCCCGGCACCCTGTTTTTTGAGTACCAGCGCAATTGGATTCGGCCTATTGGATTCAAAAACGCAGGGTGAAGACCGTACCCGCACCGGGTTGGGATTGCACCGAAATGACGCCGCGGTGCAGGCGCATGACCTGGCGTGAAAAACTCAAGCCGATGCCCGAGCCTTCCTTTTTTGTGGTAAAGAATGGGATGAATATTTTTTCCCGGGCTTCGGGATCGATTCCCGGACCGTTGTCGCTGACCTGAATCACCACCAGGCCGCGCTCATTCATGCGCGAAGACAGATGGATGTGCGGGGTTTCGATTCCGCCCAGCACTTCCATGGCATTGAGCAGCAAATTGATCAGCACCTGCTCTGTCAAATCGGGATCGGCGGTCATTTCAAGTGTGGGTGGCTCGACCTCGGCGCAGAAGGCGATGCCCTGACGGGTCAGCTTATCCTGCAGCAGTTTTTCCATACGCTGAAACATTGCCGCGACCGGGAAGATCTTAAACTGCGGTTTGGGAATCAGGGCCACGCTGCGGTAGGCATGAACAAAACGCATCAGCCCATGGCTGCGCCGGTCGATGGTCAGCAAAGCCTCGGCCACATCCTGGCTCCGGGTCGAATCAGCGGAGTCGTCTTCGCTGTTCACTGCGGGCAGCAGCGAAGAGGCGGTCGCCGCCAACGATGCGATGGGAGTGAGCGAATTCATGATCTCATGGGTCAGGACCCGGGTAAGGCTCTGCCAGGCTTCGGCTTCCTTTTCTTCCAGTTCCACCTGGATGTTCTGCAAAGAGATCAATTTGTAAAGCTGGCCGCGCAGCTTGAATTCGGTCGTGGACATTGACAGATGAAGCTCTTCATCGGGAAAATCCAGCTTGAGCAGGGATTTTTCCCCGGGACGCAGCCGATCGATTTCATCGCGCAACTGCTGAAACATCGGGGGTAGGTCGGCGATGTGGCGCAGGTGGGAAACGCGCAGCAGCCGCTTGGCGGCATGGTTGAACAAATCGATGCCGCCGTCGGCCTGCACCGTCATCAGCCCGACGCCGATATGCTGGACCACGGTCTGCAAATAGCGGTACTGCTCCTCTTTTTCTTCGCGGGCGCGTTGGAACTGGCCGCTGATCTCACGGAAAGCGGCGTTCAGGTCGGCGAACGACCCGCCCAAACCGTCTATCCCGGCCGAAAGCGAAAAATCATGGTAACGCACCGCCTGCAGGAACCGGGCCAGGCCGCGATTGGAGCGGTCAATATACTGGAACAGGGAGATCAGCAGGTAAACAAAGACAACAGCGGCCAGCAATGCCGGGATGCCAAGAACAAACCTCCTCAGCAAGTAAAAGAAAAGTCCGGCCGCGGCCGCCATCAGCATCAACCGCCAGACGACTTGAAAACGAAAACGTTGGGTGATTTTCATGGACGCCGCCAGCATCTCCGGGCTTCAAAGACCATATTTTTCCAGGCGGCGGTACAAGGCGGCGCGGGTCAAGCCCAGTTCCTTGGCCGCTTGGCTGATATTTCCCTGGTACTTGCTCAGGGCGCGACGGACCAGGGTTTCTTCGGCCTGCTCCAGGTTAAGATCCTTGAAAGCCAGCTCTTCCGCACTCTCAGAAATATGGGAAAACATAAAATCACCTGGTTGCAGCACGGGGGCATCGCTTAAAATAACCGCCCTTTCCAGGGCATGCTTTAATTCACGGACATTGCCGGGCCAATGGTAGTTGGTCAATTTTTTCAAAGCGGACTCGCTGATGGTTTTTGCTGCTTTCTGATATTTACGGCAAACCTGTCCGGTAAAATGTTCAGCCAGCGGTTTCAGGTCATCGTGCCGTTCGCGCAGAGGCGGCAGGTGGATTTCTACCGTATTGATGCGGTACAGCAGGTCCTGGCGGAATTGCTTGCGGTTGACCAATTCGGCGATGGGCATGTTGGTGGCACAGATCAGGCGGATATCGACGCCGATTGAGGCATTGGCCCCCAGGCGGGTCACTTGCCTGGTTTCCAGCACACGCAACAACTTGGCCTGTAGGCCTAAGGGCAGGTTGCCGATTTCATCCAAAAACAGCGTCCCGCCCGAAGCCAATTCAATACGTCCGGTCCGATCGCTGCGGGCATCGGTGAAAGATCCCTTGACATGGCCGAAAAGCTCGCTTTCGAAAAGCGTTTCACTGATCCCCCCCATGTCGACGGCCAGGAAAATTTCGTTGGCCCGGGCCGAGTGCCGGTGCAGGGCTCTGGCCACCAGTTCTTTGCCGGTGCCATTTTCCCCAATGATCAGCACATTGGCATCGGTGACCGCCACTTTGGTGATGGTCTGGAATACCTCCAGCATGGCCGGGGAAGAACCCACAAAATCGTGAAAGGGATGGTCCAGATCGGCGCTAAGCTGCTGCTGGCGCCGGCGCAGGCTTTCCGCTTCGAAACGGGAAGAACGCAAGTTCATGGCGGCTGAAACCGTGGCCAGCAGCTTTTCATTCTGCCAGGGTTTTAGCACGAAATCGCTGGCCCCCTCCTTGATGGCTCGCACAGCCAGGCCGATATCACCGTAAGCCGTAATCAAAATAACCACCGCCTGGGGATCGATAGACAGAATTTTTTCCAGCCAGAAAAAACCTTCCTGGCCGCTGCTGACGTCGCGTTCGAAATTCATGTCCAGGAGGATGACATCAAACGTTTCATTGCTGAGCAACTGTGGGATCAAGGCCGGATTTTTTTCGGCGCGCACCGATTCCACGTGCTGCTTGAGAAAAAATTTTGCCGCCTGCAGCACATCGGCATCGTCATCCACGATCAGGATTTTTCCGAAATTTTTTTTCATCGTTGCCCATTCCATAAAAAAAATTTCAGCAATTTCCCTGCCATTATAGCACAGCGCTGGAAAAGTTCCCAACCAGCAAAGGAAATCCCCTGCCAACCCCCGGAGATCCCCTTGCTTACTGTCCGGAAACGGACAGTGATTGTTCCACCAGCGGACATCCCCCATCCCTGGCAGAGTGGCGCAGGGATAAGCAAAGTTGGGAATTGCATTTATTTGCTTACGACTCAGCCTCCGGGTCACCGCCGGCAATGGTGGCAAACCTGGCATCATATTTGCTATAATATTTTTGGTTATATTCATGAAAATAAATAGAGCAATTGAAAAAAAGTACCGTTCCGGCGAGCAAGGTTCTAGCGAAATTGATGAAGTGATAAATCCGTCCTCTCATCTGCGCAAGTGAAGATGAGCTGTTTTTTTGATCAGCCAATTGCCAATCTAAGCTTCATTTTCGCCGCTGGAACATTTGCCGTGATCTTCATGCAAGGGGATATACAAAATGATCAAAAGCTATCTGCAGACAACACTGCGCAACCTGAAGAAGACCAAGTTGTTTACCCTGATCAACGTTCTGGGACTCGCCATCGGCATGAGTGCCTGCCTCTTCATCCTGTATTTCGTCAACTATGAAAAAAGCTACGACCGGTTTCATGAAAACAGCGACCGCATCTTTCGCTTGCGCTACGAGCGTGCCGACCAGGACGGCCAGGCGGTGCGTTTCGCATCCTGCTGTCCGCCCGCGGGATTGCGGATCAGGGAACTGTATCCCGAAATAGAAAAAGTAGCGCGCCTTTTCCGCTATCGCGCTTCGGTTTCTCATGCTGAAAACAGGTTCTTTGAAGAAAGGATGTATTTTGCCGAGGCGGATTTCCTCGCGATCTTTAAATATGAATTCATCAGCGGCGACCCGTTGACCGGCATCAAAGAGCCGAATCGGGCCTTTGTTTCCGAATCGACGGCCAGAAAATACTTCGGCGGCGAAAACGCGGTCGGCCGGACCCTCAGCGTCGACAAAAAGGTCGATTACCAGGTAGCGGGGGTTTTTAAGGACATTCCGCCAAATTCCCATCTGAAATTCGATATCCTCCTGTCCTACCCCAACATCCTCGACCTTTACGGCAAGGAAGTGGAAAATTCATGGGGAGACAGCGGCTGGTTCACCTATCTCCTGCTGAAGCCGCAGGCCGACGCTCCGGCCTTTGAAAAGAAATTGCCCGCCCTGGTTGAGGCCGAATTCGGCGAAGTGCTCCGGGCCTATAAGTTGACCTGCGATCTCAAATTGCAGCCGTTGAAGGACATTCACCTGACTTCAAATTTTCAACAGGAATATGAAGTCAACGGCGATATGGACACCGTGAACTTTCTTCAAGTGATCGCGATTTTCATCATTGCCATCGCCTGGGCAAATTACACCAACCTCTCTACGGCCCGGTCGCTGACCCGGGCCAAGGAAGTGGGCATGCGCAAGGTCGCCGGCGCTTCCCGCGCTCAATTGATGGCCCAGTTTTTTTTAGAAACGATCTTGATCAATTTGCTGGCCCTGGTCCTGGCATTGCTGGCGGTGAAACTTTTCCTGCCGGTGTTCAGGCAGATCACCGGCACGCCTGCGGAGTACGGGATCTGGACCCAGCAATGGTTCTGGCTTACGGTCCTGGCCATGTTCGTGGCCGGGGTTTTCCTCTCCGGCATGTATCCGGTGCTTGTCCTCTCCTCGTTCCAGCCGGCGCGTGTCCTGAAGGGGAAGTTGGGAAATGCCGCCAGGGGAATGAGCTTGCGGAAATTCCTTGTGGTCATTCAGTTCGTCATGGCCTTGGGGCTTCTGATCAGCACATTTACCGTTTTCCGCCAGCTCTCATTCATGAAAAACCAGGATCTTGGTTTTGACATGGAACAGAAATTGGTCATCCGGGCTCCCAGGGTGAGAAGCGCATCATTTTCCAGCACGTTGCAGACATTCAAGCAGGAACTACTAAAAAACCGGGGCATCAGCGATTTTTGCGTCGGTACGGACGTACCGGGCAAGCAGGTCTGGTGGGATGCCGGCGGCATTCGCCGCTTCGGCACGGATGACAACAAGAATTATCAGATTGTCGGGATCGATTATGACTATGTGAAGGTGTTCGGCCTGAAATTCGTGGCCGGGAGAAATTTTTCCAAGGAACACCCGGGCGATGCCGGCGCCTTGATCCTCAATGAAACAGCCGCCAAATGGCTGGGATTTCAAAGCCCGGCGGCCGCCATCGGGCAACGCGTCATTTATTGGGACGATACCCTCGAGGTGATCGGCGTGCTGGCCGACCATCATCAGCAATCATTAAAACATGCCTTCGAGCCTCATATATTCCGCTTCCTGCCCGAGGGCAGGGACGTGCGGGGATTGTTCGTGCTCAAGTTGAACACATGGGAAATGAAAGCGACCATCCAGGGGATCCGGAAACTTTTCAACGGTTTCTTCCCCGACAATCCCTTTGAATACTACTTTCTGGACGATTATTACAACCAGCAATACAAGGGGGACGAGCTGTTCGGAAAAGTCTTCGCCCTCTTTTCCATTCTGGCCATCATCGTGACGGGCCTGGGAATCCTGGGATTGTCTTCCTTCATGGCCCTGCAGCGCACCAGGGAGATCGGCATCAGGAAAGTCCTGGGCGCCAGTACCCCAAGGATCATGTTCCTGTTGGCAAAAGACTTCCTGCAACTGCTGGCCATTTCCTTTGCCATCGCCCTGCCCATTTCCTATTTTTTCATCCGGGTTTGGCTGCAATCCTTCGCGGTGAGGACAGATCTCGCAGCCGGGTTGTTTTTCTATCCCTTGGCCATCGTTTCATCGGTCACGATCGCCACCATCCTTGCCCATATCATCAAGGCGGCCATGGCCAATCCGGTCGACAGTCTGAAATACGAATAATAGCGAAAATTGATGTCAACCAAAAAGGATCCGGGGGCGTCTAATTTGAGACAAGGGAAAAACAAGAATCATAGAGGCAATAAAAATGTTTAAAAACTATTTTAAAACCGCATTCCGGAATCTTGGCAAAAACAAGTCGCATGCATTCATAAGTATACTCGGTCTGGCGATGGGAATGGCAGTTTGCATTTTGCTATTACTCTATGTCCAGCACGAGTTGAGCTATGACCGCTTTAATAAAAACGCGGCCAATATTTACAGGTTGTGTCAACCTCAGCATCCCTATAATTCGCCGCAAACGGCAAAATTACTGGCGGACAACCTTCTGGAAATCAAAGATTATGCAAGAATTCTTATTAGCGGGAACGACATTGTTCAGTACAAAGAAAAAAAATATATAGAAAAAGAAAATAGTTTGGCCTATGCTGACGCCAGCCTGTTTCGCATCTTCTCTTTTAAATTCAAGCAGGGAGTTCCTGAAAAAGCGCTGCAACAGCCATTCACCATGGTCATCTCCGAAAAGGCCGCCCGCAAGTATTTTGGTAATGAAAACCCGATTGGCAAAGTATTAAAATTGAACAATCAGCATGATTATATGGTTGCCGGCGTAATGGAAGACATGCCGCAAAATTCCCATTTCCGTTACGAGTTCATTGCCACACTCACCGCTATAGAAAAGGTTGCCGGCGCCGATTGGATGAATAACTGGGGATGGCAAAATTTCCTGGTCTATTTCGTCATGCAAGACCAGTTCTCCCAGCCCGACTTTGAAGCAAAATGCAGCGCACTAATAGCGAAACACAGCAATTCCGGACCGGGTAGCCCTTCACCTAGATATTCAATACAAAACCTGAAAGATATTCACCTCTACTCTCATTTTGAAAATGATATTCAACCGCAAAACAGTATCACCTATGTGATTATATTTTCAACTATTGGTTTTCTCATTTTACTCATTGCCTGCTTCAACTATGTCAATCTATTGACCGCCAATGCAACAACGCGGGCAAAGGAGATCGCCATCAGAAAAGTAGCAGGCGCATCACGCAATCACCTGGCGATGCAATTCGTCGGAGAATCTTTTATCGTACTGCTTATTGCCCTGCTCATAGCGCTTGTTTTGGTTGCAATGTGTCTGCCCGTTTTCAATGCACTTTCAGGAAAAGTACTGTCATTTGCCGCGCTGATGCAATTGGACACAATTCTGGAAATTCTTGCTATTGTCATAGTCACGGGTTTTCTGGCCGGGTCTTATCCTGCTTTTTTTCTTTCCACTTTTCAACCGGCAAAAACGCTGAAAACAGGAGCAAACACGAGTAAATCCAAATTTAATTTCAGAAAATTACTGGTCGGGGTTCAATTCACAATTGTCATTGTTCTTGTATGCAGCGCCCTTTTTATGTTCAGTCAGATCCATTTCCTGCAAAATAAAAATTTGGGATTTAACAAAGAATATACAGTAATATCAGAAATCAATAATACCTCCGATGATATTGAAAAATATACTGCCTTGAAACAGGCACTCCTCGAAGAGAGTGCCGTCAAAAGTGTCTCTATCGCTTCCCGTATTCCTTCCGATCCGCTTACGGATGGGGGAGCATTGAAACCTCAAGGACAATCTAAGTCGCTAGAATTGCCGTTTGTTCACGTGCACTACGATTATTTTGAAACACTGGGCATAAAAGCTTCGCAAGGCCGCCTTTTCTCAAGTAAACTTAAAACCGATGCGGATGAAGCCATAATTCTTAATGAAGCAGCCGTAAAAAAGCTGGAGTTAAAAGGGGATCCAATTGGGCAGGTGGTTGATTGCAGTTGGCCGAAATCGAAAAGAAAAATCATCGGCGTTGTCAATGATTTTCACTTTGAGTCGCTTTATGAGGCTATCCGTCCTACGGTGTTTGTTATTTTTTACGGACAATGTCACCAACTTATGGTCAAAATCAATCCGTCAAACGCCAAAAACACCATCAATAAACTTGCCGCGATCTGCAATGGTTTTTATCCGGATGGGGTATTTGAATTTCATTTTTTGGATCATAGGCTTGAGGCTCTATATCAAAAGGATAAAAATACTTTCCAATTAATGGGCTATTTTACCGCACTGGCAATTTTTATCGCCTGCATGGGACTTTTTGGTCTGGGATTAATCATGATGAAAAGCCGAACAAAAGAAATCGGCGTTCGCAAAGTGCTCGGTGCATCCATCTGGCAAATTTTAATATTGTTTGCCAAAGATTTCAGCAGATGGGTCGTCATCGCCAATATCATCGCCTGGCCCGTTGCCTTCTATGCCATGAATAGATGGCTGCAAAATTTTGCCTACCGGATTGAACTGACGATATGGCCGTTTTTACTCTCCGGTTTTTTTGCATTATTAATTGCCTTGCTGACAGTGAGTGTTCAAGCCGTGAAAGTGGCAACGGCAAATCCAATTGAAAGCTTGCGCTATGAATAAAAAACAGTAACGGTTTTCATGGTGAAAGACAGGTAGCTTTGGTCCAAAAAGGTTTTCTGTAAGCCCGGAATAGACCGCTTCTTCAACAAATGACTTTGCCCCTATGTCCGGAAACGGACAGTTGCTGTTCCGCCAGCGAACATTTCCGGCATTCCAAAAAACTGACCTGGGGCAGCAGCGAAACAAATTGTAACGGCAAATGGCAAATCCAGAAAGGCTCTCCGGGCCTGGGCCTGCACAGCGGTCGACTTGGCATCATTGTTGCATCAATATATTCCGAGGTGCCTCAATGAGCATGGATCAAATCATTAAAAAGAAGAAATGGCCGGCCCGACGGATCATTACCTACTCCCTGGCCGGATTCTTTGTGCTGCTGGTCGCCAATCTGCTGATCTTTCAAAGCAACCGCTCCACCCTTAACGTCGAAAGCGAAAAATTGACCGTCTCCACCGTCCAGCACGGCCCCTTCCAGGAATTCATTCCGGTCATGGGCGAAGTGCTTCCCGTGCAAACGATATTCCTGGATGTCGAAGAAGGCGGCCGGGTGGAAAAGATCTTCATCGAGGCAGGTGCCGCGGTGAAGCAGGGCGACAAAATCCTCAGACTTTCCAACACCTCACTGCTGATGGATATCATGTACCGCGAAGCCGAACTTTTCCAGCAGATCAACAACCTGCGCAACACCCGTCTACTATTGGAACAAAACCGCTTGTCCCTGGAAAAAGACGTGGCCGATCTCGATTTCCAGGTCGAGAAACAGCAGCGCAAGTTTGAAAGTTACCAGTCCCTTTATAATGAAAAGTTGGTTTCCCGCCATGAATTCGAAGACACGGCCGGCGAATTCGAACTTGTTAAAAACAAGCGCCGCCTGGCCACCGAATCGCAGGAAAAAGACCTGAGCTACCGCCAGCAGCAGATCCTGCAGTTGGAAGACTCGGTCACGCGCATGGAGCAAAATCTCAGGGTCGCCAAGGGCAAACTGGACAACCTGACCGTTTGCGCCCCGATCACCGGCACCCTGACCTCCCTGCAGGCGGAACCCGGGCAATCGAAATCCCCGGGCGAACGGCTGGGACAGATCGACGCCCCGGAAGGATTCAAGGCGCGGGCCGGGATCGACGAATTCTACATCGACCGCATCCAGAAGGGCAAACCCGGGCAATTCGAGCTTTCCGGCAACACCTACCGCATGGTGGTCAGCCGCGTCTATCCTGAGGTCTTGGCCGGAAAGTTCTCAGTTGATCTCGAGTTTCCCGGCCTCCAGGCCCCGGGCATCCGCCGCGGCCAGACCCTGCATATCCGCCTGGAACTGAGCGACGTCTCCGAGGCCCTGCTGCTGCCGCGCGGCGGCTTCTTTCAGAAAACCGGCGGCAATTGGGTCTTCGTGCTCGAAGCGGACGGCCAGACCGCCCTGAAGAGGGAGATCCGCCTGGGCCGGCAAAATCCCGATGTGTTCGAAGTGCTGGACGGCCTGCGTCCCGGCGAGCGGGTGATCACTTCCAGCTATGACAATTTCGGCGACAATGAACGCCTGGTTTTAAAGTAAGTCATGCAAACAAAAAAAGGAGAATAAACATGATCCAAACCAAGAACCTGAAAAAGATCTACACCACCGAGGAGGTCGAGACCTCGGCGCTCAACCAGATCAACCTGTCGGTCAACGAGGGCGAGTTCGTAGCCGTGATGGGCCCTTCCGGCTGCGGCAAGTCGACGCTGCTCAACATCCTCGGCCTGCTCGACAACCCCAGCGAGGGGGAGTATCACTTTGTCGGCCACGAGGTTTCCAAATACTCGGAACGCCAGCGCGCCCACCTGCGCAAGGCCAACATCGGCTTCGTGTTCCAGAGTTTCAACCTCATCGACGAATTGACCGTTTTCGAAAACATCGAACTGCCCCTGCTCTACCTGAAGGTTGGCAGCAGTGAGCGCAAGAAAAAAGTGCTCGATGTCATGGAGCGCATGCAGCTGATCCCGCGCAAGAACCACTTCCCCCAGCAGCTGTCCGGCGGCCAGCAACAGCGCGTGGCCGTGGCGCGGGCCCTGGTGGCCCGGCCGAAACTGATCCTCGCCGACGAGCCCACCGGCAATCTTGATTCGGCCAACGGTGACGAAGTGATGAACCTGCTTTCCCAGCTGCACAGTGAAGGGACGACCATCGTCATGGTCACCCACTCCCCCGCTTATTCCGAATTTGCCCAGCGCGTGGTGCACCTGTTCGACGGCCATATCGTCACCGAGAATTTCAACCAAAAATTCCATGTCTGAGCGCCCGGGGCCTGGCGGCAGAGACAAAGGAGTCAGAAATGAATGAACAAGCGGTTTTGAACCAAACGATCGAATTCAGTGAAATAGCCGGGGAAATCCGCCGGCGGCTGCGCCGGGAAAAAGCCAAGCTTTTCGTTTCCCAGGCCATTGTTTTTTTGCTGACCGTGGCCTTCATTTTCATGATTTGATCACAATTCTCAAGAAAAACCATGTTTAAAAATTACCTGAAAGCGGCACTGCGCAACATGCGCCTGCACAAGGGGCTCTCGTTCATCACCATTTTCGGCTTCGCGGCCGGCCTGGCCTGCTGCATCCTGATCACGCTCTTTGCCATCGACCAGCTTAGCTTCGACCGCCACTACGCCAGGGCCGAGCGCATCTACCGCGTCGGGATCGTCGGCTCACTGAACAGCAAAACTTTCATTGGCCCTGTATCGTGCGCGCCCCTGGCCGAGGCCATGGAGCGGGAGATTCCCGATGTGGAGTCCGTTGTCCGTTTTACCGGCGGCGGCCGCGGTGCCCCGGTGGTGCGCTACAAGGACAAGGTATTCAGCGAAGAGCGCTTCTACTGGGCCGACCCCACTTTCTTCGATGTCTTCAGCGTGCCGTTTATCAAGGGCGATCCGCGCACGGCTCTCAGCCAGGCAAACAATGTGGTGCTGACCAGTTCCATGGCCAGGAAATACTTCGGCTCCGCAAACCCCCTCGGCAAGACCATTAACACCGACAACCGCCGCGACCTCCTGGTCACCGGCGTGGTGCCGGACGTACCGCGCCAGTCCCATTTTCATTACGACTTTGTCGGCTCGCTGGCCGTGTTTGAAAACAGCCGCAGCACCTCCTGGATCGGCAACAACTTTTACACCTATCTGGTTCTGCGCCCCGGCGCCTCAGCTGCAGCTACGGAAGCCAAACTCCAGGAGATCGTCCGCCGCAACGCCGGCCCGCAATTCCAGCAAATGTTCGGTGTAAGCTGGGATCAGTTGTTAAAGAGTGGTGCCCAATATCGGTATTTTTTGCAGCCGCTTACAGATATCCACCTGCGTTCACACCTTGAGTATGAATTGGAAGCCAACGGCGATATCTCGACCGTGTACCTTTTTTCCCTGGTCGCTTTCGGCGTATTCCTGCTGGCTTGCGTGAACTTCGTCAATCTGACCACCGCCCGTGCCGCCACCAGGGCCCGCGAGATCGGCATCCGCAAGGCCATCGGCTCGGGCCGCGGCCAGTTGATCAGGCAGTTCCTTTTTGAATCGTCCCTGACCAGCTTCCTGGCCATCCTCCTGGCCATGGTCCTGGCCATGCTGATGCGTCCTTTCTTCAACCGGCTGGCCGGCGCCAATGCGCAGATCACGGTCCAGGGCAACCCCTGGCTGCTGCCGATCCTGCTGGCGTTGCTTGTCCTGAGCGGCCTGGTGGCCGGCATCTATCCGGCATTTTATCTTTCTTCGTTCCGGCCGGCACAAGTACTGAAAGGGCAGCCGGGGGGGATCAAAGGGAAGTCCTTCCTGCGTAGCCTGCTGGTGGTGTTCCAGTTCACCCTGTCGATCACCCTGATCATCGGCACGCTGGTCATCAACCGTCAATTGCATTACATGCAGAACAAGAAGCTGGGCTTCACCAAGGAACAGGTGCTGGTCGTCAAAAAGACCGATGACCTGGGCAAGCAGGTCCGGACCTTCAAGCAGGAGTTGCTTGCCAATCCCAAGATCGTGGCCGTCAGTACTTCGGCGGGCCTGATGGGCGACCCGACCTTCGGCGACAACGTCTACACAGTGCCCGGAGTCAGCGGCGTGGGCCAATATCTATTCTGGACGATGTATGCCGACGAAGGCTTTCTGCGCACATACGACATCCAGATGGCATCCGGCCGCTTCTTCGAGAAGGACCGCCAGAGCGACCTCCAGGGCGTGGTGCTCAACGAGACCGCGGTGAAAGTCATGGGCTTGAGCGACCCGGTCGGCAGGGAGATCGTCCAGATGATCGACCAGTCGGGCAAGCAAACCAAGATCACCATCCTGGGCGTGATAAAGGATTTCCATTTCCAGTCCCTGCACGAGGAGATCCGGCCGCTGGCCTTCCACTGGATGGGCCCCGACGGATTCGGCAAAACGGTCTCGGTACGCTTTCGCACGACCAACATCCCGGTTCTGCTCAAATCCATCGAAAAAACCTGGAAACGCCTCGCCAAAGGGCAGGCCTTCGAATACGAATTCTTCGATGAACGCTTTGCCGCGAATTACAATTCCGAACAGAACACGGCCCGGCTGCTCACGGCGTTCTCCCTGCTGGCCATCGCCATCGCCTGCCTGGGACTGCTCGGCCTGGCCACCTTCGCCACCCAGCAGCGCACCAAGGAGATCGGCATCCGCAAGGTGCTCGGTGCCTCGGTGCTGAACCTCAGCCGCCTGCTATCCAATGAATTCCTCAAGCTGGTGCTGCTGGCCAACCTCATCGCCTGGCCCCTGGCCTACTTTGTCATGAACCGCTGGCTGAGGGATTTCGCCTATCGCACCTCGCTGGATATCCGATTGTTCCTGCTTTCTGGAGTCCTGGCGCTGATCATCGCCATGCTGACCGTAAGCTATCAATCCATCCGCGCCGCCCGCGCCAACCCGGTGAACAGCCTGAGAAATGAATAAAGAAAACCGAGGCGGGGAAGAAAACATCAATTTTTCCCTGCTTTTGTTTTCACCTTTAGGCCTGCAAAACCCGCCAATTAAGGTGAGCCATGATTAAAAACTTGATCAAACAAACGTTCAGGGGGTTTGGACGCGACAAGTTCCATTCGCTGGTCAATATCTTCGGCCTGGGGCTGGGGATCGCCTGCTGCCTCATCGGCCTTCTGTTCGTGCAGAGCGAATTAAACTACGACCGCCACCACGCCAACCACGAGCGCATTTTTCGCTACGGCGTGGAGATGACCATCGGCGGCGTGACCAGCATCCAGAGCGGCTGCAACCCGGGCGCCGGGCCGCTGCTGAAGGATTTCATCCCCGAGATCGAGTCGTTCGTCCGCATCGGCTACCTGGGCGAAATACTGGTCAAGCAAAGGGACCGCGCTTTCTCCGAGGAAAATTTCCTTTGGGCCGATCCCGGCATTTTCAACGTTTTCAGCCATGCTTTTGTATATGGCAACCCAAAGGGTGCTTTGCAGCGGGACAACACCATGGTGCTGACCCGGTCTTTGGCCAGGAAGATATTCGGCGACAGGAACCCGCTGGGCGAGGTGCTGGGTATCGAAAACCAGGACCCGTTCGAAGTCACGGGCGTGATTGCCGATCCTCCCGACAACGACCAGCTGCAGTTTTCCGCCCTGCTCTCCTACTCCACCCAGTTCAAAGGGCTGAACCAAGCGGAACTTTTTCAACCGTCGGAACTGTCCGGGGGCATGGGCGATGAAGTGTATTTCCTATTTGCTCCGGGATTCACGGCCGCCGACTTCGACCGTAAGGGCCGGCAGTTCTACGAGAAATACCAGGCGGCCAGCGACAGCATCCATTACCGTTCACTGGTCGAGCCCCTGACTGCCATTCACTTGCGATCCATCATCGATAGCCAGCAGGCCGAAGCCAATTCCCGTTTTTTACTCTGGTTCTGCGGCATCGTGCTGCTGATTTTGTTTCTGGCCGGCGTGAATTACGTCAACCTGACCACCTCCCGGGCCGGCAAGCGCGCCAAGGAGATCGGCGTCAGAAAAGTCATCGGCTCGAGCCATGGCCAACTGGTGCTCCATCTGCTGGGCGAATCGTTGTTTTTCGTCTTTTTGGCCCTGCTGGCGGGGATCGCCCTGGCCCAGGGCATCCTGTCCCTGACCCCGCTGAACCAGGTGATCGGGAAGCATCTCACCGTGAATTTCCTCGCCAACCCGTTATTGCGGCTGGGCTTGCTGGCCATCTGGATCGTTGTCAGCCTTCTGGCCGGCCTTTATCCGGCTTTTTATCTGGCGCGCATCTCGCCGCTGAAAACCCTGAAAACCAGATCGGGCGGCCAGGCGGCCGGACGGCTCCTGCGCCAGTCGCTGCTGGTGGTGCAGTTCGTCATCGCCATCGGCGCCATCGCCCTGACCTTCCTGATGAACCGCCAGCTGGACTTTATCAGGAACAGGGACCTGGGTTTCACCAAGGACCCGGTGGTCCTGGTCAACGTCACGGACGCCGATCTGCGCAAGCGCAGCGCTGTGTACAAAAATGAGATCCTGCGCCTGCCCGGCGTGGCCGCGGCTTCCTTTTCCGATTCCGTGCCGGGGAGCGGATTCACCGGTTATGCGTTCAAGTGGGAGAGCCATAGCGGCGAGATGCAGGGGCACGCCTTCGGTTCCCTGCAGGCCGATAAGGACTATTTTGAAACCATGGGCATCCGCCTTGTCGCCGGTCGCAATTTTTCCCGGCTGCCCAACAGGCAGGACTTCAAGGACGGTACCATGGAGCTCATCGTCAGCGAAAACCTGGTCAAGGCCCTGGGCTGGGAAAACCCGATAGGCAAGCGCTGCCAGTATGGGACCGTGGTCGGCGTAGCGCGCAACTTCCATTACAGCTCGCTGCATCGCGACGTCCGGCCGACCTATATCGTACAGCCCCTGGAGACACCCCCGTATCTCAACGTGCGCCTGCGCGGCGGCCGCATCCAGGAATCACTGGCAGCGCTGCGCTCCAAGTGGACGGCCTTCGCCCCAAGCCACCCATTCGCCTATTCTTTCCTCGACCAGCGCCTGGCCCGCTTCTATGATCAGGACCAAAAACAGCAAAAACTGGCGGCCATCTTTTCGGGCCTCTGCCTGCTCATTTCCTGTCTGGGCCTGTTCGCCCTGGCTTCGTTCAACATCGAGCAGCGGACCAAGGAGATCGGCATCCGCAAGACGCTCGGCGCGCCGATCGGCAACCTGGTGCTGCTGCTGACCCGCAAGTTCGCTTTCTGGGTGGTGGTGGCCAATGTGTTTGCCTGGCCCCTGACCTATTGGGCCATGAAGCACTGGCTGCAGAATTTCGCCTACCGCGCCACGATAGGGATCGACATCTTTCTCATGTCGGGATTTCTGGCCTTGCTGATCGCTATCATGACGGTAGGTTTCCAGGCCACCCGCGCCGCCCGCGCCAACCCGGTAGACAGCTTGAGGTACGAATAACCCGAGGTAGAGCATGTTAAAAAATTACTTGAAAATCGCCTGGCGCAACATCTCCCGCCATAAGGGATATTCCTTTATCAACATCTTCGGCCTGGCCGTGGGCATGGCCGCCTGCCTGCTGATCTATCTGTTTGTCAGACAGGAACTCAATTTCGACCGTTTTCATGACCGGGCCAACCGCATCTTCAGGGTGGCCATGGAAGTCACCACTCCTGAAAACACATCGCGCTTTACTCAAACGCAGTTTCCCCTGGTTCATGCGCTCAGAAAAGATTATCCGGGTATCGAAAAGGCGACGCGGATTTTTTTTACTCGCACCAGCCTGATCGAAGCCAATGGCAAGAGTTTTTCCAAGGAAAATGCCGTTTTCAGCGACGCCGATTTCTTTCGCATCTTCACATTTCCCGTACTCCGCGGCCAAAGCAAAGACCTGCTGGCCGATCCCCGGTCGCTGGTGCTGAGCGAAACGGCCGCCCGCAAATACTTCGGCAACATCAATGTAATCGGCAAGACCATCCGTTTCGAGAAGCGCTTTGTTTTTCAGGTGGCCGCCGTGATCAAGGACGTGCCGCTGCTATCCCATTTTCATTTCGATCTTGCCGCCCCCTTCGTCGCACTCGATAAAGAATATTTCGGATTTGAGCCGGACCGCCAATGGGGCGGCGTATTGAATAACTTCACCTATTGCCTGTTAACCTCGCGCGCCCAGGCCGCGGATCTTGAAAGCAAGCTGAAGGATGTCGTTGCCCGCCATTCCCAGCGAAAATATGCATCAAAATGGATACCGTTCCTGCAACCGCTGCTTGATCTCCACCTTAACTCACACCTGGATGGCGAGATCGAAACACCCGGTCATCCCGTCATCCTGCTCACGCTGTCCGTTATCGGAATTTTCATCCTGTTGATCGCCGCCATCAATTTCATCAATCTCAGCACGGCCCGCTCCGTCCGGCGCAGCCGGGAGATCGGACTGCGTAAGGTGATCGGCGCAGGCCGGGGTCAACTCGTCGGACAGCTTCTGAGCGAAACCCTGCTCATTGCCACAGTGGCAATGCTTCTATCGGCAGTGATGGGAATCACGGCCTTGCCAGGATTCTCGCTTCTGGTCGGTCGACAGGTCGGCCTGACGGCCGGGGGATTACCCGCACTGCTGGGGTTCATGACGGGCCTCATCCTGCTGGTGAGCATCATGGCCGGACTCTATCCGGCCTTTGCCCTGTCCAAACGGTCGCCAATCGGCGCTTTCAAGGCATTGCAGAGCGATAGGGGCTGGAATTCCAGCCCCTTGCGGCTGAGAAGGGCGCTGGTCGTCTTTCAATTCTTTGTTTCTATTGCCCTGATCATCAGCACCCTGGTGGTACAGAAACAACTCAGCTTTTTCGCCAGCGCTGATCTTGGTTTTGATAAGGAGGCCGTCATCAACATCCTGATCGGGGAGGATTCCCTGAAAAACCGGACGGAAAGCCTTAAAGCCGAATTGCGCAAATTGCCGGGAGTGAAAGGAGCCACGGCTTGTTTCAGGGCTCCAATAGGTTCCAAAACCATGCAAACGGGGATCTACAGCAGCGCATCAGACAAGGACCGTATTGACGTGCACATGAATTTCATCGATACCGACTATGTAAAGGAATTCGGCTTGCATTTGATCGCTGGAAAAAACCTGCAAGCCATTTCCTCCGCGGACAAGGATTGTGAGTTCCTGCTGAACGAAACCGCCGTGCGCCAACTGGGATATTCCAGATCTGAGGACATCCTGGGCAAGAAACTGAGAACCGGAATTTATGGACGGAAGGGAATCGTGGTCGGCGTGGTCGCCGATTTCCATGCCAATTCCCTGCAGGAGAAGATCCCTTCACTGGCCATGGTTTATTGGCCTTATTTTTACTCCAACCTGGCCGTCAAGCTGCGCGGGGAAAAAATCCATGAAACCCTGCCCGCTATCGAAAAGATTTGGCGGTCATTCAGTTCCTATCCGTTCGAATATACCTTTTTGGATGACGACATCCGCGACTTTTATAAAGAGGAGCAGAGGATTCTGGGTATCGTGACCACGTTTGCCGGATTGGCCGTAATCCTGGCCTGCCTGGGTCTCCTGGGCCTTTCCTCGTTCACGGCACAGCAGCGCACCAAGGAGATCGGCGTGCGCAAGGTGCTGGGTGCTCCCCTGGTCAGCATCATGAAACTCCTTTCAAGGGAATTCACCTTTTGCGTGCTGGCCGCCAACCTCCTGGCCTGGCCGCTGGCTTATATCGCCCTGAACCGCTGGCTGCAAAACTTCGCCTACCGGATTTCGAGCGATATCTGGACATTCGCCCTGGCGAGCCTGCTGACTTTCGCCTTTGCCATGCTGACCGTCAGCTACCAGACCATCCGCGCCGCGCGGGCCAACCCGGTGGACAGCCTGAGATATGAATAAACCGAGGTGAACTATGTTTAAAAACTATTTGAAGATCGCCTGGCGCAACATCGTTCGCCATAAGGGATATTCCTTTATCAACATCTTCGGCCTGGCCGCGGGATTGGCCTGCTGCATCCTGATCGGGCTCTGGGTGCTGGATGAACTGAGCTATGACCGTTTTCACAAAAATGCCGCCTCCATCTGCCGGGTGGAATCCAATCAGAACTTCAACGGCCGCATCCTGCATATCTACTGGACCCCCCACCCGCTGGGACCGGCCCTCAAGACCGAAGTACCCGAAATCAAGGATGCGACTCGGGCCGGGAACCTGAAGGAACAGCTCATCCGCTACCAGAAAAAAACATTTGAGGATTTCACCATTTGGGCCGTGGACCCCTCATTTCTGAAAATGTTTTCCTTCCCGCTGCAGGAGGGGGATCCGGCGCACGCCCTAACAGGAACCTCTTCCCTGGTCATGACAGCACGCATGGCAGCCAGCGTTTTCGGCTCCGGCCAGGCGATCGGCCGGACCGTCAACATGTCCCAAGCCGCCGATTTCACCGTCAGCGGAGTCATGGCTGACATTCCCCGCAATTCCTCCCTGCAGTTCGATGCCCTTATCCCTTATCGCTATCTCGACTCGATCGGCGGGACAGACGACAATTTCACCAACAACCAGACCTATACGTGGATCCAATTGCAGCCCGGGACTTCCGCCGAGAAGGCCACCCGAAAAATCAGCGGTTTCATCCGCCGGAAAGTCCCCCGCAGCTCGATGGCTCTCGAGCTCCTGCCCCTGCCGAGGGTCCACCTGTATACCTACTCGGGCTACCAGAAGAACCTGGACGTGCAGTCCGTTTATTTGTTCTCCATCATCGCCCTTTTCGTTCTCCTCGTCGGCTGCATCAACTTCATGAACCTGGCCACAGCACGCTCGGCCAAGCGGGCCAGGGAAGTCGGCCTGCGCAAGGTTGTGGGCGCCTCCCGGTGGCAGCTCATCCGCCAGTTCTACGGCGAATCCCTCCTCTTTGCCTTCGGGGCATTGGCTTTTTCCATTGCCGCCGTTTCCGTGGTCCTGCCGGCGTTCAACTCCTTGACCGCAAAGGATATTTCCTGGAATACGCCGGGAGCCGGACTCCTCGTCTTGGGTCTGGCCGGAATGGCCTTGTTGACCGCCTTGATTTCGGGCAGCTACCCGGCCATTTTCCTCTCCTCCTTTCAGCCGGTACACACCTTGAAAGGAAACGTGAAGGCAAAAGGGGGGAACGCAAACTTCCGGCGAACCCTGGTGGTAGTCCAGTTTGCCTTGTCGACCGTCCTCATCATCGGCACAGGCATCGTCTATAAACAAATGAAGTTCATCAAGAACCGGAACCTGGGATGGAACAAGGATCAGGTCATTGCCATTCCCATCCGCTCTTACAGCCAACCCCATCTGGAAACACTCAAAACCAAATTGGCTGTTACGACCGGCGTGCAAAACGTCGCGGCAGCTTCGCAGGCGCCTTCCTTCACAAGCTGGAGTTCCAGCGGCTTCGATTGGGAAGGCAAACCCCAGTCCCTTAAGGTGGATGTGACCTACATGGGAGCCGATGACGGCTATGTGGGGACGATGGGGATGACCCTGGCCAAGGGCCGCAATTTTTCCCGGGAATTCCCGGCCGACAAGAAAGAGAGTTTCCTGATCAATGAAGAAATGGCACGGCTCATGGGGCATGAAGACCCGATTGGAAAATCCTTTTCCTTCTGGGAACAGAAGGGGAAGATTGTCGGCGTCGTCCGCGACTTCCATTTCCAACCCCTGACCCGCAAGATCGAGCCGCTCGTCATTCAATGGGCCGAGCCCGAATGGACCAACTTCCTATTCCTGCGGATCAATACCCAACGTATGGCCGAAACCCTGAGCGCCGTCCAAGGAACATGGAAAAAAATCATGCCCGATTTCCCGTTCAGTTACCGGTTTTTGGACGAAGAGGTTGCCAGCCTGTACAAATCCGAGCAACAAACCGGAACGTTGTTGGAAATCTTCACGGCCATGGCCATCCTGGTGGCCTGTCTGGGACTGTTCGGACTCGCCTCCTTTTCGGCCGAACGGAGGGCCAAAGAGATCGGCATCCGCAAAGTTCTGGGGGCAGCGGTACCGAGGATCGTGGTCCTCATATGCCAGGAATCCCTGGCCCTCGTCGCCTTGGCCAATCTCATCGCCTGGCCGCTTGCCTATCTGGCCGCCGCGGGCTGGTTGAACAACTTCGTCTATCGCCTTCCCATCGATCCCGGTATTTTTCTCTTTTCAGGATCACTGGTGCTGGCCATCGCCCTGCTGACGGTCGGCTTCCAAGCCGTCCGCGCCGCCCGCGCCAACCCGGTGGACAGTTTGAGATATGAATAATCCGAGGTGAACCATGCTGAAGAGCTATTTCAAAATCACTTTCCGTAATTTTAAAAGACAAAAAGCATATTCGCTCATTAATATGATCGGATTGGCGATCGGATTGACGATCAGCCTGCTAATCTTTTTTTGGGTAAAGGATGAATTGAGTTATGACAGGTACCATGAGCATGCCGACAGCTTATTCAGAGTGGTCAATGCTGAAATCTCTCCATCCGGCGAGAAACACTATTCGGAACCCACGCCCCCGATCTTGGCTCCTTTCCTCAAAGGAAATTTTCCTGAAATAGTCCATGCATCCCGCTGGTTCACTCCGAAATTTTCTATCGGGAATGATAAAAAGAAATTTGTGGAAATTGTCGGCATGGTGGACAGAGAATTCTTCGAAATGTTTTCTTTCACATTTGCAAAGGGAAGGCCGCAAAATGCTCTGCCGGAACCCACTTCCATCATACTCACCGAATCACTAGCGCACAAGCTTTTCAGAGACGAGGACCCGATGGACAAGGTGATTCAGGTCGAGGGGCAGGCAGGGTATATGGTCTCCGCCGTGATCAAGGATTTGCCTGACAACACGCACATGCTCAGATGCGGAGCATTTCTGCAGATCCAGTTGTTACAGAGTTGGGGAAGAAAACTGGATCATTGGGGGGATGAAAGTTTCAAAACATATGTTCAATTGGTTGAAAATGCCGACCCGGATATGCTGAGGAATAAGATTGCCAACGTATACAAGGACAACATTGCGGGAAGCCGCTCACAAATCGATCTGGAACCGGTTACCAGAATTCATCTTGATCCGCTAGGCGGTGGAGGCTCGATCGCACACATCTATGTTCTTTCGCTGATGGCTTTGTTTATTCTGCTCATCGCGAGCATCAACTATATGAACCTGGCAACGGCACGCTCAACTAAGCGCGCAAGGGAAGTCGGCATACGGAAAGCCGTCGGAGCCAACCGCCAGCAACTGGCAAGGCAATTTTTCGGGGAATCATTTTTCATGGTTTTCATCTCAATGATTGTCGCGCTGTTTTTGACTCACTTGTCCCTGCCCTTGTTTAGTCGAATCGCTGGGAAACACCTTTTAATATCATACTCGATTGGAGATGTTTCTATACTCGCCCTCATTACTCTCGGAATTGGACTGCTCTCAGGAAGTTACCCCGCATTTGTTTTATCCGGATTCAAACCTGTCCGCGCGTTGCATGGCGGAGCGCAATCCGGCGGTGGGCATTCGTTCAGGAGGGCACTGGTTGTGCTCCAGTTCTCTCTTTCAATATTGTTAATCATCGCCAATCTCGTCATTTTTCAACAGCTGAAGTTCATGCAGGATAAGCCGCTGGGGTATCACCCCGAAAATATCATATGCATGACCCTTGACGAGCAGATCGGGCAGAATTACCAAGCCATAAAATCACAGTTGCTGCAGAATCCAGACATACTGGCCATCACCAAGATGAATACCACTCTGGACAGCAGGGAATCAACGATCACGTTCGAAAATCTCCAATGGAACAATAAGACCGAAGCACATGATCAAACGATACTTTCACTGATGGGAGCGGATGAGGATTTTCTGAAGACATTCGATGTGAAGATGAAAGAAGGGAGATTCTTTGGCAAGCGATTGCCCAGTGGCCAGGCGAGGGAGATCGTGATCAACGAGACGGCGGCAAAAGTGATGGGCTTGGAACATCCATTGGAAGCGGATATCTACTACGCTGGAAAGAGACTGACCTGTATAGGCGTAATGAAGGATTTCCACTACCAATCGCTGCACAATAAGATCGAACCGCTGATGCTCATGGAGAACTGGGCAGTGGACTGTTTTGCCGCAAGGATCTCCAGTCATCATTTCCCCGACACGATTTCCTTCATTGAAGGCACAATCGGAAAAACCGTTCCAGGATACAAGATAGAATATGAATTTCTGGATGACCGTTTGGCTAACTTGTACAGTGCGGAAAACCGCACCGGATCGATTGCCTTTGTGATGATGCTGGTCGCGATCATGATCTCCAGCATGGGGCTCCTGGGTTTGGTATCGTTCAGTGCCGAACAAAGAACCAAGGAAATCGGCATCCGCAAAGTGCTGGGATCCACTCCCATCGGTATTGTATCCCTTCTATTGAAAGATTTTTCAAGATGGGTGTTGCTGGCCAATGTTTTCGCCTGGCCCATTGCCTACATTCTAAGCAAAAATTGGTTGAACGGCTTCGCCTATCGGATCGATCTTGGCATGGGGACATTTGTCTTAGCGGGATCGGGGGCGCTGATGATTGCCATGCTGGCCGCCGGTTATCAGGCAACGAAAGCAACCCTTGTTGATCCGGTGAAAGCCTTGAAATATGAGTAAATCCAAGCCGAGACGAAAGCAAAAAGAAGAGACCGGGATCGTGCGGCGTCTGTTCCGCCTCTTGATTCGCTGCAACCTGGACGGCTTAGACGCCAACGTCTACCTGCTGTCCGTTGCCATGACCCTGAGCGCCGCTGCCGCCAACCCGGTGCATAGCCTGAGGAACGAATAAAATGCACACACTTTTCTTCCAGCCTCCGACCTCCAGACCGAGGTCTGCAGTCTTCAGATATCGAGGTGAACCATGTTTAAAAATTATCTGAAGACCGCCTGGCGCAACATCGCCCGCCACAAGGGCTATTCCTTTATCAATATCTTCGGCCTGGCCGTGGGCATCGCCTGCTGCCTGCTGATCATGCTTTATGTCCGCTACGAACATAGCTATGACCGGTTCCATGCATATGAAGACCGTATTTTCCGCATCGAACCCCAGTTCCTGAACGCCGACGGCTCCTTGCGGCAAAGTTTTGGTTCCCTGGCCCCCGGATTCGTGCCTTTTCTGGAGAATGAATTTCCCGAAATAGAGCGCATCGTCAAGGTCCTGCAGCTGGAGCAGTTCGGGGAATCGCTGGTCACATACGGCGACAGGAAATTCAACGAAAAACGCTTCTACCTTTCCGAGCCGGCCCTTTTCGATATTTTTACCCTGCCCCTTTCGAAAGGAAATCCCCAAACCGCGTTGCAGGACCCGAACAACCTGGTCATTTCCGAATCCATGGCCGCAAAATACTTCGGAACGGATGACCCGCTGGGAAAAATGCTCAAGATCGATCTGCCGATCCTGGGCAGCCAACTTCTCACCATCACCGCGGTGATGAAAGATTCGCCGGCCAACACCCATGCCCATTTCGATTTCATCGGCTCGCTGCTGCTGACCAAGAATATTCCCAGGGGCAGCGACTATTTTTACGGCACCGCCAACTTGAGCGACAATGTCACCCAGGTCTACCTGCGCCTGGCCGCCGGCGTCAAGCCCGCGGTCGTGTCCGGACGCCTGCCGGCCGTCATCGACCGGGCCGTGCCCCCCAGGCCGGACGAAGCCGGCAACCTGGTGCCGATGAGCAAGAGAGGCAGGCTCCTGCTGCGCCGGGTCACCGACATCCATCTGGACGCGCACACGGCCAAGGAACTGGAACCGAACGGCGACCGGGCCACCGTCACCTTCTTCATGGTGATCGCATTTTTCATCCTGCTCCTGGCCTGCATCAATTTCACCAACCTGGCCACGGCCAGGGCTTCCCGAAGGGCGCGCGAAGTGGGCCTGAGAAAAGTAGTGGGCGGGAACCGCGGCATGCTGGCCGTCCAGTTCCTGTCCGAGTCGCTGCTGATCTCGTGCCTTGCCCTGCTGCTGGCCCTGTTCCTGGTCTGGATCCTTCTGCCGCTGTTCAGCGGATTGTTCAACTGCGATCTGAGTTTCCGTCCCCTGCTGGAGCCGCAATCGCTGTTGCTGCTGGCCGTGATCCTCATTTTCACCGCCCTCTGCTCCGGCATCTATCCGGCACTCTATCTCAGTTCCTTCAAGCCGGCCACCATTCTGCGCGGAGAGCTGACCCGCGGCAGCGGCGGGGCCCGGCTGCGCAAAGCCCTGGTGGTCTTCCAGTTCGCCATCGCCACGATCCTCATCGTCAGTGTAGGAGTAACGATGGCCCAGATGCGCTTTTTCCGCAACGCCGACATCGGTTTTGACCGGGAAAACATCCTGCTGATACCCGTAGACGGAACCATCGTGCAAAATTGGCAGAACGCCAAGGAAAGCATCATTAAAAGCCCTTATGTCAAGGCGGCCACCTTGTCCAAGCGGGCCCCCTCCCACCGCCTGCTCGATGCCCCCGGGTTCAGCATCGAGGTCGGTGGGCGAAAACTTCGCAACGATTTCCCCATGCCGCACAACCGGGTCGATTTCGATTTTTTCAAGACCTACGATATTCCGATCGTGGCCGGGCGTGATTTTTCCCAGGCCCATCCCACCGACGCCACCGCCGCCTTCATCCTCAACGAAACCGCCGTTCACCAGCTGGGTTGGCGTCATGCCAGCGAAGCCATCGGCAAGACCATGAGTGTCTCCGGCCGCCCGCCGGCGCAGATCATCGGCGTGGTGGCGGACTTCAACTACGAATCCCTGCATAACAAAATCCCGGCCATCGTCACCTACATCGTACCCAACCAGGTCAACACGGTATCGGTGCGGATCCATCCCGGGAATCCCCAGCGCGCCATCGACCAGCTCCGCACCGTCTGGCAGCGATACAACCCCGGTTTCCCCTTCCGTTTTTATTTTTTGGATGAACAGTTGAATTCCCTTTACCAGAACGAAAAGCGCATGATGGATATGTTCGGCACATTCAGCATCCTGGCCGTGATCATTGCCTGCCTGGGGCTTTTCGGGCTGGCTTCTTTCGCCGCCGCCAAAAGGACAAAGGAAATCGGCGTGCGCAAGGTTTTCGGGGCCTCCATCGCCAGGATCGTCGGCATTCTGGTCAGGGAATTCCTGTGGCTGGTGCTGATCGCCAATCTCCTCGCCTGGCCGCTGGCCTATTTTGCCATGCGCAGCTGGCTGCAGGGTTTTGCCTACCGGATTTCCTTGGGTATCTCGGTCTTCATGCTGTCAGGACTGCTGACGCTGTGCATCGCGCTGTGTACGGTGAGCTACCAGGCTATGCGCGCCGCCCGCGCTAACCCGGTGGACAGCCTGAGATATGAATGAGTTGAGGTGAATCCATGATCAATAATTATGTAAAGACCGCCTGGCGAAACATCGTCCGTCATAAAGGATATTCCTTTATCAATATTTTCGGCCTGGCCGTGGGCATGGCCTGCTGCGTCCTGATGATGCTCTGGATTCAGAACGAGAGCAGTTTCGATCGCTTCCATGCCAACGGGAATTCGCTCTGCCGGGTCATCGCAGAAACAAGGACCGAGAACGACACGTTCATGGAAGCCAAGGTCGCCACGCCGCTCGGCCCGGCCCTCAAGGAGGCGTTTCCCGAGATAATCGATTTTTCCCGCTATCTGGGCGGACTTCAATACGGGATCAAGTATGCCGGGAAGGATTTTTACGACGATGTCATCGCGGCCGCGGAACCTTCGTTTTTTACGATGTTTTCCTTTCCTTTCATCAAGGGCGATCCGAAGACGGCCCTGGCCGAACCGCACTCGATCGTGATCACGGAGGGCTTGGCCCGCAAGATCTTCGGCGACAGCGAGCCCATGGGCCAGACCCTGACGTTTATCGGCAACGTCGACGTGTATTCCGTGACGGGCGTCATCCGCGAAATTCCGCAAAATTCACACTTGCGCTTCGACTGCGTCATTCCCTGCGTCAACATGCAGCGCTACCACCACGTCGACTACGGCGATTGGAACGAAAAATTCCTGTGCCTCTATGTCCGGCTGGCGCCCGGGGCCTCCGCGGCCCGGACGTCCCGCAAGATTTCGCGTTTTTTTTCCGAAAAACTGTCCAGGCCCAACGCGTCGCTCATGCTGCAACCTCTGAAGGACGTGCACCTGCGGTCGAATTTTCGCCTGGATTTCTACAACGACTCCCAGGTAAGCATTACGACACTTTGGATCTTTTCCCTCGCCGCCCTGGCGATCCTCCTGCTGGCCTGCATCAATTTCATGAACCTGGCCACGGCGCATGCCGCCAGCCGAGGCAAGGAGGTCGGCTTGCGCAAGGTCACGGGGGCCCGCCGATCGGACCTCATCAGGCAATTCCTCGGAGAATCAGTCGCGATATCCTTTCTCAGCCTCGGCCTGGCGTTGTTGCTGGCCTATGCGTTCCTGCCTCTCTTCAACAGTCTGGCCGAAAGGCAGCTGACCCTGGCCCACCTGGCCGAACCCTGGCTGCTTTTCGGATTGCTGGCAATCACCTTGCTGACCGGGCTGCTGGCCGGCAGCTATCCGGCGCTGATCCTCTCGGCGTTCAGGCCGGCGCAAATCCTGAAGGGGGGGCCGGTCTCAGGGGGGCGCGGCCAGGCCGCCCTGCGCAAGAGCCTGGTCGTCATCCAGTTCGCCATGACGCTCTTCCTCGTCGTGGGCACCTTCATCGTAGGCGAGCAATTGAAGTTCATGCGTTCCAAGGACCTGGGGATCAACCCGCATCACGTCCTGACCTTCTTTTTGCCCGCAAGGGAGGATGTCCTGAAGAATGCCTTGCTTGCCAATCCCCGGGTCCTCAGCATGACCCATTCCCTGCCCCCCGGGATCGAGCAAAGGGGCATCGACAACCTGACCTGGGAAGGGAAAAATCCCGACGACCGCATCTTGTTCTATCCCACGACCGTCGATCCCGATTACCTCAGGACATTCGGCATCAAAATGGCGGCCGGGCGGTTTTTCTCCCATGACCTGCTTTCCGATCGGTCGAGATCCGTGGTCATCAATGAAACGGCGGCAGGGCTTCTGGGCCCCGGTTCCCCGATCGGGAAGCGCATCACCATCGGCGCCCGGACGACGCCCTGGACGATCCCTGAACGAAAACTGACCGTGATCGGCGTCATCAGGGACTTCCACCAGATGTCGCTGCACCAGCCCATCGAACCCGCGCTGTTCACATGGGAAAAGGAGGGCGGCTGGCCGTATATCAGCCTGCGCATCAGCCCGGTGAATGTCGCGGCGACATTGAAGTTCCTGGAAAGGACCAGCAAGAAACTGGCCCCGGCAGGCTTCCGCTTCACCTACGAATTCCTCGACTCGAAACTCGATGCCTTCTACAAGTCCGAGCGCACGATCAAGTCCATCCTCGAACTGTTCACGATACTGGCCATGATCACGGCCTGTCTCGGCCTGTTCGGGCTGGCCTTGTTCCTGGCCGAGAAAAGGACCAAGGAGATCGGCATCCGCAAGGTCCTGGGCGCTTCGGTTTC
>Ga0307378_10002024_pt1 | contig 31849 bp, 29 predicted proteins | sample UN1MG_FD_202238 | JGI IMG/M metagenome (GOLD analysis project Ga0307378, IMG submission 202238) | Soil microbial communities from Risofladan, Vaasa, Finland - UN-1 | ecosystem: Environmental > Terrestrial > Soil > Coastal area > Acid sulfate soil | place: Finland: Risofladan, Vaasa | collected... | reverse complement strand
TGATTACAAATTCATAAGTGCCATCGCCGTCCAGATCGCCGATACCCACCTTCTGGAAATCATAATCACCCTTCAACGGAATACTGATGTACGGTTTGGCCTTGCCGGTCAGCCCCACCGTACGCGATCCCAATAACTTTAACCTCGCAACAGGTGCACCTTCAACGTATCGATACAGCTCATATAGATATGTCTTTTTGCCTTTGTCCTTTTCGACGACCTTGTCAACAAAGTTAGTTTCTCGATACGGACGGAGCCCTGTCAACGGAGCAAACTTGACATTGCCGGTTGTGCCCTCGCCGCGCACGAGCCGAAAAGCAATATCTTCAGGGTCGGTTTTGAGCAAACGCCAGCTTAGGAATACCGAGCCGTCTTCGCGTTCAAGGGCCACCAACCCACGGTCCAGCTTCTCTACGCCTGATACAGCGTCCGTAAAAGCAAAAAGCAGCGAAAATCCTATCATCCAGCTAAACAATAATCGACATCTCATAATTCACACCTTCCTTTCAAATGGTTGTACCCTTCGACTTTCAAATCTTTAATCCGGCCATCGGGCGTTGTTATCTGCATTTTTTTAGAGTCGGTAATTTCACCGATTCGCGTAATCGGTATCGCCCCATCCCACTTTTGTAATAATTTCTCACATTCGGCCTGTGAAAGCGTAAAAAGCAATTCAAAATCTTCGCCGTCGTTCAACGCAGAACTTAATGGATTTTCACTTTTTTGAGCTTCGTCCGATATTGGAACCTGCTCTGAATTTATGACAGCTCCCACCCGGCTCGCTCGGCAAATACGGTTCAAATCACTGCTAAGGCCATCGCTTATATCAATCATTGAATTCAACGTTACCATTTGAGCGATTTTTATCGCTTCTTTGACCCTCGGCTCAAACTCCAAATGCTTGCGACTTATCGCACTACCTAACGACCCTGTTACACAGATACTGTCGCCGACCTTCGCCCCTGACCGCTTAATGGGTGTATTGCCTGCCGGCCTGCTGAGCATCGCCACGCTTATTGCCAACGGTTTTTCATCACCCCAGCTCGTAATATCACCACCCACAAGCGCACAGTCATACTTCTTACCAGCGTCGGTAATCCCTGCATGAAGCTGCTTTAATTCTTTTTCGCCATACCCTTTTGGCAGTGCAACAGACACAACGGCAGCTATCGGCGCCGTTGCCATCGCCGCACAATCGCTCAGGCTGACCGCCATAGCTTTGTATCCGGCTTGTCTTACGGTCGCTTTTTCAAGGTCGAAGTGCACACCATCCAGGAGCATGTCCGTGGTTACAAGGACGGACGTATCTTTTCCCAACTGAACTTGGGCCATATCGTCACCAATCCCAATGGGAAAATCTGCCTCGGTTAATTTGCTCTGCCGGGCAAACCAGCCGGTTATTTCATCCTCACTCGCACTCATCGCTGTGCCAACTGTTTGTTCCAATATGCGATTTGCTCTTTTGCCTGCCTGGGCCCACCTGCACCCTCGGTAGCATATTTAGCCACGACATTTGCCGCACCGATGCTTTTGTACACATCTTTGGCAATTAGAGACGAATACTTCCTGAACTCATCCAGACTCAGCTCAGCCAACTTTTTCTTTGCCTTTTCGCAGTAAGCAACTAAGGAGCCGACAATGCCGTGAGCCTGGCGGAAAGCAATGCCCTTTCCAACCAGATACTCAGCCAAAGCAGTAGCATCCAAAAAACCTTCCTCCAGTCCAGCCGAAATCTTCTTCGTATTAAATTTCGCGTGTGAAACAATCGCTCCCGCCATATCCAATGAAGCCTTGACCGTATCAGCCGCAGAAAAGATATGAATTTTATCTTCCTGCAAATCGCGATTATAGCCCGACGGCTGACTTTTCAGAATCGTCAGCATAGCAATTAAAGCCCCATAAACGCCGGCCGTCTTTGCGCGAATCAACTCAAGGACATCAGGATTACGTTTCTGCGGCATCATACTCGACGATGTACAATACTTATCGTCAATCCGAATAAACCCAAATTCGTCCGAAGAATAAATTATCCAGTCCTCAGCCAACCGGGACAGGTGTGTGGCAATCAGCGCGCAATCGAAAATAAAGTCCGCGCAAAAGTCCCTGTCGCTCACCGCATCGATACTGTTGTAGCTAATGTCGGAAAAACCTAATTGCTTTGCTGTGCTCTTTCTATCCAGTGGCAGCGTTGAGCCGGCCACAGCACCACAGCCCAACGGCGAAACATTAAGCATTTCCTTACAGTTTTTAAGGCGAATAAAGTCACGCTCGAACTGCTCCACAAAACTAAGCAGATATGATGCAATAATTATCGGCTGGGCACGCTGAAGATGAGTATAAGCCGGCATCACGTCCTTGACATATTTGCCTGCCAATTTAACAAACGCCTTTTGAAGACCGGTTATCTTTGTTTGCAGGACTTCTATCTCATCTCGCATCCAGAGCCGAATATCGGCAGCAACCTGGTCGTTCCGGCTTCTGCCGGTATGCAGCTTCTTACCCGGCTCACCGATTTTTGCTACCAGCGCCGCCTCGATTGCCATATGAATATCCTCATACGTCTTATCGAATTTGAAACGCCCTTCGGCGATTTCCTGTGATATTTCGATAAGGCCGTCTTTAATCGCTTTGAGTTCCGTTCTCGTTATCAGCTTCTGCTCAGCCAGCATCTGCGCATGAGCAATTGACCCGACAATATCATATTTATAAAGTCGTTTGTCGTAGGATAGCGATTCCACAAAAGCAACTGTCATCGGGTCCGGCTGACCAGCGAGCCGTTTCTCCCAGCTCTTTTTCGATTTACCCATCGTATATACTCCAATAAGCAAACCTCCTCTGCTGAAATAATACGCCCAGGCTCAACCAGTGTCAAGTCCTCTGTCTGTTCCTTGCAATATGGACAAACAAAAGCTATCCTATCTTTACAAAAGATCCGAACAAGAACCAATTTGACTGTTTTTAGCAAAGGGGTATTTATGAACCAGAAAAACGACCATCTTGAGAATGAAATAAATGACCTGAGGGAAGAGTTGGAACACTTTCAGCAGGAAAAAGAACGTGTCAGAGCCATTATAGGCCAAATCGGGGGCATGCCTAAATTTCGCACCAAGCTCATTAACGCCTTATTTATCGCGGTAATTGCCGTCTCGGTAGTTGTTTCGGTCATAGCGGGCGAAAGGCTGCGTCTCTTGATGATTGAGGTGGCAACCGTAACACTTTCGTTAAAAATCATATATCTCATACACTGCCAGATGCGCATAAATCACTTCAAATTCTGGATACTCTCGTCAATCGAATGGCGGCTTACTGAAATGAGAAAAGAGATAAAACAGCTAAAAACCTAAGTCCCCCCTGTAAGGCATCCTTAGCAGTTCGCCGTTCACAGCTTAGGCAAGTCTTTTCCTGATGATATCCAACTTTCCAAAACAAATAAGCTCATCGCCCGAAAGAATTTTGTTTTCTGAAACAGGATTTGGTATAGTTTTGTCGGCTCGAACTATAGCCAAAACTGTAATATCATCCTTTCTCAGCTCGGATTCTGAGAGTGCTTTACCCAGTATCGGATTGTCTTCCCGGATTTTAATTTTAGAAACACCATAACCACCGGTCGCCACTGTGAGCTCCTCGCACGAAACAGATTTAATAACCTCTTTCTTTATGATACGTTTTCTCAAGGCATCCGTCAATCTCCGAGCCATTTTTGTATTGGTAAACACCTTATAAATGATATATATCGCAGCCACAATAATTATGAGATTTATCCATGGCTGGAGCCCGGGCGGAACGTAAGCCGGCACAAATGGTATCGACAACTTTGTGGCTCGCGGCCGTATCGTGTTGGCAAAAGTTGCAATCATTGTAACAAAACCGGCATGTCCCAGAACGATAAGAACCGAGGCAATCCGCCTTCTTCGCGGGTCACTGGTAATAAGCTCAGCCTCTCTCGTTGTAAAGCCCGTAGCCGTAAAACACGATAACGCCTGGAATTTCGCCAGAGACCACTCAAGCCCGGTCAATTGAAATGCAATCGCTCCGATTCTCACAACAATAAAAGATACGATAAGCACAATAATGAATAACAACAAATTCATAAGCTATTCTCCTTAAATCTGTGCGCTACGAAACACGTCGACAGACCTACAGCCATTTCTTTCTTCTGAAGTATATCAGCATAATCACTGCGACAACAGCCATAACCAACCATACAGCGGGATATCCCCAGTACGAATTAAGCTCCGGCATATTCCACGGCGATTTCTCAGGGTTAAAGTTCATACCATAAATCCCGGCAATAAACGTCAATGGCATGAAAATCGTCGCGATAATCGTTAAAACTTTCATCACTGCATTCATCTTGTTGCTGATGCTCGACAGATATATATCCAGCATCCCTGAAACCATGTCCCTAAAGCTCTCTATGGTATCAATAATCTGTATCGTATGGTCGTAAACATCCCGCAAGTAAATTCCCGTCGATTCCTTGATAATTGACGATTCGCTCCTCTGCACACCGCTGATAACCTCCCTTAAGGGCCATATTGACTTGCGCAGCGATATCATCTCCCTTTTCATGGTGTGAATCAGATGGAGTGTATTTTCTGTGGGATTGGTGACCAAATCTTCCTCCATAGACTCAATTTTTTCCCCGAATTTCTCCAAAACTGCAAAATAACTATCAACGATGGCGTCTAAAAGCGCGTAGGCAAGATAATCCGGCCCCATCTTACGGATGCGTCCCCTGGCATTCCGGAGGCGCTCCCTTATAGGTCCGAAAACATCACCCATACGCTCCTGAAATGAGATTACGAAATTTTCTCCGAAAATAAGACTAACCTGCTCACTCTCAACAGCTTGAAGTTCCTCACTGTAGAGAAGCATCCTCAATACAATGAAAATGTATTTTTCAAAATCCTCATACTTTGGTCGCTGCTCAGTGTGCAAGACATCCTCGAGAACAAGAGGATGGAGTTCAAACTGTTTACCCAGCTTTTCTATGATTTCAACATCGTGAAGACCATCTATGTTAATCCATGTTACCGTTGGCGTAGTCTTAAAGGGAAAACATTCCTCAATATTTGACACCTGCTTTTCCTGAAAATTCTGCTCATCGTAATCGAGATAGCTAATCTTCACAGCTTCTACCTTTTTTTCTCCAATGTGGACCAATGTCCCAGGCGGCAAACCGGCTTTTATTGAGCGTTTTCTTATTCTTTTAGCCATATCTTCAACTCCTTCAAAAAGAGCCAGTGCATTTGTACGACAGCTTTCCCAAAAAGTCGTCCTGGAAATCAACGCTTAAATTCAACACAATCTTCAAAAGATCCACCCGCTTCTTTACCAATCCTCTGTTTTGTACGGAGGACACTTCAGCAGAAAATCTACTAATTCACTCAGCTTCGCCGTCGCCAGCCCGATGCACGAATCCGCCGCCCCATAGTACAAGAATATCGTGCCCTCTTTCTCTATCCAACCGCACGGAAAGATCACATCGTCCACATCACCTTCTCGCTCATAGGAAGCCTTGGGACCGAAAATCCACTCATCAGAGCGGCGGATTACTCGCGCCGGTTCCTCGAGGTCAAGCAGCACAAGGCCCAGTCTGTAAATCGAGCCGGAAGCTGTTGTACGAACGCCGTGGTATAGAACCAGCCAGCCTTCGGCTGTTTTCAACGGAGGAGCAGAAAGCCCGATCTTATTCGCGTCCCACCAACCACCCTGACGGGCGCGAATAACCTCTTGATGATCGCCCCAGTGCTTCAGGTCCGGTGAAAACGAAATCCAGATATCCGCTGTGATATTCGGTAGTTTTGCCACCGGTCGGTGAAACATTGCCCAGCGACCGTTAAATCGGATCGGGAAAAGCGCCGCGTCCTTATCCTCCGGAGGCATAACCGAACCCAAACGATTGAACTTTCGAAAATCCCTTGTGATTGCCAACGACACGAGAGGGCCGCCCCTCGAAAAGGCGGTATAGGCCACCGCCCACACCCCCCGCTCCTCTAACCATGTCGCTCTCGGGTCCTCTATACCCCAAATTTCTTCAGGATGACTCTCAGGCTCCGGCCTCAAAGTCGGTTCCGGGTCTACATCCCAGCCGTGTACACCGTCCTCGCTTCGGGCAACCGTCAGATGCGAAATACCCCGGAAATCCTCAACCCGAACCAGCAATAATGTTTTTCCCTCGACTATTGCCGCCGCCGCATTGAATACCGAATGAGCCGCATAAGGCCAATCCTTTACCGAAAGAATCGGATTGTCAGCATGCCTTTGAAACAGCTCATGTGTAACCGCTTGTTCCATAAGCCTTTCCTCGTTTCCAGTCCAAGATTGTCAGATATTGATTATTTTCCTTTCCGGAATATCTTAAACAAATCCAGAGAAGCTTTTGGGTAGAAAGATTTTCTAAACGGGAATATACCTTCTCTAACAAATCGGACGTCTTCTATTGAATAAAACGCTTTGGGATTGAATCGTCTAATAATGTCAATAACATACTTAAGGTCAACGCGCCTGATGACTGTGTAAATTATATGTACTCTGCCCTCATTACCCTGACCGGGTATGCTTGTAGCCCCGTAACCATCGGCGTTGAGGGCGCTTATCAGCTCGGACGCATCCTTTTTGGTGATAATTCGAATGATGAATGTGCCCACGGCCAATTTTTCTTCAATCAAGATACCCATATAGTTCCCGGCGGCAAAACCACCTGCATACGCAACGTAACAAACCACGCTGCCCAAATTTTGCATAATCTTGCCAATCGCGACAAGCCAAATCAATATCTCAACAAAGCCAATCACCGGCGCAAGATATTTTAAGCCTCTTGAAACGAAAATGATGCGAATCGTCCCCAATGTGACATCACAGATGCGTGCGAAAAAAATCAAAACCGGTAATAATATAAATGTAAACGCCTCTGATTGAAAAAAGCTCATAGTATCCTCATTATTATCTCAGGTTATTTCCGACAGGACGAGAATTTGTGTTCGTTCCACTCTTTTTCCTTGTTAAATCTCTAACAATTGAAAATGGGAAGCTGACCATCTGGCGCAATCCCTCTACAGAGGAAAGAGTCCGGACCTGGCTTGCTACCTCTGCAACAAGCTCCTGGGCTACAATTTTCTCCTCGACCTCACCAACCTCTTTCACCATCGCCAGGCGATGAAGGGAGTACAAACCGATTATGAACGCAAAGAAGAAAAAGAAATCCCACTGCTGCAGGCTCAGTGTAGGCAAACTAAACTCTTTCACCGGACCTGTGTATTTTAACGTCCACTCGAGCTGACGACCCGCAAAAAAGTCGGCGAATTTGCCGCCCAAAACGGGAGCTATGCCGGCAGCCACAGAGTTGACAATCGTGTTCGCAGCAAGATAGGCAGTCGCCTGACCCTCCGGCGCCAATTTCATACTGATATTGCCCGAAGCCAAAGATACGCCTGCTGAAGACAGTCCCATTACAACGTGTATCACAATCAAAAGCGGTATCGTCAAAAAATACTTCTCCGGCATAGTCGTGAACGTCCAGGCAAGAATTGACAAGATAAACAACGGCCCGGAAATTGCAAGTACCGACTTGTTGCTGAAACGATCCGTATACCTGCCCCAAATCCTGAGGAACATGAAGTTCATAACCTGGCTCACAATCGAAAGACCTATGATAAAGGACATATTCAGCCCCAGCCGCTTGAGCATATAGACCATAAAGAACGGTCCGGCCAGATTGACCGCAAAGTTCCACGAGCACATAAACACAATGAGCTTACGGAAGTTCTCATCCCTGAAGGGTTGGCCCAGGAGTTTAAAAATTTTGGGTTTTCCCTCCACTTTGGGCATCCGTTTCTCAGGCGTCCGTGCCAAAAAGTACAATCCAAGAACACCCGACATAAAACCGACTAAAAACAAAATCGAATACGCCTGAATCTCAAACTTTGGCAGCAGCTTTTTCCAGTAGTCAAGATAAACCGCAGCAGCCAAACTCAGGGCAATTCCAACACCTGTCGCTATTCGCATCCTTTTTGAAAAGAACGCTCCCAGAACATTCTGCGGTATCAGGTCGCGCATCCAGGAATTCCAACTGCAACCTGAAACCGCGCCCAGAGCCGAAGCTGCTATCATCGACACAAGTAAAACAGCCAGCCCAATTTGTGCACCAAATAAGAAAGGAATCAGTGCAATCAATAACCAGCACAACCGGCTTAAAGCAGCCGACACAACAACTATGGCCCGCCTGTTACGTATCCTCTCAACCAGAAAGATCGAGGGCAGTTGAAGCAATTGTGCCAACGGCCCGATTGCCGCCAACATTCCAATTACAAGGTTGGAAGCTCCGAGCTTTATGGCGAAGGCCACCAAAAACGCCCCACCGGTCAAAATGCCCATTGCCTGCGATGCTATGCCGTCTTTGATAACGTAATTCAGACCGGACTGAATCTCCGCTTCCGTTAGTTTATCTTTAACTTCAAAACTCATCGCTAACACCTACCTGTTTTTTTCTCTATACCCGACTTTCGACCTGTTTACTTTCGAGGCACGATTAACTGCGACACCGACATGTTAACCGGCTTGGCTGCCCAGCTATTTTAAGCAAATATCTGCCTGTTTATTAGCTACGCTGTTTTTGTTTCTTTGCATCACTCGGAACAATTTTTACGGGGAAAGGCTCGGTAACAGAACCTGTGTATAGCGTTCGGTGCGGGAATGGAATCTCAATCCCTTCAGCATCAAATCTTTCCTTGATCTCCTGCATAATCGAGTTTCGCAGCTTAAAAAAGTCTGTTTTCACAAACCACACAGCGAACAGAAACTCCAGAGCGGAATCTCCAAAGTTCAAAAAAAGTACGAGCGGCTCAGGTTCATCCAGGCAGTATGGATTATTCTTCGCAATATCCAGCAGCACGTTCCGGACCTTGCTGACATCTTCCTTATAGGCGATACCGACGTTAATATCAAAACGTCTGATTGGAAAGCGGGTAATATTGGTCACCTGATTCTTGATAAGTGACTCGTTCGGTATTCTTACGAGCTGATTATCAAGGGTTCTGAGTTTTACGGAAAGCAGGTCAATGGACAGGATGGTACCCTTTGTATCATCAACCTTTATAAGGTCCCCTACCGCGAAAGGCTTTTCCGAAATTAAAAAAAGCCCGCTGATAATATTGGAAACGCTGGTTTGTGAGGCGAAGCCAATGGCAATGCCCGCGATGCCGGCCGCACCTAAAAGCGCCGTCAATTTAAAGCCCATCTGATACAATACTGATATGAGGAGCAATATGCTGCCAAAATAGAATATCCCCTTCCGTATGAGCATACCGGCCTGGGGCGTAAACCGTTTCTTTGCAGCTTTTCCCGCAAGGGTGCAAAGGAACAAAAGCAGAGGAAAACCAAGGCCTAAAAGCACTATGATCCGAATCGCCGAGTTAATGGTCTCCATTGTTACCAACTTCGAGAAATTTATTCCTGTTAATAAAAGCATTGGACATCCACCTTAATTACAGACACTTCACATTCCACTGAAAAACTTGAAACTCCCAATACTCCTTTTCAGAACGCTCTCCTTTATAGGGACGCGCGCTTCACTGAGCATCTCACTGATTGGCTCAAAAGCGGGCCTCTCACGGGAGTAATCGATTTTACTTACCTGATCCTCACCTCGAAATGTTATGGTAACCCCATTTGTCCACAAATTCTTATCGCCACTGTATGTTTTCAAATGTTCAACATGAACGCATAACCGCTCAATATTAAGCTGCCTGGGACTCGTGTTGCGGATTTTAACAGGACAGACAGCCCGGGACGGGTTCGGTTCAGAATCTTTTATTTGCCGGCGAGCTCTACTCCGCAAAGAGTAACATAACTGGCCCGACATAGGGTCACCAAACCAAGTATTTGACAAAATAAGCACAGGTACTTCACACAGCTCAATTGGCTTCTTTTCACCGGCAATTGCCCGCAACCAGACTGGAATACTTACAAAGAACAGCGCTTGATGACCGGTCGGGATTTTAACCGGCAACTCAGGATGTACGACTACGGGCCGATCCGGCATAATTGGCAGCACTTGAAAGGTGTTTGTTTCGTCACCCACTATCCACCGGCCCCAATCTAATCCCTCGGGTTCGACTCCATTGACTGCTGCCGGTCCTGTAGCATCAACAATAGTATCCGGCTCAGGCAAACGCTCAAAAGCGATGTGCAGCTCATCTTCAATTTTCCTGAACCATAACAAAAGCGGGCCGATCTGCGACCTCAGAATGTCGCCCGACCCAATCTTACTGCGATTCCAGATGTCCATCATCCAAATTACCTCATTATAACAGTAGACCTAACACGCACGTGGGTACTTTTCATCCTCAAGTATTTATATTTTGACAAAAGCCTTATGCCCTCAGACCTTTAGGCTGTTCTCCAGAACATAGCATCTCTGAAGATTTAGGATAACAGCTAAAGGACCTCTAAAATAGAAGCTTCAAGCATACTTTTTTCCTGCTTTTCTCTTTAACACCGTATCACAGAAGGGCCCCCCCCGGACCAGCCACCGAATACTTAACAAAATATTACTCATCTCCATCTACTTCTGCAGCATCACCTGCACTCTCGTTCGCTTCGCCTGAAATCTCTTCTTGCTTCTTGCCTTTGGAGGTGTACACACGCGAAAGCAGCAGGAAAACGCATATGAAAACAATCAGAATAAGTAATGCCCAACCCATAGCATTCTCCCATCCATTAATTTTTCAAGCCATAATACTCAAGTGATATAATAATCCGAAAGGCTTTTCCTTGTCAAACGAAAACAGCAATCGGATATTGGTATTCTACAATTCCCCCCCTGAAAACTCCAACCCTAAAAAGCCAGGTATCTACTCGCCTTTTCTAATCTAACTCCTACGTTTCCCACATCTTCAATATGTCTTAAATTGGCCTGTTTTCGCCGTTCCAGAATCCGCTTTACCGTCACCGGACCAAGCCCAGGCACTCTCAGAAGCGAAAATTTCGTTGCCCGATTCACATTAACAGGAAAAAACTCAGGATGGCTCTGTGCCCACCCCTCTTTTGGGTCAACTGTTAGAGAGAGATTACCATTCTTCTCGAAAACAATGTCCGATTCCGCAAAGCCGTATTTGCGAAGCAGAAAATCCACTTGATACAGCCGATGCTCACGGGCAAATACATCCGTCGGTCTTTCCAGCGGCATTTGTTCACCGGCTATAGACTCATCCCCCAATCCCTTTTGGTAAGCGCTAAAATATACTCTGTGCATCTTCAATCGTTCGTAGAGCCCAAACATATATTTCACAATTTTCGCATCCGATTCACCTGCCGCTCCCACAATAAACTGCGTTGTCTGCTTGACCCTCTCGTATTTCATCCCACGAGCGGTCAGGCTGCGGATTAGCTTAATTGGCTTAATAATATCCTGAATATACTTTTTCTTCTTTGACAGTTTCGCCAGGTTCGCCTCCCCCGGCGTCTCAATATTCAGCGACACAGTACTGGCAAGCGAGACTGCCTCTTCTATTGCCGCATCGCTTGCGCCGGGAATAATCTTTAGATGAATGTACCCCCGGAAGGAGTATTTTTTTCGCAACATTCTCGCTACCGCATTGAGCCTGTCCATTGTTGCATCAGCCGACCCCAAAACGCCCGAGCTCAGAAACAGCCCAAAAACCTTCCGCTGCCTGTAATAATCCAGAAATATCTTCGCCGTTTCTTCCGGCCGCAGGCTGCTCCTGCGGATGTCCATATCTTCTCTGAGTGGACAGTACTTGCAGTCATTTGTGCACACATTCGAAATCAGCGTCTTGAAAAGTATACTCTTACCGCCGTTTGGAAGTGTTACCGGATAAATCCATTTCCCGTCGACGCCTCGTTGCCGGTGCTCATCTTTACTGCAACTGCACGCACACGCCAAATCGTACTGTGCATCGGCACTGAGTATCTCTAATTTCCCCCATGTGTCCGGTTTTGAAACGACCCCTATCATAAAGCCACCGTCCCTGGTTTCAACAATCGTTTAAGAGTCCTTTATCATCGAAATATCATTCTTGGTTTCGATATCAAATTATTAATTATCACGACGCAAAAATCAACTAAAAAGTTCTCACGGCACGGCAATCTATTTTTCACTTTTTAATTGAATTTCCCCGTAAATCGGTATCTAATTTTCCCAATACTTTGTTATCACGGTGGCTGAAAGACCTATGGATACTATCCTCTACATAATTGCCGGCCCCTTGTTTCTAATATCCCTTGCCGGATACCTTTATGTCAAACTCCGCCTTCAGCCGAAAGAGGACTCCGATTTAGATGACTATTACTACGAGTTCGAGGACCAGCATCCGGCTTTCGCCAGATACACAAAATGGTCGAGAATTACCTTTACCGCAGCCGCTATCGCCGCCCTGCTGCTATTCCTCGCGCTCGTAACTTGAAGTTTTGATGCCTAAACTGTAAAATTATGTCCGTCTATAAACGAAAAGCTATGAACGGCAAAATCTAAGGAGCTATAATTATGGAACCCAAAAAGCAACGACACAGCCCAAACATCAACTTCGCTAATCTTGTTGTTGGCTTTTTGCTCGGCCTCTGCCTGATGCTGGCTATCGGCGCAGCGTCCGGCAATGACGACAGCCCCGGGCAATACCAATGTTGCGCCGCTGGTAACTATTCTGACGCCGTATTCGTCATCGACACCCAGACCGGCCAAACCTGGAGACTTGGCAGAACAGACTCCTATGACTTAGGCACGCCACAGCAGCGTAAGTCCAACCGCCAAAGCATAATACCAATGATAGACTAATCCTGCGTTTTATGCGTGGTTGATTCTTACAGCAGTTTTATTGAGCGGTTCTTCCTGGTCACTTCGTGCTTGACACGGAATCCATATTTAGCCCGCAAATTTGTTTGCGGCTTGCAAGTACTTTTGCGCGTATTTGCTGATTTTTTACCCCTAATTTCGAGAGCACCTGCGTTTTTGATTGAAAAAATCACCACATTTCTGTGAAGATGGGTGAGATTCGACTGAGTAAACAGCCAATTACGAGGACAAAAAAAAACTGATGCCAAAACGGTCATCAGCCATAACTTATGAGCGTATAACTTTATGCAGCAGTTATGGACTGTCTATAATCACTTCTAATAGAGGAAAAATGAGCGGTTTATTGACTACTCAAAGCCAATAGCAACACCGATTTTGGCATCCTTGAGCACACTCTTGCGCTCAACTCTAAGTACTTTCCCGCTCTTAATACGAGCAAATTGCCCTTTTTCCTTTGCTAAAGTGACTGTACGTGGAAAATTGATTTCCACAACATGGCCCGGCCGAACAGGTGTCGTCATGGGAACCACAAGAAAGACACCAGTTTTGCTCACGTTGGCGCTCTGGCCGTTAAAGAACCGGTTGGCCTCCGGCAGCCAAAGGCTCACAGGCCAGGAAAGCTGCGTTCGGGCGTTTTTACGCTGCTCAACTACTAAGGTCTCCATAAATCTAAATCTCCTCTACTCCTTTATATCCTGTTTCATAAATCACCAAAGCTGCCATAGACAATTATAATGTTATCGGCAATGTTAATTTGGATAGATTAGAATAATTAGGCAAAATAGCAGACATTCTGAAAAAAAATCTTCCTTGAGCGCAGCACGCAGCGTTTGCTATTTTTATCGGGCGTTCTTCCTCCACTAAGCTTGAATCATTCCGAAGGTCTCTTAATCCATTCATTTGTCGCTAAGACCAATGTTTTTTCTTCTTATTATTCATATTTCCCAGAAACGTTTACTGAGCCAATATTGACAGCCGTTGACGCAGCCAAAACTCGCTATTCCACTACCGCTGCCCCACCCGGCTGCTGCCCAACAATTGCCGGCCGGTCAAGCTCGCGGGTACACAATCTATAGTTACAGCCGGATATCGGGGAAGTTATCTTGCGACTATAGCTCGTTTAGTGTATTCTTATAAAGCCAATGCAAACAAAAGTTATAAAACTCGCTCCACACAAAGCTGATATAGCGAAAATCAAGGAAGCTGCGGCTCTGGTCGATGCCGGCCGACTCGTGGCATTTCCTACTGAAACCGTCTACGGAATCGCCTGTCGGGCTGAAACTACCTCACTTATCAAGCTCAATAACCTCAAAGGCAGGGAACCTGATAAATACTATACATTACATATCGCCCAAAAAAGTGAGGCCAAAAAATACGTACCTACTGTCGGACTGAGGGCTGAAAAACTAATTGACAACGCCTGGCCCGGACCTTTGACCATAGTCTTTGAATTAGACGACCACGATTTCGACAAACAGCAGGCCAGCCTCAAAAGAGGAGTTATGGAAAGCCTGTATAAAGATAATTCCATAGGGATTCGCTGCCCTGATAACCCCATAGCTTCGATATTGCTGCGGCTAACGCACAATCCTGTGGTTGCTCCGAGTGCAAACGTAACAGGTCAGCCGCCGGCAGCGGATGCAGAAGAAGTTCTTGCCCACTTCTCAGGTCAAATCGATTTGCTGCTTGACGCAGGGCCCTGCAAATACAAAAAAAGCAGCACCGTTGTGAAAATAGGCAAAAAAGGCCTGGAAATCTTAAGGCCGGGCGTTTTCTCCAAGGCAGAGCTGGAGGCAATGTCAGAGGTCAACTTTATGTTCGTTTGTACCGGAAATACCTGTCGAAGCCCTATGGCTGTGGGAATATTCCGCAAATATCTGGCAGAAAAATTGCAATGCGAGGTTGACCATCTCGACAAAATGGGTTATAAGGTATCTTCCGCCGGCATTATGGATGTGGCGAGTTCGCCGGCAAGTACAGAAGCGATAGCAGCTTGTGCAGCTAAAGGGATTGACATAAAAGCTCATAGGAGCAGAGCATTGTCCCAGGAGCTCATCGAAAAAAGTGACTTTATATTCGTGATGAGCCAAATGCACCGCGAGCGAGTTACTGCTCTTAGCCACGAAGCTGCAAATAAGTGTATGTTATTAGCAGAAGATAAGGATATTCCTGACCCGATAGGTCAGGGACAGCAAGTTTTCAACAACTGCGCCGAGTTGATAAACGAAGCTGTAAAGAAAAGGATTGGTGAGTTTGTGTTATGAAAATAGCAGTTGGAAGCGACCATCGTGGTTTCGAAGCCAAACAACAAATCAAGGCCATAGTCACTCAACTGGGCCATGAGTGTGTCGATTTTGGCACCAACGACAGTAATCCTGTTGATTACCCAGACCCCGCTTACTTGGCGGCAATGGCGGTATCAAAGAAAGAAGCCAATAGAGCTATTTTGGTCTGTTCAACCGGGCTCGGAATGAGCATTGCCGCAAACAAAATAAAGAGTATTAGAGCTGCGTTGTGCCATGATGAGCTGAGCGCCCGGATTTCGCGTGACCACAACGATGCAAATGTTCTCTGTCTATCGGGTGACCAGACGGGGGAAGTATTACTGCGAAAAATAGTAGAAGTCTGGCTTAAAACCGAATTCAGCGGCGGAAGACATGAAAGAAGGGTAAGAAAGATAGCAGCTATTGAAGACGGCAAAGACCCAAGAGAAGTCAAAAGCAGCTAACGAATTCGCGGCCCAGGAAAGGCCGCTCGTAGAATCTAACCAGCCCTGATTTTCAAATCACGACTATTGAGGTGTTGTTGTTGTCGCTGCTTCGAGCTTTTTCTGCAGGTCGGCAACGGCCGCCTGCGCCGCCTTGAGCTCGCCTTGAAGCTCGACTATCCTCGCTTTAGCGTTCTTTGCTTCGGTAACCGCCGCGTCCCGTGACCTGGTGAGCTTATTGACCTGCTCCTGCAATCTATCGGGAGCACGCTTAACATTGGCCAGCTCCGACTTGACCTTCTCAAGCGACTCTGAAACCCTGGTCATGTCCGTCTTCAGAGCGTCCCTTTCGTTCTGGGCCTGCTCCAGAGCGGCCTTGACCCTTGTTAGCTCAGCCTTTGCCTGCTCAGCTTCCACGATGGCTTTGTCCTTTTCTGCACGCTTACAACCTGTCAGAGCAAGCGAAAAAACCAACGCAAGCAAAAATGCGAAAGCCCATTTCCACTTCATCATCCAAGTGCCCCTTTTCACCTTATCTGAAGCTGACTGAGATATCATCATTGGCCCCTGCCCGGCTGCTCCGCCGGACTTCGGAACTATCAACCGGAATTTCCCAGACAATTATCGCTTTTCGGAGCGGTCAATATGCCATCTTTTTAAACCGCCACATGTTGATAGTCATCTTCTCGGCGGCTATCCATTCGACGTGCCAGTCAAGATAAAGATTATTGCAGCCTTTGTTTTTGTGTCGGTCTCGTGCCACGCGTCGGCCATTAGTATCGTCTTCACTATTCGAGGTGGGCAGGTGCCCCGGCTGCCAAACATCGCATCGACGCCATCCCGGGTCGTCCGCTTTTCTGATTATGTCCCGCCAGGAACCATATTCGTTATCTGCAAGGTAGATAGTAGAAGCTAAGTTACGACAGGCGGATAATGGGGTTGGTTCTTCTACTTCGCTACCGACCATATCTGTGTCGCTTGTGAACTCCCATCCATTGACGACGTAGCAGACGGTCTGCTCAGTGTCCGGGTAGCTGGGACAACGAAATATCTTTACGTTACGGTAATCATTGCCGATTGCCCTCTGGGCCAGATAGGGCATGAAAAGCATGTACCAGGTCTCGCCCGAACCGCCTCCCTTACCGCGAGGGATTTGCGACTCCCAGGCTTCCGCGTACAATTCGGCGCCAAGGCCGATTTGGCGCAGGTTGTTTCTGCAGAGGACGTCATTGCCCTGCTCGCGCACCTTTCGTAGCGCCGGCGCCAGCATCGCCATCAATAACGCAATGATGGCAATCACCACCAAGAGCTCTACTAACGTAAAGCCTCGTTTGTGCATAATCGAACTCCGCCCTTCTGCAGAAGAATTTAGAAAACAATCACAATTTTAATGGAGGTATTTCAATCTTAAGATGATTTTGCAATTTGCTTCTCAAAGCCTTTGCCACGTCTGGAAATTCCTTAATAACATTTTTGGTCTGCTTCGGGTCTTTTTTCAAGTTATAAAGGCAGGGACCTTTACCCCGGCCTTTGCCCCGAATATTCTGGAAATAGTGCCAGTTCAAATTATGGATTGCTCCGAAGTTTTGAAAAACCGTGTAAACATCATCGTGTATTGACGGAGCCTGGCCTGTTACCAATTTCCACATATTATCACCATCCATATTTTTATAATCATCGACCCCAAGTAATGCAAGAAATGTCGGCATAAAATCGACGGCGCTGACGAGGCCATCAACACGCTTCCCAGCAAACTTCCTGTCGGGATGCTTTATGATTAATGGAATTTGAGTAACACAGCCGTTAAGAAGAGCAGGCGTTTTCTGTACACAACCTTCCTCGCCGAGGTGGGTGCCATGGTCGGTTGAAAAGGCGATAATTGTGTCATCCATCAATCCCATCTCTTCAATTCTTTTCAAAAGCTGACCAATGCAGTAATCACTGAATGTTACTTCTGCGGCATAAAGGTCTCTAATAACAGGTAAATCGTCAGGGCGTATGTCTTTGTTCCTGACCCCATACCCAAACATATATCGCTCGTACGGATATTCGTCACGATACATTTTCTGAAATCGTGGAGGCGCGTCCCACGGCTCGTGGGGGTCAAACATATCAATCCAGAGCATAAACGGTTTGCTACTAACATTTTTCTGGAGCCACTTCATAGCCATGATGCAGGACTGAGCACAGAAGTAATCTTTCTCACCCGTTCTGTCCTGTGTATTCATCAAATATTGACGCATGTTTCTGTCGTAGCGTTCGTTCCACAGGTGAGCAGGCATATGTTTTTTAGGGTCGAACTGTTCTTTGGGCCCGCTTTTCCACCTGTCGGTCTCCTGCCCGCGCACCCACTGCCAGGAATCAAAGCCTCGATGGAAATTATAATCCGGCTTGAAATGATGATACGTATCGACGATGAATCCCGTCGTGAAGCCACGTTTGCTCAGGACTTGGGCGAAGGTGACATCAGTTTTGCTAAGGGGCTCCCACTTCGACTCAGGCAGGACGCTCTTTCCCGTGTGGTACACCCTTCGACAGGGAATTGTTGGCAGTCCTTCAGCAGTGGCGTCTGCGAACAATACACTTTCTTTTGCGAAACCATCAAGATAAGGTGTTTTTATACGGGTGCTGCCATAGCAGCCAAGATGGTCTGCCCGCCAGGTGTCCGCAATTATTACAATCATATTAGGCCTGTCAGCTTTTGAGGTTTTCGCAAGGCGAGGTTTCTGCTTTGCACCGGGTCCCAAATCTCCTGACCATATAGGCATTTTTTGTTCTTTTAGCTTCTTTCCAGAGCCCCGAACCAAGCCCACCGCACTCATTCCGGCTACTGTTCCAATAAAACCTCTTCTCGTTAATAAGTTTTTATCTTTCTCTGGTGTGTTGAAAGTTTTTTCTTGTGCTACTTTCTTTTTTTTAGTTGACATAACACTGTCCTTAAAAAAAGTCGTGTCTATTCCCCCTCTTCGGGGTCGAAAGTTGCGAAGATATTTACACCCAATAACGCAAAGTTGTCACACTTTTGCGGGGACTGGTTTTGGTTTTGTGGGGATTTTTTCTATCGCTGCTCTTATCCTCTCCCTGCCGGCCAGGGTTTTGCGGCGAAGCTTTTCCGCCGGACTCATGCCTATTGAACGCAATTTCCTGTATCTGTTCTCGAGCAGATTTTCAATCTTTGTGCGTTTGAGGTCCGCCAACGTTTTAACAATGTATTTCTCAACATTATAAACGGTCTCGTGAACATTGCGATGTGCACCACCGAGAGGTTCGGGAATAACTGCGTCAACCAGCTCGAGCTTATACAAATCCTTGCTGGTCAATTTGAGCGCCTCGGCGGCGTCTGCGGCATGTGAGCCGTCACGCCAGAGGATTGCGGCACAGCCCTCAGGTGATATCACGGAATAATATGCGAATTCAAGCATTGCCAGCCTGTCGCCTACGCCTATACCCAAGGCTCCGCCTGAACCACCCTCACCAATGCATATACAAATTATCGGCACTTTTAAACGTGACATCTCTATGAGATTTGTGGCTATTGCCCGGGCCTGGCCTCGTTCTTCAGCACCAACGCCCGGATAAGCACCCGGAGTGTCAATGAGCGTAACGACAGGAATGCCGTACTTTTCAGCGAATTTCATTTTGACTAACGCCTTGCGATAACCTTCGGGATTGGGACATCCGAAATTACACGCAACCTTTTCCTTTGTGTCTTTACCTTTGTTTTGACCGACAACCAATACTTTCCCTCTGCCTATCTGCCCAAATCCCGTTATGATTGCGCGGTCGTCGCCGAAGCATCTGTCGCCGTGGAATTCGCGAAAATCTTTTACCATCAGGTTAAGATAGTCGGGTAGAAGCGGTCTCTTCGGGTGACGTGCCACCTGAACGGTTTGCCAGGCGGTCAGCTTTGAATAGATTCGTTTCAATTCAGCGACTTGCTCTCGCTGGAGCCGGCGAACCTCTGCGGAATAGTCAATACCTTTGATTGAGGTGAGCCTGCGCAGCTCATTCATCTGGCGGTCAAGGCCGGCCACTTTTTCCTCGAAGTCAAGATGGTCACCACATCTGATTTTATTGTCAACATCAGGCATTTTAATTATTAGCGTATCCGGCTTCGCCGCGTATACAAAAAATATAAACACGGCCACACGGCGAAAAAGGTCACAAAAAAAGCCTGCCCACAAACAGCGGGCGGGACACTCTTTTTTTCGCCATATCCGTTGGCTTTTTTATCTAAAGATTAAAATATTAACATTTTGACAACACAAATCAAAGAAAAAAATTGACATCCGGCATTCTATACGATAGTTTTTAGCGAATTCTGTTCCGAGACATATTTCCATAAGGTCTTGATTATGAGAGAGTTAAGGCAAATAACTGTAATAGGACTTGGTCTTTTAGGCGGCTCGATAACTTTAAGGATTTTACGCTCTTTACCCGGCGTAAAAGCGGTAGGCTGCACCCACCGCCCCTCTACCCTCGCTAAAGCAAGACGGTTGGCAGTAGCGACCGAAATCGCCGACGACATAAACCAGAGTGTGTCCGGCGCAGACCTTGTCATACTGGCCACGCCTATACACACATTTGAGAAAATCTTTAGCACAATCGGCGATGCACTGCCGACCGGATGCATTGTTACTGACATCGGCTCGACAAAAGTTTCGCCCCACCGCTGGGCAGCCAAAAATCTGCCGAAAACCGTTCACTATGTCGGCTCACATCCGATTGCCGGCTCGGAACAAAGGGGCGTCGAATTTGCCAGAGATGATTTGTTTGACCAGACAACTTGTATCCTGACAACGACAAAAAAGACCGACCGCCGGGCGGTACAAACACTCAAGAGATTTTGGGCCGACCTTGGATGCTGCGTGAAGCTAATGACACCCGCAGCCCACGATAGAATTTTCGCAAATATAAGCCATCTGCCGCACGTAGTAGCGGCGGCATTGATAAATTCCAACAATAGCGAGGAATTAAAATTTGCCGGCAAAGGTTTTATAGACACCTCGAGAATAGCATCGGGGCCGCCTAATATTTGGGCTGACGTATTGTTGACAAACGCTGACAATACCGCCAGAGGTATCGATAACATCATCGGCGAGCTAATGAAGCTAAAAAAGGCAATCAAAGGTCAAAATAAAAAACAAATTGAAAACCTGCTTGAGGCCGCAAGAAGGAAACGCAGGGCATTGATAAACTACAAAATAAAAAAGAGGGAAATAATATCGTGAGGCAATGGCGTTTCGAGGTTTTTAACCGGCCCGGCTTTTCCGACGTGCATGGTAACAGCGTACTCGAAGAGATAAAAGAGCTGGGTATCAGTTCGGTCGAAGCGGTTCAGTCGGCTAAAGTCTTTCTGATTGAGGCCGATTCCAATGATGATTCTGCGCAGCGCGTAGGCAAAGAGCTTCTGACCGACCCTGTTTGCGAAGAGTATTATATAGGCAGAAGCGGTCCGCCGGCCGGCCTGGCAAAGGCAACGCTAATCGAGATCCATTTGAAAAGCGGCGTCACCGACCCGGTAGCCGAGTCCGTAATGGCGGCAATGGCTGATATGGACGTCAAAGCCGGCAATGTTCGAACTGCACGAAAGTATGTCCTCCTGGGCGATATTACCCAAAGCCAGACCGACACCATCGCAAAGAAAATCCTGGCCAACGATGTCATCGAGACAGTAATAATCGGAAGCGAAGCTGAACCGCCAGGCCCGCATCTAAAACCATACGAATTTCAGATAGTATATTGGCCCATACGTGACCTTGACGATGTTGGCTTAACAGCACTGAGCAAAGAAAAGGACCTGTTTTTGAATCTGGTTGAGATGCAGACAATTCAGAAACACTATCGCGAACTCGGCCGAGAACCCACAGACGTTGAACTGGAATCACTTGCCCAGACCTGGAGCGAGCACTGCGTGCACAAAACGCTCAAAAGCTCGGTCGATATGTCAATCGACGGCCGGCAGCTACATTTTGATAACCTGTTAAAAGACACCATTTTCAAAGCCACCAAACAACTTAACAAAAGCTGGTGCATATCCGTCTTTGTCGATAACGCCGGCGTCGTGGAATTTGACAGGGATTCAGCAGTTTGTTTTAAGGTCGAAACTCATAATCGCCCTTCCGCACTTGACCCTTACGGCGGAGCAGCTACGGGTATTGGCGGCGTGATTCGTGACCCGATGGGAACGGGCATGGGTGCAAGGCCCATCGCCAACACTGACATATTTTGTTTCGGCCCACCCGACAAGAAACTCGAAGACATACCCAAAGGGGTGCTGCATCCGAGGAGGATTATGAAAGGTGTCGTAGCCGGTGTCCGTGACTACGGCAACAGAATGGGAATACCGACGGTCAACGGTGCAATTTACTTCGACGAAAGATACCTTGGTAATCCGCTGGTCTACTGCGGCAACATCGGCATAATGGACAAGAACAAGTGCTTTAAGAATCCACAGGCTGGAAATATTATTATTGTAGTCGGCGGCAAGACAGGGCGGGACGGGATACACGGAGCAACTTTTTCAAGCGGCGAAATAACCCACGAGTACGAAGCAATTTTTTCCCACGCCGTGCAAATCGGCAATCCGATAACGGAAAAGAAAATGTTAGACGTACTGCTTCAGGCAAACGAGGCCGGCTTATACGAGGCAATTACCGATTGCGGAGCCGGGGGACTGAGCAGCGCGGTAGGCGAAATGGGCAAAGACCTCGGCGCAGAAGTCGATTTGGAAAAAGCCCCCTTGAAGTACGCCGGCCTTAACTATGCCGAAATCTGGATTAGCGAAGCACAGGAGAGAATGGTCATAGCCGTAAAGCCAGAAAACGTAAAAGCGATACAAAAAATCTTCGATTCGGAGAATGTCGAATCAACCGTAATAGGCAAATTCACTAACGATAAAAAACTGATACTCAGGTACAACGGCCAGCAGGTTGCCGAAATGGATATGGATTTCCTGCACGACGGCGTTCCGGAGTACTCGCGCAAGGCAGTCTGGAACACTCCCGCACTCAGCGAGCCGAGTATAGCTGAAAAAGATAATTATAACGGTGAGCTTCTGCAAATCCTTTCGTCTTACAACGTCGCCAGCAAGGAATGGGTAATCCGTCAATACGACCATGAGGTCCAGGGCAGCTCTGTCGTAAAGCCCCTGACCGGTGTAAAGAATGACGGCCCCAGCGATGCAGCGGTGATAAGGCCAAAGTTCGATTCCGATAGAGGTCTTGCTATCAGTTGTGGAATGAATCCACTCTACGGCGATATAGACCCCTATTGGATGGCGCTGGCCGGTATCGACGAGGCAATCAGAAATCTGATATGTGTAGGTGGCCGAGCCGACAGGATTGCACTGCTGGATAATTTCTCCTGGGGCAACTGTACAAAACCTGAAACTTTCGGCCCATTGGTGCGGGCATCCCAGGCCTGCCACGATGGTTCAATCGCCTTTGACGCGCCGTTCGTTTCCGGCAAGGATTCACTCAATAACGAATTTTCCTGCGAAGATGGAACACAAATATCCATCCCATCGACCCTTTTGATAAGCGCGATATCGATAGTTGATGACGTCAATAAATGTGTAACAATGGATGCCAAGAGGGCCTCTAATCTGCTATTCGTAGTCGGCGAAACGAAGAACGAATTGGGCGGCTCGCACTATTACAAAATCAACGGCCATCTCGGAGCCAATGTCCCGACGGTAGACCTCGAAAGAGCTCCCAAAATCGCCGAAAGGATTTCCACCGCAATTGCACAGGGCCTTGCTGTCAGTTGTCACGACTGCTCCGAGGGTGGCTTAGCCATTGCACTTGCTGAGATGGCCTTTGCCGGCGGACTCGGTATAGAAGCAGACCTTCGCGGCCTGCCGAAAAGCAAGGACTGCTCGCGGACAGATACTCAACTGTTTAGCGAATCAAACTCTCGCTATGTCGTGGAAGTTGAGCCGGAAAATTACGATGCCTTTGCAAAGCTGATGCTTAATTTGCCGTTTGGTCAAATCGGAAATGTAACAGAAGAAAAAACACTTACAATAAAAGCTGAAGCTAACAAAACAGTTGTCGAAGTGGATTTGGACTTACTAAAACAGGCCTGGATAGAACCGCTTAATTGGTAGGAAATAATTAGCCACAGAGAACACAGAGGAAGATGAGAGTGAATAGTATCAGGATGCCTTTGGCCGTTTTGATTGTAATTATTATCATTACAGAGGTGCTATGGGGTTATAATCAGCCTGATATTCCGAAGGAGAAAATACCTTCTGATATTTCAGCCGAGATGCGGAAACATATTGAAAAGTTATACTCCTCAGATGCAGCAGCTCGCCTGGTTACCGTTGAGCGTTTAGGAAGGATGGGTGAACGAGCAGTTCCAGCGATACCATTTTTAATTGAAATATTAGGTGATGATACAGTTCTGATGGGGGGATGGAAGGGAGCTTCGCCAGGCACAGCGGCGGCTGAAACCCTTGGTAAAATAGGATGTTCTGCGGTAAAGCCCGTGATTGGGGCCCTGAAAGATGAGAACCCTGTGAGGCGCCGAAATGCAACTCGGGCGCTAGTAGAGATTGATGTCGATGCGGTAGAGGAATTGATCGCTACGTTAAAAGAGAAAAACCCGAATGTTCGGGGACACGCAGCAATGGCTTTAGGAGAAATAAAAGATAGACGTACGGTGGAACATTTGATTTCAATAGCCAAAGACCCAGATCCATTTGTTCGGGCCAGTGTAGTTCGGGCACTTGGTTTAATAAGAGATTCCAGAGTAGTAGACGTTTTGATTTCGGCACTTCAGGATGAGAATGTAAAGGTAAGAAGAAATGCCGCAAGAGCATGGCAAAATGGAGCATGGTATAAGGACCCTCGTGGTCTCGAGGCTCTAATTGCTGTCTTAGAAGACAAAGACGAAGAGGTTAGAGGTGCCGCTGCATGGGCATTAGGTGCGATAAAAGATCCCCGGCCTATAAATGCACTCATTATTGCGCTGAAAGATGAAGAGGATTTCGTACGCAGTTCTGCAGCATGGGCACTGGGAAATATAGGCGATGCTCAAGCGATGGAACCGCTGATTCTTGCTTTGAGGGATAAGTATCACGGTGTGCGAAAGAATGCAACATGGGCACTGGGACAAATAGGAGACAGCCGAGCAGTAGAACCTGTGATTGCTTATTTGAAAGACAAATCACCGGATGTCCGAAGGTTTGCCGTAGAAGCATTAGGTAAAATAAGAGATTCCCGGGCAGTAGGAAGCGTAATTAACGCTTTGAATGATGAAGATATTCTGGTTAGAGCGTTGGCGGTTCAATCGCTCGGCGAAATAGGAGACGCACGTGCAACAGCAATCCTTATCAGAGCATTAAAGATAAACGACCCAAAGGATACTGACTGCTTAGTGAAACGAAGAGCAGCAAAGGCTTTGGGTAAGATGAAGAGCAAACAAGCAGTAGAGCCACTCATTGACGTCCTTTCAGACAAGAATAATAACAGGGTTGTCAGAAGAGCTGCGGCCGCGGCGCTTGGAGAAATAAATGATCCTTGGGCCATAGAACCTTTGCTTGAAATCTTGTTGGCATGGGAGAAAGAACATAGGGAGCTGCGGGAAGAAGCAGGACGTGCGCTGGGAAAGATAGACGCGCCGGGAGTATTAGAACCTTTTTTGACAGCCCTGAAGAACAAACATGAGCCTCGCGGTAACCGGAAAAAGGCAATATGGGTGCTGGGAAGGATAGGGAATGCTCAGGCGGTGGAAGGTTTGGCCGCTGTTCTGGAGGACGAAAGCGAGGACGTTGAGATGCGATGTTCGGCAGCATATGCGCTGAGGCAAACAAAGTACCCTTATGCGATAGACGTTTTGATTGCTGCACTAAAGGATAAGGACTCACGTGTACGAAGCAGATCTGCGGTAGCACTGGGAAGTATAAAGGATCCGATTGCAATTGATCCTTTGGTCGCTACTCTAAAAGATGAGCATCCAGACGTGCGAATGAGCTCAGCATTGGCACTGGCAGATATTAATAATCAACACGCAATCAAACCTTTGATAGATTTCCTAAAAGATGAGGATTCTGAAGTACAAGAAACGGCTGTGTGGCGGTTGCAGAGAATAACAGGGAAAAGATTTGGCAAAGATAGTATAAAATGGCAGAAGTGGTGGAAATACAACAAGAATGATATCTGCAGACAATAATCTTGGTTTACTGTTTAGAGGAACTTTCTCTGGTCATTATGACGGAAGGTTAATATTGGATCTCCGGTGGAGACAAAGCAAAACAATAAATGCCTGGGATGAACACTGGGCTTAAATGGGAAATTTAGGATTAATGGCAGGGGTAAAAGCAATAGTTTTGCGTGCGGCAGGCATAAACTGCGATATGGAAACCGACTACGCCCTTGAGCTGGCCGGAGCAAAGGCCGAGCGTGTGCACATAAACAGGATAATCGAGGACAAAAGTGCACTCGATAAGTTCCAGATAATCGTATTTCCCGGTGGCTTTAGTTATGGCGATGATGTCGCCGCGGGTAAAATTTTAGCAAATCAAATCGTACATCACCTGTATGAACCGATACAAAAATTTATTGAGGCCGGCAAACTCGTACTTGGAATCTGCAACGGCTTCCAGGTACTGGTCAAGGCAGGAATCCTGCCGGGCAGTGATAAAGCCGAAAGCCAGGACAGCGTTACCATAACTTACAATGATAGTGGCAAATTCGAGGACAGGTGGGTATACCTTGCACCCCAGACCGAAAAGTGTATTTTCATCGAGCCGGACAGACAAATCTATCTGCCCATCGCTCACGCGGAGGGCAAGGTCGTAAATAAAGATGAGACAGCTCTGGAAAAATTGAAGGCTGGGGGACATATTGTGTTTACGTATGTGGACAAGGACGGCAAAGAAGGCCCCTACCCCGTTAACCCGAACGGCTCGGTAGATTCAATAGCCGGCCTGACAGACAGCACCGGCAGGATACTGGGACTTATGCCCCACCCGGAAAGGCACGTCCGGGCAACCCAGCATCCGCACTGGTCTCGCTTGAAAGACAAAACAGACGGCGACGGAATGACAATCTTCAATAACGCCGTCAAATACGTACAAGAAAACCTGTAACGGTGCGTGGTATTGAGGCCGGCCTTTTCGAGGAATTCTTTCAGGGTAAAACTGCGGGCCGGCGCATCCACACTGGCCTGGATATCATCCAGTGGTCTCTGGTTTCAACCGGCCAAAAAAATCCACGCCCGATAAAAAGCACTCACCTTGTTCAGGAACTGCTGCACGCAGGAATTCTTAATTTTAGTTTTTTTTAGAACAAGTGCCCACTTACTCTCTCCGATATTCTAATGTAGACTGTATCTTGTAAAGCTCAAATTGGGGCTTGTGGGGGGTTCTATGGTTGTTACAAGAAGAAACAGGTTCATGAAACAACGCAACCAGGATATTGTTTCTCGATGGGAGGGTAATCCTCTCATCAATATCTACGATTTGGACTTCAAATGCTCCGACATCCACAACGCAGGGGTGTTTTCTTTCGAGGATGAGGTACTTCTTCTTGTTACCATTGAACACCTTTCCGGACAGCGATGTATTCACTTAGCTCGCCCAGACGCCGATGGGCATTACCAGTTAGACCGCAAACCTTTTTTGGGGCCGTCCGCACATGCTAAGCATAGACAGCATGAATCGCGTGGTGTACAAGACGCCAGAATCACATTCCTTGAGGGAGCCTACTACATCATGTATAACTCACTTGGTGACCATGGGTTTAGACTGGCTCTTGCCAGGACAAAAGATTTCAACAGTGTTGAGCGTATAGGCTTGATTTCCGAGCCGGACACCAAGGCTGGTGCGCTGTTTCCTGCGAAGATTAAGGGACGATACGCTCGCCTGGAAAGGCCCCGTGATGGCAGCAGCATATGGGTAACGTACAGTGACGACCTTGTATACTGGGGTGGCTCTGAACTTGTGATTTCTCCGCGTGAGGGCTTCTGGGACGCAAACCGAATTGGGGTAGGGGCGCCGCCTATTGAAATAGACCGGGGTTGGCTTGTTTTATACTATGGTGCAAAGGACACTTCCGCCGGACCAATCTACAGGATTGGAGCCGCAATACTCGACAAACAGGAGCCGATGTATGTCATCGCACGGACAAACATTCCAATTCTATCACCGAGGAGAAACTATGAGAGAATTGGGGACGTGCCAAACGTCGTCTTTCCAACCGGCGCGGTGATTGATGGTAATAACTACCTGGATATCTTCTACGGTGCGTCTAATAGTTGCATTTGCGTCGGGACAACCACTGTTGAGAAAATTATCGAGAGCTGTGTTGAAAGTGAAGGGGAGTATTAAATGATAAACACGGGGCTTCAAGGACAGGATCTGCTGCATCGTTGGGAGGGCAATCCTGCGATTACCGTGAAAGACGTTCCATTCCGTGCTAACACGGTCTTCAACGGCACACCCGTTGTCACCGAAGACGGAGTTTATCTGCTTCTCAGGGTGGAAGGCCAGCGCGGCTACTCATTTTTTGCTCTGGCAAGAAGTTCTGATGGACTTCATTTTCTAATTGATGAAGAACCTGTAATGCTGCCGGCCGGCGAGGGACATTTCGCATTATATGAGAAAAAGGGAATTGAAGACCCGCGAATAACAGTCATAGATGGGATATGCTATGTGATGTATACGGCAGTAGGCATTTGCGGCCCCAGAATAGCTCTCGCTAAAACAGACGATTATGTCAACTATGAACGTATCGCACTGGTTTCTGAACCGGGCAATAAGGATGGGATTCTCTTCCCAAGAAAAATCAATGGACGATACGCTCGCCTGGATAGGCCAATCGGACTTGGCAGAGGAAGCATTTGGGTTTCATATTCCCAGAACCTTATCGACTGGGGAGACTCCGAGGTCATAATTACTCCACGGCCCGGATACTGGGACGACTTTAGAGTCGGAGCCTCGGTTACACCAATTGAGACCGAGCAGGGTTGGCTGGAGATATATCACGGAGTAAAGATGACCTCCGCGGGGCCAATCTACCGAATAGGAGTAGTACTTCTTAACCTGGACGAGCCCTCAAAAGTCATAAAGCGAGGCGACCAGCCGATCCTTTCGCCGAGGGAAGAATACGAGCGTATCGGTGATGTCGGCAATGTCTGTTTTGCTTGTGGAGCTGTCCTGTCCGATAACGGCGATATGAAAATCTACTACGGAGCGGCAGATACCTCAATTTGCCTCGCTTCCTGTACCCTCGACCAAATCTTAAAAGATGGGTTCTAACACTACTCCCTTGACATCACGGGCATTGACATCGCTGTGAGATTACCCCTGATTTTTCAACACCTGTTTATATGGGTTGCAAATTAACGGGATATTGCTGCTCTTTTTGGTGATTAAGTGAGAAAACAGGAGACATCGCAGAAAACCCTTATCAAGAATCGCTTGACCGTGGCCGAATAAGCCTTTACAATGATGGTATCCTGGGCGAGTTTGTTTAGAACCGCTCAAAAACCGAAGTTGTCCGATTATGATTGAAAGAGTAAATAAGTCACATGCCCACGCTGCTAAGCACGGGCGAGGAAACCAGGATGGAACCGGCGATTCGTACTGAACACCTGACGAAGATCTACAGTCAGCGGCTGATTGCGGTCAACGACATGAAGCTGGAAGTTCCGCAAGGTTCGGTCTTCGGACTACTGGGTCCTAACGGTGCGGGTAAGACGACGACGCTGCGTTTGCTGCTGGGCTTACAACGCCCAACAGCCGGACGGGCGGAAGTGTTCGGCAAGTCGTGCGGGCCCAACGCGGTTGGTGTCCGTTCTCAGATTGGTTATCTGCCTACAAATCCGAAGTTGCCCGGGAACTTGCGGCCCATCGAATACCTGGACCTTCTCGGCAGGTTGTCTCGGCTGCCGAGCCAGGTTCGCAAGCCGCGGATATCCGCATTGCTTCGCGCTGTGGGATTGCTTGGGGCCACTGACCAGCGAATCCAGACCTTCTCCACCGGCATGTGCACTCGGCTGGGATTAGCCGCCTCGCTTGTCGCCGACCCACCTCTATTGCTCTGGGACGAGCCCACCGCCGGCCTGGACCCCACGGCCAGGCGATTCACGCTGGACCTCATCCGCGAGCTGGGAAAGACAAAGACCGTCGTTGTTGCCACGCATATTCTCAGTGACATCGATCAGATATGTGATCACCTGGGCGTTATGCACGAAGGGCGCATGATTTTCACCGGTTCAATGCAGGACATGAAGCGGCGTCTTCGCCGCGACGGCTTTAGCCTGGAATTGGAAGGTGATGCTGACAATATCCGGTCTCTGGCCCGCGAGGTCAACAATCTTGAGGGCATCGATGCAAGCCTTGGTGCAGGCCAGGCATTGCTTGTGCGGATTGCCAACGATCGTGGTCGCTCTCGTGCGCTGGCCGAGGTTCTCAAACTTATCGACGCAAGCAATCTCTCGCTGGAGGCAATCCATTCCGGCCAGAATGCGACAGAGAATGCTTATCTCCAATTGCTGCAGGAGGACGAAGCCCATGGCTTCCAGCGATAAAATCTCGAAGTTCGGCACACAGATGATGCCCTACATGGCGATTCTCCGGCATGACCTGAGAGCCCTGTGGGCAAGTCGCCTGGTCCGGCTTTGGTTGGCAGCCACAGCGCTTTTAACGTTGATGCTGGCCCTCTCGAACTGGACGAAATTTCAAGATGCAGTGCTGATTGCGCTGCTCTTGTTTCCGTACCTGGTGTTTCCCTGGTTTTTTGTGGTGGTGGTACTCGGAGTCAGCCCCGTGTCGGGTTCGCAAGCCGAAGCGTTGGCCGATGGAATCTTGAGCCGACCCGTAAGCCGCTGCGGGTACTTGCTTGCCGCCTGGTCGGCCCGAGTCGCGCTCGTGTGGGGCGTCTACCTGGTTGTGGTAATCCCGGTGATCGCGCTGGTTACCTTAGCCAAACGTCCGGTACCCGAAGATGCGGTGACTGTCTATGGAATCGTCACTGCTCTGGGCGTGGTGGGGCTCGTACTCACTTTTCTCGTGTCGCTGGGATTTCTCATGGGAACGCTGCTGCGAAAGCCACTGTTGGCTGTAGTCGTGCTCATCTTCGTATGGTACCCGATTAGTCTTATTTTGAGCGTCTTTTCGCTGGAGGAGTTCTCGCCAATCAGCCTGGTCCAGGCGCTGCCGACACAACTTCGCCAGTCCTGGCGGGAGGTCGAAGAAAAATCAGAGACCAAAGTCAATAAAGAGGATAATGCGTTCACTAATCAGTTTTCCCACTTTTTCAGTGTTATTTCCGGCGTCAAACCAAAACCAAAAGCCTCCAATCCCGAATTCTTCGAAAGCAAGAAGTTCGAGGATTTTTCGTTGGGGTGGGTGACTTTGGGATACGGGCTGCCGACCCTGGTAGCGGTTATACTGGCGACGCTGTGCTTTTATTTGCGCGATTTGTGACGTATTTCAGCAGTGAAAAACATATCGTTCTTTCCGCCCGGACTGTAACCTTTAAAGTCGCATAAGCGTATAAGATTGTAATAAGACGGTTGCTCGTGGGCTGTTTGGGAATAGTTGCCGAAATTCAGGCAGCTTGCAACGTTTAGCCATTTAACCTTCTATTTGGTTCGAAGGCTGGCAGGATGGCGGTTTTGGAAAATCATGATTTTTCGAGACTATAGCAGGTTTATAGAGTATAAATGTTATCACTTTTCTACATTTAATTGATTATCAGATACAAATGACCTTTACAACACCCCCTGGAGGTATGTTATGTCTCAGAGACTTGGACTTATACTGGCCCTGACCTTGCCCCTGTTTGTGGCACAAAGCACGATGGCGGCGCAGACCTTGCCCCCGGCCATCCAGTGGATTCCACAGGATGCGGTGATTTCGCTGGAGGTGTCGCAGCCGAAAGCGTTGCTCGAACTACTTGCGGGCGAGAAAGCGACCGCGGCTGTCACTTCGTTGCCCATATACAAGAAACAGGCATCGACACCTCAGTTCACAGAGTTCCTCAATCTTATCAATTTCCTGGAGCTCACTCTGGACACAGATTGGCGAACCGGCCTGGCGAAGCTGACCGGCGGAGGCATTACGTTTGCTATATGTCCAGAGGATACGCTGATTCTGATCATCGACGCCGAAGATGAAAATATGTTGGAGCGGCTTCACGAGATATTCCTGAACATTGCCCGCAACAACGGTCAGGCCGAGGAGGTGGCTTCCATCCAGTCCAAGGGTGTCACGGCGTGGACGTTCGACGGCAAGGAAGCACACGCGATCATCGGCAAGCGGTTTGTTTACGCCAACCGTCCTGAGGGCCTCAAAGCCGTTCTGGAACTTCGCG
>Ga0307378_10002020_pt1 | contig 31891 bp, 21 predicted proteins | sample UN1MG_FD_202238 | JGI IMG/M metagenome (GOLD analysis project Ga0307378, IMG submission 202238) | Soil microbial communities from Risofladan, Vaasa, Finland - UN-1 | ecosystem: Environmental > Terrestrial > Soil > Coastal area > Acid sulfate soil | place: Finland: Risofladan, Vaasa | collected... | reverse complement strand
ACATTGGTTTGATCTTCGTCAATGGATTAAGGTTACATGAGGAGCCGTGTACGGACCCGTACGCACGGTTCTGTGGGCAGACGGAGGCTTCCTAAGCCTCCTCTGACCCGATAGTAATATCAAGGCTTCTGGATTCCCGCCTTCGCGGGAATGACGAAAAGTGCGAAAGTATAGATAGAACAGAATTATTTTTTTATTAGTATAGAATTAGTGCCTATCCTAAAACACCGTCTCAGGTGAATGGCTATGCCATATTGCCAGAGTTTTGGGATGGCCTCTTAGTGGTCAAGTCTAGCAGCCTATCAGAGATCCTCTGAAAAAGGTATTTGACAGGATAACAGGATATACTGGATTAAAAAAATACCTCGTTATACTGTAAACGGCTTAAAACTAAACTTCTTTGACAGGATAATAGGATTGCCAGGATAAGATTTATTTCCAGCGCATCCTGTTATCCTGTCTAATTTTTGATGCATTTGGCGGCTTCTCCGACAGGCTGCTAGAGTTAACCTGATTTTTGGTCTGGAAGATCCGCTGTAATACACAGATATACAGCTAAACTCGCTGGAAGTTATACCTATTTTCCCGTTGTCTCGATCTACCTGCCAGCTACCTCCTGCCGCTGACTCTACCCACCGATACTGTTCATAAAGCGATTGCATTTTAACGATGAAAATTGGCTGCGATCGAGCCCAACCGGCTTATTTTCAATAGCTTTGATAAAAATCTGCCGCAGATTCTCGTCGCTGCCCCCTGATCGCATGGCTTCTTTTATATCTATCTCTTGATTGGAAAAAAGGCAGCTTCTCAATCTTCCATCCGCAGTCAGCCGGATTCGGTTGCAGGTGGAGCAAAAATGATTGCTCAGAGGGCTGATAAAGCCGATTTTCCCAGGGGCTCCTTCAAATTCGAATAGCCGGGCAGGGCCATCCCCTGAGCTGTGGTGAGGTCCAGGAGATGCTGAAGGGATGAGAGGCCGGTAAGCGGTAATGATTTTCTTCATCTCAAGGCAGGAGAAATAGTGTTTATCTTGCCAGAGCTTTTGGTTACCGATCGGCATGAATTCGATGAACCGAATATGGAAGGGATAGTTAAGACTTAGTTGAGCCAGATCCAAAACCTCATCATCATTTATGCCCCTGATCACGACTGCATTAATTTTTATGGGAGAAAATCCGATTTTCTGCGCCTTTTTAATCCCTTGCAAAACCAGGTCCAACTGGTCCCGGCAGGTGATATTCTGATACTTTTCCCTGTTTAAAGAATCCAGACTGACATTTATCCTGTGCAAACCAGCCTCATAGAGTCCCTGAGCCATCTGGTCCAGCAATACTCCATTGGTGGTCAGTGCGATGTCCCTGACTCCGTCCAATTGAGAAATAGACCTTACCAGGTTAATAAGATCCCTTCTCACCAGAGGTTCACCGCCGGTCAGGCGAACTTTGGAAATTCCGCAGGTAACAGCTACCCGGATCAAACGGAGAATTTCCTCATAGGAAAGAATCTGCGATCTTTCAATCTGATGGAAATTTTGGGATGGTTTGCAGTAGATACACCGCAGATTACATTTATCAGTGATGGACACACGAATGTAGTTGATTTGGCGGTGATATAAATCTAACATATCCTCTAGTTTCCGGGCACTGCCCACTGACACGTCTGGCTACTGGTTACTGGCTTTTCTACCGATTAACCGGCCACTGATAACTGGCTCTTTTCTCATAGTATACCATTTTTACGTATTTCGGGGTAGATTTCCTTAAGATTTTTATTTTTTTTCCCTGGGCTATATGGTAAAAATAACTGTAGACTTTACATTTTTTAAGATCTTTAGACTTTTCAGGCGAAGGGGATGAGCCGTGAAAACTATTGTTATATCGGGTGCTCACTCTAATGTCGGCAAAACGACGTTAGCCAAAGCGATTCGTGATGTTCTGCCGGGGGCTGTATGTGTCAAGATTGGTACTGGAGCAAAAAAAGAAGGTTCCGCGGATATCTTATATCCTTTTGGTACTGTCTTCCGCGATATAAAGGCCGATCATGCTGAGGCGAGTTTCCTTCTCATCGAGAGTAACCATGTACTGACCGAGCTTGACCCTGACCTTTGCATATTTTTGGGCGGACGGGATGAAAAACCGTCCGCAGCCCTGGCCAGGCAAAAGGCCGATCTGATCAGAGGCCGCAAGGCAACCGAAGAGAAGGTGGCTGCTTTATCCAAGAGGCTGGGTATAACCCTGGCTAAGATGCATGAAATATGTTTCCTGGCGGGGGCAAATCCGGAACCTGTCAGCGCCATCATTATGGCAGGCGGGGCAAGCTCCAGGATGGGCAAAAACAAGGCACTCCTCACCGTAGACGGAAAACCGATGATCAGACACCTCTATGATACTTTGATACAATTTTGCGATGAAATCATCATTTCGGCTTCGAAAACGGGAGAGCCAATGATTTCGGGTGCACATACCGTGGTTGACATCAAGCCTGGGCATGGGCCGCTGATGGGTATATACTCCAGTCTGTACGCTTCATCCAGCCGAGTGAATTTCATTGTAGCCTGCGATATTCCCACGATCAACCTTTCTCTCGTGAGGAGGCTGCTCTCCTGCTCGCCCCAGTATGATATTGTTGTTCCCTCGTTCAATCAGGAAGAATATGAACCGCTTTTTGCTGTTTATACCAAGGGGGCGGTGACAGCAGCAAAGACTCTTTTGGATAATGGGCAAAGGAGGATTAGCGGATTATTTCCTTTATGTAAAACGAAAATTTTGGAAATCGCAGGGTGCATCTGGTATGCGAATCTGAACACGCCCGAAGATTACCATTGCTTTATTCAGGAGAAAAGAGGAAGAGATGAGCAAGATGAGTAATATGATCAAGTTTGATGAGGCACTGGAGATCGTGTTATCTTCCGCAATCAGGAGAATGAGTGGGGAAGATATCAGCCTGACCCAGGCCAACGGGAGAATCCTGGATAAGGATATCGCTTCTGATATGGATATACCACCTTTCGATAAATCAGCTATGGATGGCTATGCATGCAGGGCTTTGGACCTGGATGCACTGGATGACACAGGCGGGCCGCCGCTTAAGCTGATTGAAACCATACCTGCGGGGTATAAGCCGCAAAAGGCCGTTGGCCGGGGAGAGTGTTCCAAAATCATGACCGGCGCCATGGTCCCTGAAGGTGCGGATTGTGTGGTCATAGTTGAGCACACACAGGAAGAGAATGGATTGGTGCGGGTGATAAAAAAGGAGGGGCCGCCGAACATCTCCCCCCAGGCGGAAGACCTTAGAGCCGGAGACATCGTGCTGCATAGGGGAACCCGGATAACTCCGGCAGAAATTGCGGTTTTGGCTTCAGTCGGGTGTGATCCGGTTCCTGTTGTCCGCAGGCCCGTAGTAGGGGTGTTGGCCACAGGCAGCGAGCTGGTTGAACCCTTTCGGAAACCTAATTCTGTCCAGATCAGAAACAGCAACAGTTATCAGCTCTGCGCCCAGGTTGAGAGGGCTGGATGTCTGCCCCGCTATTTCGGCATAGCCGAAGATACACCGGAATCTATTGACCGGATGCTTAAAGAGGCATTGCAGGAAGCCGATGTCATCCTGCTGTCCGGCGGCGTATCAATGGGAGACTTCGATTTTGTGCCTGGGATCTTACGGCAAAATAGCGTTGAGCTCAAATTCGAAAAGGTGGCTGTAAAGCCCGGCAAACCGACCGTCTTTGGTGTCCGGGGGGATAAGTATTTCTTTGGTCTGCCGGGAAACCCTGTTTCAACCTTTGTTTTGTTTGAGATCCTGGTCAGGCCGCTTCTTTTCAGGTTAATGGGCAGCTTTGACCGGCGCATACGGGTGAAGGCCAAACTGAAAGGGGCACTGAAAAGGAAAAAGTTTGATAGAATGGATATTGTTCCCGTCCACCTGGATGCTGACGGGCTGGCCGAGCGCATAGAATACCATGGCTCTGCCCATATCAACGCCTATGTCAAGGCAGATGGAATAATAGCCCTGGCCATAGGCGTCGGAGAAATAAAGGCAGGTACTGAGGTTATCGTGATTCTGATATAGCTGTTAAGATTAGGAGAAAAGGTATTTAGGTGTTTAGGTGTTTAGGTATTTAACCTAACAACCTACAGCCTAAAAACCTAATTCAGACTCTTCAATGACAGTCGGTATGGAGCTCTTTATCTCTCCTGATCATAGGGGTATAAATGAGTGCTCGTATAATGTCATCGAAGTCCCAGGTCTCTTCATAACCAAGTACTGCCACATAGTCACCGCCCAAATTATAAGGGTCCCAGAAATAAATGTAATAGGTCCCCGGTGCATCCAGGGTTTTATCGAATTCACCGCCCTGGTAGTAACTCTTGTCTCCGAAGGGCTCGTAGAATGTCGGGCGATCCTCGCCCGGTTCATAATTCTCCACAACTACTGCTCCGTATCCAGGAGGAAGGTCAAACGGCAGAGTATATCCAGGCTCTGGCAGATCCGGACCGACAATCGCAAACCAGGGCAAAAACTCCTTGTACCGATCACATTCCGGCACCAGGCATTGGACAAAAACCCTGGTAGGTGCGGTCAATTTAAAGGTATATACATCGATGTCCTCTGTATAGGAACTGTCTTTGAACTCCAGCCAGGCATAAACAGCAATCGATTGCTCAATCGATTTGCGAACTTCGAAGGGCTGCTCCTGAGTAAAGTCAATATGTTCAAGATACGGAACATGCGCAAAGGCCGGGCTGCTGCCCATGAAAATAACCACCACGATTATAACAAAAAACAACCTTTTCATTTTGTCCCCTCTTTATATGCTTCCCCTGGGGAAAGATTTCCCCTTGGTTCTCTTAGGAGTCGGCCATTGTAAAAAAAATCGCCACATGCGCATCGACTGCTTCATAATCCAATATCCAGTATCCAGCACTCAGAACCCAGAACCCAGCACTCAAAACCCAGGATTCAGGATTTAGGATTCAGCATCCTGAATTATCACAATTATAACTTGACTTTACGGCATCCTCGAATAAGATAGTGGAACAGGAGAAAAGATAAGGAAATCTAGCAAGGAAATCTAAACATGCATGAGCATATAACCAAAAAACAACAAATTGTCCAGGACATATTCAAAGAAATGGGAAGCGCGGTGGTTCTTTTTTCCGGTGGAGTTGACAGCTCGCTGGTCTTGAAAATAGCCAGGGAGGTTTTGAAAGAGAATATCCTGGCCTTAACGATTGATTCTCCCTTTATCCCCCGCCACACAATTGAGCAGGCCAGTGAATTGGCCAAAATAATCGGTTGTGACCACCTGGTTACTTTGATAGAACTGCTCAGAGATCCCGATCTTATCGCCAATCCCGTTGAGCGATGCTACCTATGCAAAAAAAGGATATTTTCTCTAGCAAGGGAGATTGCAACTCAAAGAGGGTTAGCCTGTGTAGTCGATGGCACCAATGATCAGGATTCTCAACTCCCGCGACCTGGCCTTCGGGCAGCCGGGGAACTGGGCATAAGGAGCCCTCTGAGGGAGGCGGGACTCCAAAAAGATGAAGTCAGGGCAATGGCTCAGGAACTTGGCTTGCCGAATTGGAATAAGCCCTCAAATTCTTGCCTTGCCACGAGATTTCCCTTTGGGGAAACCCTGACCAGGGAAAAGCTGATGTGCATTGAACAGGGGGAGATATTCTTAAATGAATTGGGATTATCCTGTTTCCGGCTTCGCTATCACGGTAAGATGGCCAGGATACATGCCTCTGGTCTTGATCAGAAGGTTATCATGGAAAAGGAATTAGGATCGCAGATAGTAAGGGCACTCAAAGAGCTTGGGTTTGAAACCGTGACTCTGGACCTTGAAGAATACCGCCCATAAGGTGTTTAGGTGTTTAGGAATTTAGGCTGTAGGTAATTAACCTGACAACCTGACAACCTACCGGAACCCTACAGCGCCGCGAACCGCATACCATTGCAACGAGTGGCCTAAACACCTGAAAAAGAATACCGCATTTGAGGAATACTGCTTCTGAGGAATACCTCACCATCCTTTCCCCATGTGGGAACGTGTGCAGAGGTCCTGCACTCTTTCGCTACGCATACCTGCTTCAAATATAAGCGATTTTGATTCAAAAATCCGAGCTATTTGAATAATAAATCCTGAAAATCAGTTCAGGGAGTAGAGAGAAATAAAAGGAAATAGGTGTTTAGGTGTTTAGGTATTTAGGCATTTAACCTAACAACCTAACAACCTACAGCCTAACAACCTAAATACCTACAGCCTAAAAACCTGAAAAGGAGTAAAGAGAAATTGAGACGGATATTGAAACCCGGCCGCAACTGCTGGGGTATCTACGATGTTTGGGAGACTGGTCTTCTCGTTGATGCCCGCGACTACTATCGTGCCTTTTACAGCGCAGCAGAGGCGGCCCGGCGATACATTCTAATCGCAGGCTGGCAATTTGACACTGAGGTGGAGTTGCTTCGGGGTGATGATAAAAAAAAGCCTGATCAGGAGGTTCGACTCTATCCCTTTCTCAGGGGGCTCTGTGAGCGAACCCCGGAGCTTTCAATCTACATTCTCGCCTGGGATTTCAGCATTGTCTACGTAATGAGCAGGGAATGGTTTCAGGAGTGGAGATTCACCTGGGGGGCTAGCAGCCAGCTCAAATTCCATTTTGATTCCCATCACCCTATCGGTGCCAGTCATCACCAAAAATTTATCGTAATGGACGGCTGCATCGCCTTTGTCGGGGGGATGGATATCTGCTCCAGTCGATGGGATGACCGTCGGCATTTAGCCGATCATCCTGATCGAATGAACCTGGACCAAAAGCCGTATGAGCCGGTTCATGATATCCAATCCTACCATATAGGGCCGGTAGCCGGGCAATTAGCCGAGTTGTTCAAGATGCGCTGGCAGCATTCCGGTGGAGGTGTTCTCGATCTTCCACCTCCGGTGACGAATCCACACTTCAGGATCGAGCCAAGTATCAGGATCGCTGCCGGGCAGGTAGCCATCAGCCAGACACAGGCCAGGGAATTTTTTCCCCTGGAGGATTCCATTCTGGAAATCCGCAACCTTTACCTTGACGCCATTTATGCCGCTGAGAAGCTGATTTATATTGAAAACCAGTACTTCAGTTCCCATGCGGTCTACAAGGCATTAGTCGATCGGATGATGGCCACGGACCGCCCGCGGCTTGAAATCGTTATAATTGTACCTGATCGAATGCATGCGTTTTTTGAAGAAATCGGATTAGGGATCGCCCAGATAAAAGCGCTTCACTCACTCAAAGAGATTGCCTCCCGGTACAATCATTCATTAGGCATCTATTATCCTGCATCCATAAGCAGGGTTGACCGTTATCCGTTAACCGTTAACCGTTTTTCCGGTCAACGGTCAACGGTGAACGGTAAACGGTTTGATGGGCTGGGGGCTCCAGTCTACATCCATGCCAAGCTCCTGCTGGTCGATGATCGCTTCCTGACCATAGGCTCAGCCAACATAGCCAATCGGAGCATGGGATTCGATTCCGAGCTTAATGTCTCCTGGGAAGCCTCTTCCCGTAGCCAGCGCCGGCTCATTCACTCGATTCACCAGGCCCGCATTAACCTCCTAGCCGAACACACCGGCTTGCCCATGCAAAAACATCGCCGCAGGCTGGGCAGGACGAGAGGGCTTGTGGATAATCTCAACCGCCTGGCTGACAACGAGTTATGCCGATTGCATCACCACAAAATGGAAAATTCTTACTATGACAGCGAATTGCTGAATGCCCTCAATCTTAACGATCTTTTTTTCGACCCGGAAAAGCCGACTATTGAGGAAAACATCTACGAACTTATATCATATGATCAAAACAGCCTGTTCGCCAGAGGAATCACCTTCCTGAGAAACTGGCTGTACACCAGTAAGGGAAAAAAAACGGATTCTCCTTATTATCCCGATAATAACAATCCAGATAATAACAATCCGAATAATAACAATCCGGATAATAACAATCCTGATATTAAGGATCTGAATAATGATAATAACAATCCGGATAATAAGGAGAAAATCCCGGATGAGTTGAAAAAAACAGCCTGTTCCCCAAATGCTTTGCCCCAGGAGGCAGACTCTTTAAATAAAAAAAATTCGTAACTGCTCAGGCAGGCAGAGTGGGGCAAAGGCACAGAGGCACAAAGAAAAAAGCGGCTATACACCTAAAGCGGGACAACCTTTTCCGAGGAATGATCTCCCGCAGAGACGCAGAGGCGCAGAGAATGACCAAAAATGACATCCTCTGCGCCTCTGCGGGAGAAATACCAAACTGGCAGGATGTCCCGCCTTATGGTGGCAGCCAAAAAAGTTAAGCAGCAAACAGGCAAAACAACTTTGTGCCTTTGTGCCTTTGCCCCTATGAACCTGAGTAGTTACAAAAATTCAAAGCTTTTTTGTAATAGGGACCGAGGAGATGAAAAAGATATTGAAGGATAAGCACTTAACCCAAATTTCGCATTTCAGAAAATATAGCTAAGGTAAACAATGAGTTAAGGCCTCAGACACTACACGCTTCTCATGAGTTTAAATAAGGTGATTGCCATCAAGAGCACGAGCACTTGCTTCTAAATTGCATTAAATGCCAGAAAGAGATGGAAGCGATAGAGAAATAAGGTAGCCAGACTGAAGGGTCCCCTTAATTTTTCGATACACCTTTTTCCATTTCGGCAATTTTTTCAAGGAGTTGATGGGCAGCAGTAAGCCCTGGATTCAACTGCAATACCTGAGACAGCATAGTGCGGGCAAGCGCAAAGTTCCCTTGATTGATATAGGCCACGGCCAGATTCATTCGTGCCTCAAGATTATCCGGGTCAAGGAGTGCAGTCTTTTGCCATTCCTGTACTGCTTTGGCTACCTTGCCCAGGTTGATGTAAGCAGCCCCAAGGCCGAAGTGGGCTTCAACGCTTTTGGGATCAGCTTGAAGGGCCTTGCGGTATTCTGCAGCCGCCTCAGTAAAATTTTGCTGACTGAGGGCAAGATTGCCCAGATTACCGTGAGCCTCGGCATCTTTCGGGGCATACTGAAGAACCTTTTTCCATTCCTTCCGGGCAGCCTCGATCTGCCCCTGCCGCCAGTAAATGATGCCCAGGTTCAAAGATGCCTTGCGGTACTGCGGCCGCAACCGGATGGCCTGCTGGTAGGCTTCGGCAGCCTGAGTGGGGTCTCTTTTTCGCGTATAGGCCACTCCAAGGTTAAAGTAGGCTTCGGCATTGCGGGGATCAAGCTGCACAAGCCTGCTATATTTCGAAATAGCCTCGTCAATTCTGCCCTCCTGACCATAGGCAATCCCCAGATTCAATAGAACCTGTGGGTTGTTTGGGTCCAGCATCAGGAGCTTCTCATAGATAGCCAGTGCATCATCCACCTTGCCCATCCGACACTGTAAGCCAGCCAGTTGCAGTTGAGCGGATATGTGGTTCGGATCAATCCGAACAATCTGTTCATAACACTCTATGGCCTGCTGAGCCAGACCGGGATCGTTGCTCTTTTCCCAATCCTGCTCATAGAGCCTGCCCAGGTTATAGCGGGCATCACTGTAGTTTGGATCACTTTGAATGGCCTGCTCAAGCTCGATCCTGGCCTTTTGGTATTGCCGCTGTTTCAGGAAGAGAATACCCCGGTTGTTATGAATCCCAGCATGATGGGGAGACAGAGTCAGACCACGGTCCAGGAGCGGCCATGCCTTCCGGTCTTCTCCTGCCTGAATGGCCAGGTAGGCTTCATTGTTGTACAGGTCTGCATTATTCGGATCAAAGAGCAGTGCCTGATCCAGCACTTTCCTGGCCTTTGCCCACTCCTTCTGCTGCTGATACAGGGCCGCAAGGTTCTGATAGGGTTTTGGGTTTTTCCGGTCCAGTTGGATGGCCCGGCCATAGGCTTCAATCGCCTCCTTGATTTTGTCCTGTCTGGCCAGAATGACCCCACGGTTATTGTGAATATCGGGCTGGTCCGGTTTCAGAAGAATAGCCCGGTCAAAATAACTAAGTGCCTGTCCCTGCTGGCCAAGCCTTGAGTAAGCAAGGCCAAGGTTGTAATAGATCTGATATTGATCCGCATTCTCCTTTAAGCTCTCGGTAAGCTCCTTGATTGCTCTCTCATATTCACCCTGCTCCAGATACACAATTCCCAGGCAAACCTGCGCATCTGCGTAACCGGTAGGTAGTGTCTCGCTGAGCTTTTGACTTTCGGCCATAACCTGCAAAAATTCCGTTCGTGCCAAATCCCACTCTTTTAAAAAGGCGTAAACCTGTCCAAGGAGGAAATGCACAAACAGGTCATTCGGGTTCTGCTGTGCAATCGGCACCAACATCTCTCTGGCTTTTTCATAGTCTCCGTCATTTACCCATGAGGCGGCAATATCAATCTGCTCCTGTACATGGATCATGTCTTTGGGATCAGGCAGTGGTTGCGGGTTAGGGAACGAAGGTTGCGAGTTGCGGATTGCGGGTTGCGAGTTGCGGATTGCGGGTTGCGAGTTGCGGATTGCGGGTTGCGGGTTAGGGGTTACTGGTTGCGGGGCACTGGCTTCTGAGTCCTGACTCCTGGCTCCTGACTCCTGATTCCCGGCTTCTGTCTCCTGACTCCCGACTCCTGACTCCTGGCTTTTAGCTTCCCACACATACCCAAGGCTTTGAAGCATCTCTCTTGCTTCCGGGTCAAGAACCAGGCGGGTCCCTTCGGGAGATTTTCGGATAGTGACCTGCTTTTTCAATTCATCTAGGCGCACCGGCCACTGCTGCCGAGAGGCATTCGCAGGCTGATTTTCCAGGTTGTTCAACTCCGAGGGGTCCTGTGCCAGATGGTAGAGCTCCGACTTTGGTGCCCGTATATACTTCCAATCGCGGGTTCTGATCCCTTCCAGGGGGCTCCATCCGTGGTTGATCTGCGGGTAGAGGGTTGCACAGTAGAGGATAAGCCCCAGGGTGTCCTTTTTTCCCTGAATTATTTCCGTCAAATCAACTCCTGCGCAGGAAGGGGGAGTGGGAATACCTACTATGGAAAGGATAGTGGGCATGATATCCAGGGTTCGGACAAATTCTTCGATGCGTTTTGCTTTGGTGAGCTTTTTGGGATAGCACAGGATCAGGGGAACATGCAGCGTGGCATCGTAGATAAAGATGGCATGGGTCTTTTCATTGTGTTCTCCAAGCCCTTCACCATGATCCGCGGTTAAAACCACGAGGGTATTGTCCAGTACCCCCAGACTCTTCAGGCGATCCAGAAGTACACCGATCCAATGGTCCGTATAGGCAATTTCCCCATCATAGGGGTGGTCTGCATACTGCTCGGCAAAGGGGCTGGGAGGATGGTAACTGGCGTGGGGGTCATAGTAGTGTATCCAGGTAAAAAAACTTGAGCCCGCATTTTGGCCGATCCAGGACAGTGCGGATTGGGTCACCTGCTCCGCGCTCCGTTCGCTGTCAAGAAACATCACCTGCCCTTTTGGGTTCAGGGTATCGTCATAGTAGTCAAAACCCTGGTTCAGGCCATAGCGGGAGTCAAGAACATAGGCGCTCACAAAGGCTGCGGTCCGATAGCCCTGCTGGTGGAATATTTCAGCCAGGGTAGAGCTTTTTTCCGATACACGGAAGGTGCCATTGTCCCTCACCCCAGTCTGGATCGGGTATTGGCCGGTCATGATGGTGGTGTGAGAGGGGAGGGTGATCGGCACCGGAGTATATGCCTGGTTGAATTGAATCCCTGCCCTGGCCAGACCATCGATGCGAGGGGTTTGTATACCGGAATAGCCATAGCAGCCCAGATGATCGGCCCGGAGCGTATCTACGGTGATCAGGAGCACGTTGGCCTTCGGGCCAGGGCCGCTAGGGCCGCCCCTGCCTGCAGGGAGCCCCTGTGGCACGGGGGACATATTTCCCCCCGGCAGCCGAATCCTGGCACAGCCTGAGTAGAGGCAAAGAAGGACGAAGAACAGGGCAAGAAGTCCTGCTCCCCTTGTTCTATCAAGGGAAGGTGTAAAGGTTTTTTTTCCCATTTATTTCTTGTCCCTGAGGGAAGGTGTAAAGGTTTTTCTCCCCATATTAGATTGTTTAGGCTGTAGGTTTTTAGGTTTTTAGCCTAAATACCTACAGCCTATCTACCTACAGCCTGTACTTCTACAGCCTATCTACCTAACTTGCCCCTGGCTGTTAAAGCTCTGTCCAGAAGCATCTGTGCCTCCATGTAGCCTGGCTGGAGCGCAAGCACCTTCTGCAAGGACTCGATAGCTTTATCCATCTGCCCTTGAAAGAAATAGCAGTAGCCCAGGCCATAATGCCCCAGCGGGCTTTCGGGGTGCAACTTTACCGTTTCCAGGTAGTAACTGATGGCCTCATCATATTTACTGAGATTAGCGTAGAGAATGGCCATATTGACCAGAGCCTCAAGGCAGGTGGGCTCGATCTCCAGCCCTTTCCTGTACTCCTGTTCGGCCTGATCCAGTAATCCTTGAGCGAAGTAAGTCATACCAATGTTCACATGCACCTGGACGCTCTCTGAACTCAGATCTCTGGCCTTGAGATAATATTCCAGTGCCTGGTCGTATTTTCCTTGATTGTAATAGGCCACACCCAGGTTAATGGTTGCTTCCACGTTTTGGGGATCTAATTCCAGAGCCTTCTGGTACTCGGCTATGCATTCATCGACCTTTTGTTGATTAAAGTAGGCTATACCCAGGTTGACGTGACAGGATGCATTGTCCGGATTGCGTTTCAGTGCCTCCTGGTACTCCTTTACTGCCGCGTCTATCTGTCCCATGCGGAAGTAGGCTATTCCCAGGTTGTAGTGGGTTTCAACCGATTCAGAATCAAAAGAGAGGGCCTTTTCGAACTGCGGAATAGCCTCGCTGAATTTTTCGTTGCGCACATACATAGTGCCCAGGCAATTGTAAATCTTCGGCATGTCCGGATTGATCTCTTTGGCTTTTTCCAGCTCTTTGCAGGCCTCGTCGAACATTTGCTTGCCAATATAAGCAGAGGCAAGATTAACCCGGCCCTCTACATGCTGCGGATTCAGCTTCAGCAAACCCTGGAAAGTCTCGATGGCCTTGTCAAAATCTCCCATGCTGATCTCCACGCTGCCGAGGTTGTTGTAGGCATCGATGTATGTGGGGTCAAGTTGATGCGACTTTTCAATATATTCCTTGGCCTTCTGATAATCCTTGCGGACCAGATAGACGCTTCCGATGTTATTGTAGGCCTTGTGGTTTTTCGGATTCATCTCCAGTGACTGCTCGAAATATTTCATGGCCTGGTCATAGTCTTTCATGGAGAAGTAAACCACACCCATGTTCTCGACCGACTCTTCATATTCGGGGTTCAACTCAAGTGCCTTGCGAAACTGCTCCAGCGCCTTGTCGTACTGGCCGATCCGGTTATACACCGTGCCAAGGTCATTGTAGGCGCTTACATAGCGGGGATCGAGCCGCAGGGTTTCATTGAACTCGTTTATGGCCATTTCCGTCTTTCCGGACTGATCGTAGATATAGCCAAGGACAAAGTGGGTGAATACATCATTGGGATTAATCTTTAAGACCGCATGAAACTGTTCGAGAGCCTTTTCTATGTTGCCCTGGCCAAAATAAAAGGTGCCCATATTTAAATAATCGAGGGTGTCGATCATGTCCTTGGGATCGGGGTAGTTGGCCAGGGAGCTATTTTCAGTTGCCTCATGCGCTGTGGCCACATACCCAAGACTTCGAAGCCTTTGGCTTGTTTCCTGATCCATAGTTACTTTCTTCGCCTGGGCCTGGCCTTGGGCGATTCTTTTTTTCAATACCTCCATCTGTTTGTCCAGCTTTTCAGCCAATTCCCGGTGACTTTCGTAGAGGTTTTTCAATTGCTTCCGGTCATTCACCATATCATAGAGTTCCGATTTTGGTGCCTTCATGTAAACCCACTCTCTGGTTCTCAGACCCTCGATCGGGCTCCATCCATGATTGTAGAGTGGATAATAGGTTTCGCAGAAAAGCTCCGATCTGAGGGGCTCATCTTTGCCCTGAAGCAGCCCCATCAGGCTTTTCCCCTGGCAGTTTTTGTCCGTCTTGGCAGACACAAGATCAAGGACCGTTGGAAAAATGTCTATGGTGGATACCTCGCTGGAGATTTCTACATTCTGGGGTAGGATCTTTGGGTATCGAAAGATCAAGGGAACATGCAGGGTGGAATCATAGATAAAAATGGCGTGGGTTTTTTCTCTATGATCTCCCAGCCCTTCCCCATGATCGGCAGTTAAGATAACCAGGGTTTGATCCGTGAGATTCATCTCCTTCAGCGTGGTCATGATCTGGCCCAGCATTTGATCCGTGTAGGAAATTTCTCCATCGTAAAGATTATCCTTGTAGGTGGTGGCAAAGGGTTCCGGGGGCTCGTAAGGAGCGTGCGGATCAAAGCAGTGCATCCAGAGAAAAAAAGGCTTATTTTTTCCATTCTCTTTCAGCCACTTGTCTGCTTCAGAGACGACCTCTCCAGCCTTTCGCTCGTTGTAGAGAAGGAGTGGCTGTGCCTGATCCTTGCTCATGTAATCATCATAGATATCAAACCCCTGGTCCAGACCAAACCTTCGGTCCAGAACAAAGGACCCTACAAAGGCAGCGGTTTGATATCCCCTGCCTTTGAGTATCTCTGCCAGGGTTAAAAGCTCCGAACCAGCCACGAAGGTACCATTATTGCGTACACCGTGCGCGAGAGGATAAAGACCGGTCATGATGGAGATATGAGAGGGTAAAGTTACCGGAACTGGTGTAAGACATTGTGAGAAAAGAGTTCCTTCTTTGGCCATTTGATCGATGTTGGGTGTTTTGGTGCCCTTATAGCCATAGCATCCCAGGTGATCAGCCCTCAGTGTATCGACGCTGATGAGGAGGACGTTCAAATCCGGGGCTTTTGCCTGCTGGATTAACCTGCCCTGATGGCATCCGACCATCAGCATCAGTAGACCGAGAAGACCAGAAAACAGGATTCTGCTTTTGATAGTTTTGATAATACCTGTCATGATAAACCCTCATTAAGTTTATGGAAACAAAGTAAAAATAGGTAAGTTTTTTTGTAACTACTCAAGTTCATAGGGGCAAAGGCACAAATGAATACAGTTTGTATACCGGTTACCGGTTACCGTTAACCGTTAACCGTTAACCGTTGACCGTTGACCGGAAAAACGGTTAACGGTTAACGGTCAACGGCCTTAGTAGATAGGCTATAGGCATTTAGGCTTTGGAAAAGCTCGCGGTTAGTCATTGTCTCTTCCTGCAGCCTAAATGCCTACAGCCTAAACAACCTATTGAGGCACAAAGTTGTTTTGCCTGTTTACTCTTTTTTCTTTGTGTATATTCTTGGGCGCAGCCACTCGTTGCATTTGTATACCGGTTACCGTTAACCGTTCACCGTTGACCGGAAAAACGGTTAACGGTTAACGGATAACGGTCAACGGCCTTAATGGTATGCGGTTCGCGGTGCTGTAAGGCTCGGCTGCCTTTGCCCCTATGTGCCTGCCTGAGTAGGTACATTTTTTTCGCCCTTAAGTCCATAGCCTCGATAATCGCAAAAGCCCGTATAACCATAGGGGCCTGAATAATCGCAAAATGCAGAATCTATGCCAGGCAGTACCATCAGCCGGGGACTTTGCCGTGATCAGGTGTTTCAAGGGCATAAGGAATGGGGATAGATTCCAAATCTGTCTCCGTTCCTTGATGTGGCCCTCTTTAAGAGCATACGGCCTTTTTGACTGTACACAAATGGGGCATTCAAGGGGAGGAGGGGCATGCATCCCAGCAACAGGTATCCAGTATTCAGCAACCAGCTACCGGCAACCAGTATCCAGTATCCTCCTACACATTAAACCGGAAATTGATGATATCTCCATCCTGCACCTCATGCTCTTTTCCCTCAAGGCGCATGAGTCCCTTTTTCTTGACTTCAACCATATTCTGGTGCTGGATGAAATCTTCATAGGAAACTACTTCAGCCCGGATGAATCCCCGTTCGATATCGGAATGGATTTTCCCCGCTGCTTTCACAGCCGGGGTACCCCGGCTGATGGTCCAGGACCGGACCTCATCCTTGCCGACCGTGAAGAAACTGATCAGGTTCATCATGGCGTAGCTTTCCCTGATAAATTTATCTTTGGCCGACTCCTCAAGCCCCATCTCTTTCAGGAAATCGGTCTGCTCCTTTGGGGGCAACTGGCTGATTTCTTCCTCCAGGGAGCCTATGATCTGCATGGCCTTAAGCCCCCGGCCTGCGCAATACTCCTGCATGGTGGCATAGATACCGGCATCGAATCCCGACTCAGGTACATTGACGACCACCAGGGTCGGCTTGATGCTCAGGAAGGCAAAACCGGCAAGCTGCTTAAGATCGGCCTCCTCCAGATCAAGAAGGCGCAGAGGCGATTCGGTATCCAGGCAGGCATGGATTTTTTCCACTGCCTGAATCAATTTCTGGTCCTTGCGCTCTTTCCTTAAAGAGTTGAGGGATTTATCAGCGATGGCAAAGTCGGAAAAGAGCAATTCACTTTCCAGGGATCTAAGATCATCCAACGGGTGAAAATCTCCCTTATCATCATTAAACCCCTTGATAACCAAAACCAGCGCCTCCATGGGTTTGAGTTTTTCCAGGACCTTGGTTGAAAACTTTTCCTCCATAGGCATGGCTACGTCCGCAAAAGTAATTTCCGCATAGGTGGTTTTTTTCGGCTCAAAGATGCGTGAGAGTGCATCAATTCGCTCATCAGGGATCTTGATCAGACCCAGATTAACATCTTGCTCAGAGGAGTATCCCCCTGTTTTAGCAGCCAGCCCGGTCAATGAATTAAAAATGGTTGTTTTACCGCTTCCTTTGAGTCCCGTAATTCCAACTTTCATTATCGTTTATCTCCATGATGCATTGATGCAATGGCGAGTTATCTATCCACAGCCCCTTTGCTGCGGCTATTAGCATAAATAGCCGCAAGAGCCGCTGAATGGCAACCAGGCAATGCTTTGTTTGGCCTCATTACGCAAATATTTTTATAAGATGTTAACATTTTAGCTAAAACTATCCTGGCTATAATGAATTGACATGCGGGTAGTATAACTAAAATAGTATCGTAAAATCAATCTTTGATTAATGAAAAACTTTATCTTATTGGAATATTGTTTAGATCACATGCAAAAAGGGAACATCCGGATGCCGACCATAAAGTTGACATTTTCCCTGAGTCATAGATATCCTCGATAGTGGGAGTAACCCATTTAAAGGCAGCGACATCCGGTACAAAGATTGGCCCCCCCTGCGGAGTAGTATTGCATATCACCTTCATCTTATTGAAGTCCCTTTCTCATTTTATCTTCACTGTATGGCAGCCACTCTATCCCCCCTACACCAGTTTCCAACAGAAAGTGAATCCTGCTTATTCCAGCCAGCCTTGCGGCTTTTCGCCAAGAAAGGCGGCCATCAGCAAAAAAGCTTGAAGGCGATAAGCTTATGCAACTCTGATGCGATCCGCTCTTCGATCATATTAAAAGTATCGAGCTGACGGTATATTTTAAATTATTTTGCAAAAAATTATGATATTTTATCATAAAAATTCCGAGCAGTTTTTTTCTCCATTTTTCTCTATTATTCAATAATGGCTATTTTTCAAAGTGTTAAACGAAAAAATAAACTGCGCTCAACTTGGAATAAATGTTGCTCTTTAAAGATAATAGGCTTTACCATCACCGCTCATATTTATGAGGAGACACACTATACATTTTTCAAATAAGCAATAGAAAGGAGATCTCATTGTTTTGTTCCATAACCGAAGTGTCTATTCAATATGATGAGCGACCGTTATTAATCCCAGCTTAACATAGACTTATAAGAACAAGAAATATTAGGTTAAAGGAGAGAAATCTTAAGGCAAATTAATCCGCAAAAAATTTTGCTTACTCATTTAATAACACTAAGAAATGAAAAGGGAGATTTTGTCATGTCTTCGAAAAAACGCCTGTTTTACTTGGTTATGGGATTACTCATCGTAGGAATTGCTCTATTATCTTTCTCTGTAGTTCGGGTAGAGGCAGTGGCGACAAATTGGATAAATCTTCCACCATACAATACGTTATGGCCTCTATGGTCTCCAGCCCTTTCCCCGGTTAATGCTACTACCGGTCTTCCTACCCCTATAGTATCGAGCCTCGCTCCAGGGAGAGTGCTTCCTGTGCAGCCCGGGCTGACCTGGGACCCTCAGTTGACCTATCCGTGGCTTCTGTACAATGTTCCTGGGGGCGGGATGTGCTACTTTGATCCTTATTATGGCATTCAAAGTTGGCCTCCGCCATTCTTGAAAGATTCTGTTACCAATCTTCCAGCTCCGATCAATCTTAGTTTGTTTAAGAGCTGGAGCTTACTGTCGCCCACTAACACTTCCTGGCTGCTGAGCAATGTAAACTTGGCCAACAATTCCTATATCAATACGTATCCGCCTTATGCGTATGCCACGACTCCTCCACTGTCGTATTTCTTAACCCCAGCCCTCCTTCTGGGATTGCCGTCGTCTATAGTTCCATGAGGATAGAGCTGTAGAAATGGGGATATTCTGATGGTTTCGTAGTTTCTTATGCTTGATCTTATGCTTGATAATGGTACATATTCTCTTACTTATAAGCCTTATAAAGCACGGATGGGGTCACACATTTATCCATTTGTTTGTGTGACCCCACTTTTGTTTCTGAAATTCGGAAATTGAGATACCGTCACAGATTCACTTCTCTTCTAAACTTACAGCGATCTTCTTAATTGATCTCTGTGAATCGATAACTGCCAAGAGGATAATCACTTGATTGTATGATTGTATGATTGTAACTACTAAGCTAGATAGACTGTTGGCATTTAGGCTGTAGGAAAAGACAATGCGTCCCGACCGAAAATAAGGCTTTTAGCCTAACAGCCTTCAGCCTATAAGCTTAAACAACCTGAGTAGTAACGTATAATTTTTTTTTAGCCGGGCCTTATCCGTCAAGGATAAGGCGATAAGCGGTTAAAATAGACTTTAGCAAAGATGTTACAAGTGGTTTATTTCTACCCCATCAAATTTATCCTTAAGGTATTCAGCTACTAAGCGGCGATGGCATTTCTCTGGCGTAGGCTCCGTACAAAGCAGACATGCTCCATGTAATTCTTCGCGAGTAACGATATTTTCGATTTTCCTATTCTTTATTAATTTATTAAATCGGGCCACATACTCAAACCAATCTATTCTCTTTTTTTTATAGTCATCGAGGATGTCATTCGTTGGGGCCATAAGAGGGATATGTCTGTAATCACAATCACACAAGTTGCTCAGGAAAAAGGTGAGATCATCGCGTTTAGTAAAACCGGCGAGTTGAGAGACATTGTTCAGGCGAATATCAAATACCCTTCTAATGCCGGCATTTTTTATTTTTGAAAAAAAAGTTTCCGCATTTTTTTTTGTGAAGCCAATTGTATAGAGTTTAATACCTGACATTTGCTTTAACCCCGTGCAACCGGCCATTTTGAATATCTTCATTTTCTGAATAGGCTATCTTTTCCCCCTGTAGATTATAAGCCTCTTCAAGGCTTTGTGCTTCTGTTAAATAGAGATTAGGTTGATCCAAATTATAGAGTTTCATCAGTCTTTTTTCAGTTACTCTATGGTCCTCAATAGTTCCATCACACCATAAGTGTAGTATCTTGATATCAACTGAACGTAAATTTTTGCAAATTAAGATAGTTCTGTGACAACTAATTGGATCTTTTTCAGCACACATTAATGCAATCTTATACCTCTGCATACCCTTATGAAGTCGTGCGATCCCTTCTTGAAATTTTGCATGCTTTGAAATAAGTGTATAATCTGCTTTGCCATTTATATAGCATTCAGGGGCATCTATTCTGGCTCCACAATGATCACCTAAGAATACATACATGATATTTTTTTTCCTTAAGTAATTGATAAGGGCTTCACGATTAAACTCAGGCTTGAATTGGCTATAAGGAATAGATCGGACATCAGCAATAGCAGTTATTTGATGCTTTTTTAATAGACTGATGAACCCGTCAATAGTGAAACATGAATATCCAATGGTATATATCACCTGTTTTTTTGGAATAATATTCATTGCCTTAATTTTCTTTATAAGAGGAAAGGTATTATTATACCCTTTCGTTTATGTATGGCTTCTTGTTTCAGGTAAGTAAGTTGGAAAGGTATATATGCCGTTTACTTGAATCCAAAAGCCCTCTCTGCCATCCGGGGCGCGATACGGTCGGCTTAACCCCAACCTTAAAAATATTTCGTTTTGATTCCTTAAAAAACTATTCAGTCGACTAAAATCAGCAGCATCTTTACAATTTTTCAGTACATATCCATAAAATCCAAGATCGGTAACAGGTAAGTACCTGAATTCTTTTTCTAATTTATCGGTAAACATTAATTTAATAGTATCTGCTTTGTATTGGTCTTGGACTATACAGGTATTGCGAGAGCAGACAGATACAGTGATGATTGACCTTGGAGGAATGTTATTCAACGGAATGTATTTTTGTCCAGCGCTTAGTTTGACACCGAAGCCACTTTCAACGGATGGAGATTCGCTGGTTGATAATATTTCTTTAAATTGCTCTGAAGTACAGGGTCCTATGAATGTCAAGTTATCATGAAATCTGTCTTCTCCGTGAGGAGGGTCTATTTTAGGAGGGCTAGTAAAGTTTCCGCTCAGTACTGCACCGGGTAAGATGTTAAGTTCTTTAGATATTTCCGTTTTCATGTATGGCATTGGCCTGACACATTCACCACTTTCCGGATTAATTCCTGCTATACAAACGATGTCCGGTTTTTTACTAAAACGAGTAAGGTCAGTGATTATTATTTTCATCAAGGGCTTTTTCATATGATTTTATGAGTTACTTCTGCCAAATGGTAAAATATAGCCCGCGTTGGCATTACATTGGCTGTATATATTCTTATACTGGATATATTCGTTATAAACGACATCCTAATAGTCACAGGGTACTATATATGAAGATGACACATCGGATTTAGAAAATCAATACAAATTATTACTAATATATTGAGCAGACGTGTCCATAGGAGACAGGGCTTGAACTACAGGATTGCTATAATTCAAGACCTAGCTCCAATTTAACGATTTTATGCAATTTGTTTTCGATTTTTTACTCATGCCTGAGCGCATCGATAGGATTGAGACTTGCTGCCTGGCGTGCAGGGAAGTAGCCAAATACGATTCCTACGGCACCTGAAAAGCAAAAGGCGATAAGGGTGATTACAGGATCGAACACAAAGGGCACATGGAGAAGATTCGTACCTGCGGCGGCAGTGGCCAGGCCGAGCAAGATTCCCACCAACCCGCCGAGTAATGACAGCACCACGGCCTCCAGCAGAAACTGCATGAGCACTTCACGCTCCCGCGCACCAATGGCCAGTCTGATGCCGATTTCCCGCGTTCTTTCGGTGACGGACACCAGCATGATGTTCATGATGCCGATTCCTCCTACCAGCAGGCTGACAGCAGCCACGGCAGCAAGCAGTGCAGTGAGCAGTTTGGTCGTTCCGGTCATGGTGCTCACCAGCTCCTGCATATCCCTGACATTGAAATTATCATCTGTCCCCTGCGGGACACGGCGTCGCTCGTGCATCAGGCGCTCGATATCAAGTCTGGCCTTTGCCGTGGAGAGACTGTCCTTGGCCGAGAGAAAGATGACGCTGACATTCTGGTCCCCGGCTATGCGTCGCTGAAAGGTGCGAAGCGGCACAAGGACGATATCATCCTGGTCATTGCCAAAGCTGGACTGCCCCTTGGATTCGAGTAAGCCAATGATTTTACAGGAAAGCTTTTTCAGGCGGATCGTAGCACCCAGGGGATCTTGCGACCCGAAAAGTTCCTTGCACACGGTAGTCCCGAGGATGCAGACGGCTTTTCCTCCGGCCAGTTCGGTATCCGTAAATTTGCGACCGGCTTTCAGAGTCCAGTTCCGCACAGGGAAATAGCCATTGGTTGTGCCGGTGACCGAGGTGGACCAGTTTTCATTGCCGAAGATGGCCTGGAGGTTTTGTGAGGCTGAAGGGGCTACGGCTACCACGCTGGAGATGTCCCTGGCAATGGCTTCGGCATCCTTGACATCAAACAAGGGAGCGGCTGAGCGGCTACCGCCGCCGCCATGAAAGCCCTGGCCCGGCCTGACCTGGAGCATGTTGGTGCCGAGTTTGGAAATGTCGGCGGTCACCTGAAGAGTGGCACCTTTCCCCAGGGTCACCATCGTGATAACTGCGGCCACTCCAATGACAATACCCAGAATGGTCAGTGATGAGCGCAGGACATTGCGCCGGATCTCCCTTAAGGCAAGAAAAATCGTGTCCCATATCATTGTACCGTCCCTCCGTTATATTCAAGCGGCAGGATAGCGTTTCCTATTTGCTCCTCGGAATCGATCAGACCATCGCGAAATCGAATAGTTCGTTTTGCATAGGCAGCCATATCCCGCTCATGGGTCACCATAACAATAGTGATGCCGCGCTCTTGGTTAAAGGCTGTAAGCAGCTCCATAATTTCCTGACTCCTGACCGTATCCAGGTTTCCGGTAGGTTCATCCGCCAGCAGCACGGCAGGTTCGGTCACCATAGCCCGTGCAATGGCCACCCGCTGCTGCTGCCCGCCGGAGAGTTCCCCAGGCGTATGCGTTTCCCACCCTTTCAGACCTACTGCTTCAAGTGCCCGAAGGCCGCGCCTGTGTCGCTCCCTGGCGGGAATACGCCGGTAGATCAGGGGCAACTCCACATTCTCAAGAGCCGATGTACGGTTGAGAAGGTCAAAACCCTGGAACACAAATCCAAGATAATGGCGGCGCAAAAGTGCTCGCTGGTCGCGGGAGAGTGTGCCCACCTCGATACCTTTAAACAGGTAACTGCCGGAGGTAGGTATATCCAGACATCCAAAAATGTTCATGGAGGTGGACTTCCCAGACCCGCTCGGCCCCATCACAGCCACAAAATCACCGGCATAAATCTGAAGATCAATACCTGCCAGGGCTTTCATGGCTGCCTGATCCCTGCCATAGATCTTGGTCACTCTCTTAAACTCAATCAGAGGCTGGCCATGGTGGTCATGGTGGCCATGCTGGTCATGCTGGTCATGGTGGCCATGTTGGCCATGTTGTAAATGGGGTGGTGGTGATTGTGGTGTTGAAGCGCTCATTTTCATTGCCCTGCCCTCGACATGTCCACCACCAGTGGAAGACCTGCATGTATTTCTCCGGCTTTTACCTCGGTCATCTGGCCATCCGATAATCCGATGGTCAGAGGGACGGCCAAAGGTTTTCCTTCACTGAGGGTCCAGACCTTGCGCTTGTGACTGTTAGCTGAAGACTCTTTCTCCCGCTTGGCTGGACGCGGCCTCGCTGGGCGGCGCGGCAGGAGCATGCTCACCAGGTTTTTACCCTGGCTCGATTTTTGTTCCTCATCAGACGGAGGTTCAAAACGCAAGGCAGCATTAGGCACCAAAACCGTATCTTTGACCCTCTTGACAACAATATCAGCAGTGGCGGTCATGCCTGGCCGTAGCGCAAGATCCGGATTATGCACCTTTAAGATGGTCTCATAGGTCACGACCCCGTTAACTGTCTGGGCAGCATAACGGACCTCGGTTATCATTGCAGGAAATTTCCTATCAGGGAAAGCGTCTACCGTAAAGGTAGCATCCTGTCCTTCTTTCACCTGGCCCACATCCGCTTCATCCACATCCACATGGAGTTCCATCTGCGTCAGGTCCTCGGCCAGGCTGAAGAGCACCGGGGCCTGCAATGAGGCAGCCACGGTCTGTCCCGGCTCGACACTTCGTTTCAGAACTATGCCGTTGATGGGAGAGCGGATTATCGCTTTGGAAAGGTCAGCTTGATAAACCTCAAGCTCTGCCTTGGCCTCGTCAACCTGCGCTCTGGCGCTGGCCTCATCAGCCTGACCGCGTTTTAAGGCAGCTTCTGCCGCATCCAGGTCATTCTGCGAGGGCACCTTTTGATTACTCAACCGGTAGAGCTGCTTGAGGCGGTCGAATTTACTGAGGGTTTCAGCCACCGTTGCCTGTGCTTGTAAAACCCTGGCCTGAACTGATTTCAAGGTAGCCTTGGATTGGATGACCCGCGCTTTAAGCTTTTCCGTATCAAGCCGCGCAAGGACCTGTCCGACCTTCACCACATCATTGTAATCGACTTCTACGCTCTTGACAATGCCGGAAAGCTCACTTCCCACCTCCACCTGGTTGGTGGGTTGAAGGGTGCCTGTGGCACTCACCGTTACGGTCAGGTCTCCAACCTGTGCATTTTGGGTTTTATACTGCATCGAATTGGCCTTATCTGCCCCTCCTTTCCAGATGCTGGCAGCGGCGATGGATGCCACAATAAGGATAACTACGATGAGCAGCCCCGCCCTGAGACGCTTTCTGCGGCCTTGAGGCTGATCAAGGCCGAGGGTTTCTACGATATCATCAGATTTCTGATCAAGGCTCTGGTCAGGGTTCTGATCTTTTTTTGATTTCATTGATCTTCTCCATAAGAATAATTGTTGAATAATTGTTGAATAGTTATTGAATAGTTATTTAATGGTTGTTTAATGGTTATTGAATAATTATTGAGCAAAAAAAGTCATTTAGGGAAAATTGATATTTTTTTATCATCATCAGGGCGTCAGTGTGTCAGAGTGCGCCAGGGTATCAGAGTGCGCCAAGGTGTCAGAGTGCGTCAAGGTGTCAAAGTACGTCAGGGTGTCAGAGTTCGCTAGGTCTTCAGCGCGCCCCAGAGGTCTCCATCCGCCTCCAAGTGCTTTATAGAGCCGTATCAGGTTGGAGGTGATGTTAGCATCGCTCACTGCCAGTTGGGTTTGGAGGGACAGCCAGGACCTTTGCGAATCCAGCACTGCCTGAAAATCGATTAACCCAGAGGAATACAGGCTGCTGGCAAGATCCTCAGCACGTTGTGCGGATTCTGATGCCTCTTGCAGGGATTGTCGCCGCACCTGCTCTTTGGCATAGGCGACAAGCGCATCTTCTACATCTTTCAGTGCAGTGAGGACAGCTTCTTCATAAGTGATCATGGCCTGTTCCTGAACTGCGTTTTGCACCTCGATGTTTTGTCGTATGCGGCCTGCGTCAAAGAGGGGCCAAAAAAAATTCGGGCCGATTCTTAAGATTTTGCTGGCATCTGTCAGATTATCGATAGAGACGGCTTCAAGGCCGATTGACCCGCTCAGGTTGAACTGGGGATACAAATCTGCTGTGGCCACACCGACTTGCGCGGTCTGGGCAGCCAGTTGGCGCTCCGCCTGCCGGACACTGGGAATGCGCCGCAAGACATCGGCAGGCACTCCTATGGCGATTTCTATCGGCGCTACCGGAATAGGCGCTGGCTCCGAAAGCTCTTCTCGGAGCGACCCCGGATTCTTCCCCAGCAGCAGGGCGAGCTGGTTCAAAGTCTGATCAAGCCCGGTCTGCAGGTTGGGCACGGACGCGCGGGTTTCCTCCAGATTGGACTTTGCCTGTTCCACATCCAACTGGCTAGTCAGGCCCGCTTCACTGCGCCAGAGGGTAAACTGGCAGGTTTCCTCCTGCGTCTTGAGGCTCTTTTTCGCTATGGAAAGCCTGGTCTGATATGAACGTACATCAACATAGTTCAGGGCAACTTCAGCCAGAAGGCTCACCAGGACATCCCGCATATTTTCCTGACTCGCCTCAAGCCCTGCCTGCGCTGCCTCTGTAGAACGCTGGATCTTGCCAAAAAGGTCAATCTCCCAGGCGGCATCGAATCCAGCCTGAAAGAGCTTGTGCTCTTTTCCGTTGCTGCGACTTATGGTGGCGGAGCCGTTCGTTTTTAGGGTTGGGTAGCGATCGGATTCAGAGATGCCCCGGCGGGCGCGGGCCTCAACCAGGCGGGCCTGTGCCTTGCGAAGATCCAGATTGCCAGCAGCCGCACGTGTGATCAAACCGGTCAGCACCGAATCATTCAGCGTAGTCCACCAACTGGCCAGGGCCTGTTTATCCACGGAGTCTGCGGTCACCCCCCCTGACAACTCAGTGCTCCACTCTTTGGGTGCCGTGGGATTGGGGGCCACATAATTTGGTCCGACAGCCGCACATCCGGCAAACAACACCATGACAAGGCATACACCGTAACTATTTTTACTCCTTTGATTGTTCACGATTTTGCTCTTTTCCTTCCGGGCCGTGATGATATCTCTCGATAAGTACCAGGAATTTTTTTAGCTGTTCAGGGGTTAAAATTTTTCTTACCTCTAAGATCCCTTCCAGTCGGTGATCCTCTCTCTGCCCAAGCAAAACCTTTAATTCAGCATGAAGCTGATTAATTTTTTCCATGCGTAATGTTTGTTTCTGAAGCTCCTGTTTGAGCTCTTCCTTCTTAACCCTTATGCGTTCATTCAACTCCTCTTTTTGTTTTTCATGCATATTTCGGTGGGCCTGCAGTTGCTTATCTTGCTCAGGGCTTAAACTAAGCTGTTGATTGATGTCCACCATCCGAGCTTCCCTGCCCCGTATCTCATCTTTTTCAAGGCACTTAGCCTGGGAGCTTGCATAAACGCAGGTGGTCAAACTCAGGCCAATTGCTATCAAGAGACATAGAAGCATCTTCCCTTTTAATTTCATATCGTCTGCCTCCCTTTCTTTATTTCCTAGAAATAAGAGAAATCGTTAAAAAATTTTCGCATACGTCTACAAGTGTAAGTATTTGCCGTCATTCCCGCGAAGGCGGGAATCCAGTCTTTGTGATAACAAGTACTTCTGGATTCCCGCCTTCGCGGGAATGACGGGATTGAGGCCTTTTTGACTGAATACCTACACTTGTAGACTTATCCGAAATTTTCCTTAGAAGATCCCCTTGAAGTTCCTCTTAGAAGAAATATTCTTCAATGGCTGTACCATACCCGTTGTTTTCTTCAAGAGAAAAATATTCGGAATCGCCTATTACATTGGCGAGGTATTCAACCTGCTTTTCCGGGTATGCCTTGGTAACTCTTTGATTGTTCGTTTGGAACCTGCTCACGGTGATCATCAGGACAATAACTACCCCCAGACCTGTGGCCAGAGCCAGGGCAGATTTGGGCACAGAAAACAGCCCGCCCCGACGACGCAGGGAGTCCCAGTGACAAAAGTGTGTCACATAATTCCATAAGTTAGGCAGAAGCCCTCCCGATTTTCCCCTTTTCTCAAAAACGATAGCCTCTTTTTCCAGAGCTTCTTTAATATGATTCCAGACAAAATCCGGTGGTTTGCTTTTCTTAGCCTTTCTTAATGGATCGATGACTGTTTTTAGTAAATCTCTTTTGAATTGTCTGCATGGATGACAGCTATTTACATGCCTCTCAACCTCATTTTTTAAGGCATCGCTCGCTTCGCCGTCGATGTAATTCGTTAACAGCAGTTCTTGTATTTTTTTACACTCCATTGGTTATGACCTCGCTGTTTTTATAAGCTAACAGAGTCTCCCTGGCTCTTTTTAGCCTCGATCGTACCGTATTGATATTAATTTTCAAAACCTCAGATATCTCCTGATAGTTTAACCCCTCGATTTCTCTTAATACAATACAGGCCCGCTGGTCTGGATTGAGTGTCTCTAACAAAGACGCAATACGCTTCTCATTATCTTCTTCATCTATGAGTGTTTCCGGATTTTCTATCTGAGAAGAAGCGTATTGATCCATATCCCTATCCATGAGGGAAGTATCGTCATCCCTTCGATCCATTTCCTTTGATATTCCTTTACAGGTATTAATGGCGGCATTAACCGTAATTCTGTATGCCCATGTTTTAAAAGATGAACGGAATTGGAAGTTTTTAAGATTTTGATATATTTTTATAAATACCTCTTGAGTGACATCTTCTGCATCATCCCTGTTATTCGTTATTCTTAAAGCTGTACGATATACAAAGTCAGAGGCAGTTTTATAGATTATCTCGAAAGCTTCCATATCGCCCCTGGATGCCCGCATTAAAATATTTTTGGAAATATCTTCCAATTGTCCCTCCGGCGTAAAATGCGCTTACAATACTTAGACAATAGAATTCGATAAAAAGTTCCATGAAAAAGTTTCGTGAAAATGTCCCTATTATGGCCTTGATAGAAGAATAATGGAAGGGGGTATTAGCTGCTTTTTAAAAAGATTGAGGTAACAGCCCTGTAGTAATCATTCACTCTCCACTCAGTATAATCCAATTTCTGAATTTTGTGAAGTTGGCTTGAATTTAATCCAATACTAGTAGTATAATGAATCCGCTATGGAGAAAATTCCCAGGAACTATAATTTGCTCTGCCCAGGGCTTCGGCTTACCGGAATAACACATAGCTGATAAGACGGTTTTTCACAAACAGTTGCTAAAACTGACGACGATGGGCTTTTGCCCCATTAAAATTAACTCTATGCAACAATTAACTCTATACAACCTGAAAATAAGCCTATAGGAAGGTAAAGAATTATGATGGGGGCAATAGTTGAGGCATTGCTGACCGGTGCAAAGTTCGCAACTATGGCCGGTGCGGGAATCGCAGCCACCGGCGTGGTTGATCAGGCAGTGAGGGATAGCTACGCGAAGCTGAAAACTCTTGTTATCGGCAAGTTCGGCAAGAAATCGGATATTGAGGATGCTTTGGATCGGATAGAGAAAAAGCCGGATTCCAAGGCCAGGCAGGATATGGTAAAGGAAGAGCTGGAAACATCCGGTTTAAGTCAGGATGATTATGATGAGGTCCTGAGCCAGGCCAGTGCGCTGCTCGATCTTTTGAAGCAGCATGGGCTGCTCAGCTCTGGTTCTACTTACCATGCTAGTTTGCAGGGCAATGGCGCTATCGCGCAGGGACAGCAGGCAGTGGCTGCGGGGGCAGGCGGTGTAGCCAGCATAGCCATAGGTAGTGGTGCCCAGGTACAGAGCATCACAATAGGCCAGCAGGCCAAAGACCATACCAATACCAAGGCATTAGCCACTTACTACCGCGAGGTGGCCCGATCCAGCGAGCGTTTGCCCTTGCGCGGCGTGGACATGGGCGCATCCGATCCTGCCTCCGGTCAGAAACCCCTGTGCTTGGCCAACGTGTATGTGGATCTGGACACTACAACCAGCGTGCCGAAGGACGGTGCTGGAAAACAGGGACGAGAGAACCAAAGCACCCCAGGGGAAGATCAGAAAACTCGTCCGCTGGCCGCCCTGGAAGCAGCTATCGCCAACCGCCGTCTTGTGCTGCTGGGTGATCCTGGCGGCGGCAAGTCCACCTTTGTCAATCATCTGGCTAACTGCCTGGCTGCTCATGCAATGAAGCCGGATGCTGAATTGCTCAAGCAGCATCTAACCGGATGGCCTGAGCCTGACACGCTTCCCATTGTGGTTATCCTCCGTGATTTTGCCCGCTCTCTGGGAGACACTCCTCCATGTCGGGCCGAGCCGAGGCACCTGTGGAATTTCATCGAGGAGAGGTTGGGGGCGCAGAACATGGACAGTGCTGCTGAGCCGATCCGCCAGGCACTGGAGGATGGCCGGGCACTGGTCCTGCTTGACGGGCTCGACGAGGTGCCAGGCACTAGCCAGCGCATCTTTGTGCGTGACGCAGTGGCCAGGTTTGTAGATCACTACCAGGACAATCACTTTCTGGTCACCTGCCGCATTCTTTCCTACCAGCCTCCAGCCACTTCCGATACACCGGATCTTCGCCTGCCGGATTTTTCCGCCTTTGAACTTGCACCCTTTGATGAAGAGAAGATTGACCGCTTCATCAGTGCCTGGTATGGTGAGTTATCCACTGCCGGTATCGGCGCAGTGCGCCAAGAGGATGCTGAAGGACTGGCCAAGCGGTTGCAGCTTGCCGTGCGTCGCCCTGATCTTTGGCGGATGGCCTCCAATCCCCTGCTCCTGACCGTAATGGCCCTGGTTCATGCCCATAAAGGGCAATTACCCGATGCACGCGCACTGCTGTATGAGGAGACTGTAGATATCTTGCTCTGGCGATGGGAGCAGATTAAAGCCGGTGGACAGGGAGAGTCTCCCCGATTGCGGCAACTGTTGCTTGAGGCAGGCCGCAGTGATGTGGATTTAAAGCGGACTCTATGGAAATTGGCTTTTGAGGCACATAGGCAGACAGGTGGAGGAAAGAAGCAGAACGAATTGGCTGACATTGGTGAGTTGACACTCCAAAAGGCACTGGCTGGCCTTAAAAGTGGTGACCGCAACTGGGCTTATCAGGTGATTGAGACCATGAAGCTGCGGGCAGGACTGCTGGTTGAGCGAGAGGCAGGGGTATTCACGTTTCCGCATCGCACTTTTCAGGAGTATCTGGCCGGAGCACATCTAGCCTCACAGTCAAATTTTGCCCCACAGGCTTGCGAACTTGCAGGGCACGGGCCGGGGAGCCTGTGGAGGGAAGTGATTCTTTTGGCAGTAGGCAAGCTGATTTATGTATCAGGGGATATGGATAAGCCGCTGGCCCTGGTGGGGTATTTATGTCCGGAGCCGTCATGTGATGATGAGGTCAGTTGGCGTAAGGTCTGGCTGGCCGGGGATGTGCTGCTTGAGGCTGGCACAGAGCGGGCAGCGGATAGCTCCTTTGGGCAGGACCTGCTGAAGCGGGTGCGGAGCCGGATGACTGATCTTCTGGTTAAAGGCCGGTTATCTGTGCGTGAGCGTAGCGACGCTGGCGACAGCCTGGGCAGATTAGGTGATCCTCGCTTGAAGGAGGGTGATCTCATGTGTGGGCCTATGGTCGATATCCCGGGCGGCAGCTTCTGGATGGGCGGCCAGAAAACTGATCCTAATGGGCAAAATTTTGACCGGAATGCCAGAGATGATGAGTCACCGGTGCGTCAGGTGAAATTATCTCCCTTTTCCATCAGCAAATATCCGGTTACTGTTAGTCAATATCAAAGGTTTATGGAGGAGGGGGGCTATAAGGATAAACAACACTGGGAAACAGGCGGCTTTGGCAAGTTCGAAGAGCCGAGGGATTGGGGTAACCAGCAGCAGTATTTTTCCCGGCCGGTAATTGTGAATTGGTATGAAGCTGCCGCCTATGCATGCTGGGCCGGTGGCCGGTTGCCCACCGAAGCCGAATGGGAGCGTGCAGCCCGCGGCCCTGGTCAGGAATATCGAAAGTACCCCTGGGGCAATGATGAGCCAACGCCGGAGCATGCCAATTTTAGTGCGAGCGGGATAAGGCATACCACGCCGGTAGGGATCTTTCCCAAGGGCGGATCACCCGAAGGAGTACTCGACCTGGCTGGCAATGTAAGGGAATGGTGCGAGGATTGGTATGATGAGAAGCAGAGTGGCCGCGTGGTTCGCGGGGGCTCGTTCGGCTACGATGTTGACGATCTGCGCTGTGCCGCCCGTCACTGGTACGACCCGCACGGTTGGAGCGGCCTTTGTGGTTTTCGTGTCGTGCGCGGTCCCTCTTTCTGATCCTCTGAGGCTCTGACCATCTGAAAATCTGAACAAGCGGCGACGATCAGGCAAGAGGATATGGGCATACCCATGCCGGTCCGTACCACTATAGTGGTTTGCACTTGGTCAAACTACAGAAAAGCAATCTCACACAAAGCCACAAAGACACAAAGAAAAAATATTCCTTATACACGGCGCGGGAAATACGCAGCCAGATAAAAAATTTTTATCCCGACATTAAAACCATGTTGCCACTAAAAAAGAGCCACAACCGTCATTCCCGCGAAGGCGGGAATCCAGTCTTTTTAGGGGCTTCTGGATTCCCGCCTTCGCGGGAATGACGAGGAAAGTGCTCTGTGCTGCAACTCTCTCTTAACACCCAAACCGGTTGCGTATTTAATGCGCTGTGTACTAAGAGTAGCATCTTCCTCCCTCGCCCCTCCGGG
>Ga0307378_10002019_pt1 | contig 31897 bp, 32 predicted proteins | sample UN1MG_FD_202238 | JGI IMG/M metagenome (GOLD analysis project Ga0307378, IMG submission 202238) | Soil microbial communities from Risofladan, Vaasa, Finland - UN-1 | ecosystem: Environmental > Terrestrial > Soil > Coastal area > Acid sulfate soil | place: Finland: Risofladan, Vaasa | collected... | reverse complement strand
GGGATTAACATTAATTAAAACAGCTCCTTTGGGTGTTAGATAACCACTTAAAAGATTATCCTGATGATTAGTTAATATTACTTTTAGATAATTTATAATATCATTATATTTATCCCGATAGAAAATTCTTTCTTTATTAATATTAATTTCTGAAGGTTTTATAATCTGAAAAAATCCGAAAAAATCCGGATTATCATTTATATCTTTCATTGAAAATTTTCCTTTATTTCTTTGGTATTTTTATGAACATTATTTACATGACATTTAACACATTTATATTTAGCGATACTCCTAGTTAGCGATAACTAGATCCTCGACAAAAATCGTAAAATTTATAAAATCGTTTTTTGGAAGAGGAAGTTTAATAAAAAATTTGAGAACAATTTTTAAAACAGATAAAGGGAGTACAAAATAAAAAATTATACTTATTAAAGATTCAACAACCCTTCCATCTTATTTTGATGATTTATAAAAAAAGATTAAATCCTACTTAAAATAAATCTTGGTAATTTGCCTTCACTCACTAGAATTTTTATCAAATTAGGCATACTATTCCATTGTTGAATAGAAAGGTTGTATTCTTCTTCCGTAATATCTTTAAATTGGGCAGCACGATAAGTTAGCATTACTAAAGGATTTGTAATAAGATGCTTTACTTTATTACAAGGGAAATCATCACATTGTGCACAACTTTCTAAACCTTTATCTCGTGCACAAGGTCGAGCTTTGCAATTCTTATCAGCAATTTTATCTCCTGTACTCTTACATCCCTCACAAGCGACATTCTCTGCAGTATAATTTTCATGACCAAGATATTTTCGCCATGTATCCACCATTTTTTGTCGAATATTAACATCATCTGATCGAGCTGCACATAAATAACAATTATAACCACAATAACCAACCTTGTTATCTTCAGGTTTTATCAAAACTTAACACCTCATATACATGAATTAATTCTATTTTTTATACATGATATCCTTGATTGGGTAATGTGTCTATATTAAATCAAATCGTAATATCATGGCAATTATTCTAAAAAGTGCTTTCGAGAAAGAAAAAGAAACTTTAATCAATTACTTTTTTTTTGATAATGAATAAATTTCCCACTTTTAATACCTTCGATTAAGCCGGCTTGCTCCAGTATTTTTACATGATGTGAAATGGTTGGTTGAGTTAAATCTAAGATAGTAGAGAGTTCACATATACACATCTCTTTTTTTTTAATTAGGTTATAGATTAAAAATCTTGATTCATGTCCAAGTGCTTTATGAGAAATAACACTCTCTTTAAAATCCTCTCTTGATAATATTTCATCTCTGCTTTTTTCTAAATCCTTGATATATTTATAGACATCCACATCTAACCCAATACACGCGATTAATGTTTTGATATCTTCTTTATTTTTTTCAGTCATTTTTATCATAAAAAAAAGCAAATGCTATTTATATTATATCATATCGATAAATTTAAATTTGTCTATTTATTCTTTAAATTAAATTTTTAACAAAAAATAAATGAAACATTATGGATGAAGAAGAAGGTAGGACAATCAGCTTTTTCGAGAAGTTTCTTCCACTTTGGGTTGCATTATGCATATTTATTGGAATTCTCTTTTCCATATACATTCCTGGAATAAGTGAAGCCATTAATTCTTTTAGTATAGGTCAGATTTCTATACCAATAGGTATTTGTTTATTCTTAATGATGTATCCCGCTATGCTAAATTTGCAGGTCTCAGAATTAAAAAAGTTAGGTAAAAATCCTAAACCTATAATTCTAACACTAATATCTAATTGGTTAATTGCTCCATTTGTCGGTTTACTTATGGCTCGTATATTTTTACAAGGTTATGAGCAATTAATAGTTGCTATTATTTTATTAAGTTCAAGTCCCTGCACAGCAATGGTTTTGGTGTGGGGATGGATGGCAAAAGGAAATCAAGAGCAGAATGTAGTAAATACAAGCTTAAATACGATAACCATAATATTTGGGTATGCTCCTATGGTGGCACTCTTAACAGGTATTCAAAATATAGACGTTAATTGGGTGCTTTTATTGATGTCAACATTTATTTTTATAGGACTTCCATTATTAATAGGAATAATTAGTAAAAGATTATTAATCTCTTCTAAAGGCGAAGATTGGTTTAATAACACATATAGACCAATAGTTGGAGATATATCGATTGCTGCCCTACTAACAACCTTAGTGTTACTTTTCTCTATGAACGGAAAGGTCTTAATTAACAACCCTGGCTATTTACTATTGGTTTCAATTCCACTCTTAGTTGGATTTCTAATTGTAGTAGGATACAACATAATTATAACAAAACTTTTTAAATTAAAGTATCCAGAAGCAGTTATTACAGTCATTATTGGCTCTTCAAGTCATTTCGAGATTGCTATTGCGACTGCTATTGCTATGTATGGAATTGGCTCAATCGCAGCTTTAGGTACAACAATGGGATTATTTTGGGAGGTTCCAATAATGCTATCGATTGTATATTTAGGTAAATTACTAAGAAAAAGGGGTTTTTGGAAATCCTAATATTTTTAATTTTTAAATAGATTATTGATTAAAGAATAGAAATCTTGAAAAATTAGCAAAAATTTTTTTGAGTAGCTATGAATGAGGAAGAAATGGATGAGCAAATTGTCAAGATAATAAGAGAAGCTATTGGACAAATTTCTCATTCGAGTTGCAATCACTCAGAATCGCATTGTAATAAAGATAATCCAGATTGGGAGCCCAAGCGTATTCATTGCGGTACTGATAGATGTAAGGGCCTTCATCGAAATAATTAAAATACATCGAGGATGTGATAAAGATAAGTGATGAAAAAGATTCAGAAAAATTAAAAGTTGATATTTATGTCCCACTCGATGCTTGTGCGTGTGAATGGGATAAATTTATGAATCGAGTTTTTGTAGAACTTACACCATATATAAAATATATTGATTATGACACAAAGAATCTTAATTCAGAAGAAGCAAGAAATTTAAATCTCCATAATAAATGTGTAGTGATAGATAGAGAGAATAAATTTTCATCAACGATTGCACTTAAGAAAGAATTACCAAATATTCTTAAAGCTAAAGGACTTATTTAGATTTTAGAAATTTTATTTTTTTATTAATTTTATTGGGGTGATGATAGAAATTAAGAAAATTATATTTAAAATTAGTATTCCGTCAAGTGGTTTACAACAAGGTAAGGAATTTACTATACAAGTAAAAGATAATGCTAATTTTGTTGAAGCTTTAGCTCTCGTAGATAAATATATTTTTGAAAATCCGAATGAATCTATATTTCCTATATTTGAGGGTTATATCCATAATTATTTACAGTTATTTTGGAATCCTGAAGAAAATGCTATTTATGATGATATAGGAATAATGCCTTACAGTCCTGATGAGGAGGGTAATCTAACAAAATTCATGCCACTTCGAGATGATATAAATTTTATATTATATCCTGACAGTGTAATAGATTTACAACCAGATTCTGGATGTTGATGAGAAAGAGTGAGAGATCGTTTAGATATCGGGAAATTTAAAAGCATTATAAGAGAAAAATATGGAAAAGAAAATGAAATTTTTGCCCATTATTTTAAATTTAAAAATAAAAATTAGATTGAATGAGATCTTTCAATAAATCTTAGTGAAAGATTGACAATAGGAAAGCATCCTATTAAATTTTCGAATTAAATAAAAATACTAGCTTATTTTAAACTTTATATGGACATTTTCACAAACACGTTTATGAGGATATTAACTAATATACTCACTTTAACAATTTTAAGTCCAGAAGCTATTATCCTTCTATGGGTTATGACTTTTTTACCAGATTTTGATGTAAATACACAACAGAACAAATGAGTTGGGAAAACAAGATTTAGTTCCTCGTTTGTCCTTAAGAAAGAATTACCAAAACTTCTTAAAAATAAAGGAATTATTTTATCTTAAAATTGTTTTTTTAAAATTTAATTAGGGTGATTATAAAAATTAAGAAAATTAAACTAACGATTTTTGCTCCAGATCCTGAAAAGACGTTATCAAATGGGCTTGAATATCACTTAAATATTAATGAAAAAGGATCTATTATTGATACATTAAGCACTTTAGATAAGGAAGTTTATGAGAATCCTGAAAAATCTATTTTCCCCATATACAAAGGCTTAATTCACAGTTATCTTCAGCTTATATGGGATGCTGAAGATAACATAATTTATGAGGATTGTGCGGTAAATGCCTACGGACCAAATAAAGAATTCATGCCTTTACATGAAGATATAAACTTTAACTTATATCCCGATAGTGAAATAACAATAGTAGTTCATGCCGATTGATGAGCTGATGTTATGAGAGAACGACTTGATTATGGTACATTTAAACGAGTAATTATGAAAACTTATGGAAAAAATCATGAATCTTTTGCCCATTATTTTAAAACTAAAAGAACTAATTAATAAATTGAATGAAATCTTTCAAAAAACGCTAGTGAAAGGTTGACAATAGGATTGCTTCCTATAAAAATAAATTTTAATCGAATTTTATAAATATACTGTCTTATTTTTAAACCATATATGGATATTTTCACACATATGTTTATGGGGGTATTAGCTGGTTTATTTACATTAACCAGGTTAAGTCCAGAAGCTATTATCCTTATGTGGGCTATGACATTTTTACCAGATTTCGATGTCTTCTTAGAACCACTTCAAAAAATACGAAAGATGTACTTTCTTTCGCATAAAGCAGGTTCACATTCATACATTACGGGATTGTTCTTTACTGGAATTATCACTTTTATTGTATCTCTATTTAGAAGTGTAATATTTTTTGAGGTTTGGTTTGCAGGTTTCATAGGTTATAGTATTCATGTCTCTTTAGATTTCTTTGCTGCTTCAAAAATACCAATTTTTTATCCGATCTCTAAAAAAGAGTTTCGAATTATAGCTGATAGAGCAGTAAACCCATTATTAGCTACTTTTTCTGGAATCAATCTTTTAGTTCTAATTGTAATTTATTATACTTTACCATATTATTATGTATTTATGGATCTTGCTTTCTTTTACCTATATATTTATTTAATATATTTTGGTATTAGAGTATTTTTAAGAATAATAATACAAGCCAGCTTACCCAAGAATCAGAAATATATTCCTGGCTTTTTTCCGTTCTTTTATTTAATTTATGAAGAGAATTTAGAAAATGACATAATTTCTTTTAAATTAAAAAAATGTTTTGTATTTTCATCGAAAAAACAAGAGTTAATAAATCAGAGCATTTTGAAAGTCTCAAATGAAAATTTTTTTTTTGAATTAACAAAACAAATTAGTCAGGAATATAGATTCTTCCATAAATGGAGTCTAGTTATTCCTTTCATTTGTGAAAATAAGGATTCTATCAATGTTGTTTTGATATTAGCTGAAAGTTTTTCACAATCTATTCAACACAAATCACTCAAACGGAACCCTTCTTCTTATTATATTTCAATTGTGTTTAATAAAAATACAAAACAGATTATTTCGAAAACCGAGGGATTTGGTCCTTTTAAGAAATGGGAAAACAAAAATTGGTAGAAACATATGGTAGAAAAAGAAATACTTCCAAAAGTCAAAAAATACGCATCAGAAAACTCTGAAAAAGATGGAATTCATGGCTTCTCACATGTTGAACGTGTTTTTAATATGTGTCTACAAATAGGAAAACAATTAGCAGCAAATCTACTCATTCTTAAAATTGCTGCATTACTCCACGATATCGGTAGGAATAATAAGAATTTAACATCCTATAACAAGAACCATGCTGAATTATCGGCTAAGATTGCTACAGAATTTTTGTATAGAAATGATTTTAAACTTTCTCAAGAAGATTTTGATAATATAATTCACTGTATCAGAGTACATTCATTCTCGAATAATGTGATTCCTCAAACTCTTGAAGCAAAAATATTATCTGATGCTGATAAATTAGATGCCCTTGGTGCTATTGGTTTATATAGGGCAATAGGATTTACAGTTAAGAATAAAGGCAATATAAGTGACATTATAAAACATTTGGAGGAAAAGATAATTAAATTAAAAGACAGGCTATTTCTCGATATTTCGAAAAAGATTGCTGAAAAACGGCAGAAAATAATATTAGATTTCTATAAAGAAATTAAAGATGAAATTTAAATTTTTAATCATAATAAATGATGAAATCTTTCAGCATTTAGAATAGTATTCATAAATATGGAAATTCTCATATGCTCCAAAAATCAAAAAGATTTTATTTCTTATCAGAATCAGAAATAACCATATACTCAACAATAATATTTATTAGATTTTCAATAATCTCAGGAAATTTTTCTCTACCAATATATTCTATTATCTCATCATCTAAACCGATTGTAAATATAGATTTCAATATACCTCCTAAAATTTCGGGATCTCTACTTATAATTAATCCCTGTTTTTGCCACATTTCAATAAATTGCGGAAGATATTCATAGGTTTGGAGTTTTTGCTTTAATTTAGGATTATCATATAATTTCCTAACAAGATACTCTCTTGTATTTTTATCGGCGATTTGTTGTATAATTGGATTTTCTTTTGGGGCTTGAATATGAAAGTATAAAAAATCTTTAAAGGTGCCCTTAGGATCTTTCTTCATTTTTTTTAATATCTGCCTTATTTTTTTTATCATCTTTTCTTCTGCTTGAGTAAGAACATCCAGAAATAATTCTTCTTTTGAATTATAGAAGGAATAAAAAGAACCTTTTGCAATACCTACAGCATTAGTTATATCTTCGACATTTGTTTTTTTTAATCCATAAGTTCCAAAAATTTCTGCACCCTTTTCAATTAGGTTATTTTTAATAATATTTTTTTCCTCAATAGAAAAAGCTTTAGGCATTATAATAATATTAAGGACTTTTTCGTTTAAAAATTTATGACTAAATGACCAAATGACTCATTGACCCAAACATTTATATAGTCATATTAATTTTTAAATAATAAGTATAAATAATCAGTGTTTGTCAAATGTTTATTGAAAAATTAGGTTTATCCAAAAATATGCTTATCAATAAAGTTGCGATAATTACTGGTGCAGGAAGAGGCATTGGTAAAGAACTTGCTAGAGCTTTAGCTTGGTTAGGAGCAAAAGTTGTCATTGCAGAAATAAACGAATATGGAAAACAGGTAGAAGATTTGATTTGTTCCGAAGGTGGAACTGCACTTTTCGTGAAAACAGATGTTTCTAAAGAAGAAGATATTAAAAAATTAGAGAAAATAGTTATTGAAAGGTTTGATAAAGTAAATATCCTGATTAATAATGCGTATACAACTTCAGTAGGTACCATAAATGAAATATCGATAGATGATTGGGATAGAATATATAACGTTAATATTCGTGGGACTGTTTATGCCATTAAAACTTTTTTGCCTTATATGATTAAACAAAATGATGGTGTTATAAATACTGTAACCTCTGCGGAAGGATGGCCATATATGGCACCCTATTTTGCAACTAAAACTGCATTGACATCAATAGGAAAATCACTTGCAGCAGAATTAGATGATACCAATATTTCAGTCTTCGTGTTTGGACCTGGAATGATTGACACACCGGGATTACAGGAGTATAGTCGTATTTTAGCACCAAAATATGGTATGACTGAGGAAGAATTTAAAAATCAAGGAGTTAACCCAGGATATGATGGATTAATGCCAGCAGATCATTGTGCTGCAGGATGGGCATACACTATTGTGTATGCAAAGGAATATCACGGTCAAATAGCCGAACCATTCTCTCCTCTATTAAAATTAGGATTTATTATTCCAAAAAAGAAACAAAGCTCAGTTAAAGAGAAAAAAATACAAAATGAAACTGATTTGAAAGTTTTTATTTCGGAGATTATTGAAAATTCCCAAAATGTATGTGCACTCATAGAAAACCTTTATCAAGAGACAAATGATTTAGGTTTATTAGCGAAAAAGTGGATGAATCACACTTTTGCAAAAAGATGTGGAATGAAAATAGAAAATTGTGTTGAAACTATAACCGAACTTGATAATGAGATTCAAAAAATACCTAATAACATATACAATCAAAAAGAAGATAATACTTTTCCTATCATGAAAAAATTACCTTGGTTTAATCAAGTTTTGGAGAAGCTCGCGGATCACTTTCATGAATGCTTAGATGATGTAAAAGGATGGATTAAAGATCCTGATGAATTAAAAATTGCACTTAAAGCTTTAAATAATAGAGAAAAAACAGTACTAACATTAATTTCTAACCTTAGTCAATTAGAAAGTATAATATAAAGAAATTAAATTATTTATTTTTCTAATAAATTGAAATCCCTTGCTTTTCATGTTTGCTACAAGTACCTCTAAATCTTCTGTTTCGATTCCTAAATGATGGATTGCCCTACGCCCTTGATCTTTAGGTGGCTGATCGTAGAAGTTAATTCTTGATGTTCCTATCTGAATCATTACATTTCGAGCTCCTGCCATTTTTAAATCAAATAAAAGTTTAGCTCCAAACATATCTTGATAAAACTTGATGCTTTTATCAAGATTAGAAGTAAATAAATGTGCATGATGGAGTGATGTTTTCATAATTCTATCAGTTTAAATTAGATTTCATAAAATTTATTCAAATTTGTCAGCGAGATAAATATGGACATCTCATCCCAATTTGTATCTCTTAAAATTACATTTAAATTTTTGTGATTATAATGTAATATAATTTAAAATTTTTTAAAAATTGAAAATGATGTGAAAAAATATGGGAAAAGGTAATGCATTAGCAATTGTAGCATTAATAATTGCAATAGGAGGATGTGGTTTTGGCGTCTATTCAGTATTTATTCTACCAAATACAATTACACAACAGGCTTCTGGAAGCTCTGAGATTACCCAAATATGGACTGTTGAACAAGCAGGTGCTTTTTATACTGGAAGTAGTTATGTCGACATGACGGACATGGATGTTACCATAACAGTGAATGCAGGAGAAACCGTTTATGTTATGTTCAATGCTCAGATTTCAAATGGCCCTGCTGGAGGTAGTGGATGGCTTACAGGTGGAGTAAGAATAATGAGGGATAACGTTGAAATACCAGGATCTGAAAGGTTTTTCATTATTGACTCCTCCGTAGGGATTAGTGTTGCTATGAGCATAACGACACATTTTATCATCGAAGGTCTAGCTGCAGGAACTTATGAACTTAAAGTCCAAGCTACAGCAGTAGCTGAAGTTGGATCAGATAGAGTTGAAGATGGATTATTGATTGTCTATACTTATAGATAATTTATTTTTTTTTTATTTTCAAAATCGTTTGATTTTCTTAGGATACGATCTAAAAGGAGTAAGAGGTTCTAAACTTATCCAGTCTTTTTGAGCTTCTAATTTAGATAGTGAGCGTAAAAGATCAAAAGTCAACCATCGAGTAGCTTGTGGATGGTTAATATATTCCCATAAGCCGTAAGGTCCTTGTTCAGATTTTATAAATTCTACAAACTCCGCAATTCTACTATCCTTAACACTTGCTTCAACTCTCCAGCATAAATTTAGGATATGTGCAATGTCGAATTTAGCCATATAAGTGATTCTTCCAATTGATTTCTCTAAGCCAATTAGCCTAGCAATTAAAAACCCAAGGTTTGTCCTTAATTTCATATTAGTTCCTAAAATTAGATCAAGTGCTCGCTTAGCTTCTTCACTTATCCTTCTTTTAGGATGATACGCCATGCAAGTCAGTACTGCTGTAGTATTCGAACGGCACCCCCATCGAGAGTGTGCTAGACGTCGATACCCCGCAATCCCTCCATAATTTCCCGATGCAATACCTACTGGCCACGCCCCATCATCCAAACGTTTATTTATCAACCATTCATAAGCTTGCTCTGCTCTCTTATCCTCCGCATACCCACACATTGCTAATCCTAATAGAGGAATTGCAGTTTGAATTGGCATCATTTGATATCCCTTTTCTTCATCTACCGATTGATTTTTACCTGGCATAAGCCATGAGCCATCTTCTTGCTGCTGTGAAAAAATGAATTCTGCACCTTTTTTAACAAATGAATGTTTTAGATCAAAACCTAAATATCCCAATCTTTGTAATGCCATTGAAGTAATATGAATATTGTCTCCAAGAACAATGCGATTAAAGCTAAATGCATCCCAAGCACCACTCGATTTTTGGAGTTTAACTAATTCCGTAATTAATAGATCTTCCTCACGGAGTCTTAATAATTCCTTAACTTCAGGGTCATCAATGGGTCTCTTAAGTAAATCTCTCAGAACTAAATACCTTAGACATGGAGATGGATCTGAAAGTAGTAGTGGTATCCACGTCATAAGATTTCCTCCAAAATTTCTTTTATATAAGGAGCAGTTGGCGTGTTTCCTTCTGCTAGCGTCTCCGGCGTTCCGCTTGCAATGACTCTACCACCACTTGGTCCTGCTCCGGGTCCTAATTCAATTAACCAATCGCAAGACACTAATAAATGAGGATGATGCTCGATAACTACTACAGTATGTCCATTTTGTACTAGTAAATGCAGAACATTAACCAACTTTGAAATATCCTCTAAATGTTGGCCAATTGTAGGTTCATCTAAGATATAAAGCGTTTTTTTTTTTGATTTTTTACTCAATTCTTTAGCTATCTTAAGTCTTTGAGCTTCACCACCCGAAAGTGTATGTGCAGGTTGATTTAACTGCAGATAACCTAGACCAACATCTTGAGTCAATCTTAATTTTGATATCAAATTATCGTGTCCATTGAATAATTCAATAGCCTCATCAATTGTAAGATTATTTACTTCAGGTAAAGAGATGCCATTGTATCTAATTTGCCAAGCTTCAGCTTGAAAGCCCGATCCCTTGCAGACTTCGCATGCTTCCACAATATCAGGTAAAAATTTCATGTCTGTTTTGATAAATCCATGCCCTTTACAAACCGAGCATCTTTTAGCAAGTTCTTTATCACTTAGACCCAATACGTTCGCATCTTCTGACTCTGCAAATAATTTTAAAATCGGGCGTTCTAAGTCTAGGAATTTTAATGGACTTCCGAGTTTCGCCGTTGCTTGATCAATGACAATTGTTTGTGGTAAAGCACCTTCAATGCGATCATGTTCCCCTGGTTCAATTGGTTCTCGTGCTACAGAGGTTGTATGCTTTATAGGGACGAGAACTCGAGCCAATGTGTCAATCAATATGGTACTCTTACCAGAACCAGATACTCCACATAATCCTACTAATAAACCATGTGGAATTTCGATTAAATCCCCTTTTAGGTTATTAGCTTTTGCACCATAAATCTTAAGCCAATTTTTAGTTTTTCTGCGCGGTTTTTTGATCGAAAATCTCTTTGTCCTGTTCAACCAGTCAGCAGTAGTAGTTTTTGTTTCCATTATTTTGTTAGGAGAACCTTCAGCTACGATTTCTCCTCCATGAACTCCCGCACCGGGCCCCATATCTATAATATAATCTGCATTCTTGATAAACAATAGATCATGTTCAATAGTAATTACTGTATTTCCTTTATCTCTTAAATCCAGCAATACATCTAGCAAAGCTTGGAGCTCTGATGGGTGCAAACCCCTTGAAGGTTCATCCAATAACACCGTGAGAGATGTAAGATCACTCCCAAGCAATCCTGCTAATTTGACGCGTTGAGCTTCTCCTGCTGAAAGGGTTTCAGCAACCCTATTAAGATTGATATATCCCAATCCCGTTTGAATTAAAAAATCTAGACGGGATATCATAATTTTAAGACTATTCTTAACGAATTCATGCGTAATACTATCTAAAGGGTGCTTTTTTAAAATATCATGGAGCTCTAATAAAGAAAGCTCAGATAATTGATGAATATTATATCCAAGTACACTAACTGCAAGATATTGAGGACGAAATTTAGTCCCACTACATTCCTCACACGGTTCATTATCCATATAGGTTCCTCCTACATCCCAATCCCTTAACCATTGTCCGTAAAAACCCTTATATATGAGAGTTTTTGTATATCTCTGCCCCTTTTTGTTTTCAATTTCTACTGTTAAGGGTTCTTCAACGCCATATAAAAAAGCATTTTTAGCTTCTTCTGACATTTCATTCCAAGGAGTTTCAAATCTATCAAAACCATAACGATCTGCAATTGCTTGAACTATATAATACCCGACATTATACGGCTTACCTAAGTACCCTTTTGGAAAAAAGCCAGGCGAATACATTGCGCCACTGCAAAGAGGTTTATCAGGATGAATTATAAGTTTATTCGGGTTTGGAATTTGGAGCGATCCTACTCCATGACACTTTAAGCATGCGGCAGAATAATTGGAAGCGATAAAATGTTTAGGTTTTGGAATTGAGATTGTTTTTTTACACGAATTGCAATAATAATCTTCTTTTCTCTCCATCCACTGATCACAATTAGGACACTTGCGTTCCCCCTCATAGGATAAAATATTTGCTAAATGGAGGCTCATATCTGTGACTCTCCCTATTGTATTACGTACATTAAAAAACCATCCATGAACCATTTTTTCTGGTGTAATTAGAGTGGTTATACCAAGACCATTGATATTTTCAACTTGTGCTTCGGACGTTTCCTTCGTGCCTTGTCTCTCATACATGGATAAAGTTTCTAAAAATCGACGTCGGGCTTCAGCCTCTAAGGTGTCCATAATTAAGCTCGATTTTCCAGATCCCGATATCCCCGTGACTACGGTAAATACATTTTTAGGGATTTTAACATCAATGTTTTTCAGGTTGTGTATATGAGCGTTTTGAATGACAATTTCTGCTGAAGTTGTTTTTCTTTCTATTTTATCATTTGTTAATGGTACTATGGACTGTTCTTCCAATAATGCTCTACCCGTTAAAGAGTTTTTTGCCTTCACTAATCCTTCTAGAGGACCTTCATATACTAAATTACCTCCTTTTGGCCCAGAACCAGGACCTAAATCTATTATCCAATCTGCTGCTCTTATAACATCAATGTTATGTTCTACAACGACAACTGTGGCTCCTGCTTTTATTAATCTATCTAATACTGTTAAAAGCCCTGCTAAATCTTGTGGATGAAGCCCTGTTGAGGGTTCATCAAGGATGATTAGTTGATTTTTCAATGTATCTCTTCCAAGATATTTTGATAATTTTATTCTCTGAGCTTCACCGCCCGAAAGTGTAGGAGATGGTTGTCCTAGAGATAAGTATCCTAAACCAAGCTGATTCATTGCTTCAAGCATGCGCCTTGTTGCTGTGAGGTCTCTTTCTGATAGACGACTTTCCTTTTCAAATAACGCTGTAACTTCGGAAATTGGAAGATTATAAAATTCTGCAATATTGTATTCATTTTCTCCAAATTTTACATACTCTGATAAGACTTCTTCTGAGAAACGTTGTCCATCGCAATCAGAGCAAGTAATCCAATTGGAAGGTAAATAACGCATCTTTATTTCAAGAGCGCCCATCCCCTTACATGTTTCACACGCGCCTTTGGTAGTGTTAAATGAATAAAATGTGGGTTTAAACCGAGTTGACTTCCCAAATAATTCTCGAAAACTATCTGCAATTTTTGTATAAGTCGCGGGATTAGATCTCGGATTTTTACCAATAGGATCTTGATCTACAAGTACGGATTTAAAAATTGGATTTTCAAGTGCTTTGCATCCAATTAATTTTTTGCTCTTGAGAGATTCAAACAATACATCTTTTATTAGTGTACTTTTCCCCGATCCCGATACTCCAGTTACAACCGTTAGCCTATTGAAGGGCAGTTTCACATTAATGTTTTTTAAATTATGCATTGTAGCACCCTTAATTTCAAAAAACGTTTTCGATAAAGCACGTTGCTTTGGAATTTCTACTTGTTTCCTCAAGCTAAAATATAACCCTGAGGGAGAGTCTACTTTCCATAATTCAGCAGGAGTCCCAGTAAAAATAATTTCACCCCCTTCATTCCCAGCACCTGGACCCATATCAATCACGTGATCTGCTGAAGCAACTGATTGCCGGTCATGCTCAATGTAAATTACAAGGCCCGCAAGTTTCTGGAAAAGGGGTATTAATCTTGCGACATCAGCGGGATGTTGACCAATCGTCGGTTCGTCTAGAATATGAGTCACATCTTCCAGTTCACTTAATAATGCGACAGCTAATCTAACTCTTTGAGACTCTCCTCGAGATAAGGTTGGAGAAACTCTGTCTAAAGTCAAGTACTCTAAACCCACGGTATGCAGTGCTATTAGTCGTTTCTTTATTTCTAGTAATAATCGATCAGAAATCGGTATATCCTCTCTAGAAAAATGAGCGACAAGATCTCCTACTGATTTTGTTAATATCTCGGGAAATAGTAATCCTTCCCAAGTAACATTGGATGCTAAAGGATGATATCCCGTCTCATTACATTCCCTACATCCTATTCCCTTACAGTGTGGACACGTTCGCGTAAAATGTGTAGGATCAAGATCTCCGAACCATGTCCCACATTCAACACATGCAGGAACTCGAGAAATAAGAAAATGTATTGATTCTCCCTCAATTATTAAGGAATTACCCCCTATTCTAGAGATGGTTTGAACAATTTCTCGAATTTCATTAATAGAACTTGTTATATCCACTTGATCGATTTGGATTTGGATGGTATGAGGCTCATTAGGATTTAATTTCTCCTTTAATGCGATTCCATCCACTAAAACTGCTTCGGCTCCAAATTCCTTCTCTAATAGTTCAAGGAGGGTTTGATGACTTCCTTTAACATTCTTGACTAGAAGAGCTGAGATTTTTAAGGGCTCCTTTTTAATCATGCCATATATTCTAGCAATTATCTCATCTTCTTTTAACACAGACAGATGAGCCCCACAGATATGACATTTCCGATCCCCAAATCTAGCATATAAAAGTTTAAATAGAGGAATAAACCCTATTGCAGATGCGACAATGGAATTAGGATTACGGTTGAGAAGGTTCTGACCCAACGCTATTGTAGGACCTATTCCCGTAATGGATCGTACTTTAGCAGGATTCAGCTTTATCTCGTCTTTATTGACCGAAAAAGCCTCTAAAAAACGCCGGCGAGCTTCTTTATATAATGTGTCAAAAATGAGTGATGTCTTTCCTGAACCAGAGACTCCAGTCACCGCCGTGACCCCATCTTTGATACTAACATCGATGTTTTTTAAATTATGTTCCCATGCTCCTTGAATTTTGATTTTCATTGGTTTATAGATATTAGTTTAATTAAGATAAGGTCCAGTTATAGATTTTTTATTATACTTAATCTGTTTTGGAGTACCCTTCGCGATAACTTCTCCCCCTTTAGGACCCCCTTCAGGACCCAATTCGATAATATAATCACAAAATGAAAGAATTTTTGGATCATGCTCAATAATAATAATACTGTTCCCTTCTTGAACTAAACGTTCAAGTAGCTCCATAAGTTTTATTACATCATAAAATGATAATCCAACTGTGGGTTCATCTAGTATATATAATGAATTACTCTTTCTTACTTTCCCTAACTCCTTTGCTAATTTTATTCGTTGCGCTTCTCCTCCGCTTAAAGTAGGGGCAGGTTGTCCAAGCTCAATATATCCCATTCCTATCTCATCCAATATCTTTAATACTTTTGAGATGTTTAGTTCTGATTTAAACAATTCTGCGGCTTCATTGACTGTTAATTCAAGCACTTCGGCAATATTTTTACCCTTATATTTCACTTCAAGTATTTCTGATTTATACCTTAATCCTTTGCATTCCTTACATGGAATTGTAAAACTTGTTAGGAATGATACTTGAAGATCTTGTACTCCTTGACCTTTGCAGGCAGGGCAGCGACCTCGGTCAGAATTATAAGAAAAATGTCCTGAAGAAAACTTTCGCTTTTTAGCTTCTGCTGTATTAGTAAATAGGTTGCGAATTTTATCCCAAATTCCTATAAATGAACAAGGAGTAGATGTACGTACTCGTGATATTGGTTTCTGATTAACTACTACAACATCATCAATATTTCTCCATCCTTCTACTTGTCCAGAATATTCTAATAATTCTTCATCATTTTGTTCTTCTTCTACACCATTCTGATCCTTCTTTTTTTGCTTTTTCTTTGCTCCTCTCTTGAAGTATGGTTTTAATAAGGGAACCAATGTATCTAAGATAAGAGAGCTTTTACCAGAACCAGACACACCTGCAATTCCCACCATTAACCCTAAAGGTATTTTAATATTTACGTCTTTTAGATTATTAGTATTTGCGTTCATTATAGTTAAATATTTAATATCATCATCGATAGGATGATAAGTATCATTCCTTTTTTGAGGTAGTACTATTTTCTCTGAAAGAAATTGCCCCGTATATGATTCCTTAACTCTTTTTATCCCTTCTAAAGAACCTTGATATACTATTTCACCTCCATTAACACCTGCTCCAGGACCGATATCAATAATCTCATCAGCAATAGCAATAAAGCGTTCATCATGCTCAACAATTATGACTGAGTTTCCTAAATCTCTTAATTGATTTAATAAATTAATTAGAGATTCCTTTTCTAGTTCATGTAAACTCATACTAGGTTCATCTAATATATATATAAGAGAATTAAGACCGACATCTAAATTTGTCATAAGAGATAATCGTTGAAGTTCACCACCACTTAATGTAGGTAAGGAACGATTTAAATGCAAATATGAAAGACCCACATTCATCATGCGTTTTAAGCCTTCTAATAAACTACCTAACATTGATTTACCCTGTGGGCTTCGTATATGGGCTTCATTTAAATCTTCTAAAAATTCTATTAATTCATCAATAGTCATCATAGCTAACTCACCAATATGTTTAGATGAAATTTTAATCTCTCTGGCTTGTTCATTTATTCGATAACCATCACATTCTTCGCATTTTTTATTTGACATAAAATTTTTATGAATTTTTTGAGTTCTATAAGCACTTTTTGACTCTGCAAGAGCACGTTGTACATGTGGAATAATTCCTTCAAATATTCTTTCTAAAATTCCAGTAAATGTTTTTGATTCCCATTCAAAAGGTAATTTTTTACCGCTTCCATATAGAAAAACTTGCTTTACTTTTTCTGGTAAGTCTTTATATGGTGTCTTAATGTCAAAATCATAAAATCTAGGTAATTGTTCTACAAACCGAATTTGATCAGCAAAAACAGCTGAACCTGCTTTTGTTATTTGAATTAAATTTCTATTATAATCTTGAACGATTAAATCCTCAGTAATATTCATAGTATACCCTCTACCTTTACAAGATAAACACATACCAGAGGGTTCATTAAAAGAAAAATGCTTGATTTGCTTTCTATCTATAACCATTCCACATAAATCACATTCAAGATTATCATTAACGGGTTCCTTACAAATGGAGCATATTAATATTCCTTCAGTAGCATAAAGCATTCTGAGTAAATTATAAATTCCTGTCTTAGTTCCAACTGTAGAGCGTGGATTAAATACACGTGTTGTTCGTTGTTCCACAGCTACCGTAGGACTTAGACCTTCAATTAAATCAAAAGGTTTCTCGTCTTCAAACTTAGGTGGAAAGCCGATAGATTGAAGATATCGATTCATCCCTTCATCAAATATAATATCAAAGGCTAAACTTGACTTTCCTGAGCCAGAAACTCCCGTTATAAGTATCAACTTGCCCTTGGGAATATCTACATCCAAATTTTTTAAATTATGAATTCTTGCTCCTTTTACTTTTATAAAATCCATTTTAAAAATCCCTTACTTTTTTTTAATTTTTTGTAAAATATAATGAGCACAATCATACTTTTTTGGGCTTTTCTTAATCATAGAAATCTCATTTTCATGTTTAGTCAGATGTTTATATAGCATAGGATCTATCTTAGAATCTCGTAATTTTTTAAGCATGAGTTCTAAAGGTTGGTAAAATTCTATCCACCAGGCATTTTCAATCCATTTAACTTGATTATAAAGTTTAAATCCTAATTTTGCGAGAATATCTAACATTCCTTTTATACCAGAGAATTTACTTTCTATTCTATCCAATGTATCCACCATAACCAAAAATCCGTTCTCCTTGAGGATCCGATAGCTTTCTCTAAAAGATTTTTCATATCCACTAATATAGAAAACGCCTTCAGCCCAAATAATATCTATTGATTCGTCAGAGTAATTATTGTGAAAAAAGGATGTATTTACAGCTTTAATGCGATGCTTAAGACCTAATTTCTTAATTTTTTCCTTGAATTTTTCTAATTCTTTTTGATCTACATCTAATCCAATTATTTCTCCTTCAGATAAATATGCCAATTCTATTGTAGGTACTCCCGAACCACATCCCACATCAAGAATTTTAGGTGTATCAATATTAGGTAATGACTCAAAAGCCATCTTAGTATATTTAAGAAAAACTTTCCGAAAATCATCCATATCGGGAATCTCCATTTTATTTACCTCTTTTATTTTTATTTGGATTAATCTTTTTACCACAATCATAGCACTCCGCATCGTGTACGCAAATCTCGCCTCCACATTCAGGACAAGTATAGAGTTTTTCTTGTTCTTTCAACCATTTTTCAAATCCAATTTTTTTTATTCTATTTAAGTTGTTAATAAGATTTACGTAATATTTTTCTTGATATTGACTATCTATTTTTTGTAATTTCTGACAGGGAAATTCATCGCACTCGTAACAAAAACTAATCTCTTTATTTCTTAATAATGCGCAATCTCTCCGGATAAATGCACATTTCTTATTTCGAATTCGACATCCTTTACATCCTGTTTTATACCCTCTCTCCTCAAGAAGATTCTTTTTTAAAAGGAGATATTGTCTACAGGCACCACAATATATACCACACGGAGCAGCTAAATCATTATCCAACTATTTTCACCTTTTAAATTTTTATTTTTGATAATTTTGTGAATAAATCCTGTTCTTTAGAGAGGATGCATAGTGCAATATTATGAAGTTCCCCTAAGTTAATGTGTTTTATACAATCATCTTTATACTCATTAGCTGCATTAAGCAATGTATCTGCTATAAGTGTGAAGTTATAAGCTGAATCACTTATAATAGGAATACACTCTTCTATAATCTCGAATTCTTCTGGATTCCATGCCCTTGGTCCATCTTTTAACTCAGATAAGGTAAGTAATTCCTCAAGAAAACTTTTGTATAAATTCCTAAAAGCTGCCCCACCAGTACCCCAAGTTTCAATATACCCATGTAATAACTCAAACATTATTCGAGCAGTCGATACTTCTTTCCCTTGAGGATCCTTTGTCTTTCCTTGCAATTTTTCTTTCCAATTCGGAATAGAATTAGCAAATTGTTTTAAGCCCTGAATTCCAATATTATTAATTGAGGGTCTAAACATATTATTTACCACTTCTTTAATCGCTAGCTTTATTCCTGCGGAAAAAGGTGGTCGCTTTCCATCTGGGCGTCTCATCATCGAATACTGGGTGTTATTTGGTCTCATAAATTTTGGTCCATATTCAGAACTACGACCTTTCTTAAGAAGGTGAATGGGAACTTCCTGAAATCCTTTAAATTCCGAGTCTCCTACATATACAATTCCCTTTTCTTCATCATATCCTGCCAAGGTGATTGCATGCCCACCAAAATGGATTTTTCCCTCTTCCTCAAAATAAGGTAAATAAGCTAAGTCAATCTGAATAATTAATGGTATATCTTGATTAATTAATGTTTTTGACTCTTCCCAAGCTTTATTAGCACTAGTGAAAGACTGTTTTCTTAATGTGATTCCTAATAAGCGACACGCTAATGAGTTCGGCTCAATAGTTCCTTGTTTACCACCTAGGAAAAAGGGGATATATGACTCAGGAATAAATGATAGATTATTGGTGGTATCGAAAAAGCCAAATCCCATTGTAGCATCTAGCCCAAAAGCCATAGCCTCTGACATAGGAAAGCCATAAAATTCAAAAAGATCTCTCATAGAAGATGATTCACAATGGTATCCCACTCTATGAACAAAATTATTTACCAAATACTTCTTGACCGTTTTTTACTCCTCCATTTTCGATTTCATCTAACACCCACTTCAAGAATTCTATATCTGTTCCTAAGATTTTAATGGGATGTAAGAATAAACCTCTCACATTTAAAGGCATTTTAGAATTCTCTTTTAACATATCTTCCAATTCTTTTTTATGCTTTTTAATTATGTTTAATGAGTTAGTAATTGCCTCAATTTGTTGTTTATGTGGCAAAATTGGAAGCATGGAAAATGCAACATAAAAATTTTCATCATTTTTTCCTATAAATTGTTTTAATACATTGTATGCCTTTCTTTTTAGAATTTCAAAACCATAATCTGTAATTGAATACACTTTTCGTATACGGTTATCAACTTCTTCTCTATAGGACTCTACTAACCCCTTTTCTTCCAGATTATTTAAATCACTATAAATAGATGACTTTCCAATGCTAGTCCACTCTCTCATGCCTCTTTCATCAATCCTTTGATTAATACTGTATGCATGGCTAGGAAATTCCGCTATCAAACCTAAAACTACAAATTCCCTATGATTTAATTCATACTCTGTTTCTGATGTCATTTTAAAGATCAATTCGTTTTTAAAAAGTAATCAAATATTCTCTTTTGATAATATTATTATACAAGAATATTATTGATCAAGAATATATAAACATTTTCTTTTTTAAAGACAGTTTTCAATCACTTAAGATCTTTAAGGGGAAAGCCTAATTTTCTAAAGTAATATTTTTTAAACGTTTATTATACTTATTAATTTTGTTTACTTTTTTTAAGAAAAATTTGAAAAAGAAATTGAAATTAATCTCTAATTTTTATTTTTGGTTTGGTTAGAATATACTCGCATTTAGGACAGATTTTATAATAGCGATAGCCTTGCATAGTGCTAAAAAAATTTGAACCCAGGATACCTGTTGGTAAAATAAAAAGGGATACTCCAAGAAAGGCTAAAGCTATTGTACAAAAACGACCACCTGTAGTTATAGGATATACATCACCAAATCCTGTAGTTGTAAATGTGATAATTCCCATCCACAAGGCAGTAGGAATATCTGAAAATTTAGTTGGTTGAGCACTTCTCTCCAGATAATAAATTAATGTAGAAGCGAATATAAGAAAAATCCCGCAAAGTATGACTGTGACAACAAACTCTCGTTTTGTTTCCTTAAAAATTAATCCCGCAACTCTAAATACATCAATAAAATGCCCAATTTTAAATATAACTAACATCCTGAATATTTGGAGGTATAAAACTAAAATGCGAACATGATTAAAGACAACCATAAGATATAGAGCGACGAGGGTGATGATGTCAATAATAGCTATAGGGCTTAAAACATATTTTATCCTCCCTCTAAGAGGATCTTTGTATTTGTTTTTTTTTGAGGCAACGATACACCAGACTCGTAATAAATATTCAGTGGTAAATAAAATGATTGTAAATAGTAACAAAGAATTTAATAAAGATCTAAGCCCTAATGATAATTCTGGGTTAGTTCCAATCATTATTGCCAAAATATTTAGTGTTATAATGCTTGCGAAGAAAATAAATACAATCTTTTGTCCTAATTTAGTTGGAAATCTAAATTGAATTAACTTATATATTTTCTTTTTATAGTTCCCCTTGAAAGTAGTTTTTAAAACTTTTTTTTTATCTTTCCTCTTTTTTAATTTTCTTATAAACTCAGATTTTTGGATAATTTCTTGACAATTTGGGCAGACTTCTGAGGATGGTTTCCTTTCTTCAATTTCCTCGAGAAATCCCGATACAATAACACTAGCAGGTAATAAGAATAATGTTATCCCTATAAAGGATATGACTCCTGATACGATTTTTCCAAGTAGAGTTAATGGTACAATATCCCCATAACCTATTGTAAAGAGATTTATTGCTGTAAACCACATAGAGCTAAAGAGATTTGTTATTTTATCAGGTTGGGCTTCATGTTCAGCAATATATATAAAAATAGATCCAAAAAACATCAAAATTAAAGAGAGCATTAATGTGATTAATAATTCTTCCTTCTTGCGTTTTATTACCCCTAATATAATTTTAAAAGATTCAGAATAACGAATGAATTTAAAAAATACAAATAAACGAAACAATCGTGCAATATCCATCACTTCATAAACAAAAAGACCTATTAAGAATATTATAAATGAAATAGCACTTACAAAATCAATTATCCCTGTAATGCTTGTAAAGTAATTCCATCGTTTTGAAATTGAATCACTATTTATAACTTTTTGATTATAAGTCCAAATGCGGAGAAAATATTCTAACGCAAAAGTTAACCCAGTAATACTCGATAATACTAAAAAAATCACATGGAATTGTTGCTGTAAATTTACACTAGTTTCTAATATTGCAGTAGTGCCATATACTAGACTTGACAAAATCAGCCAGATTGCTATTAGTTTTGCTGAAATGGTTCTTATTAAAGGAAAACTCAAACTTTTAAGGATTTGTTCTTTAAAAATATGGCCCTCAATATTTCTATTTGTTTCCATGATAATTACAAAAATTTTAAAATTTTTTAAAAATATTATTAAATTTCATATTTTTATAGTTGTTGGCAGAAATTAATCTAAATTTAGATTTAAAAAGAATATTGAGTTAATTAGGTATTTAATCTAATATAACATAAAATTTTTACTCTTGGCTTGCGGTTTGTAAAGGTAAAAATGATGAAAAATTACTCATAGTAGTTCATTAAATTTATAAAAGGAGAAATCAAAACACAATATAACCTTTTTAATTTTTAATAAAAACTGAATGTGAAATGCAACATGAGTAGAATTATAACAAAAAAAGGAGCAATTTTAATTTTGGTTTTCCTCTCTGTTTTTATAATTGGGACCGTTTTAATCTTTACAGTCCCTTTTAGTGTTAAAAGTACTTATGGTCTTACAACGAAAACTTCAGATGGAGTAACGATTTCTTTCAACGTGTTCGAACCGCAAGAAAGTGTTTATCAAAAGGATAATGGCAATAATCCAAAAAAAGCTATTATAATTGGGCATGGGCACATGGCAAACAAAGAAATATTGAAAGGATACGCTATTGAATTGGCTAATGCAGGTTTTGTTGCTGTGGTATTTGATTTCAGAGGACACGGACAAAGTCTCGGGTTTATCGATCGAGGAGCGATAATTGATGATGTTAGGGCTATTAAAGAGTATTTAACTTCTAGAGATGATATCGATATAAATAATCTTGGATATATAGGGTATTCTATGGGGGGCTTCCCAGGAAATCAAATTATTTCAGAAGATACCGATTTTAAGTGTTTCATTGGAATTGGAACGGGATTGCCCACAGAAGATTATCACCCTGAATATTCAATAAAAGCCAGTTCTAATCGAAGTTTAAATATCCTTATGATTCAAGCTCGATTTGACGAAGCGGTTACTGTATCAAGACTAAAAGACGGTATGGCATTAAGACTCAATATGACTCCCGAGGATATCGATGTAAATAAACTCTATGGAAGCTTCCAAGACGGTAACGCATCAATGATCTTCCTTGACGATAATACTAATCATTTATTACTCGCTTGGGATCAAGATTTTATAAGAGAAGCTAGAAATTGGGTGATTAGTACATTTCCCGATGTAAGACAACCCGACGAGAATTTTTATGTAAATATAAGATTAATTATTCTAATAATTCAATTATTTGGCGGTATTGGTTTGTTTTTTTTAATTATTGATCCTCTTTACGAATCAATCTTGAAAATTAGAAAAGTAAATCGAGAGGAACTAGCAATTTTAAAAATAGATTTGCCTGATGTGTCAATAACTAATTTAGCATTACGAACAGTTACATACTCTTTAATCCTTGGCTTACCTGGAATACTTATTTTTATGCCTTTGTACTTCTTTCCATTATTTACAGCTGGAAATGTTTTAATGCTTTTATGTGGTCAAATGTTTGCAATCTTAATTTTACTTTGGAGAATTGGAAAGAAAGCTGACACTCCTTTAAAACACATTTTAATCGGGCCATTTAAGAGTAGAAAGAATTTCATTAATCAAATAATATTAGGAGTAATCTTAACAACCATTTTGTATATAATCATTTATTTATCAATAGGACTAAATTATTTTGCCGTACTACCATCTCTCACTAAAATAGCATACATTCCAATTTGCTTTGTAATTTGTTTCTTTGTCTTTCTCATATACAGCTTACTAAACCAAACAATCCTCCAAAATAAAATCAAAGATGGCTTTAAAGGACAGATAATATCGGGATTGATTACTTTTGGGGTACAAATTTTGTACATGATAGTATTTCTTCTAATTTTTAGCTTTTTATTAGGAAGTTTTTTTAATTTTGGAGTCTACTTGCCTATTACCATACCTACCACTTTACTATCGAGTTTTGTCTATGTTGCTATATATAAGAAAACAGGAAATATAATCTCAAGTACATTAATAAATAGTTTTATCGTTACAATGATAACCATTACGGTATCAGTTATTTAAATTCGAATTTCTTTTTTTTTTTTGTATATATAATGGAGATTATTTATAAATAGAAAAATAATTAAATATATGAAAAAAAATTAATTTTTATTCGATTTACCTTCTGGTAGGGTGCTATTCTTGATCCCTAATTACGCTTTTATTTTTATTTTTGCTTATTTAATTGCTAGAAAAATTGATTTGAGTTAAATCTTAATTAAATATTATGAACAGACTTAATGAAATTAGACTTCATTTATTTCATCAAATAGGTATTTAAATAAATTTATATAATAACTTCGTCTATTCATCCTTAACATTCAATTTATCTTATAAATTTGAAGGTTGATCTAAAAATGAGCGAAAGTAAAAAAAAAGATTCAAATGAGTTATTAAACTTTTTGATGATTATAATAGGACTTCTTTTTCTTATTAAAGCAATCATGGAGTTTTTAGCTTGGGCGGGTATTTTTACGCCAAGTTGGGCAGTTGATGATGCTGTACTTTCTGTTTTTGGCGGACAAGCTACCATCTCAATATTACTAGGATTCTGGTGTTTAGTTGCCGGTATTGGATTGTTTAGAGAACAGGAATATGCATTGGGGATGGGATTGGTTGTACTAAGCATAATGGCAGCATCAGGTGTTATGACTATGATTTCATGGGTAGGAGGTTCTTTTGATGCAGTATATTGGCCCAATTATTTAATAATTATTGCTACAATCGTCGGTGTCGTAGGATTTTTCTGGTTACTTTTTACCTACAAGAGATATGATTAAACGGAATAATTTTCAAATATTCAATTATTTTTTTTTTATTATTATTTTATACCTATATTATTTTATAAATAAACTTGATATAAGAGCATTGTTTATAATAACCAAATAATAATATGTAATTCTTTGAATTCTATGGTAAAATTATCCAACAATCAAGTTTTGGGAATAGTGGGTAGTCCACGTCGAGGTGGTAACACTGAGATTTTAGTAGATGAAGTTTTGTCCGGAGCAAAAGATGCTGGAGCTTTAATTAAAAAAGTAATATTAAATGAGTTAAATATTAATCCTTGTCAAGCTTGTAATAGTTGTTATAAAACAGGTAAATGTATGCATAATGATGATATGCTTGAACTACTGGAGAAGATGGAGGAGAGTGATATCTGGGTTCTTGGTACTCCTATATATTGGTGGGGGCCTACAGCACAATTTAAAATATTTTTAGATAGATGGTATTGTCCAAAACATCAAGATTTTAAAGGTAAGCGTGTTATTCTTGTAATTCCATTTGAAGGAGGACATCCAAAGTATGCGCGTCATACAGTAGGTATACTTACAGATGTCTTAGACTATTTAAATATGGAATTATTAGACACTATATTAGCTCCTGGGGTAGTTAATCGTGGTGCAGTGCGTGAAAAAAGTGGTATAATGAAAAAAGCTTATGATGTTGGCCAAAAAGCAATAAAAATGTTAGGAACAACATAATAGTAATATTAGGCTTTAAATATATGCAGTTATCTGAGTTCCTCAGGAAAATTGAATGGTTAGAAAGCAAGCACCCTTATGGAAGTGCTTGTATCAGAATTGATAGTGAAATAACCATATATGTGGATCCTGCCAAATTATCAGAAGAAAATATGAAAAAAAAGGCAGATCTTATTCTATTGAGCCATTCACATGATGATCATTTCTCTGTTGAAACACTTGAAAATTTGGTAAAACCAACATCTATTATCATATGTCCTCATGATTGCGAAGAGATATTATTAAAGGATCATTTTAATTTCAATATTTATATAGTTAAGCCTGGTGAAACATTACATTTAAACAGAGTTAGAATCGAAACGATTCCTGCTTATTCTACATCTGGACATCCAATATCTGCAGGTTGGATTGGCTATATTATTGAAGTTAACGATTTTCGAATTTATCATTCGGGAGATTCTGGTTTTATACCAGAAATGAAAGATTTAACAAATCTAGACATAGCCCTTTTAACAGTACGTGAGCCTTATATGATGAGTCCTGAAGAAGTAATTCAAGCGATAAATGCTTTTAATCCAAAAATCATAATTCCTATTCATTGGATTAAAGAAGAACGTGCTAGTGTTGATTATATTAAAAAAAACTTACCAAAATCTACACATCTAAAAATTCTTGAAATGAAATAAAATCTCGAAGTGATCATAATTCTAATTATTTAAAAATCTTTTTTATTTTCTATATAATCTTAATCTTTAATTTCAATAGCTTCAAATGTCCACATTTGGAGAAATTTAGTTCTTAGGTCTTCAGTTAGATTTGGATCTACTACATTCATAGAGGCAAAAATCTGATATGGTTTAAGGGGATTTTGTAGTTTAAAAACGATTCTTCGCTTATCAAATATATCAAAATAAGTTGGAATTCTATGGAATATATATTTCATCTGACATCCTTTTAATTTAGGAGATAAATCATATAAATCCTCTTGAATTCTAATAATTTTTTTAAATATTTCAGAATTTTGATCTTTTTCTTCTTGAGAGAGTGGTCGTTCATCGTATTCGAAAGACCATAGATCCTTTACGTCTACTCCTCGCTCAACAGCTTTCCGTAAAGGTTCATAGATAATTTTCGCAAAAGGTAAGATCTTTTCAGTACTTTTATTTATAAATTCATTAAATATGATCTCTTCTTTCGCCTCGTTAATATATTTAGCATATAAGGAGAGAATTGATTTTGTACCAAAAACAGTCGACCAAAATATTTTTGAGGGCTCTTTTTGAATAACTACGTCAGAATTATACAAATCAGCTTCAAGTAACTTTGCTCTATCGTGCAGATATTCAATTTTTCTTTTGTTTTCATTAGATTGGTACTTGATTAGATTATCTAAACCCTTATTTAAAGAAATGGCTTTGTATTTTTTTGGTCGTGATTCAATAATTTCGATTAAACCTTTAGTATTTAATTCTTCTAAAACTTCATAAATCCTACCACTTGGAACTCCCGATTGTGATGATATTTGTCTAGCAGAAAGGGGATTTATTTTTGAGGATGTTAATAGTGTGACGTAAGCATATGTTTCATATGTAGAAAGATTTGCATCGTTCAAGAAAATTTTTAAATTTTCCATCAAGTCTTGGGTCATTAATATTCATCAATTCGGGTTAAAACTTAAATTTAGTTGTTTTTGATCGGTTACCCTTTAAAAACAACGTTTTTTTTACTAATAGAATGGTGAAAATTTAATGAATGAAAATAATAGGATTTATTTTGAATTATTAAAACACTTTAATAAAATGCCCGTAGGTCTTCCAAAAACAACTTCTGGAGTTGAAATTCGATTACTATTACAATTGTTTACAGAAGAAGAAGCTCGAATAGCTATAAAACTTAATTTTAATCCTCAAAAACTTAAAAAAATTCATCGAAAGTTGAGGAATGATTGCTTAACTTTAGATGAATTAGATAGAAAATTAGAAAAGATGTATGAAAAAGGTACGATTATTAGGGCCATAGATAACGGTGACAAGCTATTTTTACTTGCTCCTTTTATTCCAGGTATCTATGAATTCCAACTAGGACGCCTTACTCCAGAATTAATTAACAATTTCCTCCAATATTTTGAGGAAGCCTATTTTGAAAAAGAATACAATGTACCAGGAATCCCTCAACTTCGCACTATACCTATTGAAGAAGCTGTTCCTGTTGATCTAAACATTTCATCTTATGACATGATCAGAAAAATTATAGACATGTCTAGTGAAATCGGTATCATGGATTGTATTTGTCGTATAGCACATGATATGATTGATGATCCTTGTAAAAGAACAGATCTCAGGAAAACGTGCATGACTTTTGGATCAGCAGCTAAAATTTTCCATGAAAAAGGAGAAGCAGAGTTTATATCAAAAGAAAAAGCTTATGAATTGATAGAGGATTTCGAAGAAGCAGGATTGGTCCCACAACCATCTAATTCTCAAAGACCATTTGTGATATGTAATTGTTGTGGTTGTTGTTGTGAAGTAATAACAAATCAAAAACGTTTTAATAATCCTGCTAGACTATTTGCCTCAAATTTTCATGCTATTGTCGATATTGAATTATGTAATGGATGTAGTGTTTGTGAAGGACGATGCAATATGGATGCAATTTCCATAATTGATGGATTAAGTGAGATTGACCTCGATAGATGTATTGGATGTGGGCTTTGTGTTTCTACTTGTTCCGAAAGTGCGATAAAATTGAAAAAGAATGAGAAAGAGATAATACCACCATCAAATACAAAAACAACCTACTTAGACATAATGAATGCAAAAGCGAAAATAGCTCAGATTGGAAAAATAAGGTGATATATATAATTATTGATAAACATTTCATACGAAATTTTTCAATTTAAAATTAGGTTTTTTTGATCGAAAAACGTTATAATAAAGTGATTTATGTTGAAAACTATGGATAATCATGATTTAAAAGAGCTTTTGATTTACAAAAAACAGCATTATCAAATCATCTTACAAAGTTGATCAAGGCAACCCTTATTTTTCGACCCGATCATAATAAATATCATTTAACAACTGATGGAGAATTATTTCTTCGAGCAATAGAATCAGCATTTAAAAAGTCTAAGATAAGAGAAAAACTCCTGACAGAAGGATTACAGCGAAGATAGTTCTCAGACAGATTTATTGAGTCTTTTTTTGGGAAATGATAATTTTCAGAATAGAAATAACTAAATTATAATCGAATCAATAATAAATCTTCCTTAATTATCATCAATAATCATTGTTTAAATTGAAAAGCTATGGCTATTAAAGAACGCGATATTATAAAAGTAGAGTATACAGGTACTTTTGATGACGGCACAATATTCGATAGTACTGAAATCAATGGGGGTATCCCTTTAAAATTTGAGGTAGGAGCTGGACAAATTATTCCGGGCTTTGATAACTCTGTAATAGGAAAATCAATTGGAGACGAGTTTGATATCCGATTAGAACCTTCTGATGCATACGGAGAATATAAAGAAGGTATAACTCAATCTATTTCAAAGGATCAATTTCCCCCAGAACAAGAACCTGAAGCAGGTTTGATGATTTTATTAGCAGGTCCACAAGGCCAACCAGTTCCTGCAACTATTAAAGAAATTATGGATGATATAGTTACAATTGATTTAAATCATCCTATGGCAGGTAAAGTGTTAAACTTTAAAATTAAAATTATTGAAACTGGGTGCGAACCAGATCCCCCTCATTCATGTGGATGTGGACATGATCATGACCATGATCATGCACACTAGTGCCTTGATCAGATAAAAATCATTAATACATTTTTCTTTTTTTTGAATTTTATCTTAATTAAAAAAAAACTAAAATGTAATTTTATTTTTCAATTTAATTTTTTTTCCGTGTCAAAACAAAAGAATAAACCTTTTCTCAATAAATTAAAATTTTAAATCTCATTTTACCAACCATCTTTAGAATAAAATAATACAAACATAGGAAAATGGTAATGGGGATAAATACAAATTCAGAAAAGTCATTCAATAGGGTATTTTGGCCCCTTTATATATTAAATGGATTTCAAAGTGTAGCATATGGGGCAATGATTGTACTTGTGGTACCCCTTGCTCTAATTATTTGGCCAAATGATCTAGCAGAAACTCATGCGTTAGAAATGGGAATACTTTATACAACATTATCTTGGAGCGGTTCTTTTGCGGGTCTACTTTTTGGTAAACTTATTGATAAATACTCTCGAAAAAAAATTATCATCGTTATTTCTCTGTTTAGAGGATTTTCAATGTTTTTTTTAGGATTTGCTGTTTATGGTGGTGAGGTTAGTACATGGTTGTATTTTTTTACTCTTATTGCTCTTTTTGGCTTTTTTGCTGGAGGTTCATGGCCAGCTATTAATTCATTATCTAATGATGTTGTCCCCCGAGATCACCGCTCTCGGTTTTTTGGTGTATATCAAATTGTACTTAATACAACAAATATAATAGGTTGGTTAATAGCTACATTCCTATTTCAAATTGGTCTTTGGAGGTTTTTTTTTTGGGGTATTGGAATATTTATTCTCGTTGGCGGTTTAATTTTTGCATTCCATAATGAAGAACCAAAAAGAGGTGCTCAGCAAGAAGAACTTTACCATTTACTTCAAGATGATTCCTTTGAATATGATTTTCAGATAGATAAAGATATGATGCGAAAAACCATGCTTAGCAGAACTAATATTGTAGCTCTTATTGAAGGAATTTTTACTTGCATCCTTATGAGTAGCCTCAATTTTTTAATTTTAAATTATGTTCAGAATCCTCCTTACAATTTAGCCCCATTTTCAATAGGAGTTTTTATGGTTCTTTTTGGATTAACAGGCGGATTGGTAGGACAAATATTTCTAGCTAGAGTTAGTGATAAAATAGCAATAAAAGACCCGGTAAGAAGATTACCAATTATAGTTATTGCTATAATAGGGGGTTTAATTACTTTTGCTCTTTTCTTTTTCTTACCCTGGCTTCCATTAAGCCCAGAACAAGGTAAGAATATTGCTTATATTATGACAATACCTACTATGTGGCTGATGGGTGCGTTATTTTTCGCCTCGAGAAGTATCTTTTCTCTTTATATAGTGAATCAAAGTCCTGTAATACAACAGATCAACTTACCTGAAGCACAAGGTCAAATTGTTTCTTGGAATCAATTTTTAGAACAATTTGGAAGAGGTATTGGACCCTTATTATGTGGAATTTTGTTAGCTTTTACAAATACAAATTATCAAATAACTGTTCTAATTGTTTGTTTATGTATTTTGCCTGGAGTGATACTGTGGATTTTAGCAATGAAATGGTTTCCAACTGATAGAGAAAATATAACAACTATATTAGCTGAACGAGTAGAGATTCTAAACTCTAGAAAAAAGTAATATCTTGTTTTTAGATAAAAGAAGAATGCTTATCAAGGCTCATACTAGAATTACTCTTATATGATTATATTCAAATTAATTGAATTAGGATATATATCTATCTATAGAGCTTCTAATAAATAATTACCAAAGTCTTAAAAATCTTAAAATCAAATAATTCATAAAATAAAACAATATCTATTCAAAATCTATTTGGATAGAAAAAAAAGAGTGAAAAATCGAATTGCCAGTATGGATGCTTCTCTCTCGGAAGTTGAAATTATCGAAAAACTAATTTTAGAAGAAACTAGCTGGTGGAAACGAAAAGGAAGAAATTGTCTTGCATTTATAATGTTTATAATTGTAGTAACAGCATTAATTTGTTTTTCTTTTGGATGGGATTTAACAATATATGACTTACCTGATTACTCTTTGACTCTGGAAGGGTTTTTATTATTGCTTATCAACGCATATTATGGTTTCAGAGATTAACTATCTAATAATAACTTTTATTT